>WPCH01194239.1_pt1 | contig 374832 bp, 330 predicted proteins | sample 5399881 | NCBI WGS metagenome assembly WPCH01 (sample SAMN12869468, study PRJNA574797) | sludge metagenome | isolation source: wastewater treatment of pH5 | place: China:Beijing | collected 2019-05-20 | reverse complement strand
ACGCACTTTAGGCGCTTGTTCTTTATTCCCAAATAAAATTTGTAAGAAACCTTGCTTTAATCGCTTTAATTGGTCTAATTTTTGCTGATGAAGAGCGGTAGTAGTGTCGAGTTGTTTAAAAAATAAACCTATTTGTTTTTGTTCGTTCAAACTAGGCATTAAAGTTTTAATTCCTGAAAGAGTTGGAAACTGAACACGTTGACGCTCAATTAATGAACCAGTTGCATACAACTTATATAAATTAATTGCATTTGGAGAAGGCAACCACGTAGCAAAATACTTAGTATCAAAGCCTTCATTTAATTTCATGGTCACATAATAACCTGATACAGCAACATCTTTTCCTGAATTATTGAACCCAATTGACCCTAATGTCATGTTCATAGGATTATATACAATTTCATCTGGATGAATTGCTTTGAATTTATCATTCTTTTTAACTAGGAACTCTCGATTATATCTTTCTGATTTTGGAGTTAAACCATTTTCAACAGTTACACTCCAAAGTTCAAGACCTGCTTCTTTGGGGTCAATATATTCAACTGTTTGTTGAAAAACTTCTCCCAACTTACGCTGTTCCCATGCCTGAAAAACAGTTTTCTATTACTGATTTTCAGTAATAATTGCATGCATAAAATGGAAATTATTAATTGAATTGACAGCAAGCTAAAATCATTCTTTACCATTGGACCTAATAACCAATAAATAGTTTATGTATACTAGTACATAGTTCGATGATAATGTTAACCAAACTATAGCCGTGGTATGGTGGCAAGTGAGCTATCTAACAAAAGAGTACAATTTCATGGCGTCGCAAATGTATCTAAAAAACTACAAAAAAGAATTGTCTAGCTAAAATAAAAAATATTATTTTTTTAGTAAGTTTCAGTTTTACATAGCGTTGTGCCCAAGCAGAATACGCTTGTCTGATCAATTCGATATAGCGCTAAGGGGCGTTAAATCAATTACTCAGCAAACAAAATTAGGTTTTTATTTATTCTCACTCAATTACAACATGTCCAGATAGATTGCTCTACCAAATCCTTTAGACGGTCTCGATCAATGAGGGGATTACTAATGGAAAGGACAAGTCATTTTTCTTTAAAAAGGTTTAAATTCAAAATCCGATTGTCAGCACAGAAAATCTATGCTACTATTTCGTTAACCTTTAATCTTTATTTGGTTAACCGGTTGTAACTAACAATAAAAGAAATTTAAAATAGTGCATCCGGAAGAAGAATTGGATTAGGTCAATAAACTTAATATAGAGGAATGTGAAGTGTGATATGGATAAAAAGATGAAATCTACAAGGGAATTTGATGTAAAAATATTGACAAAAATGGCTTTATTTTTAGCCTTAATCATCGTTTCTGGGATGATTGCTATTCCTGTCCCAGCTATTGGAGTTCCAGTTGTTTTACAGAATATGATTATTATGTTGACTGCTGGATTTTTAGGCAAGAAATATGGAACAATCACGATTGGCATGTTTTTAGCCTTAGTATTTATGGGTGTGCCAATCCTTTCTGGCGGTCGTGGTGGCTTAGCAGTTTTATTTAGTCCTAGTGGCGGTTTTTTGATTGGATTTTTACTTTGCGGTTTTATAATTTGTCCCATGTTGGAAAAAATTGGTAGTGACACTTACTGGAAAATATTATTAGCTTTTATCGTAGGTGGTGCCTTGTTCATCAATATTTTGGGGAGCTTCACTTTAGCTTATTTTAGTCATCAGTCTTTGTGGACAGGGTTAAAAATGGCAGCTTTTTTTGTTCCAATCGACATTGGAAAATCGATAATCGCGGCTATTATTTACCAACGACTAAAAAAATATACTGTTTCTGGAGAAGCTAAATGATTCCTTTTTCCAATATATCCAAAGAAAAAACAGCTATCATTTATCATGAGCAATTCATTAATTATGGGAAACTACAACAAATGAGTCGTTCTTATCAGAAAAAAATTCAAAAAGAAGAAGAACGGATTGTTTTTATTCCTATGGATGAGTGTCCAGAAACCGTTTATAAATTAATTGCTTGTATCTTGGCAAAAAAAATTTTTGTTCCTATTTCAAATCAAAGACCAGAAGAACAGGTAAACAAACTTATAGGTGAATTTTCCTCTTCTATTTTATGGACGAAAGAAATTTGTCATTTTCAAACAAATAATAAGCCCATCTTATTTCCAGAAGACACACTTTTTATCGGATTTACTTCTGGAACAACGGGAGAGAGAAAAGGGTTTATTCGTAATCAAAAAAGCTGGATTAACAGTTTCAACATTTTTCATTCAGTCCCCGTTTTTGCAAAAAAAAACTATGTGACCTGTTTGACGCCACTTCATTATTCATTAGGTCTTTATACATTGTTACAAACATTATGTTCAGGACAAACTTATTTATTAGGAATAAGAAAAATAAGTAGTCTTGCATCAAATCCGGCTGTTCTCAATGATAGTCAAATTTTCTCAGTACCGACGGTTTTTAACTATTGGATTGAAAAAATGGAGAAGCCAATGTTTGGCACATTTGATGTGATTTTGGGTGGGGAATCAGTCACAGAAAATCAAAGAAAAACGTTTGCCTCTAAATGTCCTGAAGCAAGATTATTTGATTTTTATGGAACATCAGAAACAAGTTTTATTAGTTACAATGATCAGCAGCTTCCAGAAAGAAATTGCCTAGGCAATTTCTTTCCTAAAGTGCAAGTGACGATTCTAGACGCTGACGATTCGATTGGAGAAATTGCTGTGAAAAGTCCCATGAATTTTCAAGGCTATTTAAATAATGGACAGATCATCTTAGCAGAGGAAACGATTAAAACTGGAGATTTGGGGAAATATGAAAAGGTTCTTTTTTACTTTGGACGTAAAGATAAACGTATTAATCGAAAAGGAGAAAAAATATTTCCTGCTTATCTGGAAAAAATAGTCTTACAGCTACCCCAAATTAAGGATGCTTTGATATATGGTGTGTCTGACCCAGAATTGGGCGAACGTGTTTTGGCGGAGGTTGTTTGGAAAGATGAACCTCTTGCATTGAGTGCAATTAATGAATTTATCAAAGCAAACAGTTATCGAGAAGGTAAAATTGATACCTTACTTTCAGTCCAAGAAATTCAATATAACGAAAGTGGAAAGAAAAAAAGATCTATACAGGAGAAATAAAATGGAACGAATCTATATAATCGATGGTGCAAGAACACCTATTGGAAAATATGGTGGTATGTTTTCTGAAGTATTACCCGAACTGTTAGGGGGGACATTATTAAAAAAATTACTGAATCGAAATGAATTAACTAGGGTGGATGAGGTAATTACTGGCAATGTCATTGGCGGTGGAGGAAATGTAAGTCGTCGAATTTCTCTGGTATCGGGTTTAGATATCACTGTCCCCGCATTTACTATAGATCGCCAATGTGCTTCAGGATTGGAGAGTATCTTAGTCGCCACTGCAAAAATTAAAAGCGGAATGGCTGAGTGTATTGCCTGTGGTGGTGTGGAAAGTACTAGTCGTGCTCCATGGATGATTGAGCGACCCACACGTCTCTATGGTCGCAATCCATTCATTTTAGAACGCGCTCCTTTAAGTATTCCAGAATACGGAGATCCTGCAATGGGAATTGCTTGCGAAAAATTAGCTGAAGGTCTACAGATTGATCGTTTGAAGCAAGATCAATATGCTTATGAAAGTCAAATGAACTATCAAAAGGCTAAATCAGCCAAGGTATTCTCAAAAGAAATTATTTCTTTCAATCAATTTCATGAAGATGAGTGTCCTAGACCTAAAACAACGATTGCTAAATTAAGTGCTTTACCCTCGGCCTTTTGTCAAGGAGGGGCGTTGACTGCCGGGAACAGCTCTCCCCTAAGTGATGGGGCAGCTTTTTTACTTCTCGCTAGTGAACGTTATTGTCTAGAACATCAATTGAATCCTCTATTCGAAATTATTGATGGGGCATCAATTGGTGTTTTGCCTGAAAAATTTGGTTTAGGGCCAATTTATGCTACTGAAAAACTGCTCAAGAAAAATGAAATGACCTTGTTAGATATGGATCGGATTGAATTAAATGAAGCTTTCGCAGCACAAGTTTTAGCATGTTTTCAATTAGAAAAATGGCCAGAGAATCGCGTAAATGTATCTGGAGGTGCCTTAGCCTATGGTCATCCTTTTGGTGCTACAGGGACTATCTTGGTCAGGCGTTTAATGAGTGAATTACAACAAAAAGACCATCTAAAAAAGGGACTTGTGACGATGTGTGTGGGTGGTGGACAGGGAACGACTTTAATGCTTAGGAAGGTAAGTTCACAATGAAAGTCAGTAAAAATATTTTAATTGGGAAAGATGAAATAGCTGAATATAAAGCCATAGTTCATTACGAAGGAAAAGAATGGCCCAAGTCTTTCCTATTGACATTGTGGCGCTATTTTTCTGTTTCAGAATTAGAAAAATACGAGCACTTATTAGTAGAACAAACTGTCGTTATCAAAAAGAAAATCATATTAGACCAAACTTATGAAGTTACACTTGAAAAAGTAGAAGTTCAGCAAAAAACGAGCATTGCTTTTTGGACTTACTTATTAACGATTAAAAAGGAGGGGATTTTCTATGGAGAATGCCAAACCAAGATCTATGTTCGGACTGCTGGGAACCTTTAGTTTTTCTCTGACAGACTTACAAAAATATCAAGAATTTTCTAAGGATAAGAATCCTGTTCATAATACAGGTGTGGTGTTTGGAATTCAATTAATGGCTCGAATTGAAGGCTTGATTGAAAGAAAATTGAACCTAAATGTCACTGGAAAATATACTTATTATTTTTTAGAAAAGGTCATGGTTGGCGAAGAAATAAGCGTATATTTAAGTGATAACCAACAGTTCGAGGTGTGGTCTTTCAATAAAAAAATAGGAGAAGGTGTTTTTGAACATGAATAAAGTCGCGTTAATAACTGGAGGTACAAAAGGAATCGGCCGTGGATTAGTAGAGACCTATTTGCTAAATGGCTATTCTGTAGCTACTTTCTCAAGTGAAAAGATCAATACCGAATCATTAAGAGAAACCTATGTAGATTTTCCCGAAGACAAGTTGCACGTAAAAACATTAGATATTCGTAATGAAGACTTAAGTCGGAAGTTTGTTCGAGAAGTGATTGAAAAATTTGGCCGAATCGATACATATATTTTTAATGCCGGTATTTGCCAAGACAAATCTTTTGGAAAGATGACAGAAAAAGAATGGACAGAGGTCATTTCCGTGAACTTTACGAGTGCTTTTGGAATGACTCAAGAGGTCTTTCGACAAATGAAAAAGCAAACAGGACGGAAAACAATCTTTTTTATGACCTCTTTATCTGGTTTGGAAGGAGCTTTTGGTCAAGCCAATTATGCAGGGAGTAAAGCAGGGTTAATTGGCTTAAGTAAAAGCCTAGCTATAGAAGGAAAAAAATATGAAATCGAAGTAAATGCTATTTCTCCGGCAGCTTTGACAGATATGACAAGCCCAATTATCGAAAAAATGACTCAAAACTGTAAGAACACGGGAGAATTGTTCCCAGACGATTGGAAAATAGGTTCTCCTAAAGAAGTTGCCCAAAGTATTTATGAGCTTTCTAATTATAGCAAGCTGGGTACAGGAAAGATTTTTTCCCTTAATGGATTGAAAATCGAAGTTTATAAACCAAATGCGAAAGTATCGTTTTCTATGGAGAAAGAGAATGATTAAAGACTTATTTGATTTGAAGTATCCAATTATTCAAGGGGCAATGGCTCAAGTTTCTTATTCTTCATTAGTAGCAGCGGTTTCAAATCAGGGAGCTTTAGGCACCTTGTCTTCTTATGGACTTACTGGAGAACAATTAAAAAAGGAAATCCAACAGGTGAGAGAAAAAACAACACGGCCTTTTTCCTGTAACGTAATGTTACAACAAGTGAATAGCGATGAATTAATCGAAGTAATTCTTTCTGAGAATATCCCTATTGTGAGTCTTAGCGCTGGATTTAAACCAGGTCTTATTCAAAAATTGCAGGAAAATAACAGAAAAGTTATTTCGGTTGTAGGTAGCAAACGCCAAGCAACAAAAGTAATTGACAGTGGGACAGATTGTATTGTCGTGGAGGGAAATGAAGCAGGGGGCCATATTGGAAATACGAAACTGGAAACTTTACTTTTAGATACCTTAGCGATGACTAAGATACCAGTTGTTGCAGCTGGTGGCATCATGACAAATAAAGACATACAACAGAAATTGCAAGTAGGAGCGGCAGGCGTTCAATTGGGGACTGTTTTTCTGCTTAGTCAAGAGTCTTCATTATTAGAAAATAGTAAAAAGTTATTGCTGAGTAAAAAGATCAAATCAGAGATATTTACAAAATCTAGTGGGAAAAAATTTCGGGCAGTAAGAGTAAAAGAGAACTATCTACCATGTGGAATTGGCATTGATAGGATGAATCAAATTCTTACTGTTTCTGAGATTATTAAAAAGCTAAAATAGCTTAAGGTAACAAAGCAATCAATGTTTTAATAACGGTGTGCTCCCGATAAAAAAGTACAAAGGAATCAAAAAATTTATGATAGATTAGATGCTTTTGAAAAAATGACTAAACTTATATCATGAAAAGTAAAAGATATTACCGCTATTTAAAGAATATATTTTGAAGAGCCACAGAGTATTGACGGAGAAATAATTGATAGTTGCGGAGTGAAGAAGCAAGATGGATTGTATGCATAAGGAAGATAATAGTTTCTTGTGAAGATTCCCAGTAAAAAAACTACTGTTTCGGAGCCACCTTTTCAAGCATGTGCTTACTTGCTTACGAAAAGGACAGGCTCTTTTGTTCGTCCTATTCATATTTTTTTAAAGATGATAAATAATACATATGATGAAACAATATTTTTATTTTAAAAATCAGATATAATAAAGATGGAAAAGAAAGGTGCGAGTCTATCATGGAAATCAGATTACTAAAGTACTTTTGGACCGTAGCACAGGAAGGGAATATTTCTAGAGCGGCTAAATTATTGAACATTACGCAACCTACTTTAAGCAGACAAATTCGTGAATTAGAGGAACAGGTGGGAATGCCGCTGTTTCAACGAGAAAAAAACCAGCTCTATCTTTTGCCGGAAGGTGTTTTTCTAAAAGAACGAGCAGAGGAGATTCTTCAGCTAAACGACAAATTAGAGCAAGCTTTTTCCAATAAGAAAAAGAAAGAATTGACAGGAACAATTGTAATTGGCTGTGTCGAGGCGGATAATTCTGATACGGTGGCGATGATGTTAGAAGAAATGGTCAGCGATTATCCCAATGTCCACTTTACTATTGTAACAGGAACAAGTGATGATATTAGCGATCGTTTGGAAAAAGGTCTGGTCGATTTAGCTGTGCTATTAGAACCAATTGCGCTTAAAAATACAAAAGTTTTAAAATTACCACGAGAAGAAAAATGGGGATTTTTAGTTTCGAAGGAGTTAGTCATCTCAAATAATGAAAAAATAAAACCAGAAGATATCGCTGGGTTACCTATTTTGTGTTCTAATCGGATGGAAATTCAAAAATTATTGAGTACTTGGAGTGGCACCGCTCTAGAAAACTTAAACATAGTTGGAAATTTCAATTTGATTTTTAATATTTTTTCACTGGTAGAAAATAAAGTAGCTGCCGCTCTCACAATTGAAGGGGCTGTTTCCAAAAGACGGCTAGAAAATTCAGTATTTATCCCTATGGAACCAGAAGTGAAGACTAACTGTGTGTTAGTGTGGAAAGAACGGATTCAAACACCGGTTATTCAAGAATTTATTTCTCGTTTCAAACATGCTTTTGGGGCATAGAGGTATATGCAATAAGCATTAGACGCAAATAAAAACGAGTTGTACGATGAATTTATCAATCGTACAACTCGTTTTTATTTGGAAGTAGGAATTCGGCAGTTTGAACCCCAAGAATCATTGGCTCATAAAATTGTTGAATGTTTGAATGGAGGAAACAAACATGGTGAAACATGAAGAAGTGAAAAATGGTGTAATCTTTCCAATTGGCGAAAAAAATGATGCTTATGCGCAATATTTTATTGGACAAAGTTACTTACAAGGATTAATTTCTGATCCAAAAATTAGCGTAGGTGTAGCCAATGTGACTTTTGAACCGGGCTGTCGGAATCATTGGCATATTCACCATGATGGATTCCAATTATTACTCGTAACTGGAGGAGAAGGTTGGTATCAAGAAGAAGGAAAACCTGCAAAACTTTTAAAAGCTGGTGATGTGATCACGACACATGACGGTGTTAAACATTGGCACGGAGCAACGAAAGATAGCTGGTTTGAGCATCTTGCAATTACTGCCGGCACTCCAGAATGGTTAGAACCAGTGGACAATCAATGGTATGAAAATTTAACTAAATAAAGGAGGAACACTCTGATGAAAAAGCAGACAGCAGGAAGAGAACAACTAGGTGAGTTTGCACCACAATTTGCAGCATTAAATGATGATGTACTTTTTGGAGAAGTGTGGGCAAAAGAAAACGAATTATCTGCCCATGATCGCAGCATGATTACTTGCTCCGCGCTTTTAGCATTGGGCGCTCCTCAGCTAGAAGCTCATCTCAAAATTGCCAAAGAAAATGGTGTCACAAAAGAAGAAATCACAGCGTTGATTACGCATCTGGCTTTCTATGCTGGTTGGCCTAAAGCGTGGAGCGCCTTTTCAATGGCAAAAGAAATATTTGGCAGTTAAATTTAAAATAATCGTCAAACTAGAAATTTAAAGGAGAAAAAATAATGATTTTACAAGAAAATTATCTGTTAAATAATGGGATGAAGATACCTAAAGTTGGATTTGGCACGTGGATGATTGATGATAAAGTCGTAGCCCAAGTAGTAGGAGATGCCTTGGCATTAGGGTATCGCCATATTGATACGGCTCAGGCTTACGGAAACGAGCGTGGAGTTGGAGAAGCAATTCGAGATTCTGGAATTGATCGTTCAGCTATTTTTTTAACAAGTAAAGTAGCTGCTGAGCATAAAACGTACAATACAGCAGCAAAATCAATCAATGAATCTTTAGCAAGACTAGAATTAGAAACAATTGATCTCATGATTATTCATGCCCCTCAACCATGGGATGAATTTCGAGAAGCAAATTATGATGAAGAAAATATTGAAGTCTGGCATGCGTTAGAAGAAGCGGTGAGAGAAGGAAAAATTCGCTCCATTGGATTGTCCAATTTCAACCAGCATGATATCGAAAATATCTTAAAACATGCAACAATAAAACCAGTAGTCAACCAGATTTTAGCACATATCTCAAATACCCCATTTGGCCTCATTGATTTTTGTAAGAAAAACGATATTTTGATTGAAGCTTATTCTCCTGTGGGGCACGGTGAATTAATGAAAAATGTGGAACTAAAAGAGTTAGCTGAAAAGTATCAAGTTTCGGTTCCTCAACTTGCGATTCGTTATTGTTTGGAACTTGGTCTGTTACCTTTGCCAAAATCTGCCAATAAAGAACATATTAAAATGAATGGAGAACTTGATTTTAAGTTGTCAAGTAAAGATCTGGAAAAGTTAAAATCAGTCAAAATGATGGATGACTATGGTGAATCAAGTAATTTTCCGGTTTATAGTAAAAAATAGAGTGTTCATTTTTTGTTGCAATCATATTTTGATGTCTCTAAATTATTGGTTGATACGTTGTTTTCAAATCAGTTTATTTTTTCTAATGAAGTAAGGCTACTTTCAATAGATATCGAAATTGAATGTATGTTCTTTCTAGATAAAAAAAGAAAAGCCCTGAGGCTTTTCTTTTTTTTTCATTAAACGGCCGCTTTAAATTTAGCCGCTTTCTCAAATGAAACTAGTGGGCTAAAATGAACCTCAATTTCTCCGTTCTGATTTAAACCAAAGTGAGCAGTACAGTCCATTGATTTTCCAGGAGCAACAGAACCCATAGTGTTATCATTTGGATATGTCGAAGCTTTTTTATTGTCAGGACCGTAAACTTCAACATCCATGCCAACAGGTAAGTCTTCATCACCGTTATTTGTCATTGTATAAGTAATCTTAACTACTTGAGCTGGCTGTGTTTCATCAAATTGATTTCGTTCATCTGTAAGTTCAACTGTATTTAAAGTATATTCAGCATCGCCAACTTTAACGGTATCACCAACGTTGTAGAAATTTTCTGTTTCTTCTTTTGAAGCAGATGTTGAAGAAGAAGTTTTCTCGACTTTTTCTCCACCGTTCTTGCTGGCAGCTTTTTTATCATTTCCACCGCCTAATGCACCACCAACGATAAATACAACAATCACTACTAGAATCCAAAACCAAACTCTTTTATAGAATGGCTTTTTCTCTTTCATAACGTATGTTTTACCATCTTCACCTGTAACTTTGTTCTTTGCCATTTTTTCTCCTCCAAAAATATATTACTCCCGTTTATAGGCAGGCAGCGATAGTCGCCTTTATAATTAAAGAAGTACATACAATTTAACTTTCCCCACAAAGTTTTGAATATAATTCTTAACTACCAAAATTAAATTGAAAAGCTATATACTGATTTTAAAAGACAATTGTAGAGAAAAAATGTAACTTTCCTTATCACTATCATTTTTTAACTCCCAGAATAGGGCAGTCGAGTCGGAACATCTTTAGTATGTTGTTTTTACTCAGGTAAAAGAGTTTATGCCATATACGATACTAACCTTTGAATCATGCAATTGTTCAAGTTCAACTAGACTTTTTAGCTGCCCGTTCAAGTGCCTAGTTTATATCTAGCAAGTAATCAGTAGTAACTTCAAAAATATCGGCAAGTTTTTGAAGTTTTTCTGTAGTGACTTTTCTTGGAACGCTTTCAATCTTATTTCTAACAAATTTTTTCCTGATTCAGTTTGAGTTCAACTCATTTACTTAAGTCAGATTATGTTATTGATTAAATCATGATTATCCATAAGTAAAAAGCCTACCAAGGTTGTTTTTTCCACAATTATTATACCATCAACATAAAAGGAAAAATATAAAAATATGATTTTTATACGGATATATCGATTTTTTTTTTTGAGTTTAATAGATGAAATTGTTGAAAAAGAAAAGTGACAGTCGTACGATATAGTGTTTGGCTTAATATTTTAAGAAAAATCCAATGATGTTATTTTCTTAAAATATAAATCAAAAATTATCATTTTATAGATTCTAACGGTTATAGGTTCAAACATTTCCTTGAAGTGTTTGATTAAGAAAAGTATCGGCGAAGGTTTCATATAGATTGTGAAGATTTGAAACAATTTCTTGAACATTTGAGTGATTGATCATTACCTTCGAATAAAAATAAAATTTGGCTATGGTTAATATTAAGTGCCATGAACCGTAGTAACCTAAAGATACTGACAAAGTTGTCCGATTAGTTGATAGGATAACTATTGGATGGTGTTTCAAGTTTCACTAAAGAGCTTCTTGTTTTGGCTCCTCAACTGAGTGTTCAAGAGGTCATAGTTGGTTTGAATATTCTCTCATCTTATATACAGGTAAAATAACATTAATCTAAAAAATTCTTTTTGATCTGATAAGCATTTGCTAATGACTTATTAGTAGATCAAAAAGAATTTTTTTATTCTTCCGAAGGTAAAACTTGGGCCAAAACTCGGCTCAGATCATCGGCACTGGTTCCATCATCGTTAATCAACCATTCCTCGACTGTTCCCAGAACACCTCTGACAAAATAAGTGAAATAGTATTCAAGCAATCGTGGATCGTCTTCATGGTATCTAGTGGCAAAACTCTCAATGGCTACCTCGTGGACCTCTTGAAAAATAGCTTTGATTAGATGACTATTCTGATAATTACGGGTCAAAATAGAAGAAAGTGGTTGTGCTTCTTTTAAGATAGTGATTAGTCGACTTAGCCATGACGCCAACTCTTCATCACTGTCAATTTTAATTAAGGGAAGGATTTTTTCGATAAGTTGTGCTTCGATTTGGTGGAAAAGATCTATCGTATCTGTGTAATAATTGTAGAAAGTCCCGCGATTCACATCTGCTCTTTTACAAATATCGGTAACAGTAATTTTTTGGAGTTCTTTTTCGGACAACAATTCCAAAAAAGCTTCTTTGATTATCTTTTTTGTATAAATAGTCCGACGATTATTTTTGATTCCAGCCATGAGCATACTTCCTTTCATTTTTCATTTATTGAACAATTCAATATTTTTTGTCTACTCAATGACAACTCCAAGATCTTTGCATATTGTCATGAGTTCTTGAAACGATTATACTAACAACAAAGTATATAATCAACAGGGTGTTGAAAACATGACGAGGTGAATAAACATGAGCTATATTGAAGTGAAAAATGAGTCTAAACGATATCAAATGGGAGATACAACCATTACAGCTAATAATGACATCAGTTTCTCAGTTGAAGAAGGTGAATTAGCTGTGATTTTAGGTCCTAGTGGTGCTGGTAAATCAACGGTATTAAATATCCTAGGTGGAATGGACACTCCTGATGAAGGTCAGATTATCGTTGATGGGATGGATATCGCCAATTTTAATAACCGACAATTGACAGAGTTTCGGCGAACGGATGTAGGATTCGTCTTTCAGTTTTACAATCTAGTTCCCAACTTGACTGCAAAAGAAAATGTAGAGTTAGCTACTGCTGTATCACCAGACGCCTTAGATGTGGAAGAAACGTTACGCCAAGTTGGCCTTGGTGAACGAATGAAAAATTTTCCAGCTCAGCTTTCCGGTGGGGAACAGCAACGGGTAGCAATTGCCCGTGCGTTGGCAAAAAATCCTAAAATTTTACTCTGCGATGAACCGACAGGAGCGCTTGATTATGAAACGGGAAAACAGGTGTTGACGTTGTTACAAAATGTAGCTAAAAAACAAGGTCGGACGGTACTTTTAATTACTCATAACTCGGCAATCGCACCTATAGCAGATCGAATTATTCGGATCAATGATGCTAAAGTCCGCTCCGTGGAAATTAATAAAAATCCATTGCCTGTGGCTGAGATTGAGTGGTGAGGTTATAAAAATGAAAAATCTCTATATTCGTAGTATCTTTCGAGATATTCGTCAAAGTCTAGGACGTTTTATCGCGATCATTTTGATTATTTTCATGGGTGTCTTATTATTTGTAGGAATCAAGTCTATTGGACCGAATCTTGAAAAAACTGTCCAAGAATTTGTTACTAGCCATAACGTTTCGGATTTGCAAATTCAAGGAACAGCTGGTCTGACAAATGAGGATTTGGCTATTGCCGAAAAAGTTGCGGGCGCCAAGGGAGAACTAGGCTATAGTTTTCCTTATGTGGAAGAACAGCAAGATCGTAATTTACAGATTTATTCTTATGCTAAGGATAAAAAGCAAAATAAACTGACGCTACTGCAGGGAAGTTATCCCAAAAATAATCAGCAGTTGTTGATGGATGAGAGCTTAAAAGAACAATACCCCCTGAACAGTAAGATCACGATCAAAGATAACCAATTAAAAGATGAGACTTTTACAGTCACAGGTTATGTGGCTTCTCCCATATATGTGGATAAAAAAGAACGCGGCGTTACGACTGTGGGAGATGGGATGATCGATGGTTACGTCTATTTACCTGAAACAGCTTTTGCTAGTGAAACCTATTCTATTTTGTATTTGCGTTTCTCCGATTTGAAAGAGACAGACATGATGTCCGATGTTTATAAGAAACAGATGATCGATAACGAGGAAAAATTACAAAAACTTTTTGATGAACGCAAAGAGCCACGAAAAACTGAGTTACAAGATATGGCTAATGAAGAGATTGTCAAAGGAGAGCAAGAGTTACAAGAAAATCAACAAAAACTGAGTGATGGGCAAAATGAACTGAACACAGCGAAAGAACAATTGAGCAGTCAACAACAACAGTTGGAACAACAAAAAGCACAACTTGAGATACTTTACGGTCAAACTGTCGCTGATAACCAGTTAGCCTCAGCACAAAGCCAACTGGAACAGGCAGCCACAACACTTGCTGAAAAACAGGATGAGCTTACGGAAAACCAACAAAAATTAACAGAAGCGCAAGCGAAGATTGACGAATCGAAAAAAGATGTCGCAGCCATTAAAACACCCAACTACATTCTGACTCAAAGAAGTTCAAATCCTGGTTTTACAGAATTTACTAGTCTATCTGACCGAATTGATGCGATTGGAAATGTTTTTCCAGTTTTTTTCTTTTTGATTGGCATCTTGATTACATTTACTACTATTACACGTATGGTTGAAGAAGACCGAAAAGAGATTGGTACTTTGAAAGCGTTAGGCTATCGAAATAGTGAAATCTCACAGAAATACTTATTGTACGCCTTAATGACAGGGACTATCGGAACGGTTTTTGGAGTTATTGTGGGAACGAAAGGACTGCCACCTGTTGTTTTCACTATGCTGAAGAAAAATTATGTTTTTGAAAACTACCCGACTGATTTTTGGCCTTGGCCGATTTTAGTGGCAATACTTGCGGCTCTTTTTGCAACCGTTGCAGCCACTATTTATATCTTGATCAAAGATTTACGGGAAAAACCTATGGCGCTTTTGATGCCTAAAGCACCAAAGCCCGGAAAAAGAATTCTTTTAGAATACATTACACCTTTATGGAGCCGATTGAGTTTTAACCAAAAAGTGACGTACAGAAATCTTTTCCGCTATAAAGCTCGAGCAATTTTGACGATTCTTGGGATCGCAGGCTGTATGGGCTTAATGGTTGCTGGATTTGGTTTACAAGATTCTATTGGTGGTGTTGTGGATGTTCAGTTCAAGCAACTGAATCACTTTCAAGGAATCATTACTTTGGAAGACGAAGCAAATGTCCAAAAGGCGAATAAAGTGCTAACTGCTGATGACAAAGTCAAAGAAAGTATGAGTGTTTTTGCTGATCAAGTGAAATTTAAAAAAGAAGGGGCCAGTGATCTAAGTGCGTCGTTGTACGCGTTTAAGAATACGGATCGTGCCAAAGATTATTTCACCTTGAAAAAAGCGAATAAAAAAGAAGCTGTAAAGATTACCGATGATGGCGCAGTTGTCACGGAAGGTATTGCGAAAGCTTACGATGCTAAAATAGGCAGTAATTTGACGATTCAAGATAATGAAGGGAAAAAAATGAAGATAAAGGTTAGTGGAATCGTAGAAAATTACCTTGGTAATACAATCTTTATGGATCAAAATTACTATCAAAAAGTAACTGATAAAGATTTCACTGAAAATACTGTACTCTTCAAAAGTCATGAGATGTCTTCTCAAGAGGAAGAAAAATTAGCAAATCAATTGCAAGACACTAATCAAGTGACAACAACGACTTTTATGAGTACGCAAGCAAGCAAACAAGCTTTTGCTAGTGAGAATTTACGACCAGTTGTCTTGATTTTTATCGTTTTGTCAGGCACGTTAGCTTTTGTTGTTTTGTTTAATCTGACGAACATCAATGTGTCGGAGAGGGAACGAGAGTTGGCAACAATCAAAGTTTTAGGTTTCTTTGACGGAGAAGTTACGATGTATATCATTCGAGAGAACGTTATCTTTACTCTGGTAGGCATTTTATTAGGATGCGGTGTTGGTAAGGTCTTGACCTGGTTCATTATTACGATGGCTAGTGCCGATAATATGGCTTTTCCACTTTTGATTCCGGGAATGGGTTATTTCGTTTCGGGCGCATTGACGGTCATCTTTTCTGCTATCGTGATGTTTATCACCCATAAAAAGTTAAAAGAAATTGATATGATTAGTGCTTTGAAATCGAATGAATAAAAGTAAAAAGTTTTGTAAGTAGCTATTAAGTCACTTACAAAACTTTTTTTGTAACGTAAAGTTGCGTTTAAAAAAGCAAAAATGTGTGAGTGCTGGATTGGTTATGAATGAAGGACATCAGATAAATTAATTTGATACAAAATAAATCTTTTAGGTTTTAAACAGAAGTTCATCTGCTACTTGGAAGAACTTAATCAAGTTGATAACATAAATGCAAAAAAGAATTGCCAGTTTAATTATAGGCTGCTGGACTGACAACAGTAGAAAGATACACTTTGACAGAATCAGAAGTAGCACACCTGCCTGTTCTTTTAAAGTCATTCACTACAAATTCGTCTGTTTATGGTCTCATTTTTGATCAAATATAAATTTTTTCTAAATGATTTCATAAGCAACTCTAAAGAAAATTCGTTTTTTTACGATTTATTTTGATATTCCTTGAAAAAAAAAGTAAGCTTTTTATGAAATTAAATAAATATAAGTAAACTTGTTAGGTGAGGCTCCTAAACAAACACAGGCTATTGCGCAGAAACGTCGAAAGACGCCAATGTGTAAAATAGGAATTGTCGGATTAAGGCTTTTCATAAAATAGCTAAGAGAAATTCTTTACGTTGTTTAGTGCTAAAACTCAGACGATGAGATTAATTGTGTGGGACACCAGATTTGTTAGTTTTTTTAGCTAACGTTTGGTGTCCTTTTTTTGAGGCTATTTACTGTTTCTCTCCCGTCTTAACCAAGTGCTTAAAAAGGAGAGAGAACATTGTGAGAAAAAGAAAAACGATCGACTGGCTATTATTATTGCCCTATTTGGGAGTGAGTGTAGTCGGGCTCTTACTTGTGTTCAGTGCAAGTTCGTACAGACTGACAGCTGAGGGGCAAAATGCATTATCGCTATTTTATAAACAAGCTATTTTTATGGGGATGAGCTGGTTTGTGATTGCGGGAATCTATCGGCTAAAAAAGAAAATTTTATTAAAAGGATTCCTTGCCAAAAGTCTGCTGGGCTTGGGAATCGTTAGTTTGATTTTGGTTTATGTCATTGGCGTAAATATCAACGGAGCACAGCGATGGGTTTCATTAGCTGGTATTCAATTTCAGCCTTCTGAAATAACGAATGTAGCATTGATTCTTTATCTGGCGTATTTTTTTCGGATTGAACGGACGAAGAAGGAAATGTGGGTACCTTATGTTTTAGTTTTATTTAGTGGACTATTGATTTTATTTCAACCAAAAGTGACAGGAGCAATCATTCTTTGGGGAATCGCACTAGTCATCATTACAACAGCACAATTGCCTTATCAGGTTTCAATTGCCATTTTTTTCGCAACAATTGCAGGAGTTGCTGTGGTAGGAGGAACAATCCTTTTTCTAGGTAATCATGATCTTTTACCAAATTTGTTCATGCATACCTATGACCGTATTCAGTTAGTGAGAGATCCATTTTTAGATCCGTATGGAAAAGGATTTCAGATGAGTAACTCCTATTATGCGTTATATAATGGTGGCTTCTTTGGTCGAGGGTTAGGAAATAGTATTACAAAAAAAGGTTATCTACCAGTGGCAGAAACAGATTTTATTTATTCGATTTTAGTAGAAGAACTGGGAATGATCGTCGGACTAATTGTTTTAGGACTTCTTTTTTTAATCATTCTTCGATTGTTTATGTTAGCAGCAAAAGAAACCAGTCAACAAATTAGTCTGATTTATTTTGGCGTTGGCACTTTGTTGCTCTTACAAACGAGTATCAATATTGCAAGTATCTTAGGGCTGATTCCGATGACTGGAATTCCACTACCGTTTATCAGTTACGGAGGAACAAGTTATTTGTTCTTATCGATTGCTTTAGGAATCTGCCTAAAATTTTCCTCGGAGGTAAGTGTAAATGATCAAGCGTTTGAGCAACGAGTTTAACTATTCTCTGTTTTTGCCGATTTTCATTTTTTATTTGATGAGTATAGGAGTGCAAGCGATAGCTGCTGATTTGGATGGGGTTGATGTCAGGCGTGTTATTCTAAAGCAAACGATTTTTTGTCTTGTCTCGTTTATCCTGCTAGTTGTCACCAGCAGGATTCCTGTATCAACCTTACTAAGATATGCACCGATTTTGTATGTGTTATCACTTGGATTGATGGCTCTCTTATACTGGTTTTATGATCCAGCAATGTATGCTTTAACAAACACAAAACGGTGGTTGCGAATTGGCTCGTTTTCTTTTCAGCCTTCTGAGTTGATGAAACTAAGTTTTATTCTTTTTATGGTATGGCTGACAGTTAGTTATGAAATGGAATGGTCTCAAAAAAATTTAACTAGAGACTTGAAAAGTGATTTGCGTTATTTAGTCAAGATTGCTATGTACAGTTTGCCAACCTTTTTGTTGATGTTTATGCAGCGAGATTTTGGAACGAGTTTAGTCTTTATTGCAATCCTAGGTGCGTTGTTTATTATTGCTGGCGTGCATTGGAAAATTTTGACGATTATTACAGGCATCGGTGCAACATTAGGTAGTACATTGTTAGTTCTGGTGTTCAGCGAATGGGGAAACAAGTTACTTTATTCCTTACATTTTAAGACCTATCAATTAGACCGTGTTCGTGCTTGGATTGATCCATTTCAATATAGTGACACGATTGCATATCAGCAAGTTCAAAGTCTTTATGCGATTGGTAGCGGTGGATTATTTGGACGTGGGATTAGCGGAATCTCTGTGTATGTGCCAGTTCGAGAATCAGATATGATCTTTACTGTAGTTGGTGAGGGCTTTGGTTTTATGGGCGCGGCATTCGTCGTTTTTCTGTATTTCTATTTGTTTTATCAAATACTTTCTGCGGCTTTGAGAACCAATAATAAAGCGAACCTTTACCTTGCAGTGGCGTTTGTTTTTGGATTGATGTTTCAAATTTTTGAAAACATCGGCGCAGCAATTGGTATTTTACCATTAACTGGGATTCCATTACCTTTTTTAAGCCAAGGCGGCACTTCGTTGATTGTGCTGGGAATTGGGCTGGGCGTCACGATGGGATTCAAGAAACAAGAGCTTGTTATGAACAAAATAAAAGAATAAAAAGTGAGGATACTTTATGCGAAAAAAATTGTTTTTAAATAGCACTGTTGCATGGATTTTACTAATCATTGTTACAACAGGGGTTATGATGAATGCATCATGGCTTAATCATGTGGATCAAATCTTCATCCAATATCGATTACCAGACAATACTTATGTAACTGTTTTTGTAGGCATGTTAGCGAAAGTGGCAACAATTGTTCCAATGGTACTCATTTTTGGTGCAATAGCGATTTTCTTACTAAAAACGAATCGCAAATCATTAGCAATCTGGTGTTTTGGAAATCTTATATTGGTTAGTGGTATTGGTTATGTCTTAAAACAGTTGATCCAAAGGGCACGCCCAGATCAATTACAATATCTTGCACGTTCTTCTTATAGTTTTCCGAGTGGTCACTCCGCGTTGATCATGACATTTATTTGTTCCATGATTGTGGTTTATGCTTTCAGTAGTCAAAAGATTCCTCTATCAATCAAGCTGGGTTTCTGTTTCTTATTCGTTATGATTGCTGGTGGTCGCATTTATTTGGGCGTCCATTATTTCAGTGATGTTTTTACTGGATTGTTGCTTGGATACGGTACTACTTTTGGAACAGCCGGACTTTTTTATCCATACTTGCGACAAGAAACATTAACTATTCAACAAACTAAAAAAGGTCATTTTTCAACGTGGCAAAAAATTTTACTAAGTCTTGTTACTGTTCTAGTTATCATTGTTTCTGGTTTGAGTGTCTTTGCTTTGCGCTTTTATCACAGTAGTCAAAAGATGGCAGACTCAATGTATTCGCCCGTTGAACGAAAAGGAAATACAAAGGCACCAGAAGCTTCAGAACCAATGAGTATTTTGCTGTTGGGAATTGCGAATGATTCGAAAAGAAAAACCGACTACAGGGCAAATACAATTATGGTGGCAACCTTGAATAATCAGACAAAGAAGACAACTTTAGTCAGTATTCCACGAGATTCGTTTGTGGAAATCGTTGGAGCAGATTACGAGGATAAAATCAATCATGCACATTCAATTGGCGGACCAGAAATGATTATGAATACGGTTGAAAAGTTTTTAGACATTCCAATTCATCACTATGTGTCGGTCAATATGGACGGGTTGCAGACACTGGTAGACGCAGTGGGTGGAGTCACTGTGGATAATGATTTTGCTTTTTCGGCTGAAGGAATTGATTTTCCAAAAGGAAAGCAACATTTGGATGGCTGGGAAGCCTTACAATATTCGCGAATGCGTTATGAAGATCCTACAGGTGATTATGGGCGTCAAGGTAGACAACGAGAAGTAATGGAATTGTTGATCGACAAAATGTTATCAACGAAAAGCGTTTTTAGTTATCAGAAAATTATGGACGGTATTGGAGAGAATGGGAAGACGGATCTGACCTTCGATCAAATGCAAAAAATCTTAACAGGTTATTATTCTTGCTTAACAACTATTGAAAGTGAACAAGTCCAAGGTGAGGGCTTTACGGGAGATGGAATCACTGGAAATGATGGAATATCTTATCAAAGAATACCAGAAGAAGAAGTCCAAAGAGTAAAAGATTTATTGCATAAACAATTGAACATGTAAGGAAGAAATTTTAGCAGAGGTCAGTGAATAAAAAGTAATTTCTTAAATTCCCCACGAAAAAGCTAGGTAACGCCTATCTTTTTCGTGGGAATTTTATTCAGTAGATAACTTTATTGATTAATGAAAGGAATCTAGACTAACTCTCAATAATTAAAAATAAAGCCCCAAATAAGTTTCAATCAATAAATCAGCTTGAAGCATTAGTGCAGAGCGAGAAGTAATGTCATAGTTTTCATAAATATTTGTTGGCATGGAAGAGCTTAGCGTAACATCAGTTAACTTAGCTAGCGTACTATTACCATTATTCGTAATAGAAAATAGATCAACTCGTTCAACGTAGTTCATCTTTTTTACGGCTTGAATAATTGTTTTTGTTTCACCGCTCATCGATAAAAAGAGAACAATATCATCTTTTTTGGTAAACGTTGGCATCAACTCAATCAGATGTGATTCATAGGTATAAAGTGTGGACTTATTTAGCTGTAAAAATCGCTTGGCGACGTACTCTGCAATCGGCTTTGTTATGCCAACGCCGGCAACATAGAGTGTGGAAGCGCCGTGGATTTTTTGCGCAATGTACGTTAATTTGTCTAAATCGGTACCGGTTATCACTGCATCTAGATAAGAGCGGTATCGTTCAGCCAGATCCTTTTGCGGAACAATTTGTGTGTCGCTGACAATTCTTTCTACTAAGTATTTAAAATTGGAAAAGCCATCTAGCCCAAGCTTTTTGGTCATTCGAATAATCGTGGTATTTGATGTGTTTAATTTCTCAGCAATTTCAGATAAAGTAAGTTTTTTTACTAGATTAGGATGTTCGTCCAAATAATAAAAAACATATTTCTCAGTTTCAGATAGATTTCCAATATCAGTTACAAAATAATTTTCAATAGCACCCATCTTGTATCTCCCCCTTGGCGTATAATTATACGCTTTCTGAACTTTTTTTAATACGGTTTTGTGATATAACTGTGTTTGTAATAAATGAAAGGGCTTTTAATTATTTATTGAGGTGGATTTATGATAACAGAAAAAATAGCAGCACATCTAGAAAAAATATACACAAGTAAGCAAGATCTCGATCAAGCGAATCAACTTTTTACTGATTTATTAGAAAAATACGCTACGAAAAAATTTACTGAAAATCCAGCAATCGATCAATCAAATGCATACCTAATCACTTATGGTGATAGTTTTCAACATGGTAATGAAAAAGGACTAAAAGTGTTAAGGGAGGTAGTCCAGACATATCTGGATGACAGTATCACAGATGTTCATTTGCTACCTATGTTTCCATTTACCTCAGATGATGGTTTTTCTGTGACGGATTATTTAACAATCAATCCAGTGCTGGGTGATTGGGATGACATCAAAAAGTTAGCGCAGAAGAAACGTTTGATGTATGACTTTGTTGCTAACCATATGTCGGCTAAGAGTGAATGGTTCAAAAAGTTTTTAAACAATGACATAGGTTTTGAACAAAGTTTTGTTGAGTATCAAGAAGAGTTTGATACCACAAATGTTACTAGACCAAGAACTTCTCCGTTGTTCCATGAGTATTCAACTGATAAAGGAGAAAAGAAGAAGGTTTGGACCACATTTAGTGACGATCAAGTGGATGTCAATCCAAAAGATCCAATCATGTTAGCACGTTTGTCCGAAGTCTTACTTGAATATACGTTTCGTGGTGCGTCGTCCATTCGTTTAGATGCCATTGGTTTCTTATGGAAAGATTCGGGAACGACTTGTATGCATTTACCCAAAACACATGAAATCGTAAAAATGTGGCGAACACTCTTGAATCACTTTTCACCAAATACACAAATTATTACTGAAACAAATGTCCCTCACAAAGAGAACATTTCGTATCTAGGTGATGGTCATAATGAAGCGAATCAAGTGTATCAGTTTCCATTGCCGCCGTTAGTTCTGTTTTCGTTTATTCAAGAGAATACACAAAAGTTAGCTGAGTGGGCGAGCACAATCCATGCTCTTTCAGATGAAGCAACGTTCTTTAATTTTTTGGCTTCACATGATGGGATTGGGATGCGACCAGTGGAAGGAATCCTAGATGATACCGAGCGAGAAACAATTGTTGAACGAGTGTTGAACAATCAAGGGAAAGTTTCGTATAAGAGTAATCCTGATGGGTCACAAACAGTTTATGAATTGAATATCAATTATGGCGATGCGTTACGTTCGTCAGAAGATACAGATCAACTCGCAGCCAAAAAGTTGATTGCCGCACACAATATTTTGCTTTCCTTTGTAGGCGTCCCCGCAATTTATTATCATTCCATCTTTGGTTCGCGTGGGGATTTACAAGGTGTTGAGGAATCAGGTATTAATCGGCGAATCAATCGACAAAAAATTGAGACAAAACAATTAGCTACGGAATTAGACATAGATTCTTATCGCAAAACAGTTTATGAAGGAATCACGAGACTGCTGAAAGAGCGTCAGAATTATGAAGCATTTTCTCCGTATGGGGAACAGGAAGTACTACATTTAGATGAGCAAGTGTTTGCACTCAAACGAACGGCTAAAGATGGCTCTGAAATTATTTCTTTGACCAATGTAACTGGTACTGAAAAAATAGTCGAAGGCTTAAATGGAATCAATGTTCTAACTCAGACAGAAGTGGACAACAATTTTATATTAGCACCATACGGCATTGCTTGGATCAAAGTTGGTGAACAACAATGAAGGTTCTCATAGCTATTGATAGCTTCAAAGGAAGTGCTAGCTCAATTGAACTGAATCGTGCTGTTGCTGAAAAATTGAATCAACTTGATTTTGTGGAAAGTACAACAGAAATTGCGATTGCAGATGGTGGCGAAGGTACATTAGCAAGTGTTCAGCATTCTTTAAACGGGGAAATTTTAGAAATACCAACGATTGATCTAATGGGAAAACCAATCAATGCCAAAGTGCTTAGTTTTAGAGCAGAGGGAAAACGGCAGGCACTAATTGAGTCTGCTGATACGATGGGTTTGGACTTGATTAAACCAAGTGCTGAAACAGTCAAAGCTGCTTCGTCAAAAGGGCTCGGGTTACTGATTAAAGAAATAGAGCAACGTGGTTTTCAAAAAGTGATTATCACATTGGGCGGATCGGGCGTTACTGATGGTGGCTTGGGATTGCTGAAAGAATTTGGTGCGACATTTCTTGACAGGCAACAAAACGATTTAGAAGAGGGAAACTTATTACTGGATGCCAGCGAAATTGAAATTTCAACAATCAGATTCCCCAACATACCAATTATTGTGGCAAATGATGTAACCAATCCTTATTTTGGTAATCAAGGGGCATTTCAAGTGTTTTCTCAACAAAAGGGCGCAACAGCCGAACAGATACGGCAATTAGATGCAAATGCAGAAAAATTGAGTCAAACGATTCTCAAAGAATTAAACATTGATTTAGCAACTTTGCAAGGTGCAGGAGCTGCCGGCGGCTTGGGAGGAGCACTGGCTATTCTTGGAGCAAAAATGGACGCAGGATTTAAATTGGTTACGGAGTTGATTGACTTTGAAGACAGGCTGAAAACAGCAGATGTGGTGGTGACCGGCGAGGGAAGTATCGATCAACAGAGTTTGTTTGGTAAAGTACCTTTTGCTATCGCAGAACTAGCTAAGAAGTATCAGAAACCAGTGATTGCTATTTGTGGAAAAAAAAGTATAACTAATAATGAATCTTCGCCATTTTCTGGAATTTTTTCGATTCAAACAAAGCCAATTTCTTTACCGGATGCGATGGAGAAAGCAACAACCTTGAAAAATGCTGCTGAATTGGTATCTGAAATTTTTATTACTGCTTTTCAACTATCAAAAAATGGAGGAATAGGACATGGATTTAAGTAGTATTACAAATGAATCATTGATTTTTATTCATCAAAGTTGGCAAACACAAGCGGAAGTCTTCAATCACTTGATTGATGCTTTTGTTCGTAATGACATCGTTACTGATAAGGAAGCTTTTTTAGCAGCTGTCCGTGAAAGAGAGGCTATTTCTGAAACTGGAATGGAGAATGGCTTTGCTATTCCACATGGTAAATCAACAACTGTTTCAAAAGTAGCCGTAGCCATTGCTACTTTGGACAAAGCGATGCCGGCAGGAGCTTGGCCGTCAATTGACCCATCAAATCAAGTTGAGCTGATTTTCTTGCTAGCCATTCCAGACGCTGAAAAAGGACAAACTCACTTGAAAATTTTATCTGAGCTAAGCGTGAAATTAATGGATCCTGTCTTAGTAGACCAACTAAAAAAAGCAAGGACAAAAACAGAAATACTGCAATTATTATCGAATCAAAACAGCGAAATGGAGGAAGTAGTCCCAATGACAGCGAAAAACATCTTAGCTGTAACTGCGTGTGCGACCGGCATTGCCCATACTTATATGGCAGCTGAAGCATTACAAAAAGCGGCTAAAGAAAAAGGAATCACGATCCATGTAGAGAAACAAGGTGCTAATGGCATCGAAGACGGAATTACACCAGAGATGATTCAAGCTGCAGATGGCATAATTTTCGCAACGGATATTGCACCAAAAGGTAAGGAACGTTTTAAGGGGCTTCCCTATATTCAAACAAAAGTTGCAGAACCATTGAAACATGGACCTGCGATGATTGATCGATTGATTACGACACCCGACGGTAGAGTCAAAGCAGCCGACGATCTGTCTAGTAGTGATGCTAGTTATGGACCAAAAAAAGATTCCGTAATGAGTACATTGATGCAAGCAGTTATGACTGGTATTTCATACATGATTCCAATCTTAGTTGCGGCAGGTGTAATGATTGGGATTTCGCAAATTGGTGCTAGTTTCTTCGGATTGAGTAAAGAAATCGGTAACGCCGAAATGGCTACAAATGCAAATCAACTCATTGTCTTACTTCACTATATTGGGCTTACGGGAAACATGACGATGCGTTTTATGTATCCAATTTTCACAGCATTTATGGCGTATTCAATTGCTGATCGCCCAGCACTAGCTTCTGGTTTTATTGGTGGTGCATTTGCCGCAGGGTTACATCAAACTTTATGGGGTGTAGAAGGTGGCATTCCTTCTGGCTTCTTTGGCGCATTGATCTTAGGAGCAGTTTCCGGCTATGTTTGCAAATTCTTGAATGAACATGTGAAATTACACAAGAATTTACAAGCGATGAAACCAATGTTGATTATTCCTGGTCTATCCATTTTGGCAGTCTTCTTTGTCAATTATCTCTTGGTCGACCCAGTATTTGGTGGATTGAATGGTTGGCTACAGCAGATGGTTATGCAATATCAAGATTCTGGTAAAGTAGTGCTTTCAACAATCATTGCTTGCTTAACAGCGTTTGACTTAGGCGGGCCAGTGAATAAAGCAGCCGGTGCAGTTGCAATCGGAATGGCAGCTGATCAAATTTTCCCATTGACACCAAGAGTATTAGCGATCGTAATTCCACCAATCGGTATTGGTTTAGCAACTATTTTAGATAAATATATCGTTGGTCGTCGTGTATTTGATGATAATTTACGCGTAACAGGCCGAACATCATTGGTTCTTGGTTTTCTAGCAATTGGTGAAGGCGCAATTCCGTTTGCTTTGCAAAATCCATTGATCACGATTCCTATCAATATGATTGGCGCATCAATTGGGGCAGTTTTAGCTGTTGTTTTAGGAGCAGTTCAGTGGTATCCACTTCCTGCAGTTTGGGGTTGGCCACTGGTTGAGAATTTTTGGGCATATGCTGTCGGTTTGATTGCCGGCGTTTTATTCATCGCCTTAGGAAATATCTTTATTCGATTTTATTTGATTAAGAAAAAAGAAGCGAAAAAAGCTTAAAAGTAGGGGAAACTAATGACAAAAACAGTATTCGTAGTGGCACATTCACATTGGGATCATGAGTGGTATTTCACACAAGAAGATTCCGATATTATTTTAGTAGAAAATCTTGATTATTTAATTGACACGTTAGAAAATGATCCGGCATTCACTTGCTACTCTTTTGATGGGCAATTTTCTATTGTTGAAAAATATTTGAAAATTCGTCCAGAAAATAAAGAGCGTTTGTTAGCTCTTGTCGAAAAGAAGCGCCTTTTCATTGGGCCTTGGTACACTCAGGCAGATGCATTGCTTGGGATGACTGAGTCCGTTATTCGTAATTTATTGTATGGAGTGAAATATGCAGAAAGCTTTGGCCATTCCATGAATATCGGTTATGCACCAGATATTTTTGGGCAACATGCTTATTTACCATCAATTTACTCTCGTTTTGGCATGGATTATTCCATTTTTCAACGAGGTGTTTATAACGAACAGGTTGCAAAGAACTTGAACTTTTTGTGGGAAGCTCCTAACAAAGAGACAATTAAAACAAATAATATTTTTTATGGTTACGGTCCGGGAAAATTTTTAACAACAGAAGAGAACTATGTCAATCAACGTTTATTACCTATTCTGGATGAGCTAGCAAGGAAAAATCAGGATACCAATGCTATTTTGCTGCCGGCTGGTGGTGACCAAGTCATTATCAATCAAGCGTTTCCTGAGACAGTGAAACAATTAAATGAATTAGATTCAGCATATGAATTCCTACTTAGTGATTATGAAACCTTTATGGCAGCTGCTTGGGATGAAAATAATTTCCCTGACACGATTTCTGGGGAATTGCTCGCTTGTCAAAAATCACGTATTCATAATACATGTCGTTCCGAGCGTTATGATATTAAACGTTTGAATTTTGAAGTTGAGGAACTGCTGATCCATGAACTAGAACCATTATGTTTGATTGGTCAACAGCACGGAATCAAGTTCCCGCAAAATTGGTTGGATCAAATTTGGAAAAAAATCTTTGATAGTCAAGCCCACAACGGCATTGGTGCATCAAATTCGGATGATGCGAACCATGATATCGTTGTTCGCTTAACCAGTGCTTTACGTCAAGTAAAAGACTTGATCAATTTAGTCAAGCGTCAACTGGTAGGAGCTATCAGTAGCCAATTAGGAACAGAAGATGTCGTAACGTTATTTAACACAGATATCAAAACACAAACTTTTACACGTGAATTAGTCCTGTTTAGTTCAAAACCGTCTTTTGGTATCAGAACGGTGACGGGTGAAGCAATTGAATATGTAGTCAAAGAACAAATCAGTCTCGATGGAGGTAAAAGAATCATTGTGACGTCAAAAGGGGAGAAAGAAGAAGAGGTCCCTCCGTATTATCGCTCAACTATTTTGTTGAAAGACGTTTCAGTTCCTGCGATGGGATACACTACTCTCCTAATGGAGGACCAATCAGGAGTAACAATCGGTACAACGGAAAAATCAGCTACAACTTCCATTGAAAACGAGTCGTTCAAATTTAATTTTGCTGACCGCCTAGTGATTGAAAATTTACAAACGGGAGAAAGAATAGAAGACCCATTCCATTTTGATGATACTGCGGATGCAGGAGATTCTTTTGATTACTCACCGTTAAAAAGTGGTGATGAAGCAATCATCATTAGTGACTATGAGAGAGGTACTGTAACTAAGAATGACTTGTGTCAATCTGTGGAGTTAACACATACAGTGAAATTGCCAGCAAAATTAACTGGTGAAAAACGGTCAACTGAAAAAGTAGAGTTTGTTATCCAAACGAAAGTCTCGCTTTACACAGGTGAAAACTTTATCCGAATCACTCACCAAATGAATAATCAAGTATTAGATCATCGTGTCCGTGTTAACTGGAAAACAGGTGTTACAGATTTAGCAAAACACCATGCAGATCAAGGGTATTCAGCGTTAGAACGTTTGAGTACTAATCCATATCAAGAAAATTGGCGTGAATTAGGATTTGTTGAAAAGCCAATGCCAATCTATCCATTAGAAAGTTTTGTTGCACTATCTGATGAAAAGGCACATTTTACTTTCCACACAGGAATGATAAAAGAATATCAAGTGGAACCTGAAAAAGAACGATTGTCAGTAACTTTATTCCGTAGCAATGGGTTGTTAGGTCGAGATGATCTTGCATGGCGTCCAGGACGTGCTTCTGGAATTAATAATATGGTGGTTGAAACACCAGATGGACAGATGCTGACGGAAATGTCATTTGACTATTTCGTAAGTTTTGGGGAAGGACGCTTTGATCCAACTGAAGCCTATGAAATTTCGAAAAAATTATTTACAACGCAAGATTTTTATCAAGTACAAAGCTTGAATTCTTATTTGAATCGGGTAGATCGTTTTAATATTCCACCGCTAACTAACGTTGTTCCTAGCGAAGATTCATTGCTGAAATTAGAAAATAAACAGTTGTTTATGAGTACTGCTAAAAAAGAGTGGGCAGGGGATGGGATGATTATTCGCTTGTTCAATCCAAATGAGACAGACGAAGCCATCAAATTAATGAACTTGGATCGATTTGACTCAGTTAAGGTTGTCGATTTAGCAGAAAATGTGTTGAATGATTTTGTTCAAGGACAAACTTTAGGAGCAAAAGATTTTCTAACACTTTGTCTAAAATAAGTAAGGGAGTTAAAGAATCATGACCTACGATTTAAGGCCAACAATCAAGGTACAAGAACATGCTGCAGCAGCGGTCGGAATCACTGAGATTGTTGCAAGTTTAAAAGAACAGATAACTAAAAAAAACGCACAGATCATTTGTTTCGAGACATACCCGGGAATAGATCAGCAACTTTTAAATCAACTGGTGGCTGAACTTGTACCAGAGAAGGTGATTCACAGTGAAATATGTACTCGACCAAAAAAAGAAATCAATTGTGAGTTGGCAAAAGAGTTGACAGAAGATCGTGTCTTCGGGTTGATGACCCATGCAGAAATGAACGATTATTTTGATTGTTCCGCAATTACTGAAGTACAACAGGAAATCAAAGCAACAAATGGATTAGTTATTGTATGGGGTGTAGGGGCTGCTTTGGTAGCTTCTTCACCTGACATAACTGTTTATTTCGACATCACGCGTTGGGAAATCCAAAAACGATTCAGAAAAGGGTTGAACAACTGGTTGGCGGAGCCTGAAACAGATGCGCTCAAGAAATTTAAACGAGGCTATTTTTTTGAATGGCGAATTGCGGACAAACTAAAAAGTCAGTTGCGTTCACAAACGGATTTTTATATTGATGGTACAAAAAATGAAAAGTGGACAATGATTGATCGTGCGACGTACGAAACAATTCAAAAAAAAGCTGTACAGCGACCATTTCGCTTAGTGCCCTACTTTGATCAAAGTCCATGGGGTGGGCAATGGATGAAAGAAAAATTTGAGCTTCCAGATGAAATCCCAAATTATGGCTGGGCATTTGATGGAGTGCCAGAAGAAAACAGTTTAATTTTTGAATTAGAAAATGCGCAATATGAAATGCCGGCAATCAATCTCGTACGAAATTACCCAAGCCAACTGTTGGGTGAACGCGTATATGCTTTATTTGGCACAGAATTTCCAATCCGCTTTGACTACCTTGATACAATGGGCGGCGGAAATTTAAGCCTGCAGGTTCATCCTAAGGTGGAATACATTCAAGAAAAGTTTGGGATGGTTTATACGCAAAACGAAAGCTATTATATTTTAGATGCGAAGGAAGATGCTTCAATCTATCTTGGGCTAAAAAATAATACTGACATAGACGAGCTGTTTAACGAACTAGAAAAGGCCAGTAAAGATAGCAACTATAGATTTGATGATACCAAGTATATTAATCATTTTCCTGTTCAAAAACACGACCATTTTTCGATTCCTGCAGGAACAATTCATTGTGGTGGCACAAACGCGGTTGTACTTGAAATCAGTGCTACTCCATATATCTTCACGTTTAAACTTTGGGATTGGGGTCGTTTGGGGTTAGACGGTAAACCTCGACCAATTCATTTAGAACATGGACGAAAAAATGTCGATCGTCGATTTGATGAGGATTATGTTCGAGCGAATCTTTTTTCACCAAATGAGATTCTTTCAAGCAACGAGCAAGCTCTTGTCGAAAAAACTGGGCTATGCGACTTAGAATTTATTGAGACTCGACGACATACGTTTACAGGTGAAATAAAGCTAGAAGCACATGATTCGGTAAATATGCTTTGTTTGGTTGAAGGGGAGTCCATTGAGTTATTCAGTGATGATGGTGAATTCGTTCCAATCACTATTCATTACGGTGAAACCTTTATTATTCCAGATAATTGCCAGAACGTATCCTTTAAGAATAACGGGAAAAATCCTTCAGTAGTAATTCAAGCTTTTATCAAATAAGAGAAGAGCCTATTGCAAATGCGGTAGGCTCTTCTCTTATTTACTCTGGACAAAAAAATAGTATCGGATGGAAACTATTTAGGTTTGGCATAAAATTTTTTAGGCAAACAGATGACAATCTAAGTGATTTGATCGATCATTCTTATGGTATCATAAAGAAAAACAGGAATAAGGAGAAATAATGGTTACTATCAAACAGATTGCTAAAGAATCCGGAGTCTCGAAGAGCACGGTTTCTCGTTATTTAAATAACGGATATGTTAGTGAAGCAACAGCAAAAAAAATCGAAAAAATCATCAGTAAATATAATTATTCACCTAATGAATTTGCCCGTAATCTAAAGATTCAAAAAAGTAATTTTATCGGAGTAATTTCCCCGCGATTAACTTCGCCATCAATCATGGCAATTTTGAATGGGATTGATGAGGTTGCACGGAAAAATGGATTTCAAATGCTGATTTCTAATACTGAATTGGCAATCAAACGCGAGATTGAGAGTATCTACAGTCTAGTGCAAAACAAAGTAGCTGGTATTATTTTATTGGCAACCGAAATTACGGAAGAACACATCAAAGTAGCGAATTCAATCGACGTGCCAATCTTATTTGTCGGGCAATCTAATGAAGCGGTCTATTCCGTAGACCATGACAATTATCAAGCAGGTGTGAATCTTGCTCAAGCTTTGTTGGAATATGGTCACAAAGAAGTATTATATGTCGGTGTACCAGAAAATGATTTGTCAGTCGGAATCAATCGAAAACAAGGGGTTGTGACAACTTTTCTTGAAAATGGAATCACACCTCAGATCGTTCCTTCAACTTTTTATCCAGAAGATAATTATCAGTTAGGATTAGAATTGCTACCTCAAAAGAATGCCAGTTTGATTATCTGTGCGACAGATAGTATGGCGATGGGGGTAATCAAAGCTGCAAACCAATTGAATATCGCTATTGGTGTCGAACTTTCGGTTGCTGGATTTGGCGGCTACTCCTTTGGTGAGTACCTCTATCCACCGTTAACGACAGTTGACTTTCACCATCAACTTGTCGGCGAGAAAGCAGCGTGTTTAATGATTGAGCTTTTACAAGGAAATGAGATTGCGCGACAAACAATTGTTGATACGACAATGATTATCAGAAATAGTGTATGTGCTGTTAAAAAGTAGTTGACAGCGCATACATCTGCGTGTTACGCTGTTTTTGTTATTAAGGGAACGGTTCCACAAAGGATTGAGTTTTTATTTATTATTTTTTTAAGCAAAAACGGGAACGGTTCCATAAAAATGAGGAGGAAGAACAAAATGGAAAACCGAGAGATTGCAGCAGAAGTGATTCATGCCGTTGGTGGTGCAGAAAATATTCAAAGCGTTGCGCATTGTGCAACTCGATTACGATTGATGGTCAACGATGAAAGTAAAATCGATAAAAAAAAGGTAGAAGACATTCCCAAAGTCAAAGGAGCATTTTTTAACTCCGGACAATATCAGATTATTTTTGGAACGGGAACTGTTAATAAAATTTATGACGAGGTTATCGGTTTAGGCGCTCATGAAACGTCCACAGCTGAAATGAAATCAGAAGCAACAAAAAATGCAAATCCTTTTCAACGAATGGTTCGTACGTTTGGAGATGTCTTCGTACCGATTATTCCTGTCTTAGTTGCAACTGGTTTGTTTATGGGACTCCGTGGATTGATTACTCAGCCTCAAATTTTGCAACTGTTTGGTATGACACCTGATGCAATCAATTCGGACTTTCTTTTATACACGCAAGTCTTAACTGATACAGCGTTTGCCTTTCTACCAGCTTTAGTTGCTTGGTCAACATTTAAAGTCTTTGGTGGTAGTCCAATCATTGGGATAGTTTTAGGACTAATGTTGGTTAATCCTGCTTTACCAAACGCTTATGCAGTAGCCTCTGGAGATGCTACACCGATTATGTTACTTAATTTTATTCCGATTGTGGGGTATCAAGGAACTGTTTTACCAGCCTTTATTGCCGGCATCTTGGGTTCAAAATTGGAAAAAAGATTGCATAAATCCGTACCAGATACCTTTGATTTATTAGTCACACCTTTTGTTACATTATTAGTCATGAGCTTACTATCCTTGATGGTAATTGGCCCCATTTTTCATTCTTTTGAAACGGTGGTCTTGAATGGCACAGAATTTGTTTTGGCTTTACCATTTGGTTTAGCTGGTTTGATTATTGGTTTTTTAAATCAATTAATCGTCGTAACTGGTGTACATCACATCTTTAATTTCTTAGAAGTCCAGCTATTGGCAAATACAGGTGTGAACCCATTTAATGCAATTATTACTTGTTCTATTGCAGCACAAGGTGGCGCAACTTTAGCGGTTGGCTTCAAAACGAAATCGAAAAAATTAAAGGCATTATGTTTTCCTTCTGCTTTATCAGCCTTTTTAGGTATAACAGAACCTGCAATCTTCGGGGTAAATTTACGTTATGTAAAACCATTTATCATGGGGCTGATTGGTGGCGCTGTGGGTGGTTTTGCAGCTAGTTTGTTGCAATTGGCTGGTACTGGAATGGCAATTACAGTTATTCCGGGAACGTTGCTTTATTTAAACGGTCAATTATTGCCTTATTTATTTGTAAATATCTTAGCAATCAGTGTAGCTTTTGTCTTGACGTACTTGTTTGGCTACCAAGAAAAAATGGAAGAAGAGCTAGAACAAGCATAGACAATTGGCTTTAGTAAGGAAGTGAAAGTTAGATGTTAGATGGTAGAGTAAAGGACAGCCGTTATCCATTGAGTTTCCATTGTACACCAGAAGAAGGGTTACTGAATGATCCCAATGGATTGATTGAATATCAAGGAGCGTATCATCTCTTTTATCAATGGAATTCCAAAGACTGCTCACATGATTATAAATCCTGGGGACATGTTGTTTCTCAGGACATGATTCACTGGAAACGTTTGCCAGTGGCATTGGTTCCTAGCGAGCCTTATGACAAAGACGGAATTTATTCTGGATCAGCGATTGAAAAAGATGGCAAATTATACTTATTCTATACTGGAAATGTGATTAACCCTGATAGAAGTCGAAGTAGTTTTCAGTGTTGGGCAGTTTCAGAAAACGGTGTAGATTTTAAAAAATTAGGCCCGCTTTTTGAACATCCGCAAGGGTATACACGTCATGTGCGTGATCCAAAAGTCTGGTTTGATAATGAAACACATCGATGGCGTTTAGTGCTCGGGGCTCAAACTTTAGCAGAGCAAGGAACAATTCTCTGTTACTCGTCCGCTGACTTTAAAAAATGGCAATTTGATGGCGAACTTTTTGATTCAAATGAAATGGATAAGATGTCTCAGAGAGGCTACATGTGGGAATGCCCTGATCTTTTTCAGGTGGATGGTCAAGAACTCTTACTTTATTCGCCACAAGGATTGACGGCGGAGAGAGAACAGTATCAAAATATTCATCAAACGGTCTATCTGCCACTGACGAAAGAATGGCAGATTGCTTCAGAAAATGAGTTGGTAGAAATGGATTGGGGATTTGAATTTTATGCACCTCAAACGTTTGAAACAGCTGATGAACGACGCATACTCTATGGTTGGATGGGCGTAATGCCACCTGAAAAGGAACAAGCACAACCAACAGTTGCAGAAAAGTGGGTGCATTGTTTAACGATTCCTCGTGAATTGAACTTCCATGAAGGTCGGCTTTATCAAAGACCCATCCGAGAATTACAACAGTTGCGCGGAGAAGAGTCTACTTTTGGGTTGATGGGAGACTGGAAATGTCCTTTGGCGAAATTTGGTTCAGAAATTCTTATGACCTTTGACTCTTTTGCTGAAGATTTCCAAGTAGAAGTAACGACTGGTTTTTCTTTACTATTTGATGCTAAAAAATCGCTGATGGAATTGAGTCGAACGAATTGGGAAGACGGCAAAAAAGAATTTCGTCATTACCATTTAGATGAACCATTGAAAGAAATTCAGTTGATGATTGATGGATCCGCTGTAGAAATTTTTGTAAACCATGGAGTAGCAGTAGCTTCAGCCCGTTTTTTCGCCCTTGAGAAACCATTACTCAAATATAATGGAAAGAATCAAGGACGTGGTGTGCATTTCAGCTTGCTTGATTGCCGTTAAAAGAAAAGGGATTGGGACAAAACGAAAAATCCAGTTGTTCTTAACACATTTTTCAATTCAAAAAAGCCTAAAATCACCGTTTTCAAAAACGAAGTTTAGGCTTTTTTTCTATTTAGACTATTTTTGCCCCAGCCCCTTTTTGTGTGAAGTGAGGATGTTCTTTAAGAGGTAGTAGTTGAAATTTTAGCGCGAATGGTAATTCCTGGTTGGCTTTTTATTCGTATGATTGCACTTAAATATACTGGGGAATTTTTGTACATAACTGGGTATGATGAGTATTAGAAGTGAATGACGATGATTTAGAAAAATTTATTTTTATGCGAGGAAATTGTTCCTTATGATTTGTACTATATGTGAAATCAAAAATGTTGATGATGAAGATATGTTGAATTTGGGAGAGCTCTTTTATGTGAAGCGTTATATTTTGAGAAAGTCAGTTAACTTAATAGAAAAAAGAACTAGTTCCATCGAGTGTATTCATCAAAATAATGATTGATTTCGTTTTTTTATAGGAGAGAATAGGACAAGATAGTGAAGTGTGTGCTAATAGTGTTCTTGAAAGGTACTAGCGTAGGTGGTGGAGAAATGGAAGAAATCGAAAATGAACTTTTTTATCAACGATTAAAAAAACGTGATGATGATGCATTCGATTATCTAATTACAGCTTATAGTAAATTATTATGGGCAGTGGGTGCTCGCAGTGGTGTTCATAATAACATGGATCTGGAAGAAATAATCAGTGATGTTTTCTTACGATTTTGGCAACATCCTGAAAAATTTAATCCAGAAAAAGGTAGTCTGAAAACTTATTTGTGTATTATGACAAAGAGTATGACCAGAAATAAATGGCAAAAAGTCCAAAAATTTAAACAAGAACCATTGACGGAAATAAATGAAGATGCACAACAACTGATTAGTGATGAACTTGATGAGAAAGAAGCATGGCAAGAACTGTATAACTTGATTTTGACGTTTGACGAGCCCACACGTCAATTGTTGTTTTGGCGAATCTTTTGTGATTTATCTCCTCTGGAAATCGCAGAGCGCACAAAACTCACGAGTAAAGAAAGTGATAATTATTTGTATCGAGGGCGTAAAAAGCTTCGTCATTTAGTGAATGAAAATTCTTTTTTTAGAGAGGTGGAAAATAGATGAAAAAAGATCCTTTAGAATATTTAACTGAAGAACAGTTAGATGAATTACTGAAATGTACTGATCAACCCTTTCACGAAAAAAATAAAAAAGAAATCAAGAATAAATTTGTAACAAAAAAGAATATGTTTAGAAAAAAGAGACAACAAAAAAGACGTTGGATAATTGGTGGATCAACGGCAGCATTAGGTTTACTATTAGTAGGATTTACTTTTCGAGATGATTTGTCGTTAGCTTATAAAAAAAGGTTTGGTACAGATACAGAAATCTTATTGTTAAATTCAGATAAGCTAAGTCAAGAAGTAACGGATCAAGGATTACGGCTAAAAGCTGTTGCCTCTTTTAAAGATGGGAATAATCAATACTTGGTTAGCCAACTAACCGATTTAACTGGTGATCGGCTAGCAAAAGATACAGTCATCGAGGATTGGGAAATGTTTAGTGGTGGGAATACCCAAGTGGTCAATTATGACGAAGGAACGAAAACGGCTACATTAGTTACCAGCGCGATTGGTGCAGAGGCTACGCCAATTTCCGGGTTTCAAATCCGTTCTTTTGCAAGTCAAGAAAAAAACTTTATAAAAACTTTTACTCCAAAATGGGAAGAAATAGTAAAACCAGCTAAAACTTGGATTGATTTAACAAAACAAGAAAGCCAAGGTGGTGGATTTGATGAAAAAGAAGCCAAAAAACTAGGCGTTACTTGGGACGAGATAATCAAGGAAGGATTAAAACCATTGGAGGTCAATGAAAAATTAGACCGAAATTTTACGATTTCCAATATTGCTTACAAAGATAATTTATTACATGTCCAACTAAAAATACCAAATGAACCTAAGATGGCAGCTGTTTTTCCAAGTTTAGCTATTGGTGAAAAAGAAATAGAACCAATCGTAGACTTTAGTATTGATGAGGGGACGCATAATAATCAAACTGGCAGATCTGATTATCAAGAATATGTTTTTGCTATTTCAGAAGCAGACTTAACTCAAGCAAAACTTCTTTTAAACGGGTGGAATTGGGGTGTCTATCAAGAAGGGAATTGGCTGATACAATTGAAAGAGGTGAAAGAATTACCAATCACCAATTTGCCTGATCAAGAAATCGATGGGGCAACGGATAAAGTATTCTTAGAAAATATTACTTTATCGCCGCTGGCACTAGACTTTGACTATACGGGGAGTTTAATCAATGTTCCGATTACATTAACTTATAAAGATGGAACAACTTTCAGGTTAGATGAAGACAGGAGCCATTTCCAAGAAGGTAAAAAAATGCATTATCGTTATGAATTTGGATTAAAAGATAACGAAGAAATCCAATCAATTAAAATTGGAGCGAGTGAATTAAGTTTAGATTCCAAGGACTCAGCAATTTCTGAAGAGAAGTAAAGAAAAATTAATGTGAAAAAGTGTTAATCAGCGAACTACTAATTGGCACTCGGATCAATTGTTCCTTAAATAATTCAACTAGCTCAGGCTAACTACGAAAAATTTTTTCAAAATAAAAGGTGCTTTCAAATGTCTAACTTTTGGAAATTGAAGGCACTTTTTTATGTATGTTCCAGCTCCTTTTTCTGTCAGTTAATGAGTGTGCTTTGGAGCGTAGTAAGGAATAATAGAAGATAAAAACGCTACGGCTAAAGAATGGTTCTCCCAGCTTTTATTTTAAAAATGAAGACTGGGAGATTTTTTGTGTTCAGACAGGAGTTGCTTGAAAAAGATAGGTGTGAACAGTTTCAGCTTTATCTATAAAGAATATAGTTACCACATAAATGAGTCTTCCGGGAATGCACGTTAAACGTGTGCTTACTTAAATAAATGATAAACTTTTGGTCGTAACAGGCATGTCCTGAACGTTTTCTTGTTGCCAAATTGTATTCCGTGCTACAATTTCTTTAGTAATTTTTTGATAAAGGGGTCATGAAAGGTGTTAAGGAAAAAGGATAAACAAAAAAAGAAACAGCTTGAGGTAACAAATGAAAAGAAACGGAATGAAGTAGCTGAGTTGGAGACACAGGAAGAACAAGAAGAATTTCAATCGTTCTTTAATGATGTGTTGAAACAATTTCCAAGTAAAATCTCTACTGCCATCATGAAATCTTTTGATAGTACAAAGACTAAAGCATTAAAGTTGACGGCTGCTAGTCGAAGTCGTTTCGATGGCGTTTTTGATGAATTTTTGACAGATGTCGATCAAGAAACTCGTAAAAAATGTCATACAACGGTTCATGTGGCATCCTTAACAGCAGCAATCATTGGTTTATCACCTATTCCGTTTTCCGACGCGTTTTTATTAGTTCCAGTACAGTTAACGATGATGGCACGTTTACATAAAATATTTGGACAATCTTGGTCGGAAAGTTTGGGTAAAAGTTTGACTAAAGAACTGGTAGTTGTCAGCTTTGGCCGTAGTGCAGTAGGCAATATCTTAAAATTTATTCCGGTAGTTGGAACAATTAGTGGTGGTGCGGTCAATGCGGTGGTTGCGATGGCAATTACAGAATCTCTTGGCTGGGTGACGGTCAAAATGCTGAATGATGGGGAAGATATCTTTGATCAAGTAATGTCGTTTAAAGGCCAGTTTGATACTTTGTTCAAGGCGATTCAAGGAGTAAATAAGAAAAAATAGCCAGAAGAGGTTGTGGCTCCAAGCGTCCAGCTTCGAAATAATAAAGAACAACTGACAAAAATAGCCTTTCATGTTTTTGAACAGTTGAGAATTATTTCGAGAAGTTGCTTGGTGAGCACCGTAGATAGAGGTTGTGGCCCCAAGCGTCCAGCTTCGAAAAGAAAAGACTATGTCAATATTTTTTGTCATAGTCTTTTTTTCTCAATTGGAGAATAATCGAAACAATCGCTAAATAAATTTGATTTTTGGAGATCATCCGGTTCAAGAGATGAGTAATCAACTTGGAAGACAAATCTGACCGAGAAATTACCAATTACATAATGATAGTTATATTATTCTTTCAATAGTGTTAGCTCTTACATTCTCGATTCAATGTTTACTTGAACTAAAATGAATTATTATTTGAATAGATCAACTATAGGAGGAAGTAAGCCATTGAAAAAAATATTTATTACACTTACTTTAGCGTTAGCAAGTCTTTTTGTTATGTCAGGATGTCAGTTTTATGATAGAGAATTAAAAAAAGAAGTCTACTATACAAAAATCACGACAACTCCTGAAAAACAAACAGATAAAGAAGGTAGCTCATATTTTGAGTATAATCAAGTATTTGTCAATAAAAATGGTGAGAAAATCGACTTAGAAATGAAAGAATATCGAAATAAACCATTAAAAAAAGACGCCTATTTGAAAGCAAAAGTAACAAAAAGTGACGGAGTGAAAAGTTGGGAAGAGGTAGAAAAGAGTAAGGTTCCTGACAAAGCTTTAGATACTATAGAGAAAAATGAACCTTGAATTAGCTATTCAATGAAATATTTAGGACTAATTTCTGATTGATAAATGACCTAAAACTAAGTTAGTTATCTCTTATTTTTTGAGATAGAGCTGACTTAGTTTTTTTAAAATTCTCCTCATTCAAAATAAAGAGAGTTAAACATTTTTTTGTCAACAGTTATTGAAGTATCAATAAAATGATTCATTTGCCATTCTTGTGTACGAGCGGCAGTCTTGTTTAAATCGTGTACCCAAGTGGGATAAATTCGCATCGCCATTTTCCCATTTGAAGTTTTGCTTTTGAGAATCCCTTTTTTTAGTAACACCTCTTTCGGAAAAATAAATTGCCCGGATAGTTGTCCGTCAAGAATAGTAATAATCAGTTTGTCGGGGCTATTTTCGTATAAGAATGGCTGATTTTTATCAGTAATGTCCTTTTCCCAGAACGCAACAAAATAGCCTTTTTTCTTGGGGGTTGATTTGGCGAGTCGACTACGAAATGTGTGGGTATTTATTGAAAAAGTTGTACCTTCATACTCTTCATTTTGTCTTTCATAGTGAAGATTTTCAAAAGAAAAGTCATTCAATTTTTCAGTGATGAAACACAAAGATTTATACAACGGTGGTCCTCCCTAAATGTTTTTGTAACTGAAATTCTCTCATAGAGGGAAAGGCATTACAATGTTAATGCCTCGAGTGTAACTTTTATTTTTTCTTTCGCTCACCAAGGAAAATAACGTATCATTAATTAAATAAAAACTAGTATCAGCAAATGGATTCACAAGAAGACCGATTCAGGAGCTTAAAAAATCAACGGTTATCAAACTGAAACCAGATTCAAAGTCCTTTATTCGTTAGTTAATTCAAGAAAAAATGAATGAAACTAGCATTAATGAACGGCAAAAAAGAAGGTGATGAATTTGGTTTGAATAAAGAAAAATGATTCAGGTAAAATAACTCAAAACGATTTTAAAGGTAGAAAAGAAGTGAGTAAATAAAAAACATTTAAAAAGAAAGGGCTTGCATTTGTGTTCAGGCACAGTTACAATCTGTTTGTAATTATTAATTACGTATCAATATACAAAAAAATGTACATTCATTTAGGAGGACTTTTGATGAAAAAAATCGTAGTAGGTGGCCAAATTGATAAAAGTGAAGTGAAAGAATTAGTTGAAAAATTCAGTGATGGAAAGTACGAAATCACTGTGAAAAGTGATTTGGATGCAGCGATGGCTGTAAAAAATGGTCAAGCCGACTATTATGTGGGGGCTTGCAATACTGGTGGTGGTGGAGCATTAGCAATGGCGTTAGCTTTATTAGGTCATGACAATTGTGTAACCGTTTCAATGCCAGGGAAAGTAATGGCTGAAGAAGAAATTCGCGAGAATGTTCGTTCTGGTAAACAAGCGTTTGGCTTTACTGCCCAACACAAAGAAGTAGTTGTGCCAATCATTATGGATGAATTAAAAAAACAATAGAATGATCGTGGGGGAAAGAAGATGGATTCGTCAAGAATAATTGAATTAATTGCTATCGCATCATTGGGTGGTTTATGTGCGGTATTAGCGAACAAGGGAATTGCTGTCTTTAATGATGGCTTGCGCCCAATCGTACCAGAGTTTTTAGAGGGAAAAATTGGGAAAAAAGAAATTGCTGCGACAAGTTTTGCGTTAAGTTTTGGTTTGGTTATCGGATTTGGGATACCAGTGTCGATTGGTGCATCAATTTTATTAGTTCATAGTGTGTTATTGATGACAGATATTATCGGCTCTTGGGCACCCGAAGGAAAAACAGGCGTAATCATTTCGGCAGTGGTGGGTGCACTTTATGGGGTTGGTTTAGTTTTAGGACTTCAAGCGGTCGTTGATTTATTCGCGATGATGCCGGTCAACTTTATGGATGCACTTTCTTCGGTCGGGGCACCTGTAGTCATTTCCTTTAGTATTTTCCCGGCAGTAGCGATTACAAGCCAACATGGATTTAAAAAAGGCGCAATCTCTTTTGGTGCGACATTATTAACTTTATTTGTTGTTAAACGTTTCGGTACATTCAACTTAGGAAATGGAGCAACTTTGACGCTTAGCGCAGAAGGTATGTCTTTACTTGTCGGAATGATTTTTATGATTGTTTACGCAATTCAGGTCAAGAGTGATGGTAGTAATTCAAACGAAAGTTTAGTCAGTGTCTTTTTGGAACGTGTGAATCGTATCAAGAAAAATTGGATTTGGCTATCCATTACAGGTGGTTCTGTAGCGGCTGCGACTAGTTTAATGATTATCGCTGGTGATCCAATTTCATTGAATTTACTTTCTGAAGGAAAAATGAGTGAAGCAGCTTTAGCCGCATTTGCTAGAGGAATTGGCTTTATTCCATTGGTTTTCTCAACAGCAATCGTTACCGGCGTTTATAGTCCGGCGGGAACAACTTTTGTTTTTGTAGCAGGAATATTATTACATGATAAGCCAATCCTTGCGTTTATCGTTGGTGCGTTATTGATGTTTGTCGAAGTACAACTTTTGACATTGATGGCAAAAGCTTTGGATAAATTCCCGGGAATTCGCGAAATGGGTGAATACATTCGAACAGCAATGAACAAAGTTTTAGAGGTTGCTTTACTAATTGGTGGGGCAATGGCATCCGAACAAATTGCTCCCGGCATTGGCTATTTCTGGGTGATTGGCTTGATGCTGTTGAACAGAAAAGCAAAAAAACCAGTAGTAGAGTTAGCAGTTGGTCCAATTGCCGCAATTAGTTTAGGCGTAATTGTTAATATTCTTTACTTACTTGGTCTATTTGTGCCAGTCGTTGCAAACTAGGAGGAATCAGATTAGATGTTACTTGAGGGAATTACTTATATGCATGAGCACACGACAATTGATTTGTCTCGCTTAAAGAATATTGACGATACAAATCTGAATTGTTTTGAAGAAACTGTTTCAGAATACAAAAAATTGTATAATAAAGGTGTACGCAATATCGTGGACGTGACCAATATGGATATGAAAAGAAATCCAGCGTATGTACAAAAGGTTGCGGAATTATCTGGAATAAATGTCGTTCAAGCAACGGGTTTTTATCAAGATAAATTTCTTCCAGAATTTGTCACTGATGCAACGATTGATGAGTTGACAGAATTTATGGTGAATGAAATTGAACACGGAATTGCAGGCACTGCAATCAAAGCACAAATTATTGGTGAGATAGGAACAAGTAAAAACTTGATGACTACACGTGAACGAAAAGTTTTTACCGCTTCAGTCATCGCACAAGAACAAACCAATGTTCCGATTACGACCCATACAACATTAGGAACTTATGGTCATGAGCAAGTAGCTTTTTTTAAAGAGCAACATGCGAATTTAGAAAAAATCGTTATTGGTCATGTAGACTTAACAGGAGATATTGATTATATTTTGCAGATGTTGGATCAAGGAGTCTATGTTGAGTTCGATACGGTTGGCAAAGAAAACTATCAGCCAGATTTAGTCAGAGCCAAAATGTTAAAAGAAATCGAAAGACGAGGATACGAAGACAAAGTGTTTCTTTCAATGGATATTACTCGCAAATCAAATTTAACCTATCAGGGTGGAATTGGTTATTCCTACTTGTTAGATCAATTTGTTCCATTGGCACTTGAAAATGGGGTTTCTGAACAATTCATCCAGAAGATGCTACGTTTCAATCCTCAAACCTTTATGAAATAGGAGTGAAACTTAATGGAAACATTTCCTTTACCAAGTTTATCGCTTGATGAAGCGATGGAGCTACAATTCAAACTAGTTGAAGCTGTGACCAATCATTTTTCTGGTGCTGAGATCTTGACTCGTGGAGATCTTGGAGTAGTGAAAGGCTTGAATCAGCCAAAAACAACGAATAAAGTTGAAAAAGTTCTTGCAGAATTTTTCGAAGCAGAAGCTGCAATGCTGGTTCGCGGATCAGGAACGAATGCGATTCGACTTGCACTTCACGCGAGTGTGGGTACGGGGAAAACGTTGCTCGTTCACGATGCACCTGTTTACCCGACAACACAAGTTTCAATTGATATGCTAGGAATTAAGCTAGTATACGCTGATTTTAATGATTGGGTTAACGTCGAAGCAGCATTAAAAGAAAACCAAATAGATGGTATATTAATTCAAGTAACACGACAAAAGATGGCTGATTCCTATGATCTGCGTACATTGATTACCCAAATTCGTTCGCTGGATCAAAAAGTGAAGATTCTAACGGATGATAATTATGCTGCTTTAAAAACGAATGGCATTGGGTGCCAATTCGGTGGCAACTTAGCTTGTTTTTCGACATTCAAATTATTAGGACCCGAGGGAATTGGCTGTATTGTCGGTGAAAAGTCACTGATTGACCAACTGAAAACTGAAAATTATTCAGGTGGTGGACAAGTTCAAGGTCACGAAGCAATTGATGTAATAAGAGGAATGGTTTACGCACCTGTTTCATTAGCCATTTCCGCTCAAGTAGGTGAAGAAGTCTGCCAACGAATCAATCAACAAGAAGTTGTCGGATTGAAAGAGGCATTTGTCGTTAATGCACAATCGAAAGTAGTCGTAGTGAAGCTAGCAAGCCCCATTGCAAAAAAGGTCATTGAATCAGCAACCCAATATGGTGCTTTGCCAAATCCAGTTGGAGCAGAGTCAAAATATGAATTTGCCCCGTTGATTTACCGTGTATCAGGTACTTTCATGAAGGCTGATCCAGATGCAGAAGACACCATGATCCGTATCAATCCAAATCGAGCAGGAGCAGAAACGATTATCCGTATTTTGAAAAAAGCAATGGCGAGTGTTCAACAGTAAGGAGTTTACTATGGGAGAAGAATTTTTAAAGAAAAAAGGAATTATCGTGAATTTTTTAGCTTCTGATTTATTACAGAAGAAAAAGGGTGATCGAGTACCGAGCGTGACTGACTATCAAACCAAATATGAAGTAGCACGAGGGACGATTCAAAATGCATTGTCTTTCTTAAAGGACAGAGAAGCAATCAAAGTAAAAAGTCATGGACACCTTGGTACCTTCATTGAAGAAATCAACTATAGCATTTTACAGGAGTATGCGTTGTCCGATACGATTTTAGGAACGATGACATTACCATATTCGAGACTGTATGAAGGTTTAGCGACGGGTATTTACGATGTGTTTAAAGAAAATAATATCAAATTAAATCTCGCCTATATTCGTGGTTCGAAAGAAAGAGTACGCTCAATCGTTAATAAAACCTATCGCTTTGCAGTTATTTCAAAATTTGCGGCAGAGCAAGCAATCTCAACAGGTGAACCAATTGAGATTAGTCTGGACTTCGGGAGCCGTTCTTACTTAAGCAAACATGTTCTCTTGTTCCGAGATAAGAATCAAAACCAAATCGAAAAAAATATGAAGATTGCTATTGATTATAGCTCAATTGACCAACAATTATTAACCAAATCTATTATTAAAGACGAGCAAGTCGAATACGTTGAAATGCAAGGACATCAGATTATCTCTGCACTACAAAATGGTCAAATCGATGCGGGAATCTGGAATTACGATGAAATACGTGATAAAAATCATCAGGGATTACATCATGTTTTATTGGAAGACAGCCAGATGGAAAGAGATATGAGCACTTCTGTCATCATTACACATGTAGATGACTCTTCAATGAATGCTTTTTTCCAGAAAAGTGTAGACAAAGAAAAAATCTTGTCCATTCAAAAAGATGTTTGTGCTGGAAAAATCATTCCACAATACTAATTCTTCTTACTAAAAAAAGCATCAAAAAATAAAAACTTTGTTGGAATTTAGGGGGCGTAACATGATTCGAGAGAAATTAACGATATTGCTAAGTTCAAATGTCATCGACCAAGAAACACATGAGTATGTCTTACATGTGTTAGATTACCTATTAAAAAATGAAATCATTCAAAATGAACAAAGAGCAGATGTGTTTTTGACACATCTGGCAATGGCTGACATGCGTAGGAAAACAAGTGAAACAATCAATGATTTGGAATCCTTTATTCGAGTAGAAATCGAAGCAGATACGAAATATCTTCATTCAAAAGAGTTATGGCAGGATTTACAAAAAATGGCTAAGGAAAAGCAGTTTACCAATGCTGAGTTGGACTATTTTTACCTTCATATCATTAATATGTTGAGGGAGGAATAGGATGTTTTTAGATGTTACTACCCGAAGAAATCCCAAATTAATTGAAGCAGCAGTTAACTTACATCAAGAAGGACTGATACTTCCTGATACGTATATTTTGGATCTCGATACGATTGAAAAAAATACGAAAAGTTTAGCACGTGATGCCAAGGAACAGGAAATCGAACTGTTTTATATGACGAAACAATTTGGTCGAAATCCTTACGTTGCACAAAAAATCCATGACGCAGGAATTGAAAAAGCAGTTGTTGTAGATTTCAAAGAGGCGCTAGTTATGATGGAACAAGGATTACCCTTAGGAAATGTTGGCCATCTTGTCCAAATACCACAACAATTGTTAAAAAAAATCATGAGCTATGGAACAGAGTTTATCACGATTTACTCACTGGAAGCCTTACGCCAAATTATTGTTATAGCAACTGAATTAGCCATCAAACAAAAAATTTTAATCAAAGTGATTGAACCCGATGACCAAATTTACGAGGGGCAGTTTGGAGGTTTTCATCTAGCTGAGCTGGCTAGTGTTGCTGAACTAGCAAATGAAACCGATTTAGTTGAAATTGCAGGAGTTACTTCATTTCCCTGTTTTTTATTTGATGGTGTTTCGCAATTAGTCCCGACAAAAAATAGCGGAACCATTCGAGCAGCAAAAGAAATTTTACAACATGAAGGAGTAGTTATCACAGAAGTGAATATTCCATCCGCAACTTGTCATAAGACCATTCCTTTGATTAAAAAAATGGGCGGAACACAGGGAGAACCTGGACATGCCTTGACAGGGACAACGCCTTTGCATGCAAAGTTGGATTTGCCTGAACTACCAGCGATGGTATATGTCAGTGAGATTTCTCATAATCTGGATGGCCAAGCATACTTTTATGGTGGAGGTTATTATCGACGAGGAAATTTGGGCTCCGTGCTGATTACCGAGGAAGACGAGTTACTAAAAGATGACGTGATACCTTTTAGTAATGAAAACATTGATTACTATTTAGCAACTGCTCAAGAACATGCAGTTGGTTCGACCGTCATCGCCGCTTTTCGCACACAAATTTTTGTTACCCGAAGTGACGTTGCCGTGGTTTCTGGTATCCAAAAGGGGATGCCAAAAATCGAAGGGATTTATGATAGCTTGGGAAATTTAATTAGAAGGTGAAAGAAGAATGGGAAGATTTATCGTAATTGTATTAGATAGTTTTGGTGTAGGTGCAATGGCTGATGTGGCAAAAGTCCGCCCTAGAGATTTGGGTAGTAATACCGCTGGTCATATTATTGAAAAAAACGAAAAAATCCATCTTCCAACATTAGAGAAACTTGGTTTAATGAATGCGTTGGGGTATGAAATAGAGCATCATAAGTTTTCAAAAACTGCAAACTACGGAACCAGTAATTTAGCACATTATGGAGCAGATTCTTTTTTAGGACACCAAGAAATTATGGGAACAACACCAAAAGTTCCATTGATTCAGCCGTTCAATCAAAAAATCGATGTTGTTGAAGAAAATCTTCGAAAACACGGGTACAACGTCAGACGAGTAGGCGAGCTGGGAGCGCAGATCTTAGTAGTCAATGAAGTTGCTACAGTGGGCGATAATTTAGAAACAGATTATGGGCAAGTTTACAATGTATCCGCTTGCTTGGATTTGATTTCTTTTGAAGCTTTGACTGAGTTGGGTCATGCTGTTCGAGAGGTTGTCCAAGTTTCACGAGTAATTACCTTTGGTGGTCAGCAAATTACTTTAGCAGATTTGTTACGAGCAAGAAAAATCAAGAATAATGAAATTGCAGGTGTAGATGCACCTGAATCAGGTGTTTATAATCATGGTTATCAAGTTGTTCATTTAGGTTATGGGATAGATAAGAATGTCCAAACACCAACGATTTTAGATAAAGCTGGAATCCCAGTATCCTTTCTTGGTAAAGTTGCTGATATTATTCAGACAAATAGTAAGCGCTTATCTCCTGGTGTGGATACAGAGATGCTGTTTGATTCCTTGATTAACGAAGTGAAAGCAATAACTCATGGTTTTATTGCTCTGAATATTCAAGAAACCGATTTGGCGGGTCATGCTGAAGATGTAGAAAAATATTCGGATCGTCTAGAGGTCAGTGATCGACGAATCAACGAATTACTTTCTTACTTGAATCAGGAGGATATATTGATTGTGATGGCCGATCATGGGAATGATCCAACGATTGGTCATAGTAACCATACGCGAGAACGTGTGCCGTTACTGATTTATAGTCCAGAAATGCAAGGAAAAACGATTGGTGAACGAACGACTTTAGCAGATGTTGGAGCGACAGTATCCGAGTATTTTCAAGTGGATGCACCACAAAACGGTCACTCATTTTTAAAAGAGTTAATGTCAACTGAGCATAAATCTGACTAAAAAAGTTAAATGCCAGTCTTCTTTTAATGATTGATCGATAAGTAGCATTTGCAAAAGAAGAAATGAATATTTAACAAAAATGTGAGCAATAATTTCGAAGCCAGTAGTTTATTTTTGATGCTAGGTCACCGGTTATTCCTATTTTATGGAGGTTCAGGTATGGAAATGAAAAGAATTCAAGAATATTCAAGTAAGACCAGTCTGGCAATGGCAAATGTTTATCACTCTGTAATGAAAGTTTACCCCAACTGCATTTCTGACATCAATTCTGATAAGGATTATTATCTTGGTGTCAAACAAGCCACATTGATTTCGCCTGCCTTGCTAGCATTTTTAGGAGAAAATGGTTTTCATTTTCATACATTAGATAAAGCAAGCCACAAAGGACGAGGAATTGATTTTCAGTTGAAAAATCCACTAACGGGGAAAGCAATGACGGGTTCTTCTAGCGGAACAGCATTGAATGTTTTTTTAGGTATCAATGATATTGGTATAGGAACAGATGGTGGTGGCTCTGTGCTTTCACCTGCAGCGACGTTGAATTTAATAGGAATGATTCACCCAGCATTTGGCGCAAACTGGGTCGATTTTCAAATGTATAAAAAAGTTTCAACAGATAACGTTGTTTTCACGCCGTCCATTGGCTTTATCAGTCGAAAATTACAGTTGGTTGAAGAAGTCGCCACTTTATTTGTTGAAACAGAAATGGAAAAAAAAGAAGTGAAAGTAGCGATTGATGCTAATATCGAGAAAGAAAAGTGGGCATCGTGGGAAATAGTCGCAGACATTCGTTCAAGAAATTTTGCGTATAAATACGAAGCAAGTAGGGAAGAACTGATTGATGAGGTGGAGGCACTTTTTACTGAGGTAGATATTATTGTTTCAAAAGAGGGGCCAATTGATGTTGATGGTATGGGTGAAACCCTTTTTGGCCATTTTGATACCCAGACAAGAGCGACACAAGTCCAAGGGAAAAAAGGCTTTGTTCGCGTCATAAATATGTGCAACGCTATAGGGTTGATTGTCCCTGCTGGCGAATTGGCAACAGGGTATCTAATTATCGCTAGACCACAACATGGGCTAGAAAAAACGGTCTTTCAGTTGGCTGAACTGCTGATTGCAAAAGAAGATCCGTTGGTTGCTAATTATTTTTTAGATCATCATGCCTATTTTGAAGAGGGGTATAGTTCATAACAATGGGTCAAGAATGTTGCTTTACTAAAACGAAAAAGATGGAAACAAGTGATTGTTTCCATCTTTTTTTGTACATGCTAATTTAGAAGCAGCTTAACTAGCTGTTTAAAAAGTGATTCTTCAGTGATGTCTTGGATGATAATTACCTTTGCAAAAAATAAGTCGAGTCATGAACGGATCTCATTTTCAGAATCACCGGTCATCTGCAAAATGATTTTTCCAGTAGCGCGACCAGATTGCGAATAGCTGAGAGCTTCTTCTACTTCAGACAATGGAACAATTCGATCAATCACCGGTTTAATTATTTTTGCTTCAATCAAGTGCCGTAAGACATCCAGCTGTGTACCACTTGGTTTCATGAAAAGAAAAGTATAAGAGGCTTGTGTTTGCTTTTCTAATTTTGTTAGGTTATGTGTCACCATTTTGAAAGCAAACTGTTTCCAAAGAGGGACACCGTATTCTTTACCAAAGCGATAGTTAGGTAATCCTGCGATGCTGACGACTTTTCCACCAGGCTTGATAATTTTGAAGGCAGCTTCTAATGTTGCACCACCATGTGTATCAAATACATAATCGTAATCTTGCAAAACTTCTGCAAAGTTTGTTGTTTGATAATTAATTGGATAATCAGCACCTAATGATTTCACGAGATCAAAATTATTTGCAGAAGTAGTCGTCGCAACATAAGCGCCTAAGTATTTTGCAAGTTGGATCGCAATCGTTCCAATCCCACCAGATCCACCTTGAATCATGACTTTTTGTCCAGGCTGAATCTGCATAATATCATGTAGCGCTTGGTAACTTGTCAGTCCGACCAAGGGGATAGAAGCAGCTTCTTCAAAATTGATATTTTTAGGTTTGAGGGCGATAGCTCCTTGATCGACAGCAATGTATTCGGCAAAGGTTCCAATTCGATTTTTTTGAACGCGACCATAGACAGCATCTCCAATTGAATAGTTGGTCACTTTTTCGCCAACGGCAGTGATGATTCCAGCAAAGTCACTTCCCATAATAATAGGCATATCGTAGCTAAGCAGCATCTTAAGTCCACCGTCTTTGGTTTTGATATCAATTGGATTGATGCTCGCAGCAACGATTTTTACTAAGACATCATTCGAGCGAATGTCTGGGATAGGAACTTCTTTTATTTTAGGCGTCGGTTGTTTGTAAGTATCAATAACAGCGGCTTTCATTGTGTTTTTCATGGTTATTTCCTCCAATTTATACGTGTTTCATTTAATCGTTCAATTTTTTGAACGATTCACTTTCACGAGTTTAGTTCATTGGTTTAAAAATGTCAACCAATAATTATCGACAACTAAGAGACCAAAAAAACGAGCCACCTATACAATTTCATCTAGGTGGCTTGTTTCGTTAGATAGTTAGTTTTTTTTAAGGCTTATGAACGTTTTGAAGGAAACTATTTTGAAAGAAAAGGATTCCCCTTTATACTTATCAAGAGAGAGGAGCTTGCGATGACTAATTGAGGGGAACAGTGGCAATAGATTCAGCAAAAAAAAGTTTTTTAGGAGGGCGAAAGATGAAATTAGATATGATTGGCATCATTACTAAAGACATGGAAAAATCAATTGAATTTTATGCGTTGTTAGGGTTCATCGCGAATGGAGCTACTACCGAAGAATACGTTGAGCTAGCACATGAAGGTATTCGAATTTCTTTAAACACTAGCAAAATGATTGCTGGTATTTATGGATACGAACCGCAGACAATTGGAGACAAAATCGAATTAGCTTTTTTGTGCGACTCTGTGGCAGATGTTGATGAGATGTATCGAAAAGTAAGTGATGCTGGCTATGAGACTTTTAAAGAACCATGGGATGCTTTTTGGGGTCAACGCTATGCAATTATTAAAGATCCTGACGGAAATCTCCTCAGTTTATTTGCGAATTTTCCGACAAAATAGTGAACGAAAAAGAATAGAAATAAAAAAACAACTTTAGTTCAGTGCTAAGGTTGTTTTTTGTTTATTCAAAGTAAAAATCCACACTTTTTTTGGACTAATTGTATAAAGTTTATCAAATCATCAGCAAACAATGTTTTTCTATTTCTTGTATCTTGATAAAAATAACTATCAAGATGGGCATATACATGTGCGAATCTTCATTTGAATAAATTTTCATGTTATTTTTATGTTGACAAAGTAAAACTTACTTGATAAAGTGTCGTTGTCAAATCGTAACGATTACGTTTTGTTATAGACAAATCGAAAAAAAAGGAGTGTCACCACTTATGGCTAAAAAAGCAAAAATCGCGCGAGCAAGGAAACAACAAGAGTTGATTGAGCAGTATGCAGAAATCCGACTTCAGTTAAAGACTGCCAATGATTATGAAGGTTTGGCAAAGCTACCCAAAAATGCGAACCCAAATCGTTTGAAACGACGCGATCAAATAGATGGCAGATCTCGGGGGTACATGCAAAAATTTGGTATGTCCAGGATAAAGTTCCGAGAATTAGCGCTTCAAGGTTTGATACCTGGAGTAAAAAAAGCAAGTTGGTAAAAAAGAAGAAAAGAAATCTGGAGGAATAAAAAATGGCAGTTCCAGCAAGAAAAACATCAAAAGCAAAGAAAAAATTGCGCAGAGCGCATTTAAAAATAGCAAAACCTGAAATTTCATTTGATGAAGAATTAGGCGATTATCGTCGTAGCCACCATGTTTCACTTAAAGGTTATTATAAAGGACGTAAAGTAAGCGGCAAAGAATAAGGGAGGATTAGAATGAACATTATTTATCCACCACTAGTTGAACAAAGCTTCCAATTTTATCAGAAAAATAGTAACGAAGACTTCAGTAAAACGGATCTTTATCGTTCAATGGTCGCTAATCAGATTATTACTGAGAATGGTAATCCAACAGTCGAAGCAATTGAAAGAGGACTTGTTCGAGATTTTTATGAGGAACAGGATCTTTCGTTTGAAGAATTTTTAGCAATTTATCCAATTTTTACTACGTATGAAACAGAACTTTTTCAAAAAATTGATGGTTTTTGGGAGATACCAGTTTCATTGAAAAATGAATTGATGATCCAACTTGAGCAAGGGAAATTTAACTATGATGAACAGGTTCAAGTTGAACAGTTTTTATCAGAAAGATAAATCAGAAATGAAGGTGAAACGATTGAGACAAACAATTATTCTAGCATGCGAAGAAACAGGTGAACGAATTTATTTAACAAGTAAAAATAAACGAAATACACCTGAACGTTTAGTACTAAAAAAATATTCACCTAAATTACGTCGGCGTGCAATTTTTAAAGAGATGAAGTAAGCATTTTTGAAGAAGAGAGGTGATTTCTTTGGGAATACCGATAACAATCGTATCCGGCTTTTTAGGAGCTGGAAAAACAACCTTGATTAATCAGGCATTAAACGCGACTGAGCTACCAAGAGAAGAAATAATTATTATTGAAAATGAGGTTGGCCAAACAGGAATCGACCACGAACTCTTACTGCACACCAAGGAACATGTCCTGCAATTAAACAACGGTTGCATGTGTTGTAGCCTGAGAGAAGATTTGATAACAACGTTAGCAAGTATTGAAGAAGTAACCAAAGAATGGCAAGTTCCTTTGTCACAAATTATTGTTGAAACAACAGGAATTGCTGATCCTCAGCCAATTATTCAAACTATTTTAACTACACCTGTTCTGCGAAATACCTATTATATTGATAGTCTTTTAACTGTTGTGGATAGTCAAAATAGTTCGATGTATCAAAATGAACCTGTCAGTCTGAAACAAATCGCATTGGCGGATCGAATTTTCTTTGCTTTAAAAGAAGGAGATACTGTCAGCAATTGTTCAGAAATACTAGCAAGATTGATCGAAATCAATCCATTAGCTGATTTTATTTATTTTTCGGAAACAGCGCCGATTTCTGCAACCGACTTTTTTCACTTAGACAAATTTCAGGCGACCGAAGTGTTAAACGAGCCGGTAGCAACCCAAACTGAAATGGAATTGACGAATGAGTCGCATCACAGAGAACATCACCACAAAGTTCATTTACAGGGTCACACACATGCAACAACTGTTCATCAACAGAACAATCATGGTTTTCAAACCGTTTTGTTGACTGCAAATAGCGAATTAAATGAAGCCGCATTAATACGTTGGATTGATTGGTTATTATTTTTTAATCAAGAGTTGTATCGTTTCAAAGGAATTGTTGTGCTAGAAAATCGTGAATTGGCAGTTGCTGTACAAGGCGTTAATCAGCAAGTTCGCTTTCAACTGACTCCACTAGAAAAATCAACGACAAAAATCGTACTCATTGGAAAAAATTTAGCATCAAAAGAAATAGAAGAAACCTTTAATCAATTGTGCATTGCTTATAAACAGTAAAAAGGAGAAATCAATGGAAAAAACAGACATTTCAAGTGCGTATCGACGATTAAAAAGTCCAAACATCAAGACAAGAAAACGAGCATTAAAGATTATCAAAGAATATAAACGAAATAAACAGCGAGCTAGTTGAATGAAAAGGAGAAATTGAATGAAAAAATGGAAAGTTGGTTTATTTAGCCTACTATTGGTAAGCGTGCTGGGTGCGTGCAGTACGAATGGTCAAACTAGTAAAGAAACCGGAAAAGAAAAGCTATCAGTTATCACAACTTTTTATCCCATGTATGATTTCACGAAGAACATTGTAGGTGATGAAGGTGAAGTCAAGTTGCTGATTCCAGCTGGAACGGAGCCACATGATTATGAACCATCTGCTAAAGAAATTGCAAGTATTCATGATGCAGATGTTTTTGTTTATCATAATGAAAATATGGAAACTTGGGTGCCACAAGCCGAGAAAAGTTGGAAAAAAGGTTCACCCAATGTAATTAAAGGAACAAATGGGATGGTGTTATTACCTGGAAGTGAAGAAGAACACGATCATGACCACGGCGAAGAAGAGCATCATCATGAGTTAGATCCGCACACGTGGGTTTCACCTAAGATGGCGATTAAAGAAGTGACATCAATCAAGGAACAGTTAGAACAACTTTATCCCGAGAAAAAGAAAACTTTTGAAACAAATGCAGAAAAGTATCTAACAAAATTAAAAGCACTAGATGAAGAGTATACAGAAAAATTAAGTGTAGCTAAGCAAAAAAACTTTGTTACGCAACATGCTGCTTTTGGCTACTTAGCCTTAGATTACGGATTGAATCAAGTTCCTATAGCAGGTTTGTCTCCAGACCAAGAGCCTTCACCAAGTCGCCTAGCTGATCTAAAAGAATATGTTCAAGAAAATGAGATTAAATACATCTATTTTGAAGAAAATGCTGAGGATAAAATTGCAAAGACGTTAGCAGATGAAGCGAAAGTTAAACTCGAAGTACTAAACCCTGTCGAAAGTTTAACTAAAGAACAAATAGCAAATGGAGAAGATTATCTCTCGGTGATGAAAGAAAATCTGACGGCTTTAGAAAAAACAACAAGCGTTGCAGGCAAAGAAATCAAACCAGAAAACGTAACAGAATCGACTAAGACGGTTGCCAATGGTTACTTCAAAGATGAGGCAGTCAAAGACCGAACACTAGCTGATTATGCAGGTGAGTGGCAATCACTTTATCCTTTGTTAAAAGAGGGCGCTTTAGATCAAGTTTTCGACTATAAAGCAAAATTAAACAAAGATAAAACTGCGAAAGAATATAAGTCTTATTATACAGCTGGTTATAAAACAACTGTTGATAAAATGACGATCACAGATCATACGATTGACTTTGTTGTCGATGGCGAGCACCATCAATATGAATACAACTATGCTGGTTACAAGATTTTAAATTATGAAAAGGGAAATCGTGGTGTACGTTTCCTTTTTGAAACGGCTGACAAGGATGCTGGGGAATTTAAATATGTGCAATTTAGCGATCACAATATTGCACCAGTTAAAGCGGAACATTTCCATGCCTTTTTTGGTGGAGAGAGTCAGCAAAAGCTTTTCAATGAACTAACTAACTGGCCCACTTTTTATCCAGCTGATTTGACTTCGCAAGAAATCGCACAGGAAATGATTGCACATTAAGACCTATTTATGACAAATAAACGAGGACTTTTGAGGTCCTCGTTTTTGTTTTAGTGTGCGTATAAGAAAGCAGATAAGAGATACAAAATAGCAATATGTGCAGGGTAGAAAATATAGAAGAAATACTTCATTCCTTTTCCTTTTTGACCGTTGTAGAGCAAAATCGGAACGATTGCAAAAATCATCATCCATTGCGTAGAACCTAAGAAAAAGTAAATGGTTGCAACTACTACGATCATTAAACACTGGATTTGCCGATTATTTCTAGCGAGATACAGTAAAGGAATCAGCAGTACCATGACATTGTTTTCTGCCAAAAGTAACGCTGGTAAAGTCGCAGTAATTGTTAAAAAAACAAATTGATTTTGGATAATCATGGGGCTTTCCATTAATAGTGGTAATAAGAAAGAAAACAGGATTGGAAGAATAAATAGAATCGTCCCACCAAGCATTTTTTTCAAATTAGTTGCATGTTTCCCTTCGACAAAAAGATCAATAGCGAACATCATCAGTGTACCTATAAAAAGATCTCTAAAAATATTGTTCATCAAAACAACTTGATCATACCCCACAAGTTTTTCGAGAGTAAAGGTAAATAAGGTCATCAGAACCATCGACAGGTAGAGTCTTGACATATATTTTTTCTTGTTGTGCGTATGACTAAAGCCAATAACACTGACAAAAAAGAAAATTGTTGCGACAGGTCTACCAAACCAGTCTAGCCAGTTAGGTGCTCCAAATGGAACAAACATCTGATGGATATGATCAATAAACATTAAGACAATGCCTAACATTTTTAAATCAAATGTTGATAGGCCTTTTTTGGGTGTATCAATCGTCAAAAATAATTCCTCCTAACTAATAATAACTATATGTTAACAATATGATTGATTGAAAGGCTAGTGAAATAATATAGAACGAGCGAACAATTTTGTCACAAGAGATTTTTTTGTTATCGATCATATACTGGTCTTTATGAGGAAAGAGTTGGGTAGTTGGGCTAGTGAATTCATGGTATACTAATAAAAAAGATCCTTGAAATCTAAATAAATAGATACCAATAGAAGCATCCAAACTGAAGCCTTGCTATGGGCAAATAGTGCGAGTACGGAACCTCAAAAATTTTGAGCCGAGGTTTTAGAGCTATGCTGTTTTGAATGCTTCCAAAACTAAAACGTCTTATATTACCCTATAATTATAGTTTTAGAGCTATGCTGTTTTGAATGCTTCCAAAACGGGGGGCACATTGTAGATTGTAGACGGCACGTTTTAGAGCTATGCTGTTTTGAATGCTTCCAAAACCAGTCAAGCGAGCAAGACAACGGGACATGTGTTTTAGAGCTATGCTGTTTTGAATGCTTCCAAAACGTGACAAAATAGACTCAAAAGGTGACAAAAGTTTTAGAGCTATGCTGTTTTGAATGCTTCCAAAACACTGGTGAAGAATTTACAGAAACGCAAGGTGTTTTAGAGCTATGCTGTTTTGAATGCTTCCAAAACCGTTTGAATTTTTTCATTTAGTTCGTCATAGTTTTAGAGCTATGCTGTTTTGAATGCTTCCAAAACTTCGGCATGTTAAAGTATTCGAGTTTACCAAGTTTTAGAGCTATGCTGTTTTGAATGCTTCCAAAACTGTTAGTTGTAAGTTTTCTCTTGCAAGTAGGTTTTAGAGCTATGCTGTTTTGAATGCTTCCAAAACAATAGAAAAGAAGGTTTTTCAATGCTCTACCTGTGTATATTTAGGGTATACTCAAAATATACGATAATGTTCTATTTATTGATAATTATCTTCCTTAATTTTGAAATGGCAGAAATCGATATCAATGAGAGGATAGATTTTTTCTTAATCCTAAAAAAATTGAACAACAATTTCCGGAGTTTTTTAAAATCTCTGAGTTGTACTATTTGAAGGGAAAAATATGTTGGATACTAGAGAGTATGAGCTAAAGCTGCAGCAGCCGTAGATTTTCCTTGTAAAAAGGTTATTAAAGGTTTAAAAAGAACGCTTGAAAGAAATTGGAATACCAGTTCCAGAAATATATCAAGATAAAATAAAAAAGATGTAGCCGAACAAATGCTTTGAAGAGGGTATAAATCCTGAAGATTATTAGGCTATAAGATTATATAGTTAAATATTAAATGTTATTTTTTGTGAGTGTACATACTTAATAAACCTTGTTTTTTAGCGTGTTTAGGTATTGAAATTGAATTATCAATAAATTTTAAAAATGTTATCGTAATGACACCGATTTATAATTATCCCTTTTTCTAAATATCATGCATACATTTCCAAATTAGTTTATTATACTTTTTGTGAACGTTTACAAACTAAATGAATGAATGGAGAATATCAAATGAAAAACGATGTTGGTAATTATTCTAAAAGTGTCTATGCTTTATTTTTCGCAATTCTTTTATGTTTAGGTATATTTTCACCCACGGTATCAATAGTGGTGGCTGCAGATGAACTTACTGTACCTGAAGCAAGTTCAACAGAAGTGGTAAAAAATGCAAAATGGGTTGCATTAGAACAAGAAATGGCTACACCACAATATCAAGTAGCTTCAAAAGCTAACCCTGAAGGCACTGCAAGATATATTCTTAATAAATATGAGGGAGCAGAAGCATTCGCTGCGGGATTAGGTCAACGTATACAAAATGGCGGTTGGAATGTATATTATAATTCAGCTTCGGGCAAGCAAACTGCTCGTACATCTTATAACGGTATGTATGTTGCAGCAGCAGGAGCCGGTAGTCTATCTACCGTATTAGCAAAATTTAGTGCTTCTGGTGGTGCAGTAATTGTTGGAGCTGCAGCTCTTTTAGCAGGTATAGCAATGGGTGCACTTAGCGTTTACTCGAAAGATTGCAGAGATAACATTGATAATCATGGAAATACTGGTACTGCACGGATTACACTTACTGAATCAAGATGGTCTTCACAATATGATCATCGTTGGTAAATTGATAATTTAAACTGGAAAACAATCTCTGTCTTCATTTATTGTTGCAATAAATAGAATAACAGAGGTTGTTTTTAATATAATGAGGAGGTGGGCGATGAAATCTTTGGGTTTTATTAGACTTTTTCAATTTTTTCTTTTAATTGCAAGTCTTTTTTTTGCTATGAAACACAATTTATTGTTAGCTTTGTTTATCTGGGCGCTATCTGGTGGGTTAAGTTTCACTGTCCCCCAAAAATATCGTTTCCCTTTTTGGTCACCTTATAAAGGCCTATTATTTCCAGTATGGATTGAAAATATTATGGATTTAGTCATAACAATAGGCGTGCTATTATTGGTAATATTTTTTTCATGATTTGTTTTAGTGCTATGCTGTTTTGAATGCTTCCCAAATAATAATAGCTGTGTTTATCAATGGTACCCAACTGAGCCATTTGAAGGAAACGAGTTTGCAGTAATTATCCAATATTCGTCAGAAACGTATCAACTGATTTTTTGATACCAATTTCAACAAAAAACCACCAACTAGTTGGTGGTTTTTTTGTTGGGTAAATATTTGGGAATAACTAACATGAGAAGATATCATACGAATAAATTGAATTGGAAGATAGGGATAATTTATTCGTACAATATTATTATAACGTATTAAAAACGCTTTTATAATTTGTTTTTGCTATAGCTATTATTATCTTTGTTACTTAAATCAAGTTGCCTGAAATTGGCTATTGTAAAGTGAACGATAGAGTGTTGGACGTTTCAACAGTTGCTTATGCGTTCCTTTTTCAATGATGTCGCCCTTATCCATCACTAAAATCAAATCAGCATTTTCGATGGTGGAAAGGCGGTGAGCAATGACGAAACTTGTCCGATTTTGGGTCAACGAGTTCATTGCTTCTTGAATTTGTAATTCTGTGCGAGTATCCACACTAGAAGTTGCTTCATCCAAAATAACCACTGGTGGATTTGCCAAAATGACACGAGCAATGGTCAACAATTGTTGCTGCCCTTGTGAGAGGCCTCCACCATTATCACTTGTGACGATGGAATCATAGCCATTAGGAAGCGTCAGGATAAAGTGATGACACTGAGCGATTTTAGCTGCTTGGATAATTTCTTCTCGTGTTGCATCCATTTTTCCATATGCGATATTTTCAGCAATCGTACCTTCAAATAACCAAGTATTTTGTAGGACCATTCCAAATAGGGAGCGAAGATTTTCTCTTGGAAGATCAGTGGTTGGAATGCCATCGAATTCGATTTGGCCAGATTCGATGTCGTAAAATCGCATAAGTAGATTGACTAGCGTTGTTTTGCCTGCGCCGGTTGGTCCAACAATGGCAATCTTTTGGTTTGCTTTTGCATCAAAGTCAACTTTTTTCATCAATGTTTTGTCGGGGGAGTAGCCAAAGCGAACATCCTTGAATCGGATATTTCCAGCAGGATGTCGAATGGTTGTTCGACTTGTATCTGCTTGTTCTTCTTCATGATCCAAAATACAGAAAATCCGTTCAATCGAAGCCATGGCAGCTTGAATCGAGTTAATGACGTAAGAAGCTGTTGAAATTGGTTCGGAAATTTGATTGATATATTGTAGATATGCTTGCAAGAAACCAATCGTGATTCCGCCACTTAATACGGTCATTGCACCAAATATCGCACTAAAAATAAAAGCTGATTGGTTAATAACACGGGATAAAGGGTAGATAGCAAAGTTCAAGAATTGAGCACGTTTAAATACAGTATAATGTTCATCAATTGTTTGACTGATAGCCTCTGTTTGTTGATTTTCTTGGTTAAAGGTTTTTGAAACAATGACACCAGAAAGATATTCTTCCATTTCATTGTTGATACTACCAAGTTTCACCTGTGCTTTATCGGCCACTTCTTTATTGATCACTGAAAATTTGTGTGTTACCAGTCCGCTAAGAACCAATAAACCAATCACTAAGATTGACATTTTACTGTCGATGTAAATCAACATGATTCCCGCAAAAAGAATGGTAACGACGGATGTGAATAGTTGGTTAATACCGGTCAATAATACTTGAGAAAGCTGATTCAAGCCTGTAGTCGTCCGACTAATTAGATCGCCAACTTGATGATTATCAAAAAAGGACATCGGTAATTTTTTGATTTTTTTCGTAATTAGTTTTCGAGTATTCAAAGTAAGTCGTTCACTCAATGTCGCCATTGCTCGTTCTTGCACGTAGGAAAGTCCACTACTGATTAGCGAAAACAGAATTAACAGTAAGACAGTTGGAAGCAATTGTTCTGTGAGTAAGTCAAGTGTTACTGGCAAAGATTCTTTCAATTGAATGACCGCGACGATTTTATCAATTCCTAGCGCCATCATGAAGGTCATTGCAACCACTAAAATATTTCCAACCAAACTACAAAACATCAATAGATAAAAATATTTATGTTCAAAACGATGTAATTTCCAAAAGCGATACATCAGATGTTTTTTATTCGGCATCATGTTGTTCTGTTTCATATTATCACTCCTTCATTCCTTGCGAAGCTGCAATTTCTTGATAAATTTTGTTGGTACATAACAATTCTTGATGTGTGCCTTCACCAGCAATCTTGCCATTTTCCATGAGGATGATGTGATCGGCATGGGCGATTGTACTCAAGCGTTGGGCAATGATTACTAATGTTTTGTTCGACAGTTCTTTTGTGAGAGCTTCTCGCAAAGCGGCATCTGTTTGATAATCTAAAGCAGAAAAACTGTCATCAAAAACATACATTGAAGCGGGCTTGATTAACGCTCGCGCGATACAAATTCGTTGTTTTTGTCCACCAGAGTAGTTACTGCCTCCCTGTGCAGTGAATGACTCATATTTATCGGGTAAAGTATCTACAAATGATTTTAACTGAGAAATTTTTGCTGCTTGGTCAATTTCAGCTGGTGTGGCATCTGCTTTTCCCATTAAAAGATTTGATTTAATTGTTCCTTTGAATAAAAATGCTTTTTGTGGAACATAAGCAACCTGTTTACGAATACTGCTTTGTGTCAAAGCAGTCGTTGGGACATCATTCAATTTGATTTCACCACTTGTAGGGTCATTGATTCGTAAAAGAAGCTTCATTAACGTGCTTTTTCCAGAACCAGTTGCGCCAACGATAGCGGTTGTTTTTCCAGCTGGGATTGTAAATGAAATTTTTTCAATCACTGGATTGCTTTCTTTTCCGTACGCAAAAGAAACGTTTTGATAGCTTGCAGCACTAGCATCTCTGATTTGAAAAGAAAACGGCTCAGGGTCACTGATTGACGGTTCAAAATCCATCACTTCTTCCAGTCGTTTCAATGAAGCAACGGAACGAGGGATGACCACAAAAACCATTGCTGCAAGCATAAGGTATGAGAGTGCCAAAAGCGCATATTCCGTAATTGCTGCGATGTTTCCAATTTGGATGGTCTGATTGCCCACGAGGTAACCACCGACCCAAAGAATGGATGCATAGACAACACCCATAATCAGAAAAGCGGTAGGAGTGATAAAAGCAAAAATTTTATTCACTTGAATCATTTGATTCGCGTAGTTGGTAAATGATTCATTCGTTTTCATTTCTTCATGGTCCTGATTGTTGAATGCACGAATCATGTTGATTCCAGTAAAAAACTCTCTTAGTTTAGTAGTGATTCGATCCATTTTTGGTTGAATACTTAATGCAATGGGTGTTCCTTTTTTCAGTAAAAACAATAATACGACCAAATAAAAGAGGATAGCTACCAGTGGAATCCACAACAAGTTTGGCGCATTGAGATACGTCATGGTCAAAGCAAAAACAGCAATGATTGGAGCAGGTAGGATCAATTGGCAAAACATCACAATCATTTGTTGCACATTGTCCACATCGTTCGTCATACGAGTGAGCAGAGTGCTAGAACCAATTTTATCAATATCAGAAATGCTTAGTTCCTGAAATTTTTGGAAAAACGATTTTCTGATTTGGCGACCGAAACGTCCGCCAAGAATTCCTGACAGATAGCTACCAATCACGGCGGCAACTGTACCTAAAACCGTAACGATAATCATTTGAATGGCAATAAGCTTGATTGCGTCAAGATCATTTTTTAAAATGCCAAGATTGATTAGCCGTGCTACTAGCATAGGCACGCCTAAGATTCCGATGATTTGTAAAACAATAAAACTGCTAGTCAGAGCAACAATGCCCTTATTTTGTAACAAGAAATTTTTTAGTACTTTCATAAGTCATGCCTCCTTAGTTTTGACAATAATGGAGTATACAGGTTAAAGTAGCTTTAAGGTCAAGGAGGTTTTAAAAAAAATGAATGAAACATTTTCTATTGGTGAAGCTGCGAAATTTTTGAACTTGCCAACATCTACGATTCGTTATTGGGATTCAATTGGTTTGCTAACGAACTCCCGAAATGAAGCCAATGATTATCGGACATTTACCTATGATGATTTATTTGCATTGTATGATGTCAAATTCATTCGAAGTTTGGGTTTATCAACCAAAGATGTTCAAGGCATTTATCGAAAATCAGAAAAAGAAGTTTATGAAGTTCTGGAGCAGACAGAAAAACGTTTGGCAGAAGAAATTGAAAGATTAAAAGGCGAAATGGCACAAATCGAGCAACGAAAACGACATCTTTCATCCACTGGGTTTGATTTGACTGGAACACATGATTTGAAAATCGACTTTACGAAAATGGTTCGTGCTGATTTAGATGAAAACTTTACTGCACGGAAATATTTAGAAAAAAATTGTAACTCAGGGATTATTTGGCAACAAAAAGGTCAATCGCTAGAATATGTTTTTTGTATCGGCACATCTTTTGAAGACGAAATTGAAGAAGAAATCCTTTGGGAATACAACTCAGCGTTTGATTATCAACCAGTAATCATTGAAGTAGATCCTGCAGATAACGACCGAAATAATCTTCAAGAGGTCGTTCGTACGTTAACAGCTAAGGGTTATGATATTCAGCAAGTTATTGGCGAGTTTCTCGTAAGAAAACAATATGAGCACACTTCTGATAAGGAGTATTATTTATCTTGGATTGAAATCAAGAACAAAGGGAAACAAAACAAATAGTAGACAATTCGATAAGTCTGTCTAAAAGTAAGATTCGTAAATTTGCCTTATTCGTTGTAGGATAAAAGAAACAAATGAGTTATGATGAAGAAGGGATAAGATGGTTAAACACAAGCAAGAAGCTGAGGAACCTGTTGATATCTGGGGACGAAGCCCTTTACAACTGTACGAAAAAATTGGAACCCCTATCAAAAGGGCAACAACAAGTATGAATCGTTCAAGTAATGGCGAATTAATCCATGATTATTTTGTCGTATTTACTGATAGAAAACCGGATGTACGTGGCTACCGAGAATTGTTGCAAGCAGCTGAATGGATCAACTATGGCACAAAAATCTATCGAATCAGCACGACTAATTCTTTCGCAACAATTGAAAAATTAGTTGCAGAAACATTTGATATTCAAATCAAGACAGATTTCTTTGTTTCTAATTCAACCGTTAATCCGAGATTCATCAATTAGTGTGACTGTTACTATGAGAATTGGACTGATAAGAAATTGTTACTGTTTTTATAAGTGAGGAGCGTGTTTGTAATGAAAAAGAAGATTTGTTTTGTCTTAGCGGTAGACGGTGGATTGTCTTATTCCGCACTCCCTATAGGCTTAAGAAATCAGCAACATTTAAAAGAGTTCTTTTCTAAAGACTATGATGTTTCGCTGAATTACCTTCGAGATAAAGAGCAGGTAGACTATCTGATTGTACCGAGACAGTTAGCACCATTCATCAATGAAAAAAAGCTACCAATTATTGAAGTGCCATCAAATCTCTTTGTAATCAAAGATTATCAAGGAATAAAAGCAATCATCGATTACTATTTTAAGCTGGAAAATGAATGATAGAAGTGTTTCTAGTTGAAACAATTATCTAAACGTGCTAACGTTATGTGTGAGGGATGGTGCTCCCTCCTAAACGCTGAGTAAATCAGCTGATGGCGCCTATTGTAAACTAATTACTTGTCCAAGAGTGTATTTGTTGTACTCTGTTTTTAAGTAGTTGCTTTACAATAGGCGTTTTTTTGTTGCATTTTTGTAAAAACTAGGAGGAAAAAAAGATGACAGTAGTAATTGAACAAGTAAAAGCAAGAGAAATTTTTGATTCACGCGGAAATCCAACGGTGGAAGCTGACGTGATTTTATCTGACGGAACATTAGGCAGAGCCGAAGTGCCAAGCGGCGCCTCTACTGGTGATCGTGAAGCCGTGGAATTACGTGATGGCGGTACTCGTTTATTAGGAAAAGGAGTTAGTAAAGCTGTTGCTAATGTCAATGGAGAAATCAATGATGCATTGAAGGAAACTTCACCTTTTGACCAAGCAAAAATTGATAAAATGATGATTGATTTAGACGGAACACCAAACAAAGGACGACTTGGAGCAAACGCGATTCTTGGTGTTTCAATGGCGGTTGCTCGCGCAGCGGCACAAAGTAAAAAAGTTCCATTGTATCGTTATCTTGGTGGCGTTGATTTAGAGCTCCCTCAACCATTTTTCAATGTAATCAACGGAGGTGTTCATGCAGATTCTGGTATTGATGTGCAAGAATTTTTGATTACGCCCATTCAACGAACAACTTTCCGTGATGGCGTAGAAAAAATTGCTAACATTTACCATACATTAAAAAATATTTTAGCAAAAGACGGCTACGAAACAGCTGTCGGAGATGAAGGTGGCTTCGCACCAAAACTAGGAAGTACAGAAGCTGCGATTGAAATGCTTTATCGTGCAATTGAAGAAGCAGGTTACGAACCAAAAACGGAAATTGGTATCGCACTTGATCCAGCTTCCAGTGAATTCTATGAAGATGAAACAAAAAAATATCATTTTGAAGGAAAAGAATTAAGTTCTGATGAAATGCTTGCTTATTACCAAAATTTAGTTAAAAAATATCCAGCAATCATTTCTATTGAAGACGGATTTTCAGAGCATGATTGGGACGGATTCAAAAAAATGACGGATGAAATGGGTCAAACCATTCAACTAATTGGTGATGATATCTTTGTAACTAATCCAACGATTTTTGCTGAAGGAATTGCCAAAGGTGTTGCCAACTCGATTTTAATTAAACTAAATCAAATTGGAACAGTGTCAGAGTCCATTGAAGCCATCAAAATGGCACGAAAAAATGGCTACACAACGATGATTTCTCATCGTTCTGGTGAAACAGGAGACACATTTATTGCCGATTTTGCAGTTGCGATGAATGCTGGTCAAATTAAAACTGGTTCGATGGCACGCAGTGAACGTGTTGAAAAATACAATCAATTTTTACGTATCGAAGAAGAGCTAGAAGGCTACGGCGCACTTGCACAGTTTCCTAAAGTCCAATAAAAAACAAAGAATTAGCTAAATTTAATTAAAAAAGGGGTTCAAGCGAGAGAAAGTTCACTTGAACCTCTTTTTTCTTTTTTCAGCTATTATGTGAGCAGCAAACACGCTTGATTCGTTGAAAATGCTAACTAAAAGCAAAAGAAAGGCTGAGATAGAAAAAGAAAGAATAAATCGTATTGACAGCGCTTTCTCTAAATGGTAATTTATTTGTATAGTAAATTGAATAAGCAAAGAATAATAGGATTGTTATTATTAAGTTAAGCAAGACCTGACCAGTTTCGACTGGTTAGGTCTTTTTTTGTGTAATTCTATCTGAGGATAGTTGGTAATAGAATTACTAGTTGCTAAAACGAAATTTTAGTAACAAGTAGCTTAAGGAAAGGAGCATTTTGATTATAGCAACTCGCTATCACTAAAAAAGAATGTATTAAGAAGTACATTGTTAAAACGTTCGTTGGAATTTTTTGACATGTGCTTAAAAATGGAAGGGGATAGAAATGAAAAAGTGGTTGAAAGTAGTAGGAATGATTGGATTGATGTTTTCTTTATCAGCTTGTCAAGAAACAAACTCCGCAACAAGTACTGAAAAAGAGGCAAATAAAGCGCCAGATCAAGTAGAAATTTATTTAGCAAGACATGGCAAAACTATGCTGAACACAACGGATCGCTCGCAAGGCTGGATCGATGCACCGTTAACACCGGCAGGCATCGCTGTTGCAGAAGACTTGGGGAGGGGATTAGCAGATGTAGATTTTGATGCAGTTTATTCTAGTGATAGCGGACGAGCAGTCGAAACAGCAACCTTAGTATTGAAAAATAATGGACAAGAAAAGCTTTTAGATACATTACACACTGACAAACGATTACGTGAATTCAACTTTGGTACCTATGAAGGAATTCCCAATCCTGAAATGTGGAGCGAAATTGCCAAAGAACAAGGAAAAACGTTAGAAGAGTGGCAAAATGAAATGGGTGAAGAAGGATTCGTCAAAACAATCCAAGGTTTTGCAGACACTTTACATGAATTAGATGAAAAGAAACTTGAAGAATTAGGAAAAGAGCATGAAGTCGCTGCTGATGAAGTGAGTTGGCGAGCAGAGGATTATCAAACAGTTATTGACCGTGTTTCGAGTGCAGTAGCTGACATTGTTAAAACAGCTGAGGAAAAAGGGCAAGATAAAATCTTAATCACTTCACACGGTATGACAATTGCTTCATTTGTCGCATCAATTGATGAATCGGCAGAAGTTCCGCCAACTGGCTTAAAAAATGCCAGCGTTTGTAAAATTATTTATCAAGATGGTAAGTATACAGTGGAATCAGTTAATGATTTATCTTACTTAGAAAAAGGTGCAAAAGATAAATAGTCTGCAGATGAAAAGTAACTTGCTCAAAAAAGTTGTGGCTCCAAGCGTTCTGCTTCGAAAAAATAATGAACAACTGACAGAAATAGCTTTCCATATTTTTGGACAGTTATGAATTATTTCGAGAAGTTGCTTGGGGAACACCGTGGATGAGGTTGTAGCTCCAAGCGGTCAGCTCCGGAAAACTAAAAAATAACTTTTGATTTTTCACAAGCAAATGGTATGACAGATAAATTCGTTCGTACTATTCTGGAACTGTGGGGGGAAGTTTATTTTTTATACAAGGAAGGAGATTTATCGTGAGTAAAAGAAAAGTTATCATCGTAGGTGCATCACATGGCGGACATCAATCTATTTTAGAATTATTATCTAGATATGGTGAAAATGTGGAGATTACGTTATTTGAGGCTGGAGATTATATTTCGTTTATGTCGTGTGGAATGGAACTTTATTTAGAGGACCAAGTAACGGATGTAAATGATGTCAGAAACTTTCGACCAGAAAACTTTCCAGAAGAAAATGTACACATTTTGAATAATCATTTAGTAAAAGCAATCAATGCAGATCAAAAGACAGTGACTGTCACCAATACACTGGAAGATCAGACTACTGATTATGCATATGATAAATTGATTTTAAGTTCTGGTGTCACACCAAATTCGCTTCCAGTTCCAGGTGCCGATTTAGAAAATGTTTATTTGATGCGTGGGTATAACTGGGCAACGAAAATCAAAGAAAAGCTCAATGATCCTGATGTTAAACATGTAGCAGTTATTGGTGCTGGATATATTGGTATTGAAGCAGCCGAAGCTTTTTGTAAAGCTGGGAAAGAAGTAATCCTTTTAGATATGATAGACCGTCCATTAGGCACTTACCTGGACCAAGAAATGACAGATATTTTAGCAGAGCATTTAATAGAAAAAGGAATCCAAGTCATGACCGGCGCAAAAATTGAAGCATTTTTAGGCAAAGGAAATGTTTCCGCTATTCAAGTAAACGGTGAAGAAATCCCAACTGATTTGATCATTCAAGCAGCAGGAGTAAAAGCCAATACTGAATGGTTAGAAGGAACCGTTGACTTAGATCAACGTGGTTGGATTGTAACGAATGAATACCTTCAAACCAATCTTCCAGATGTGTATGCCGTTGGTGATGCAACACTTGCTTATTCGATTCCGGCACGTGCCAAAATGCCAATTGCTTTGGCGACAGTTGCCAGAAGAGAAGCACGTTATGTTGTGCAACATTTATTTGAAAGCATTCCAAGCCAACCTTTTGGCGGAGTAGTTGGTTCATCCGCATTGAGTGTATTTGACTATCATTTTGCTGCAAGTGGTTTGAATAGTTTTACAGCGGGTAAAGCAGGAGTAACAATTGCCTCTGCTTACTTTGAAGATACTTTACGACCAAAATATGTACCAGAAAAATTTGGAAATACGAGAGTTTCTGTTCAACTATTTTTCGATCCAACGACCCATCAAATTTTGGGTGGAGCTGTGTTATCAACTTATGATATTACTGCTCAAGGAAATGTGTTAGCTTTAGCAATCCAACAAAAATTAACACTAGAAGATTTAGCTGAGGCAGACTTTTTCTTCCAACCAGGATTTGACCGTCAATGGAGTCTGTTGAACCTAGCAGCACAACATGCTTTAGCTGAAAAAGAATTTATTGAATAAAGCGAAAATTGAATCAACCTCCAAAAGTAGTCAAATGGACAGGCTTTTGGAGGTTGATTTTTTCATTTACAATCAAATGATAGCCAGTATAGTGAAAAGCTTATTGTTTTCCAACTATTTTCGTTGCAAACAAGGTTTCATGCTATACTAAAGAAAAGTGTTCCTTGAAATAAGAATAACCAATGACGTTAACGAAGAAGCATTCAAACTGGAGTCTTGCTATGGGCGAATAGTGCGATTACGGAACCTCAAAAATTTGAACCGAGGTTTTAGAGCTATGCTGTTTTGAATGCTTCCAAAACATAAGCAATATATTATCGAGCGTTAATACTGTTTTAGAGCTATGCTGTTTTGAATGCTTCCAAAACATTACCTCAAATTATAAAAATATGATGGAAGTTTTAGAGCTATGCTGTTTTGAATGCTTCCAAAACAAAACTTTGTTTTCGCGCGGTTCGGTGTTGGTTTTAGAGCTATGCTGTTTTGAATGCTTCCAAAACCAGAATCGTAATTTGTCGCTGTTAAGTTATGTTTTAGAGCTATGCTGTTTTGAATGCTTCCAAAACAAAACTGCATCAGTGTATTCAATAGTAGCAGTTTTAGAGCTATGCTGTTTTGAATGCTTCCAAAACTGAACTAATATGTACTGCCCCTCAATATTGGTTTTAGAGCTATGCTGTTTTGAATGCTTACTTTTGACTGAAACTGTCATTGTTTTAGTATGTGTTTATAAAAAGTAGCAGAAAGAATACGTGATATTGACTCAAGAATAACTGATGATAATTTGCAGTAAAAAAGAACGCAGTTTCATGTAGTTCCTTAAAAGTAGGGAGCTATTCATGAAACTGCGTTTTTTTGATACCTAATTTAATTAACGAATAGTACCTAGAAACATTTCAAAATTTTGCGTATCAGCTATTTTTTGTTGTAGTTTTCGGTCTTCTACAAGATCAGATAAATACTCAAAAAAAGCTTGGAGTTTGTCTTTGTCATCTTCAGCAACGGCAAGTAAAAAGATGATTTTTACGGTTGCATTCGGACGCCAAAAAATCGGTTCTTTTGAGATGTAAACAAAAATTTTTGTTTTCTGGATGGAGGCATCAATAGCATGAGGGATTGCGATCAACTCAGTGATATTTGTTGGTGCAATTTCTTCTCGATCAATCACTTTTTCAATAAAATCTTCAGCGACAATGTCTTGTTCTTGTAAAATAGTTCCGATTGACTGGATTAATTCGTCCCGTGTAAGTTGCTGATTGTTGACAACGAATAAGGCTGGATCAAACAAGCTCAAAAAATGACGTTTTTCTTCTTCAGCAGCTAAAAGTTTTTCAATTTTGCCCATCCCTTGTTTAATATCTAAAAAGTCGATTTGGATAACAGGAATCTGTTTATCTTCGAGAGGAACTGTTGAGATAAGAAAATCAACGTTTGTTAACTTTTTTGTTTGATAAGTTGCATAGGAAATAGTATCGATGATTTCTAATTGATCAGAAAAACGCTTCTTGAGCATCGCTTCAATCAACCGACTTGTCGAAACGCCTTGACCACAGACAACCAAAATTCGTTTTTTATCTGCTGTGTGTGCTTTTTTTCGCTCAATCGCTGCCGCAATGTGTAAAGCTAGGTAACCAATGTCATCTTCGGTGAACTCAAAGGTGCTTAGCCACTTACTATTGTTTGTTGCCAAAACAGCTAATTCAAAGGCATACGAAAAATTCTTTTTGATCTCCGATAATAGGGGGTTTTTTTTATTTTTCATAATTTCCTTTAATGTCAGGTAACTAGAAAAATGGATAAAGAGATCTTTTCGTAAAATCTCATCTTGTTGCAGGTCTTCACCAATCATTTCATTAAGTTCCATCAACATCTGATCAATGAATTGGTAGATCTTAGTTGTTTGGCTACTGGAATGTTGCGGCTGTTGTAAATCTAAAAAGAGATGGTTCTGTAACCATATTTCGTCTTGAAGGTCAAAGCTGATTTGATTCTTTTTTTCGATAGCTACCAAAAGTTCTCTGATTGAAGACTGAATCTTTTCATCAATAATAAAAAAACTCGAAACAGATTCAAGATGATGCTGATTTTTCACTCTAAGGATAGCAATGGCTAGGTGAATAACAAAATTTTTTCGATGATAGTCAGAAATTTTATACAGATTAGGTGGAAAGTAATCTGTTACTAACTGTGATAGTTCGACTAAGTTGATTTCGTGAAACAGTTCATACTCATTACGAGAAAACTGCGAGATATAGCTCTCAAAATTTTTTTCAATTAATTGATCTGAGATTACCTGCCGGATAGCTGATTCTTCCCCAACGATTTTATACCCAATGTTTACTTTTGAAGTGATTTTGATCTCATAAGAAGCAAGTAATAAGCGAAGCTGGCGAATATAACCTAAGATTGTCGTTCGCCCGACATATAATTGATTGCACAGTTCATCTAGTGATATTTCTTTCTCTGAAAATAAGAACAGAAGTAATAATTGCTTGATTCGATCTTCAGAAGTTTCTAGTTGATGGGATGGGGTGGTTGATTGTGAATGCAGCTCGGTAAATAGTTCTTGAACATTTTCTTTGTGTAACATTTCGTATCCAATACCTCTTTTGAGCACGACTGTGGCATCGTATTTCGCTAGAAAATCATTTAACTCCTTCAAATCATTTCTGATTGTTCGTTTAGAAACTGAAAAGTCCGAAGCCAGCTGCTCACTGGAACAATTTTTTTCGGTATAGAGACGTTGAAACAGCTGGTTTAATCTTTTATACGCAAACATAATTAGCTACCCCCTTAATTGTTATCATATATAGGAATGAGCTGAATTACAATTGGCAGATTTTAATAAGAAATCCAAAAGAAAGAAAAGGCTTACAGTTCCAAGGCACGATGGATTCGTTTGAAGGTGGTCAAATGATTTCCATTTAATAACGGAAGTCATTGAACTAAAAAATTCAGCTCTTTCCACTTTGAAAAGGAAAGAGAAGTGGTATCGAATGTATGCGATTTCATTTATAGTATGGATAGCGAGGAGGTAATCGAGTGAAAGAAATCGAACAGCACTATTTATGTGAAAATCATCTAGCATTCAAATCAAAGGTTGCTAACTGGGAAGAGGCAGTGAAGTTAGCCGCAGAACCTTTACTACGAGAACGAATCATTGAAGAAAAGTATATTCAGGCAATGATCAAAAACGTTCGAGAAATGGGTACGTACATGGTATTAGTACCACGAGTTGCAATGCCTCACGCCCGACCAGAAGCGGGCGCATTAGGAACAGGATTTAGTATTTTGAAATTAGTTGAGCCGATTTCTTTTGGTGATGTAAAAGATGTGTACTTAATTATTTGTCTAGCAACGGATAATAATGAGGCTCATCTGGCAATGCTTCAAAAAATTTCCGCACTAATTGATGAAGAGGAAAAAGTCGATGCATTATTAGAAACATCGACAAAAACAGCATTTATTAAACTAGCAGAAAAGTTTATCAAAGAAGAGGAGGAATTATAATGATCAAAATTATTACAGTGTGTGGGAATGGAATTGGTAGTAGTAATTTATTGGCAATGAAAATCAATCAGATTGCGAAAAAGAATGGGTTTGAAGTTGATGCGAAATCCAGTGATTTTAATGCAGCGTTGGGAGAAGAACCCGATCTGTTTGTAACAGTCGATGAATTTGCCAAACAGTTTCCTGCAAACAAAAAAGTCGCTGTCGTTAGAAGCTACGCAGACAAGAAAAAAATTTCGGAAGACATTTTACCAGTATTGGAAGAATTAAGTAAAGGGTAATCATTTATCTTATATGGCCATATGAGAGGATTAAATAGATTCAATAAAACAGGAGGATTCATAATGGAATTTTTGGAATTTCTCAAGGATATGTTTAGTGAACCAGCAATTTTGATGGGGTTAGTTGCTCTGGTTGGCTTGGTTGCAATGAAAGCACCTGGACACAAAATCTTAACCGGAACATTGGGACCAATTCTTGGTTACTTGATGTTAGCCGCAGGTGCAGACGTTATTAGTGGAAACCTTGATCCACTTTCTCAGATGATTGAAAAAGGATTTCACATTACAGGAGTAGTGCCAAATAATGAAGCTGTAACTTCTGTCGCACAAAAAATTCTTGGTGTTGAAACAATGTCGATCTTAATCGTTGGACTGATTGTCAATTTGTTAGTCGCACGCTTTACCCGTTATAAATATGTCTTTTTAACTGGTCATCATTCATTCTTTATGGCGTGTTTATTATCGGCAGTATTAGGTGCAGTTGGCTTTTCTGGAACCTCTTTGATTTTAGTCGGCGGGTTTTTCTTAGGTGCATGGAGCGCAATTTCTCCAGCAATTGGTCAAAAATATACGCTTCGTGTCACTGATGGTGATGAAATAGCTATGGGACACTTTGGCTCGATTGGTTATTACTTATCCGCTTTTATTGGGAGCATCGTTGGAAAAGGTTCAAAGTCGACAGAAGATATTCAAGTGCCAGAAAAATTTGGGTTCTTACGAAATACGACAATTTCTACTGCATTAACGATGGTGATTTTTTACTTGATTTCCGCTATTGCGGCAGGACCTGAATTTGTTTCGACTTTATCAGACGGAAAATCACCCTATTTATTCGCGATTCTTTGTGGATTGAAATTCGCAGTAGGCGTTACAATTGTTTATTCTGGTGTCCGTATGATTCTTGCTGATTTATTACCTGCGTTTCAGGGAATTGCTGATAAAGTCATTCCAAATGCTGTGCCAGCTGTTGACTGTGCGGTATTTTTCCCATATGCACAAACAGCAGTTATCATTGGGTTTATTTCAAGTTTCGTTGGTGGCTTGATTGGTATGTTTATCCTTGGCGCTTTTGGTGGTGTATTGATTATCCCTGGATTGGTTCCGCACTTTTTCTGTGGTGCAACTGCCGGTGTTTACGGTAATGCAACTGGGGGACGACGTGGTGCAGTGGTTGGCTCATTCGTCAATGGCTTATTCTTAGCCTTTTTACCAGCACTTTTATTACCAGTTTTAGGCCAGCTAGGATTTTCAAATGCAACCTTTGGTGATTTTGACTTTGGATGGATTGGTATTTTATTAGGAAAAGTTGGTGGTCAATTTGGACAAACGGGAATCTATGTCATCATTGTGGCAGTTCTAGTCGCTTTGATTGCTCCAAGTATTATTCGACCATCTAAAACAGCAATTAATAATGAAGAAATGGAGCTTGATTAACATGAATTTTAACCTTGATATTTATTCAGATGGTGCAGTGATTGAAGAGATGTTGAAGATGAAAGCTGCTGGAATCGTTTCGGGATTTACAACTAACCCTAGTTTGATGAAACAGGCGGGAATTACGAATTATGTTGCTTTTGCAAAAGAAGTATTGGAAAAAGTCGAAGGATTACCTATCAGTTTTGAAGTTTTTGCCGATGATTTTGCAACGATGGAAAAAGAAGCTTTGAAACTCGCTGCATTGGGCGACAATGTTTACGTCAAAATTCCAATCATGAATACGAAAGGTGAGTCATCAACTGAATTAATCCAGCGATTATCAGAAAAAGGATTGAAACTTAACATCACAGCTATCATGACTTTAGAACAAGTAGAAGCCACAGTTGGTGCATTAGCGAATGGCACTGAAAACATCGTTTCTGTATTTGCTGGACGTGTTGCTGACACAGGAATCGATCCCTTACCATTGATGGAAAAATCTTTGAAAATTTGTGGCCGTAAAGAAGGAACTAAATTACTTTGGGCAAGTTCAAGAGAAGTTTACAACATCGTGCAAGCAGAACAGTTAGGTGTTGATATTATTACTGTGACGCCTGCAATCCTTTCTAAATTGTCAATGTATCACATGGACTTGAATGAACTTTCGTTGGAAACCGTCAAAATGTTCAATCGAGATATCCAAACTCTAGGATTTACTATTTTGGATGAAGAATAACTTAAGCAATAAAAAGAGAAGCTTGAAGCAATCGACTGATTGTTCCAAGCTTCTCTTTTTATAAGATTTATTGGACTAGTTAGTAGTAACAAGTTTATTATTTACTTTCTCGGGTAAGTCTTTTTGATCAATTGTATTGGGACCTTCGATAATCCGCTTTTTACTCATTTTTACTTTGACATATGAATTTGGAATCAATGGTTCCGCATTGTCATTAGAGATCTGAATCTCTCGTTTTTCAGTTGAGCCGTCTTCTTTAACAAAAGTAAGGTCGTAGTCGTAAGAAAACCAAGGACTATTGTCACCAATAGCACTTTCACTTTTATGTTTTACTTTAGCCGGGACTTCGTTTGGCACATGGGCATAGGCAACTTCACCAACATAAGTATCTTGATAATATTGATACCCTTTAAATCCACCAAATGCCAGTAATGCTAAAAATATTACGCCAATCACTTTTTTCATCTTATCACCTTTTTCTCCTAGAAATATGTTCTAGTATACCAAGGGTGATCCAAGATAGGGCTAACAGGGTGCTAACAGTTTTGCAAGATAAGCAAATGCAAAAATAAACTAGATCAACTAAATTTGCGAAGAAGTGTTTATATCGTTTTCCTTATTTTTGCCTTCGGTTTAAAAGTAAAAATGAAGGTTGAAGTGGATAGAGGGTGTATATGAGATATAAAAAAAATCACTGAGAAAAAACAGTGATTTTTTTTACAAACAAATTTAGTTTTAAAGCTAATTTTTTAATCTATTAAAAGTCAGACCAATCAGACTCATCATTTTCTACCGCGTTTGGTAGTGGCTCTGAAGAAGCTGTTTCTAACCCAGTAGAAGGAGAGAGACTTTCTAAGTTTTCAGCTTCATTTTTAGAATTGCGTTCAGCAGAATATTTATCTCTTAAATACTCTTTTAAAGTATCTCGATCCCACAATTCAACATTTCCCTCTAGTGCAAGCTGTTTTGCACTTGCAGAAAAATAGTTGTTTGAAATTACACTAACTTTATCAAGCTTGTAAAATGTTTTACCCGCCAGTGCTTGTTGAACCACGCTGTTTCCAAGTACACTAGAGTGTTTTCTGCATTGAAAACCATAGGATGTTGTTCCCATTGTGGCAAGCAAATCCAGTCCTTGATTATCTGAATTAACAGTATTATTAATGTCACTGTAGCCGATTTTTTCTAAGAGTTTCTCACAATATCGACCAAATTCAACTTGAGTTAGTTGATCGATTTGTTGTAGTTCATATTCAAAACTCTTACGCTGTACACGATCCATCTCATGGACTATTTTCTTTTTTTGTTTGTTTAAGTCTTGAAGTTCATTTTTTATATGTTTTTTTTCAGCAGTTGAGTTCTCAATTTCTTGATTGATTTTATTTAGGTGATTCAATCTTGAATGATCAAATCCTACTTTCTCTAATAGCATTAATCGAAGAAATTTTGGCAGAATAAAGTAAGCAAATACAAGGCTAATCCCAAAACCACCAAGACGTTCACTTAATGGACTACTTGCATCAAATAAAAGAGCAAACCCCGAAATACCAAAAAGTGCTGCCATAATAATTCTAAAAGTTTTCATTTAATATGCCTCCAGTATTTATTTTCTTTTTCATAGTAAGAACATAACTATCTAATCTTTTAAATAGGCATTCAGAATTATTTGTATTCCTAAGGTTCTTATTTTCTCATAAAGGAGAAGAAAGGGGCGCTAAATAAAGTGAATAATTCGTTTTCTTTCCTAAAAAATGGACTAGAATATTTAGTTATTAAAAAGCATCGTTCTTGTTATTTCTTTTTTTAATTATACACTAAAAAATTTTGTGTTTTAATAAAATAAAGATTTATGTAGCGATTAAAATTCAAAAAATATAACAGCTTACAAAAAAAGCAGACCAACAAGTAGTCCACACTTAAAGTCCTAAAATCGTTCTTCTCTTATATCTTTATTATACCGCAAAAAAAATTGTAATTGTAGCCTTGTTTTTGATTGGATGTGGCTGTAAACTGCTATTCCGTAGATAAAACATTTACGGATCATTTTTTAGTAATTTAATAAATAGGCAAAGGGCGTGTTTTCTTGAAGAATGTAGAGAAAAAAGAACAACAGCATTTAACGTCAGTTTATCAAGAGTTGAAAGCAGAAAAAAAACGATTACTGCAGTTGATTCAACAAAAAGATCAGCATGGGCGACAGCACATTGAAGAAATGACTGGTGATATTCGTTTAAACATGGACAATATCACTGATAATTTAGACACCTTTGCCAATATTGAAGCCTTGAATCGGCAAATTGACCAGTACAATATTCAACTGGATTCCGCTAGAAAGAATTTAGAAAAGGTTGAGCGATTACTAGCTTCGCCGTATTTTGGTAAAATTTCCGTGGATTTTTTGGAGGAAGAACCAGATGAAGATTTTTATATTGGAATCAATGGTTTTACCACTGAAAAAGGATCAGATTTAATCTACGACTGGCGTTCACCGATTGCTGAACTATTTTATAACAATGAGCTAGGGAAGTCTCATTATCAAGTGAACAACCGAGAAATTGAAGTAGCAATTGAAAATCGCCGACAGTTAATTACTAAAGCAGACCAACTAATCAATTACTTCGATACTAAGACAACCATTCAAGATGATGTATTGCTTGACGTATTAGCGCAAAATACTTCGAGCACGATGCGAGATATTACGGCGACAATCCAACAAGAGCAAAATCGAATTATTCGTGATCAAGAAGCAAAAAATGTACTGGTCAATGGGGTAGCCGGCAGTGGTAAAACTTCAACAATTATGCAACGGATTGCGTATCTCCTTTATCAAAATCAACAAACGTATTCTGCAAAAGATATCTTGATTTTTTCACCTAACCAAGCATTTGGTCATTATATTGCAGATGTCTTACCTAGTTTAGGAGAAGAAAATCCACCGACCTTAACTATTTTACAATTGGCAAGAGACTTTTCAGAAGCTAAAGTGGAAGATGAAACAACTTATTTTCAACGTATCAGTCGACAAGAGGCAACCAGACAAGAACGCGTCTTACGAAGTCAAGCATTTATCACATTTATTTTAGAGAATACTCGTTCACTACAGGTCACCTTCAACGAGGTGAACCAGAAGAAACAAGTCTTCTTTACACCTGAACAAATTGCTGAGTTGTTTAACTCTACACCAACAAACTATGACTTACGTGAACGAATTGCAGGCACTAAAGAGAAAATGCTTCAGCAGTGGGAACATCACTTGTTGCAACAAAGCCAAAGTGCAAAGTTGAGAAATCAGTTATTAGAACTGACGGAAAAACAGCAACGAGAATATTTTGGTAAATTATTAACGGAACAATCAGAAACAGCGTTAGCAAAATACGCCGAAATCTTATTGAGGAAAAAATATCGGAGAGTAACAGAGCAAATCAATGAGCTCGATTGGTTGGATAGTACCAACTTGATTGTTCAATTGTATCAAGCATTTACAGGAGAAGAATATCTGTTACAAGAAATTTTGACCCTCGATGAAGCAATAATCCAATTGTTCATTCAGCATACATTAGTTGAAAAGCTTGACCTTTTGGATTACAAAGTTATCTTGATTGATGAAATTCAAGATTATACACCTGCGCAGCTTCAATTGATACGTCATTTTTGGCCACATGCTGATTTGACAATGGTGGGAGACGAAAATCAAGGGATTTTTAACAGTCAGATTTCTTTTGCTGAAATCAGTGAGCTGATAGGAGACTCCGTTGTTTATTATCAATTAACGACAAGTTATCGTTCAAGTGGCGCAATCACGAAACTATTTGCATCATTATTGGAAAATCCCGAAGAAATGCAAATTACACCTATTCGTCCAGACGGAGAAGCAATTCAGTGGCTCCCTTATGACCGACTGTCAGTGTTTATCCATCTGATTGAACAACTGGATTCTGAGAAAATTTATACAATCCTGACAAAAACATTAGCAGAAGCAGATGGTTTGCGGGCAGAACTTTCTGATCATGTGACAAAAAAAGTACGGATTCTACCAATTGAATTAGCAAAAGGATTAGAGTTTGACCATGTCATCTTGTTTGATGTTTCCGACAAAAATTATCAGACAGAGCAAGATCAACGATTGCTTTATACAGCGATTTCTCGTGGAACGCAAGCGGTGTGGATTACGTATGAGGGAGAATTGACAAGATTTTTAACGGAGCAGTTGAAGAAAAATTGAATTGATTGAGGATTAAAAATTGAAGCGCGGGGCAAAACACGAGTCATTCTTGTGTTTTGTCTCGCGCTTCTTAAAAAAAATTAGAGGACGCAATCATTTTGTTTACTTTCTGCAACCATTTTAGACAAGAGTTCCTTCGCACTTTCTAAGTCATTTTGCATGGCAGTTATTTCCTGAATCTTTTCTTCTGTAAAAGTAATTCGTTCTTCCTTTGTCAAATTTTGTGCGTCACTGGTCAAGTTTTGCAAATCAGAAATAGTAAATCCAGTAGAAGCTAGCATGCTTAATCTTTTTAAATAGGGAACGACCTCCTCCGCATATACACGGTAATTATTATTATCTCGTGAAATATATCTTTTGGGAATCAACTGTTGTCGTTCATAAAAACGGAGTGTAGAAATAGGAATCTTTGTCAGCTCTGAAACAGTTTTTGTTTTCAAAAAAATTTCTCCTTTATGCTTGCTATAAACAAAGGTTCATAGTTTAAGATAAACACATCTTATTGATTGAACAATAGGATGTCAAGAAAAAAGGAGAGAAATCAGATGAAATTAGAACATTTAAATGACTTTAACAAAATTATCGCTGAACGAAAATCAATCCGAAAATATGATCCTGAAGTTAAAATCTCGAAGGTTGAAATGACAGAGATGCTAAAATTAGCTAGCACCGCACCGTCAGCTGCCAATATTCAACCATGGCGAGTGGTGGTCGTTGAGTCGGATGAAGCAAAAGCCACACTTGAACCCGTATTGATGGGAAATAAATTGCAAAATGAAACTTCATCAGCGATGCTATTGATTTTTGGCGATTTATTAGCTTATGAAAATGTAGAGCGAATTTATGATGAGGCTGTTGAGAAACAAATGATGCCTTTAGAAGTACGTGAACAACAAGTGAGTACTATTCGCGCAGGCTACTCTTCATTACCAACAGAAGTGCTTAGAGAAGTGGTCAAAACAGATGCAAGCTTATTCGCTATGCAGTTGATGTTAATCGCTCGTTCGTATGGTTATGACACAAATCCGATGACCGGTTTCTACCAAGATCAGCTTGCTGAAACTTTTTCATTAGATCCTGAAAGATATGTTCCAGTCATGATCCTTTCCATTGGTAAGGCAGTCGAGGAAGGTTATCGTTCAATTCGATTAACTGTTGATGAATTCAGCAGTTGGAAATAACAACATCTACTACAAAGTAAAACTCCCACCCAAATTTTATCGGGTGGGAGTTTTTTGCTTAAAAAATCCTTGTGACAGAGGTTATTAGCTTTAGTAAATAGAAATTTTTGTAAATTGCTTTTCAAATTTTGTGAGATTTCCACTTAATGTCATTGTCGAAGAAATTGCTTTGGGAACACCGTGAATAAGGCTGTGAAAGAAGTGTCTAGCTCCAATAAATAAGAATAAATTTCCAGAAGCTGCTTCTCAAATTTTTGTGAAATTTATTTTTATTTTGAAGAAGTTACCTCTTGAACCCATTTATCTGGAAAAAGGGATGCAAGACAAGTATTCTCACATCTCCTTTTACTTTAGAGTTAAAGAGTACTCGTCTCGTGTTTATAAATTTCATTAATCAGTAAGAAGTTGATGACTTACTTATTAATCGAAGTAGATGAACATGTTGTGGTTAATAATAAAGAAATAGCAAAATGTTTTCTTGACTTAGAGTGCACTCCAGATGATTGAATGGGATTATCTTAAAAAAGGAGTGAAGAATAGTGAATAGCAAACTATTAAACAACGGAAAAAAAATGCCACAATTAGGTTTTGGTGTCTATCAAATCCCACTAGCAGACACTGCTGAAGCGGTCTATCAAGCAATCAAAATCGGGTATCGTTTAATCGATACAGCTATTTCATATGGAAATGAGGTTCAAACTGGTCAAGGAATCCAACGTGCAATTGCTGAAGGGCTTGTTCAACGAGAAGAACTCTTTATCACAACAAAACTTTTTATTCAACAAATGGGAGAAGAAAAGGCAACCCAAGCTATCCAACAATCACTCATCAATATGAATCTGGACTATCTGGATTTGTACTTGATTCATCAACCTTATGGCGACATTTATGGTGCATGGCGTGCCTTGGCAACTGCACAAGAAAAAGGTTTGGTTAAATCAATTGGACTCTCCAACTTTGATTCGGCAAAGCTAATTGAATTTGTCAAAATGAATGAAGTAGCCCAACCACAAGTCAACCAAATTGAGGTTAATCCTTGGAACCAACAACAAGAAGCTGTCAGTTATCATAAAATGTGTGATGTTCAAATGGAAGCATGGGCACCTTTTGCGGAAGGACGGCATGAGCTGTTTACTAATGAAACGTTAGCCGGAATTGGTCGAAAGTATAACAAAACAGTTGGGCAGGTTGTTTTGCGCTGGTTGATGCAGCGAGGAATCATCGCCTTGGCAAAATCTGTGAATCCCGAACGAATGGCAGAAAATTTTGCTATTTTTGATTTTGAATTATCAGCGGAGGATTTTGCGTTGATTGCTCAATTAGATCAAAAAGAATCAGCATTTTTTGACCATCATGATCCAGAAAGAGTAAAATGGTTTATGGAAAGACTTTGATTTTTAATCAATGTAGCTGCAAAATGATCAATTGCCGGAGGGAAACAACATGAATATCAAAGAAGCAGCCAATCTAACAGGACTATCGAATGATACCATCCGTTATTATGAACGAATCGGAATCATTATGCCCGTACCAAGACAAGAAAACGGGCTACGTGATTTTTCAGAAAGAAGTATTAATCAGTTGAAATTCGCAAAAACGATGCGGAATGCAGGAATGGGTGTGGAAAGCTTACGCGAATATGTGGCGATGATTTATGAAAACGATGATTCAACGATCCCAGCTCGCAAAGCATTATTACTGGAGCAAGCTGAGCTGATGCAAGAAAAAATAACTAAAATGCAAGAAGCACATGATTATTTGCTATTTAAAGTCGAAAACTACGAAGGGCACATGCGCGAGTCTGAACAAAAGTTACAATAAATAACGAAAAAAAGCCCACTTTACTGCACCTTTTGATAGGGTAAAGTGGGCGAAACAATTCAAAATTATTTGTTGATTCGCGTTCGATTTGTCATACTGACATTTCCTAGATAGCGGTATAAGGGTAAGATATCCGTCTTTTTAGGAAATTCAAATTTATGTACGGCATGCACTTCGTTGTTTGAACGTTGATTAATATTTTTAAGATAAGTAATTGTAATCTCACTGTCATCTAATCCTGTTCCAGCAGTTTCCATATCGACTTCGACAATTGAATCAAGATGTATCGAGTGGAAGGCGGTTTTCTTACCAGTTGCTCCTTGCTTATCAACAAAAATCACTCGATGATTGGTAAAAATCAACGCATCCCTAACCAATTGATAGCCCATCGTAATTTCTTCATTATCAAAAAGATATGCTCCATATTCTTGAGTCAATTGTTCTGGCGTTTTTTCTGAGTAATTTCCTAAAGCTCCTTGTACAAGATTATTAAATAATGCCATATTGATACCTCCTAAGTTGTTGTTTTTTGTGTCTAAACACTTAGTATGATTGACTGTTTAACTAATCATACCTTATTTTATCGTACCACGTCGCGCATAATTATAGTATATATTTTTAGGGTATAAGTCTGATTTTTTTATTACTAGAAAGTGAACGAAATACTTAGTGGTGCTATAATAAACTTACGATAATTGAAATGAGGTCTGCAAAATGATGAATGAAACATTTTTAGAGGTAATGAGACATGAGGGAGCAGTAACAATAATTTCTTCGAGTGAAAATGCTCCGGGCTTTCATGCTGTGAACACTTGGAATAGCTATGTTCAAATCAGTGGCGATAAATTATATATTCCTGCAGCTGGGATGCACAGTGTTCAACAAGATATCGAAAAAAATAATCAAGTGATGTTAACCGTTGGAAGCAAAGAAGTCATTGGTACAGTAGGACCTGGTGCAGGATTCCATTTGCACGGAACCGCTGAGTTTATCACAGGGGGACCAATTTTTAATGAAATGAAGGAAAAGTTTCCGTTCTTAAGCCGTGTGCTACAAATAACTGTCACTGAAATTGATCAAAAAATTTAACAAAAAAAGGACCAGCTCTCAATGGGCGGTCCTTGTTTATCATACATTTAGCCAGTCATTCAAAACAGCATAGCTCTAAAACATTTGAGTAGCTTGTTCAGCAAATCTATTAGTTTTGGAAGCATTCAAAACTAATAGCTCTAAAACAGCAGCAAAGTCATAATCCAAAACACGACAGTTTTGGAAGCATTCAAAACAGCATAGCTCTAAAACGTTGTTGTAGTCTACTCTTGGATCGTATGGGTTTTGGAAGCATTCAAAACAGCATAGCTCTAAAACGACGTTATCATTGCTAGTCCTCCATGCGAGGTTTTGGAAGCATTCAAAACAGCATAGCTCTAAAACACTAATAAAAAAGCCCCTCATTTCGAGGGGGTTTTGGAAGCATTCAAAACAGCATAGCTCTAAAACAGTTCAGCGGATAAATCGGCTGTTGATTGGGTTTTGGAAGCATTCAAAACAGCATAGCTCTAAAACAATCTAAATGAGGTTTAAATTCCTCGCATAGTTTTGGAAGCATTCAAAACAGCATAGCTCTAAAACATGGAACTGGTTTCTCTTTCAATCCAGCCAGTTTTGGAAGCATTCAAAACAGCATAGCTCTAAAACTACACATAAACGCCTAATACAATGTTATTAGTTTTGGAAGCATTCAAAACAGCATAGCTCTAAAACATATGCCAAATCAATTCCACGTTCGTTTCAGTTTTGGAAGCATTCAAAACAGCATAGCTCTAAAACATAGAAAAGTTTTGAACATCTTCTTTTTTGGTTTTGGAAGCATTCAAAACAGCATAGCTCTAAAACCTCGGATAAATTTTTTGAGGCTCCGTAATCGCACTATTCGCCCATAGCAAGGCTTCAGTTTGAATGCTTCTTTCTATTTATTTGGTAATATGTTGGCTATTTGAATGTCAACGAACAGTTTTCTTTAGTATAGCATAAACTGACTTTCTGTCATAACCAGTTTTTGGTTGCTGAATGAGTCTGAGCTACAGGGATATAATTGTTTAAAGAACTAACAAATCAATATCGTAATTAAATCCATTTTCGTCACTTAGTTTTTTATAAAATTCGCCACTTTTTTTGATTGTTCTTTTTTGAGTAGGTAGATCTAAGGAAACTAGTCCGTAACGATTTTTGTACGAATTGATCCATGACCAACAATCAATAAATGTCCATAAATGATATCCTTTGATGTTACAGCCGTCATCAATTGCTTTCCAAAGATAAGCTAAGTGGTCTCGAATAAATTCAATCCGATACTCATCAATTACTTGTCCATCTTCATCCATAAATCGTTCTTCGTTTGCAACACCCATGCCATTTTCAGAGATAAATGCTTCAATATTTCCATAGTTATTCTTGATATCCATACATAAATCATAGATTCCTTTTTCATAAATTTCCCAACCACGATATTCGTTCATACGACGTCCGGGCATTACATGATTTTCAAAGAACCATTCAGGTAGGAAGGGGCTTTCGGGATTGATTGCTGTTAGACGAGCTTTTACTCTGCGAGGTTCATAATAGTTCAATCCTAAAATTTGGGCGGTATTCGCTTGAATCGTTGCTAAATCCTCCTGAGTAAAGTCGAGTGGTAACTGATCATATTCGGTTAAAAGTTCAACCAGTTTGGGCGGGAAGTTTCCTTTCACCATTGGATCTAAAAAGCTTCGTGTATAAAATAAATCTGCAATCTCCGCGGCTTTGACGTCAGCGGAATTATTACTTCTTGGAAAAGTTGGGCTAAGATTTAAAATGACACCAATCTTGCTTGATAAATTATATGTTTTAAAGACTTCGATTGCTTTCGCATGAGCTAAGATCGTAAAAAATGCGGCTTGGCTTCCGCGTTTAAAGTCAACCAAATTGGGATAGTGGAAGTCTTCTAAATAAGAGCCTAAGATTGGGCCAAGTGGTTCGTTAAACGTAAACCAGTGAAAGACTAAATCGCCAAATTCTTCAAAACACGTTTTTGCAAAATGGACATAAGCCTCAACAACATCCCGTGACTCCCAACCACCTTGATCCTGTAACTTAGCAGGCATATCAAAATGATAAAGATTAGCAAAAACTTTTATTCCGTTTTTATTCATTTCAGTAAATAAATCACGATAGAAAGTAATCGCTTGTGGATTCACTTCTCCTACACCATCTTGCGGAAACATTCTTGCCCAAGAAATAGATACTCGAAAAGAATTATGTCCGGTTTGTTTCATCAATTGAATATCTTCTTTATAACGATGAATGTGATCGGTTGTGATTTCTGAGCTGATTCTTTGATAGAAGCGATTAGGTTGTTCTTTATACCAACGTTCCCACACCGTTTCAGCTTTTCCTGTTTCGCCACGACCTTCAGCTTGTTCAGCAGACCACGCAGATCCCCACCAAAAATTTTCTGGAAAGGATAATTTTTTGATTGTACTCATTGATAGACCTCCTTTAAATTCATACCAATCATAACACCGCTTTCAAATAAAATAAACATCTTTTTATAAAAATATATACTTTTACGACAGGAGCTTATTTTTTTTAGTTAAAAACAGCTGAAAGTATGGTAAAGTATATGAGAAGCTATTGTTTTAAGTGAAAGGAGGATAAGTATGAAACAGATTCCCAAATATATGGAGATTTATTTAGATGTTAAGCGAAAAATCATGGATGATAAATATCAGGTTGGAACAAAATTGCCGACTGGTGACCAATTGGCGGAAGAATACGGAACAAGTAAATTAACTGTAAAAAAAGGAATTGATTTATTAGTATCCGAGGGCGTGTTGCGAACACGTAGCGGATTTGGGACAGAAGTCTTACGTAAACCAATTGATAATTCAAAAGTTTTCGGTCCAAACGAAGGTTTATTGAGCGCGATGGGAGAAGAACATGTTGACTCTGAAATCCATACTTTTTCGATTGAACTTCCTTCAAAAGAAGTGGCGGAGATGTTGGAAATCAGCGAAAAAGATTATATTTACAATATTATTCGAAGTCGATTTATAGACCATCAACCTTATTCGATTGAACAAACATTTATGCCATTGGCTGTTATACCTGGATTGGAACCTAAGCATTTGAAAAAATCAGTTTATGCTTATATCACAGACGAATTAAATTTGGAAATAAAATCCTCTCATTTATGGATTAAGGGAGATATCGCCAATGAGTTTGATGCAAAAATTTTAAATATCGAGCCCGGTGAATTTATGATTGAAGTAGATAAAGTCGTTTCTTTGTCCTCAGGAACGCCGTTTGAGTATTCGTTATCCAGACATATTTATAAGGACTTCATTTTTGAGGCAATCTTTGTTGAAAAATAAAAATCGGATATACAATCAAAATAAACAGCAAGTTAAGCTTAACTTCTTGCTGTTTATTTTTTATTTTTCGACAAAAGTATATATTTTTAAAAAAAGATATTTACTTTATTAAAAAGACGAGTTATTATCTAGGTGAAAGCAATCGCTTACAAATGAAGGGGGAGAGTTTTATGGGTAAAAATAAAAAAGAGATCATTCTTGAAAAGTTTGGGATGGTCGCAACAAAGTTAGGAAACCAGATTCACTTACGAACGTTGCGAGATGCATTTGCAACATTCATGCCTTTTATGATGCTGGCAGGATTTGTCACTTTGATTAACTATGTCATATTGGAGCCGACCGGTTTTCTAGGTCACTTTATTCGACCGGCTACTTTATCTACAATTCAAGAAATCGGAATTTCAATTAGCAATGGTACACTTAGCATTACGACATTGTTAGTCGTAGCAGCAGTTTCTTATCATATGTGCGTTAGCCGCAATTATCAAAATTCAATCGCTGCAGTGTTGGTTGCTATTTCTACTTTTATTGTCCTTACACCAATGGTTACGATGTTCACTCCAGAGAACAGTCAAAAAGCAATTGAAGTGAGTGGAGTGATTCCGATTGCTTACACTGGAGCTTCAGGCATGTTTGTCGGTATTTTTGTTGGTCTCGCAGCAACAGAATTGTTTATTAAGTTATCTAAAAATGAAAAACTTCAGATCAATTTATCTGGAAATATTCCACCAGCTGTTTTGAAATCATTTAATGTCTTGATTCCGATTATGTTGACGATCACAGTATTTGCGATTGGTTCATTTGCTATCAATCAGTTGTTTCATATGGATGTCAACACATTGATTACTACGATCATTACAAAGCCTTTAAGTAAAATCACTACTGGACTACCAGGATTCTTATTGTTAACATCTATTGCAAATCTATTTTTTGGTTTCGGAATTCATCAAGCTGTCATTTCAGGTTCATTATTAGATCCATTCTTGATTCAAAATATGCAAGAAAACATGGCTGCGTATGCAAATAAAGAAGAGATTCCTCATATCATCAATATGGCATTCAAAGATACTTTTGCTGTAATGGGCGGCTCTGGTAATACAATTGCTTTACTTATTGCGATTTTTATTTTTAGTCGTCGTAAGGACTACAAAGATTTTGCTAAGTTATCTGTTACACCAGCTATCTTCAATATTAGCGAGCCGATTATTTTTGGGTTACCAATCGTCTTTAACATTAGTTTGATTATTCCATTTGTTTTAGCACCAATTTTTTCGTTAACCGTCGCCTATTTTGCGACTGCAGTTGGATTGATCAATCACGTCGTTGTCCAAATTCCTTGGACGACACCACCAATCATTTCTGGTTTCTTAGCGACTGGAGGGGACTGGCGTGCTGCAGTTCTTCAAGTGATAATTATTGCAGCTAGCGTGTTCATCTACTTACCATTTTTACGTATTGATGAAAAAGTTACGTCTGATATGACAAAATAAAGTTCAGAAATCTTAAAAAAGCGAACAGTTCAATGGTTCGCTTTTTGATTTGCTTAAACAAAAAAATTCTTTTCACTTCTGACGAAAGAAAAAATATGTTATGCTAGTCGGGTAAGTAAAAAATAATAGAATCTACTCACAAAGGGGAGCCTTTCGAGGCTGAGAATGAGTTTACTCTAAACCCTCCGTACCTGTTTCGGTCATACGAACGTAGGAATTGTGACGAGTGGAAGTGTAGCTAACACTTCTCCTTTGTGAATTGTGGTGATTCTAAAGGAGGAGTTTTTTTATGCATTCAGAAACAAAAGTTTGGATTGAGGGGACAATTATCGCAGCATTAGCTATGGTGCTTTCATTGATTCCACTAGACATTGGAAGCAGTTTTACTTTGTCGATCGGGCAAATTCCAATAACTATTTATGCTTTACGTAGAGGTCTCAAGGCAGGGTTAGGTGCTGGCTTGATTTGGGGTCTATTACACTTTTTAATGGGGAAAGTTCAATTTTTAAGTATCCCACAAGTTTTAATTGAATACCCAATTGCATTTACCTTTGCTGGATTCGCTGGATTGTTTACTTTATCTTTGCATCGCGCAATGGTGAATGGAGAGACAACCAAAATTTATGGAATCCTAATTGTCTCATCGGTGGTTGGAACCTTTACTCGCTTTTTCTGGCATTTTGTGGCTGGCGGTATTTTTTGGGGAGATTACGCACCAGAAGGTATGAACCCTTGGCTTTTTTCATTTGTCATGAATGGCGCAAGTGGCCTTGCTACTGCAATCGCTGTAGCAATCGTTGTCGTTATATGTTATCGAGTTTCACCAAAATTATTTGATCCTTTGAAGTAAAAAGGAATTGAAAACAAAAAAACTCTTAAAAGACTCAGAATGAACAAGTCTTTTAAGAGTTTTTTTGTTATGCCAGTGATTTCTTTGCTAGTTGTGAAGGAGAGACGCCGTAATATTTTTTGAAGAGCTTACTAAAATGATACGCATCTTGATAACCAACAGCTTGAGAAATTTCTCGGATAGTTAGTTGCTCGTTTGCTAGTAGTTCCTTGGCATGTTTTAGCCGAACTTGGATAAGATAATTGATGGGGCTCATACCTGTAGACTCTTTAAAAACTTTTGATAAATACGTAGGACTAACATACAACGTATCAGCTAATTGCTCTAAAGTAATTTCTTGCGTGTGATGGTTTTCTAAATAGTAAATGGCATGATTGACTAAATACTGTTTTCGTTTGGCATTTTTTGAAAGGGCTAGAGTGACTGTATTATCTTGCACTTTTTCTAGGCTTCTTAAAATAAGTACTAACATTTCGATAATTAACGCTTTGACCATCAATTGAAACTCAGGTTGCTCTTCACTATATTCTTTAACTAGACGCCACGCTTTGTCGAGAAATTCCCATTGGTATTCCCCAAGATTAAGAATTGCTTTTTTAGTTGGTAAGTGATTTCTCTTTAGTCCGTCTAATGAAATATTCGTTAAACCAATATGAAGTTGATGTGAATAAGTTCCTGTTCTTTGTTCTTCACCGTGATGGGTGCCAGGGTTAAAAAGCATAATTTGACCAGCATTTAATTGAAATTCTTGTTCCTCGATGGTGTAGTTCGCTTGACCTTCTAAAACAATACTGATTTCTAGAAAATCATGGGTATGGATGTCACTTTTGTTTCCTTGCTCATTCCAAGGATCAAAAGCGTAAATAATTTCTGGGTTAAATATTTGGGCATTTGCATAACTCATAAATGAAAACCCTTTCTTGTGGATTTGATAATATTGTACATCAAAACAAGTAAGAATAACCATTTTCTTTCAAATTTATTAAAGATAAGCTAGTACTTGATTGAGAAAAGGCTTTCGTATAGGAGGGGAAATAAAATGAGCAATTATCAATGGATTTGGCAATATGTAAAGAAGTATGCAAATAAAGGATTTCTGGCAATTATTTTTTTAATAATCAATGCGCTTTTAATTGTAGTCAACCCATTAGTGGCTGGTGAGATTGTCGACAAAGTAATTGAAAAAGGTGAAGCTAATTTATTGATTCCTTTATTAGCATTAATGATTGGTATCACGATTTTTCGAACGATCATTCGATATACTTATCAAATTTTATTTGAACGTATTGGTCAGAACAGTTTGTTTGAATTACGACAAGAAATGTATCAAAAGTTACAAGAACTTGATTTTGATTTCTTTAATCACACTCGAGTTGGGGATATTATGGCTAGAATGACAGGGGATACAGACGCTATTCGTCATTTTGTTTCGTGGGTCGTTTATAACATCATTGAATGTATTTTATGGTTCAGTATTGCTGTCATCGTAATGGCGACAATTAATTGGCAATTGATGTTGGCGTTGGTTGCAATCACACCAATCATTTTCTTGCTTACCCAGAAGATGTCGAAACAAGCACGACCAATCTTTTTTGAGATTCGTGAAAGTTTTTCCCGTTTGAATTCGATGGTTGAGGAGAACATCGGGGGAAATCGAGTCGTCAAAGCTTTTGCTAGAGAAGACTTTGAAATTCAAAAATTCGTTGAGCACAACGAAGATTACAAAGTACAAAACATGAAATCAGCCGAGGTGTCTATGAAATACTTACCTTGGTTAGATGGACTAGCTGGAAGCTTGAACGTGATTACGTTAATTTTAGGCGGGTTATTTGTTATTCAAGGAAAGATGACCTTGGGTGATTTGATCGCATTCAATGGCTTTTTATGGATGCTGAATCAGCCGATGAGAATGAGCGGCTGGTTGATTAACGATGTTCAACGTTTTTCGGCAGCTTGTATCAAAATTCGTCAAATGTTAGGAACCAAACCACAAATTCCTGTATTGACTCATGATGAAGCAAAAAAAATCAAAGGGCATGTTGAATTTAGAGATGTTTCATTCCATTTTTCTGATGACCCAAATACATTAGTTTTGAAACACATCTCATTTAAGATTAGTCCAGGGCAAACGATTGGTATTTTAGGGGAAACAGGTTCTGGGAAAACAACGTTAGTTAACCTAGTTGGTCGTTTTTATGATCCAACTTCAGGTGAAGTCTTGATTGATGGAAAGAATGCAAAAGAGTACCCTGTTCGTCAATTACGTGAAAACATCTCGATGGTTATGCAAGATGTCTTTTTATTTTCTAACACGATTGAAGATAATATTGCTTTTGGTAATCCTTTAGCAAATGAAACGTACGTCCAACAAATGGCACAGATTGCTGATGCACATGAATTTATTTCACGGATGCCCGAAGGATACGAAACAATTGTAGGTGAGCGTGGTGTAGGACTTTCTGGCGGACAAAAACAACGCATTTCTTTAGCAAGAGCTTTAACGAAAGACCCATCAATTCTTATTTTGGACGATACGACTTCAGCTGTGGATATGGAAACAGAATTCAAGATCCAACGTGAGTTAACACAACTAACAACTGAAAAAACAACATTCATTATCGCTCATCGTATTTCTTCTGTTCGTGAAGCTGACTTGATTCTAATGATGGAAAAAGGACAAGTAATTGAGCAAGGAACACACAAAGAATTACTGGAACAAAGAGGGCGATACTATGAAGTTTACCAAAAACAATTAGGTATCCAAGAGAAGGAGGGGAACTAATGGCACGTAATAAATTTGATGTGGATGAAACACTGGAGCAAGAATTCAATTGGTCACATTACCGTCGCTTAGCCATTTATGTTAAACCCTATAAAAAAGCGATTTTCAAGGCTTTGTTCGTCATCATTCTTGCCAATACTGCCGGGATGTTGGGACCTTACTTTACCAAAATTGCCATTGATGATGTGATTCCAAAAGGAAATACCACATTATTGGTCCAAATAAGTGTGATCTTTTTAATTTCGCTAGTGGTCATTGGCTGGTGCATGCGTTATCGAATTTATGCAATTACCGAGATTGGTCAAGATATTTTAAAAGATATGCGTTATGCAATCTTTGAACATCTACAACACTTACCATTTTCCTATTTTGACAATCGACCTCATGGGAAAATTTTGATTCGTGTCGTTAACTATATCAATACGTTAAGCGACCTGCTAAGTAATGGTCTGATTAACTTGATTTCAGACATTTTCAATGTGCTAATTACTCTAATATTTATGCTTTTTATTGATGTCAAATTAACCTTGTATAGTTTAATTTTACTGCCAGTGTTATTTGTGATTGTTATGGTCATCAAAACGAAACAACGTAAAGCATATCAAGTGTTGAGTAATAAGCAATCAAATTTAAATGCGTATATTCATGAAAGTATATCCGGTATAAAAATCACACAATCTTTTGCTCGTGAACAGGAAAACTACGAGATTTTCAATGAAGTCAGTGATGAGTATCGTTCTTCCTGGATGAAAGCTGTCAAAGTTCAGTTCATGTTGTGGCCGGGAGTTCAAAATATTGCAGTAATGACAACTTGCTTGATTTATTTTGTAGGTATTCGTCAAATCGGGGTTAATGTTACAACAGGGACATTGATTGCGTTTATCGGTTATATCAACAATTTTTGGAATCCGGTAATCAATATTGGAAATTTTTATAACTCACTGATTACTGCAACAGCTTACTTGGAACGGATTTTTGAGACAATGGATGAAGTACCTGATATCCAAGATGAACCAAATGCACAGATTTTACCACCGATTAAAGGAAATGTTACATTCGATCACGTCACATTCCGTTATGAAGAAGGCAAGAATATCTTAAATGATGTTAACTTTCATATTAACGCAGGTGAGAGTATTGCGTTAGTTGGCCCGACAGGCGCGGGGAAAACAACTATTATTAATCTTTTGAGTCGCTTTTATGACGTTAATGAGGGAAGTGTCCAAGTGGATGGTCATGATGTTCGGTCAGTCACACTCGCTTCATTACGAACACAAATGGGCGTCATGCTACAAGATACGTTTGTTTTTTCTGGGACAATTATTGATAATATTCGTTACGGAAAGTTAGATGCAACAAAAGAAGAGATAATTGCAGCTGCTAAAATCGTTCGAGCGCATGATTTTATCAAAGAGCTAAAAGATGGCTACGATACCGTTGTCGAAGAAAGAGGTAGCACACTTTCTGCGGGACAACGCCAACTAATTTCTTTTGCCAGAGCGCTATTGGCAGATCCAAAAATTTTGATTTTGGACGAAGCCACTTCAAGTATTGATACTAAAACAGAAGAATTACTACAAGAAGGTTTGCAGCAGTTATTGAAAGGGCGCACTTCCTTTATTATTGCTCACCGATTATCGACAATTAAAAATAGTTCTCAAATTTTTTATGTCGCAGGTGGGAAAATTGCAGAAGCAGGGACACACGAAGAATTGATGGAGAAACAAGGTCTTTATCATCATTTGTATCAATCACAATATGATTTACTTCAAGCAAATTGATAACGAAAAAACAGCAAGGAGCGTACGAGGCAGTTCGTATCTTCTTGCTGTTTTTCTTGTAAAATGAACGATAGCCCTCTCTGTTAAGAGAAGGCTATCTAACTAATCAATATTTATTATTCTAAAGTTGGTGGTGACTATTACTAACAATTAATTTTTCTCATTTAAACGATGTATTCCCTAACCTCTAATACATCCTTGTAACTCCAAGGTTACGCCAGTGTTGATTAAATTTCATCAAACAAATTAACAATTCGCGATAAAAATATTTTTCGTGTTAAGAATAATAATAGCAGGGAAGATCCTTAATAGCAAGAAATCTAATTACAAATTAAAGAAAACTGAAGAAATAGCAGAACCAAAAAAGCACCTACTGTATTCATCCAGTAGGTGCTTTTAATGACTAGAACTGCAATCATTCATATGAGATATCTCTCCTATAGGGATTTTTTCAATTCTTGTACAGCTTGTTCAATCGTGACACCTGTAGCTACGTGGTTTGCATTGTCTTTATCAAAAACGATAAATAGATTCAAATCAGTATTTAAAGTAACACGATATTGTAAGTTTTTGTTATAGAATGTCATAATTCATTCTCCTTTCTTAAATCTTAACGAAAGGCAACTACTACGTTGATAACGAAATTCCACAAGTAATATAACATAAAAGAGAAAAAACAGCTAGTAAAGAGTTTCTTAAGATTAATCCGTGAGTATTCTTTTTTCAATCTTTCTTGTGTCAAGGAACCAATAATCATGATAATCGCCAATTAAAGCAGAGAAAGGAATAGGTGTTTTTCCTTGCTCAATTAATTTTTCGATTAAATAATTTTTTAGAATCCAAGGTTCTTCGATTGTAGCTGGTTGTAGTAGCAAAATGGCTTCTATTTTCTCCGGAGAAGTTCTTAATTCATCAGCAATTTCTTGAGTCGATGAACCTAGTAAAGCAAAGTTTTCTTGAAATTCATTTAGTGTATTTATTTGTTGCTGTTTTGTTAAAGACATCAGACCATCTCCTTGATTTAATAGTAGAAATAATAGTCCTAATAAATGAAAAATACAAGTAAAACCTGTGATTAAACGTGATTCACTATTGGAAAGCTTAACAATATGCAGTAAAGTAAAATTAGCAAGGAAACGAGGAAGACAAGAACAAAAAAATTAAGAGGTGAACAATGAAATTAGTATTGGAAAACATAACGAAAAATTTTGATGAAAAAGTGATTTTTGATGATGCTAGCTTTACCTTTGAAAAGGGAAAAATCTACGGTTTGCTTGGACGAAATGGTTCTGGGAAAACAACCTTGTTCAATTGTATTTCAAAAAATCTATTACTTGATAATGGAACGATTGGCCTTGAAAAAAATGGCATTCTCAACACAGACTATGACAATACTGAAATCGGTTTTGTTTATACGATGCCACATTTACCAGCATTTATGACAGCATATGAGTTTGTGAAGTTTTTTATTGATATCAATCAAGATCGGATTGAAGAAATCAAACGACCAGAAAATTATCTAGATTCAGTAGGGATCGAACGTCAAGACCAACACCGTTTGCTAAAAGATTTTTCTCACGGAATGCAAAACAAAGTACAGCTTTTGGTTTCACTTATGGTCCAACCACCTGTTTTATTATTAGATGAACCATTAACGTCTTTTGATGTTGTTGCCGCCCACGAGATGAAAGAGTTGATTTTAAAGATGAAAACGAACTCGGTTATTATTTTTTCGACTCATATTTTACAATTAGCACAAGATCTTTGTGACGAAATCGTGTTACTACACCACAAAAAATTGATTGGTATTGCATCAGATAAGATTCATGACCAAGATTTCGAAGAGGAAATCATTGATCTGTTGTCTGATAGAGAAGAACGGCCTACTTTTACAAAGGAAGAGGCGTAGTCTATGAATCGGATGTTTGATTATTTGCGCGACTATTGGCAATTAGAACAAGTTTCAGTCACTAAAAAGGTCAATGGACTTGTTTTTTATTCACGAAAAATACCTGTTATTGGAAAATTCATACCTACTCGTTTCTATCAAAGTTATGAATTGAAACAAATTTTAACCGTCATTGGTTTGATAATTGAAAATATCCGCAGTATTCTCGCCAAAGGTTTATGGTTGGCTCTTTACTATGGACTCGCGATACTATTGAGCGGAGCAGATTTATTTTCCGGTAAAGCATTTACTCACCACACTGGCAATCTTGGTTTATTTTTGTGGTTCATGGTAGTGGTTGTTTTGTTTAATTTTTATGATGGGTTCGTTATCTCAGGAGAGAAGAGAATTGTTGACTTTATTGAACATTTCCAACGTCCTAAGCAGAGGATCATCCGTGGATATAAACTAACTGACAGCTTTATACATGGCCTAAGATATCTTCCCGCTGCCATCATTTATGGTTTTGCTATCGGTGAACCGATTAAAGTAACTTGTTTTATTTTTTTAACGTATGTTGGTTCTCGCTGTTTTTATCTTTATTTAGGTAGAATTATTTTCACTTGGCACTTATCAAAGCGCCAACGGGTGATTTTTGGTAGTGTAGTGACTATTGTTGTTATTAGTAGCACGGTGATTCTTGTCTGGGTAAAATTAGCAGTAGCTGTGTTAACATTTTTCCTTTCTTGGGTTGGAATCACGCTATCCATCGTTTTTCTCATCTTCAGTTGGTATGCTTTACTCCACTTTAAAAGGGAACTGGACTATGTCTTTTATTGGAGTGAGATGACTACTTTGTCGAATGTTGCCAGTCAAGAACTTGCTTCTGGTAAAAGTTATCTTAGTGATGGATTAGCCATGCAGAAAAAATTAGTGATGAACCAGGAGGAACGATTCGCTCATTTAGATGGTAACCAATATCTGAATGCTTTATTATTTAGTCGGTATCGTAAAATACTGAACCGTGCTTTTCGATTACGTGTGTATACGATAGTTGCTGCATTAATTGTTGTTGTTATTCTTAGTTTCTTTGATGTTAGAGAAGCTTTGACTGAAAAAGAGATGACAAGAACCTTAAGTCTGCTATTTTTTATCATGTATGTCATGAGTTTTGGAAAGAAAGTCGTTCAAATGGTCTTTGTTAACTGTGATGTAGCGATGCTCTATTATCCATTTTATCGTGAAGCAGGAACAATCATTCATGGATTCAATTACCGTTTCAAGCAGACTTTTTTCTACAATGGTTTATTATCAATCGGAATTTTTAGTGTCTATCTTCTTTTATCGGTGCTTAATGGGTTCTTTTTATCTTGGACATTTTTTGGTGTTTTAGCCTTATTATTACTGGCATTATCTGCCTTATTTTCATTTCATGAATTATTTATCTATTACTTGATTCAACCATTCACTAGTGAGATGGAAGTGGTCAGTCCGCTGTATAAAATCATTGCCATACTTTTTTATTGGATAGCGTATGGGAATCTACAATTAAAAGTATCAGGATTCTTTTATGCAATCATCGTGTCGGTGGCTTGCTTACTCTATGTCGGGATTGGTTTCGTGATTATTTATAAAAAAGCACCTAAAACATTTAGAATCAAAGATTAATTCCAAAGAAAAATAAACTTATTAGCAAAAAGGTTGCTTTCAGCCAGTGCCCATGGTATAGTAAACAAGTAATTTATTTTGAAACGTAATTTGAGCTGTATGGCACATTATACAAAACTCCTTTTGCTTATCAACAATTAATTGCAACAAAAAGCGTACTTGATACGTAATTAGGAGGAACTATAATATGAATAACGGTACAGTAAAATGGTTTAACGCAGACAAAGGTTTTGGATTTATCACTGGTGAAGATGGAAATGACTTATTTGCACATTTCTCAGCTATCCAAGGTGAAGGTTTCAAAACTTTAGAAGAAGGTCAATCTGTGACTTTTGATATCGAAGAAGGTCAACGTGGACCTCAAGCAACTAACATTGTAAAAGCTTAATTATTACATTGACTGTTAACCGTCTCGTCTGAGGCGGTTTTTTTGTGTCTTTATTTGGGTCGAATATTTTTCTATATCTACTAAAAAAAGCAAGACATTACAGTGTATTATTTATGTAATATTTACATTTCTGAACGATCCATAATTAATTGTGCTTTTTTTATAATAACTTGCGTTTTTTTGATATAATAGATATGGCTCAAAATAGTTAGCTATAATCAAAAGAAATGTAAACAAAACGGTTGTAGTTAGGGAAATAGGGGGAGAATATTTTGGGAATACCTAGTTTCATCATTTTGGCTATGATCGTTGGACAGTTAGCAAGTATGTTATTTGTCCTAGGCTATTTCAACGATGAATTAACAAATAAAAAATATCTATTGTTTTGTGTTGGGATCATGATAGTCTATGTGCTAACGTATATGAAATTAGATGTGGTTTCAACCGGAATGTTATGGCTCTACATGTGTGGTATTCTATTGTACTTTCGACGTGGTTATTACTGGTCTTTCTTTTCGTCATCCTTGTCGATTTTATTGTATATCTTTGCTGATAATTTATTCGCTACTGGTTTGTACATGGCGGGACTTGATTATGATAATCAAGTAAATCAAGTTCTTCGTTTAGCAATTAACACACTTATCTACTTTTTGTTCGCTTGGATATTCAAAAAAATTATTATCAAAAAATATTTCGGTAATGACTTAATCTTGAAAGTTAGTACAACCATCGTCACATTGACATTTATGATGTACTTTGCTCTAATCGTAATTGATCGCTATCCCTCACTAAATGAATATTTTGGACACGCAAATGCATTTTTTATTGTTCTATACGGAATGTTATCTGCCTTGATTTGTTTTTCAATCATCTTCGTCAAACAGGCGGAATACGAAGCAAAAGAGCAAAGAAACCGAATGAATTATTTGATTGATTACAGTGAACAAATCGAGAAAAACTATTCAGAACTCAGAAAATTTAAACATGATTATAAAAACATTCTGATTTCTTTAGAAGATTACATCGAAAATGATGATGTAACTGGTCTGAAAAACTATTTTTACTCCAGTATCAAAGGAACTGGGACAATCTTTGATCAAGAAATCTTAAAAATGGCATCCGTTAGTCATTTAGAAATTAGAGAAATCAAAAGTATTATCATCAGTAAACTGTATAGTGCATATGAACAAGGAATTCGCGTTAATATCCATGTGCCAAAAACAATTGACAAAATTTCAGTTCCATCGCTGATTCTAGTTCGGATGCTGGGGATTATTTTAGATAATGCGATTGAAGAATCACAAAATGTTGACAATCCCGAAATCGAATTAACCGTAACCATTCATAATCAGGCGTGTTTGTTTATCATTAGTAATCGCTGTCGGGAGAAAATTCCTAAACTACATGTTTTAAAACAAGCGAATTTTTCAACTAAATCTCAGAATCGTGGAATTGGTTTAACAAACTTAGACGAATTGGTCCAAGCCCAACCAAATGTGTATTTAGAAACAAAAATTGACAACAATCAATTTATTCAAATCATTACGATTTTTGACAAATTGAATTAAGCGAATCAAAAGTGCGCACTTTTTCTTAAAAAAGGCGCACTTTTGATTGTTTAAGGTCTATATCACTTTTCTTATTATAATTTTTATAGAGTAGTAGCAAAACACGCTATTATTTTACTATTGAATTAGGGGTGGAGAAGACATGAAAAAATTTTCAAATGTTAAGATTCAAATGTTAAGCATGGTATCAGCTGTTGCGTTGGTTGCCTATGAACTAGTTTCTACAACTAGTATTTGTTTATTAGCTACTTACGAACCAAAAATGCCAGAAGCGTTAAAAAATGAAATGGAAAAATAATTACCTTTAAGAGCTTTTGCCAATAAGGTGAATGCTTTTAATCGTAGTTGTTTTATCGACATAGCATTGTCAGCCGACAGTGTTATGTCTTTTTTTATGAGCTTTTGATTGGTATTCGGTAAGCCTTTTTTTGTGATGGGTTGCCTTTTTCAGAATAGCGTTTACTATGAAGATAGACCTATTGAATTACTTGAGAAGTATTTCACAAAATAAAACAAAACTATGATACAATAATTTACCCAAGCGCTAAAAGTTTGGGCGTTTCGCTTAATAATAAAGCGGTAAAAATGAGAGATGAAGTGGGGCGATAGCTGTGTTGAAAATCTTTGTTTGTGATGATGAAACAGTTCATAGAAATCGAATTACCAAAATTGTAAAAAACTATCTAATGATGATGGATTATGATATAGAATTTGCCATGGAGACTCCTGATCCTAATGATGTTTTGAACTTTATTCGTAAGGAACGAACAGAAGGACTCTATTTTTTAGACATTGACCTCAATGCCGAAATGAATGGAATCATGTTAGGTGCAAAAATCCGCGAGTATGATCCGACTGCTAAAATTGTCTTTATAACTTCTTATAGTGATATGGCTTATTTAACTTTTGTTTATAAAGTAGAAGCTATGGATTACTTAGTAAAAGACGACTTTGAAGAATTACAGAAAAAAGTGATTAGCTGCATTGACACTGCGATGCAACGTTATATGAACACAGAGCTTCCTAGTCGTGAACAGATTCGAATCAAAAGTGGTGTGCTGGACATTAAATTATTCGTAGACGAGATTTTATTTTTCGAATCGAGCCAAACACCGCATAAGCTGATTATTCATTTGGATAACAGGATGGTCGAATATACTGGAAAAATCAAAGATGTGGAGAAATTCAGTCAATCGTTTTATCGCTGTCACCAATCTTATGTAGTGAATGTCAACAATATCAGTCGGATTGACAAAAAGGAACGCGTAATCACAATGGTCAATGACGAGGAGTGCCTAGTGTCTACTCGTCACTTGAAAAAACTAGTTGATCGTTTTAATCAAAAATAAACTTAACACTTTTGCTGAAATAACTAACACTTATGAGTTTGCTTTCTCTCACTTTCAACTCCTTATATAATCAAGTTTAGGGGAGATGAAAATATGACAAATGAATATGTTTCACTAGAGGAGAAAATAGCAAAGAACTTAAGTCAAAAGCTTGGCTCAAATTTAAACCTTTCTGAACTTGAAACTGCAAAAATCGAGTATGGTCTTTCGACATTACTTGTTGAATTAATTAAACTTGTCTTTATTTATGCTGTTGCAGCATTCTTGCAAATTGTTTCAGCTGTGATTGTTACCCACGTGACGTTTTTCGTCATTCGCCGAAATTCTTATGGCTATCACGCTAGCAAGAGTTGGTTATGTACAATCCAAAGTATTTTTTTATTAGTGATTGTGCCATTTGGTGCCATCTTTTTTGATATTACCATTGGTAGACTTGCTTTTTTAGGCGCTGCAGCACTTTTGACAGTGATTATCGGATTCAAAGGACCAGCAATCGATCCTAAGCGTTTAAAAGCAGGAGTTGAGAAAACACGAATGAAAGCAATCGTTGTCAGTATAGTAATTTTATTCATTGGCGTAGCGATTCCTAGTGATTTTTATCGAATGTGCATCCTGTTAGGAATGACAAGTGCAACAATTCTTTTATTCATCAAAGTTAAAGAGTAGTAAGTTAAAAAGTTACCTTTCACAATGGGAGGTAGCTTTTTTCTTTTCTAAAATTCTAGTTGTGTTTAACTTTAAGACAAATAAATTGCAATTTAAATTCATTCCGGCTATTATTATCTCGAATTGGAGATATTTATTTTTAAGTAGATGGAGGTGGGAAAATGGAACAAACAACTCAGGCTTTAAATGTATTCATTGGCTTATTGCGCGTAAGTGGAAAACTGGAAGCTGTGGTGAAAAAAGACGTTAAAAATTATGGTTTGAATATCACCGAATTTTCTGTACTTGAGTTTCTTTACCATAAAGGCAAGCAAACACCTCAAACCATCCAAGAGAGAATTTTGATTGCTAGTAGCAGTACCACCTACGTGATTGATAAGCTGGTAGCAAAAGGTTTAGCCGAGCGCAAAACGAATCAGGCAGATCGTCGTGAAACGTATGTTGCGATTACCGATCCGGGTTGTCAACTAATGGCTGAAATTTTTCCGCAACACGCAACAACAATTGGTCGATGTTTCGCTGATTTTGAATTAGATGAACTATTGCAACTAGAAAAACTATTAAAAAAAGTAAAAAATAACTGACAATAAATATAACTATGAAGAAACGAGGAAATTGAAATGAATATACAAGATAAACCCTTAGGAATTCACCACGTAACTGCCATGACAAGTGACATTAAGAAAAATTATCAGTTCTTTACAGATATTTTGGGTATGCGTCTGGTGAAAAAAACAGTAAACCAAGATGATATCCAAACATACCACACGTATTATGCTGATGATTATGGTACACCCGGAACAACCATGACATTTTTCGACTTCCCTAATAATCCAAAAGGTGAAAAGGGCACCAATTCAATTTCAAGAATTGGTTTTCGTGTTCCCACTGATGCAGCACTAGAATATTATCTGCGCCGTTTTGATGAATTTGCTGTGAAACATGAAGAAATTTCTGAACTTTTCGGTAAGAAGATTTTACGTTTTTGGGATGAAGATGAGCAAGCTTACCAATTGATTTCCGATGAAACGAACGTAGGTGTTCGTCCAGGTACACCTTGGAAAAATGGACCAGTTCCAACTGAGTTTGCTATTTACGGTTTAGGTCCTGTGGAAATCACAATTTCTTACTTTGATGATTTTCGTGCACTTTTCGAAAATGTTTTAACCTTTAAAGAAATCGCTGTTGACGGTAACCGTCATTTGTTGGAAATCGGTGAAGGTGGAAATGGGGCACAAGTTATTTTAGTAGAAGATACAACTAGTCCTCAGGGGCAACAGGGCTTTGGTGAAGTTCATCATGTTGCATTCCGTTTAGCTGATCGTAGTTCTTTAGAAGTTTGGCAAAAGATTTTTGACGATCTTGGATTACCAAATTCAGGTTATGTCAACCGCTACTATTTTGAATCACTTTATGTTCGATTGGGACATATTTTAGTTGAATTTGCAACGGACGAACCAGGATTTATGGAGGACGAACCTTACGAAACGTTAGGCGAAATCTTATCATTACCACCATTTTTAGAAAATCAACGTGCATCAATCGAAAGCGCGATTAAACCTTTTGATACAAAACGTTAACAAAGGAGAATAGTATGCGTCCATTAAATAAAATTCATCATTTTTCTGCAACCGTTGCTGATTTAGATCAAACACTTCATTTTTATCGTGACATTTTAGGGTTACGATTAGTGAAACAAACTGTTAATTTTGATGATCCAGATAGTTATCATCTTTATTTTGGAAATCATGACGCAGAGGTCGGTACCATCATCACTTTCTTTTCTTGGAAATATGAAACGAAAGGCAGAGTTGGAAGTGGGCAAGTTGGAACGATGGCTTTTCAAATACCGTTAGGAAGTACGCGTTATTGGCTTAGTCGTTTAGAAGAATTTTCAATTACTACGCAACAAACGGATTTATTTGGAAAACCAACAATTGAATTCGCTGATTCAGATGGATTGATGATTGCTTTAGTTGAAAATCAGAAAACTTCGGAGACCCCGGCGATTCTTAGTTTATTTGGCGGCGTATTACTTTCTGCAGATCCCCAAGCAACGGTTCAGCTATTAACGGAAGGATTGGGTATGACTTTGGTACGTAACTCAGCTTTCGGCTACCATCTTGTTTTCGGTGAGGAAGAGGAGCAACAATTGATTGTTCCTAAAGAAACTTTAACTCCTGGTAGATTCGGGCCAGGAACAGTTCACCATGTCGCATTCTTGGTTGAAGATGATTCATTGCCAGATTGGAAATCAAGATTACAAGAAGACAAATACGTTGTGACAAAAATCAAAGATCGTAAATATTTCCAATCCATCTATTTGCAAGAACATGGGAATGTTTGGTTGGAATTAGCAACGGGGACGCCTGGATTTACTGTTGACGAACCTTTAGAAACACTTGGTGAGAAATTTATGTTACCAGATAAATTTTTACCACAAAAGTCAGCAATTTTAAAAAGACTTCCCAAATTGAATACGTTATAGAAGGAGAAAAAAATGATCCAAAAATCACCTTCAGAATTAACTGAAAGAGAAAATTATAAATTATTGATTGGCTCAATCGTTCCCAGACCAGTAGCGTTAGTAACTACTCGTTCTGAAAATGGAATTGTGAATATTGCGCCGTTCAGCTATTTTTCGATTGTTAGCTCGAACCCGCCAATCATTTCGCTAGCAATTCAACGTAAAATGCACGAATTGAAAGATACAGCTGCCAATCTTTTAACCACAAAAGAAGCTGTTATCCATATTTTAGATGAAGATAACGTTGCTGATGGAAACAAAACTGCGGCAACATTGCCAAGAGAAGAGAGCGAATTAACACGAACGACTTTTTCGACGGAGGACGCTCAGATAGTTAAAGTACCTGTTCTCAGAGAATCGAAAATTCGTTTTGAAACAGAACTCTACCAACACATTGAAATCAAAGAAAATGAGCAAATTACTGCGGACTTGCTTTTATTAAAAATCAAGCACTATCAAGTGGATGAATCCATCTATGATGACGGGCGCATCTTAATTGAGAAATTAAAGCCTGTAAGCCGTTTAGCTGGCAATAATTATGCTAAAATAGGAGATATCTTTACCTTGGTTCGCCCTGATTAATGTCGAGTGAGAAAAGAGAAGAATCAATTATACAGATTAGAGGGGTTTATGATGTTAAAAATTACTTACAAAACTGCGGCAGATGCCAATGAAATGACGAAAGAATATGCTGAACCAACAGCTTTCCTGCATGATCAATATTTAGAGGTCCCACCTTTACAAGATTACTATCATGTTGTAGAAGCAACTCTGGATGGTCAAGCAATCGAACTAAAGGATCAAACGATTGGTGGATTATTTAATCAATTGAATCAAAAATAAGAAAGCAAAGAGGCTGGGATATTTCATCCTAGCCTCTTTTTTACTGTGTTCCTAAAATGGTCTCTTCACCAATAAGCGAAAGTTGTTCAAAACTTAGAAAGCAATTCCTGGTAATTTCTATTTCTTGAAGTTAAATGCTTCTTTCACAGTCTAGTCACAGTCTAGCTTTTTTAATTTTATAACTCACTAAAATCATGGTTGATTGCCTCTAAAAATTGAAATTCCTTATCTGAATAAGAAAAGACAAGAATACAACAATTTGAAAATTGGACTTTTTTTACTTCAGGGAAAGACAGCCATTTTTGAAGAAACAGATACAAAGAGCCGCCGTGGCTAACGGCTAACACTTCTTGATGGTCAGGTCTTTCCATAATTTCTGTCAATGTATTGACCATTCTCTCCTGTAACTCTTGACTACTTTCTCCACCAAAAGGTACAAAAAAATCACCATATGAAGTTTCTCCCGGTGCATGAGGAGGGTTGAGCGACTCGCTTTCACCTTCAAAGACACCAAAATTCCATTCTTTTAACCCTTTTACTCGCTGATAAGGAAGCGTAGTGACTTGTTCCAACGTATCACAGGCTCTTTCTGAAGTAGAAGCATAAGCGTGATCTAGGGTGATTTGATTGGCAGAAAAATAATTACCAGCTATTTTTGCTTGCGCAATACCTTTTTCTGTTAGTGGTGAATCGCTCCAACCTTGAATTCTTTTTAGTTGGTTGAATAACGTTTCTCCGTGTCGCATAAGGTATAATTTTTTTGTCATTTTCATTCCTTCTTTACGTAAGATTTTGCTATTTGTAGCGTTTACTTTTAGTCTCTAAATAAATCATACAGGCTTGAGTGCACTCTAAGTCAAGCGTTTATTTGAAAATTTCTGACCTTTGCCCCATTTTCCGTTATAATAAATTTAGACAGCTTGAAGAAGTTGGTGGGTGAATGACCCCACTCAGTTGTCAACTTCCTATTTTTAATTGAACATAGACGAAAAGGAGTTAAAAAAATGAAAAAAATTGCTTATTTGAGCATTGCTATCGGCACACTTGGACTATTGGCAGGGTGTCAAAGCAATGAGAAGCAGGATCAAAGCCAAAATCAATCGAACACACAGACGAGCCAAACACAAGCAATGAAAGACAATCACAGTTCAACTACTGCTTCTTCCGTGGCAGGAAAATCAGTTGAAGGTGACTTACGCGTCTCAGTTGAAGAAGCAATCAAAACCTATCAAGCTACTTATCCTGATAGTGATATCACTTCTCTTGAATTAGATACCTCATTTGGTGCTTATTATTACAAGATTGAAGGAGTCAATGACACAACTGAATTTGAAATCAGGGTAGATGGTGTCACGAAAAAGGTGGAGAAAGAGCGAGAAGAACAACTTGATAGAGATGAGCAAAATGGTGTAAAACGAAGAGAAGATAAAATTGACATCCAAAATTTATTGAGTATAGAAAAGGCTGCTGAGATTGCTGTCCAGCAAGTTGGCGGCGGAACAGCAACGGATTGGGATCTAGATAAGGATCTTGGTATTACTTTCTGGGAAGTTACTGTTGAAAACAACCAACAAGAAACAACTGTTAAAATGAATGCTCAGACAGGTGAGATTTTAGAAACCGAAGTTGATGACTAAAATAGCTCTTCGAAAAAAACGCTCTCAAAATAATTGAAATTCTTGTCCATAAGATATAGTATATACCGTGAAGTATATACTATATCTTTTTTTGTAAAAAATCAGCCAAATTTAAAGGAGCTCAGACTATTTTTATGGTGGAAAAAGAAACTAGAAATAAATTTACGCAAGTCGCTTCAAAAATTGAACAGCGAATTGAAGAAGGAACCTATGTCAGTTCGCAAAAATTACCTTCAGAATATGATTTAGCAAAAGAGTTTCAATGCAGTCGTTTAACAATTCGAAAAGCAATTGATCTGTTAATTCAAAAAAACGTGTTAGTAAAACGACCAGGAAAAGGCAGTTATGTGATGTCTCAACAGAAGATTCAAAGTGGGCGCGCAGGTCTCCAAGGGTTTACTGAAGCAGCTAAAGCATATGGTAAGACGAGTAAAACAGAAGTTATTTCTTTTCGAAGATTACTCACAGACAATGAAAAAATTCGTAGCGCACTACAGCTGAATCCGGACACAGCCATTTACGAATTAATTCGAAGACGTTTACTTGATGGTGAGCCAATGACCGTTGAGAAAATCTACTTAGCAGAAAACTTTATTGCAGGTTTTACGATTGAGGATTTTAATGGTTCGTTGTTTGAACTATTGGAAAAACAAGTTGAAATCGCCTATTCTCATCAAGAAGTCGAAGCGATTTTAGTTGAGGAGGAGATGGCAGATTTATTAGATGTTTCCTTAGGCAATCCTTTATTAAGAGTGCAGTCTGTCACGTATGCCATTGATGCAGAACCTATTTTTTATGACATTTCATATTATCGAGCTGACCGTTATACATTTAAAAATACACTAACTCGTTACAGCCAATAGGAGGTCACTATGAACATTCACCAGTTAATCGAAGAGAACAAAGAACAGTTTTATCAAGATTTGAATGAAGTAATAAAGATCAAAAGTGTGAAAGGGACACCCGAAAAAGCAGCGCCATTTGGTCGAGGGCCAAAAGAGGTACTTGAAAAAGCCCTTTCTTTGTCTAAAAGCTATGGATTTGAAACTTCTAGTGTGCAAGATGCAGTTGGGTACGCACAATGGGGAAAAGATTCTGAGTATATTGGAATTGTTGGACATTTGGATGTTGTCCCCGAAGGTACAGACTGGTCATTTCCACCCTATCAGTTAACAAAAAAGGCTGGACGTTTTTATGCACGTGGAATCTTAGATAACAAAGGTCCTATTATGGCGTGTCTGTATGGTATGAAGTTATTAAAAGAAGCTGGATTCGTCCCTAAAAAAACGATTCGAATCCTTTTTGGAACAGATGAAGAAAGTGGTAGTTCTGACATTCCGATGTATTTGAGCCAAGAAAAGCCACCGATATTCGGTTTTACGCCTGATTGCAAATATCCCGTCGTGTACGGAGAGCGTGGAATTGTCAACTATCAAATTTTGACTGCTTTTGATACGCAAGAATTAAATCAACTCAGTAATATTAATGGCGATCAAGCAAAAGATCATGTTCCTGACCAATTAGCTGTCACAGTCAATCAGGAAGAAATCATGGTAACTGGGAAACGAGCCCCCTCTAATGCACCTGAGTTAGGCGAAAATGCCATTACCTTATTAGCTGAAAAAATCAAGACCAACCAATTATTAACGGGAGAATTACAGGACTATTTTTCTTGGATAGTAGATTCGCTCGCGAATCAACACAACGGGGAAGGATTAGCTTTGAATTTTGAAGACGAAGACAGTGGAAAACTGATTTTGACCCCCTATGAATTGTTGAAAACAGAAACCGGTTTGTCCTTATCTATTGCCATCCGTTATCCTGTTTCCGTAACTGAAGAAGAAGTAACCGAAACGCTTCTTGGACAGTTACCAAAAAATAGCGCGATGGAAATTGTTCGTCGAATCAAAAGTAGTTCGTTTCCTAAAGAAAATCCACTTGTCCAAAAATTGAGTGCAGTTTATGAAGAGGTAACGAAAGAAGATGGTTCACCCGTAACGACTACCGGTGCAACTTATGCTCGGTTTATGCCAAACATTGTCGCATTTGGTCCTTCATTTCCAGGGCAAAAAGGGATCGCACATAATCAAGATGAGTACATGGATGAACGTGACTTACTGCTGAATTTGGAAATTTATATGCGGGCAATCATTGCTTTGACTGAATAAGAACCAAAAAAAGATCTAGGATAAAAATTTTCCAAATAGATAGACCGCCTAAAATCCGTTTTTAAAAGCGTTGATTTTAGGCGGTTTTAAAATTGAAAACATGCTAAGAGGGACTAGATTTTTCATTTTTTCCGACTTTTTCGAATAAACGGTACTCAAGAAGTAACTTTTCCACATAGCTTTCAGCCATCTTCAAACATAAGCTACGGCTTTGAGCGACAGCTTGCCATCTTGTTTGGAGCTGAACGTTTTACATCGCAGCCTCTATCCACGGCGTTCAAGAAGCAACTCCTTCCAAATAAGTCTAAATTTCACAAAAATTTTAGAAGCAATTTCTGAAAATTTATTCTGATTTATTGGAGCCAAGCACTTCTTTCACAACCTTACTCACGGTGTTCCCAAAACAACTCTTCCATATAGTTTGCATCCACCTCAAAATATGAAAAGCTATTTTGAACTATCTTGTCGGAGCTAAGCGTTTTGTGCCACAACCTTTTTACAGAAATGAGAGCTTGATTGTTTTTTTATGAGAAAGTCAACTTTTTAATTCTTTCAGTATATACAAAACAGTATATACTAATTATAATATTTTTATGAAAGCGCATTAGTTAAAATGAAATAGAAAGGGTGAATAGAATGCAAGGTGCAATTGCTACTTGGCGAATGGCACATGATGGTGTCGTTGAAGCACTACGACTTTTAGAAAAAAATGAACGAGCTGGAGATGCTGTAGAAGCACTGATTAAAACTGTGGAGGACTATCCGTATTATAAATCAGTGGGTTATGGTGGATTGCCAAATGCTCAAGGCATTTTAGAAATGGATGCCGCTTTTATGGATGGCGACTCTTTTAAAATTGGCGCAGTTGCTGGAATTACGGATGTTAAAAATCCTATTTCAGTGGCTAGAAGTTTAAGTGAAGAAAAATTTAACAGTTTTTTAGTTGGAACTGGTGCAACACAATATTCGATGCTGCATGATTTTGAACGAAAAAATATGTTAACACCTCGTGCCCATAAAATTTGGGAAAAGCGATTAAAAGAAATCCAAGAAAAACAGTTGGATCCTTATGATGGTCATGATACGGTTGGTGCTATCACCTTAGATACCTATGGGTCGATGGCAGCAGGAACTTCCAGCTCAGGTTTGTTTATGAAAAAGCCTGGACGTGTCGGTGATTCACCACTTTCTGGTTCAGGCTTTTATGTCGATAGTACGATTGGTGGAGCAGCTGCAACTGGGCTAGGCGAAGATTTGATGAAGGGCTGTTTATCTTACGAGATTGTTCGACTAATGGGCAGCGGAGCTAGTCCACAAGAAGCTTGTGATCAAGCAGTTTATTCTTTTGAAACAAAACTTAAAGAGCGTTATGGGAAAGCTGGCGCATTCTCACTCATTGCAATGAATAAGGCAGGCGAGTGGGGCGTGGCAACCAATGTTGAATTCACCTTTAGTGTCGGTACACAAACACAAGCACCACAAATTTTTCTTGCTAATCCAGGGAAAAATAAGACGACGTTGATTGAACCAATCACGCAAGAATGGTTAGAAGCCTACGAGAAAAGAATCAAAGCACCAATTGATTAAAAATAAAAAAACATTTAAGGAGTGAATTATATGAAGAAAAAAATTTATTTGTTTTGTGATGCAGGTATGTCTACAAGTATTATGGTCAATAAAATGATGGAAGTCGTTCAAGCACACCAGATGCCATTAGAAATTACTGCCTTTCCAGTTGCTAGAGCACAAGAAGTTGTTGAGCAGGAAAAACCGATTGCCATTTTATTGGGGCCTCAAGTGCGCTTCTTGCTCGAAAAAGTTCGGACGCAGTTTTCACCACAAAATATTCCGGTTGCTGCAATCTCTCCAGAAATCTATGGCATGATGGACGGTGAAGGTGCGTTAAAAGAAGCACTTAAATTAATCAAGAAAAATAAACAATAACGTGGAGGTCGACCATGCAAAAATTTTTGAATTGGCTGGAAAAAGTACTAACTCCTTTAGCCAAAGTCATCGGTGAAAATAAATATTTAGTTGCTATTCGTGATGGATTCCTATTGTCAACACCACTATTGATCGTCTATAATAGAAGTGTTTTTAACGACCAACGATGGTTGAAGCAAAAATTGGGAGGATACAGATGAAAAGAAGCGAACAGAAAAAAACAAAAAGCTCTGTCCCATATATTTTAGGCGCTGTAGCACTCATTGCAATAGCTGGTGGGGGATTTTTCTATTATCAACATGATCAAGAAAACAAAACTGTCGATGAAGCGAAAACAACGATTAAACAATTTGTAAAGGCACTTGATAAAGGCGATTATCAAAAAGCAACGACCTTTTTAACAACAGCTACAAAAAAATCGAAATGGACGACTCAAGACATTTTGGAGAAGTACCAGAATATCTATGATGCTGTTGATATAAAAGGATATACCGTGTCAGATTTAACTGTCGAAAAAAAGAAAAAAGATACCTATACTTTTTCTTACACAGCTAAAATGAGCACTGCTTTGGGTGAGCTAAAAAATCTGACTTTTGAAGGGACACTGACTCGCGAAAAAACAGGCCCCAAAATCAATTGGCAACCTAATTTGGTTTTCCCTACTATGGAAAATGGGGACAAAGTCAGCTTGAACACACAAGAGGCAACGCGTGGTGAAATCCTGGATCGAAACGGGGAAGGATTAGCAACCAATGGCCAGTTGAAGCAACTCGGTGTTGTTCCAAGTAAGTTAGGCGAAGGTGCAGAAAAAGAGGCAAATATCAAAACTCTTGCTGAGAGGACACAACTAACAGAAGATGCAATCAACCAAGCTATCTCACAAAGTTGGGTTCAACCAGATTACTTCGTTCCACTCAAAATCATTGATGGGGAAACACCAGAATTACCTGCGGGTGCAACTATTCAAGAAGTAACTGGACGATATTATCCATTAAGTGAAGCTGCCGCACAGTTAATTGGTTATGTAGGTGACATTACTGCCGAAGATATCGAAAAGAATCCAAAATTAAGTAGTGTAGGAAAAATTGGACGCTCTGGTTTGGAAATGGCTTACGATAAAGAATTACGGGGAACCAACGGTGGGAAGTTAGTTATCACAGATGAAAATGGGAATGAAAAAAACGTACTTCAAGAACAAGAAGTGAAGAATGGCAAATCAATTAAATTAACGATTGATGCAAAGGCTCAAAAGACTGCCTACGATGAATTAGGTGGAGAAGCTGGCTCGACTGTAGCTACCACACCAAAAACAGGCGATCTACTCGTTTTAGCAAGTTCACCAAGTTATGATCCGAATAAAATGACCAATGGTATCTCTGAAAAGGACTACCAAGTGTATGCCGATGACAAAAACCAACCATTTATCAGCCGTTTTGCTACTGGTTATGCGCCGGGTTCGACATTTAAAATGATTACTGCCGCAATTGGTTTGGACAATGGCACACTAAATCCTGAAGAGAGCTTAAACATTGATGGATTAAAATGGCAAAAAGATTCTTCTTGGGGGTCGTATGAAGTGACGCGGGTAAGCGATGTGGCACAAGTTAATTTACGAAATGCGTTGGTTTACTCTGATAATATTTATATGGCACAACAAACATTGAAAATGGGAGAAAAAGCTTTCCGAGCGGGCTTAGATAAGTTTATTTTTGGTGAAGATTTAGACCTACCAATCAGTATGAATCCTGCACAGATTTCTAATGAAGATAGCTTCAAATCAGAAATTTTATTAGCAGATACTGGTTATGGTCAAGGAGAATTATTGATTACACCTATCCAGCAAGCAACGATGTATTCCGTTTTTGCTAACAATGGAAATCTTATCTATCCTAAATTAGTTTTAGATGCAAAAACGAAAACGAAAGACAGTGTGGTTAGTGACTCCGCTGTTCAAACAATCTTGCCAGACTTGGAAGCTGTTGTGACTGATCCTAATGGGACAGCACATTCACTCGCTAGCTTAGGAATTCCTTTAGCAGCAAAAACAGGTACAGCAGAAATCAAGGAAAAACAAGATGAAAAAGGGCAAGAAAATAGTTTCTTATTTGCTACAAATCCAACTAACCAAGGCTATCTCATGATTAGTATGCTAGAGGATAAAAAAGAAGGGGACTCTGCAACACAACGAGCACCAGAATTAGTAAACTATCTAAATGAAACTTATCAATAAAGGTTGTGGCGCAAAACGTTTAACTCCGAAAAAATAATGAATAACTGACAAAAATAGTTTTTCATATTTTTGGACAGGTATGAGTTATTTCGAGGAGTTGTTTGGGGAACACCGTGGATAAGGTTGTGGCACAAGGTGTTTAGCTTCAAGCAAGAAGAATTTCTTTCTAAAAACAGTTCCTCATGTTTTTATGAAGGAAGGAATTATTGCCGAAGGAGCTGCCTTGGGAACACCGTGAGTAAAGGTTGTGGTACAAAGCGTTTAACTACGACAAGATAGCAAGAAGTTGCTTGGTGAACACCATCTATCCAGAAAAAGTAGGTATGACAAAAGTCTTGTCATACCTACTTTTTTATTGTTCTAGGGTAGTTAATTGGTACAACTGAAGACATCAAAAGCTCTCAAAAAAATAATTTATAAAAAGTAGTTGACAAATAGTTCGGTGCCGAACTATAATAACTAACGAAATAAAGTTCGGTACCGAACTAAAAGAAAGGAATTTTGAAGATGAGTGAATTATCTGAACGTTTGATGAAGCAACTACGTTTTATTAGTGAAGCAAGCAATGCTTTTATGAGTCAAAAAAAGCAAAAATTTACTGGGCAACAACGAGTTTTGGCAATTTTACGACTAGAGGATGGATTAGTCCAAAGCTACCTTGCTGAAGTTTTAGATTTACGACCAAGCTCGTTAGCAGAACTAATGAAAAAAATGGAAAAAAGTGGGGATGTTACCCGTGAGGAAGATGAAAATGATAAACGAACAAAACGCGTTTATCTAACGGAACAAGGAAGAACAAAAGCGGAAAAGAATGCATCCTTCAAACAAGAAAATCAAAGCGAAATCTTTTTTGCTGGTTTAACTGAAGAGGAGCAGACAACTTTTAGCGACTTATTAGAAAAAATTTCTAGTGGATGGAGCGGTGAATTTCATCGTCAATCAGAAAAGTTTATTGATCCATTAGATCGTTTCCAAGCAATGCAAGAAATGCGGGAAGCTTTATTTGAAGAATACGGTGGAGATTGGCAAAACTTACCACCTGAAGATTTACGAAAAATGCGTCGCGAAATGAAACGAATGATGCGAAAATCGCCATTTGGTGAACGTGGTGGTCGTCCAGACTTTTCACAAGATTTTCCAAATCGATTTGGTCGTGATTTTCGACGTGAGTTTTGGAGAGGCAGTCCAAATGAAAGACAGCATCCATTCAACAAAGATGATTCGCAAAGAAACAATGATGATGAGTGGGAAGATTTTTAACGATTAAAAATTTTAGAACAAGTTTTTAGGTATTAGGAGGAAAAGAACATGGCACGAGGCGGCGACGGACAACCCGCAAGATTTGCTGAAGAACTACCAGCATCTACTGGAACATTTAAATTCAAAGATTTTATGAAATTGATTAACAGTGTAAGCTCCAAGAAAGGTTTGTTTTTATTTGGGATCTTACTCAGTCTAGTCACAAGTGGAGCAAGTTTGGTCGTCCCACAGTTAACAAAGGGGCTGGTTGATACCAGTGAATTATCAAAAATTGACGGGAAAATGGTCGCAGTGCTACTTGTTGCATTTGCCGTTTATCTTGGTTTTGGAACGATTGGTGGTTTTTTACTTCGTTATGTTGGTGAACATTCTGTTAAATCCCTAAGAGAAAAGTTATGGGCACATTTACTTCATTTACCTGTAGGTTATTATGATGAACATAAATCAGGTGAGAGCAGTTCTCGTTTAGTAAATGACACAACGGTGATCAAAGATTTAGTGACGACTCAATTTCCAAACTTTATCACTGGTGCAATCCAACTAGTTGGCTCAGTTATTATTTTGATCATTATGGATTGGAAGATGGCGACGCTGATGTTTGTTGCAATACCAGTCGTCATGATTATCATGATCCCAATTGGTAAGATGATGTCTAAGATTGGTCGTCAACTACAAGGTGCGACAGCTGATTTTAATGCCGATGCTACAGAAAAACTTGCTGAGATTCGTTTGATCAAATCAAGTAATGGCGAGGAAGCAGAAAAAAATAGTGGTCGTACGTTTATCGAAAAGATTTTTGTTTTAGGTGTCAAAGATGCCAAAATAGAAGCTGTTTTACAACCAATCATGATGACAGCAATGCTTGGATTGTTTGTTGGAATCCTTGGCTATGGTGCCGTACGCGTTCAAGCAGGTACGTTAACAAGTGGCGAATTAGTTGCATTCCTTTTATATCTGTTTAATATCATCACGCCCGTGACAAGCTTTGCGATGTTTTTCTCTCAAGCGCAAAAAGCAATGGGGGCAACGGAACGTATCCAACAAATTTTGGAAACAACGGTTGAAAAGAACGGTGAAGTAGCTGTCGATGTTGCAGGAAAAACGATTCAAGCAGAAAATATTTCTTTCAGCTATGAAGAAAATCATCCAATTCTAAAGGATATTTCGTTCTATGCAAAACCCAATACAGTGGTCGCTTTTGCTGGACCAAGTGGTGGCGGGAAGTCAACGATTTTCTCTTTACTTGAACGATTTTACCAACCAACAGCTGGTAAAATTACAGTTGGCAATCAAGACATTCAATCGTTTAATTTGAGCGAATGGCGTTCACAAATTGGCTACGTGTCACAAGATAGTGCTGTTTTCGCTGGAAGTATTCGAGATAATTTACAATATGGTTTGGGTAGAACTTTGACTGATGACGAACTTTGGCACGGCTTAAGTTTAGCGTATGCCGATCAGTTTGTTCGTGATTTCCCTGAACAATTGGAGACTGAAATCGGGGAACGTGGTGTGAAATTATCAGGTGGCCAAAAACAACGAATTGCGATTGCCCGTGCGTTTTTACGAAACCCACAAATTTTGATGTTAGATGAAGCAACTGCAAGTTTGGATTCACAATCAGAAGAAAAAGTCCAACGTGCATTAGATCATTTGATGAAAGGACGAACAACCTTAGTCATTGCCCATCGTTTATCAACAATTGTCGATGCGGATCAAATTTATTTCATTGAAAAAGGAACAGTTACTGGACACGGAACTCACAGCGAGTTGATTCATTCCCACAACTTATATGCTGAGTACGTCAATGAACAAATCGTTAATTAAATTTGTTAGTAAATAGGAAAGAAAAAGGTAAAACAAAACGGACTATCGTTTTGTTTTACCTTTTTTATTTTGATCTCAATTTGCTTTAACCGTATAAATCTTTCTCGTAAAATGTTTTAAAATCAATGGAGAAACTAAAGTCGTTAGTAAAATGATGATTACTAATGGTGAATAATACCGTGCTTCAATCAACTTACTTTGTTGTCCAATTTGTAGAATAATCAGAGCCATTTCGCCACGTGAAATCATTCCCGCACCAACCATCAAGGAACTATTTCCAGAAAAGCCAGCAACTTTTGCGCCGAAATAACCACCGATCAGTTTCGTCAAGATTGCAACAATCGTAAAGGCAAGAATGAAGAAAAGTTGACTTCCGAAATTGGCGAAATCTACTTCTAGTCCTACACTGACAAAGAAAACAGGAATAAAGACGGAATAACCTAAAGCCTCTACATTTCGATAAACTTCCTGTTTGACTTTTGTCTGACTAACAGCAATTCCTGCAAAAAATGCTCCGATTACTGAACTAAGACCAACTAGATCTGCGACAAAAGACATCCCCAAACAGATGACTAGGGAAACAATGATCACAGCAGAATTTGCATAAATTTTTTCTGCGAAAGACATCAATAGAGGAGCAATCCATTTAACCAACAAGAAAATAAATACGAAATAAATCACTTGTTCCAATAAAATCAGTGGAAGAGATGTTTGGTTAGCTGTGTCACCAGTCAAGAACGAAAGACTCAAACTTAGCACTAAGACAACTAAAATATCATCTACTACAGAAGCTCCAAGGATGGTTGAGCCTTCTTTAGTATTGACCACATTTAATTCCTTCAATACCTCAACTGAAATACTTACTGAAGTTGCTGCAAGGATAATTCCAAAAAACAGTGCTTCATTTAGCGGCACATGAAAAGCTTCACCTGTGAGCCAACCCAATACTACTGGAAATAGAATTCCTAACAAAGCAACGAACATACCGGGCTTAAAATACTTTTTGAGTAAAGATAGATCGCTTTCCAAACCCGCAAGAAACATTAATAAAATCACACCGATTTCAGAAAAATCATGTACTAAAATGTTGGGATGCACCCAATTTAAACCTGCTTGTCCTAAAATCACGCCGACTAACAACTGCCCGATTACAGCGGGAATCCCAATACGACGTGAAAGATGTGAACCAAGCGTTGTCGCAATCAAAATTAGACACAAGGTTCCAATAAATTCCATTTGATCATTTCCTTTCCTTTGAATAAAAAAGAAACAGCACACCTGCTACACAAAAATCAGGCGAACCATTTCTCTTGATACAATTAACACTTAGCTTAGTTGATCGTCATTTTTTTTAATTTGAAAAAGCTGATTGCTTCTGACACGCCCATGACAATGAGTATTACCCCAAAGATTTGGAATAAAACTAACAAACTAGCAAATGGGTTGAACAACAAAACGATTCCGCCAATCAATAACAGCACACTGTAGATAAGCCATGGTGTCGATTTCATATTCAAACCCATAATCAATTGGAAAATGCCGTTACAAATAATTGCTAAGCCTAACAAAATCGGTAAAATCGAAGCAATTGCTGGTGCAAAAAACAACACGACCAATGCCAAAATCAGAAAGATGATTCCGCTAAACAGACCAAAGCCCCAGCTTCCGACTTGTTTTTTACGTTTATAATCTTCAAATAAATTGAAAATACCTAACAAACAGAAATAAGCAGTAATCAGATAACCAATCAGATTAAAAACAGCTCTTGGATTAATAACGATCAATACGCCTAAAACGATATAAATAATAGCTCTGACTAAAGCATAAGTTTTAAAGTTTCTTTTTAATCCCTCAATCATACGAAAACCTCCTTTTCTTTCATTCTATAACATAAACTGTTAGTTTGCCAAGAAAACCGATTAGCATTCACCACTAAAAATGCAAGATAACTTATTTTAGAAATAACGCAGTAATCAAAAATCCAACAGGTCTAACAATTCACTTTCATTTGAAAATAAAATAGCGTCATTAATCAAGACGCTTGGAACATCAGTCTGTGGGATAGGTTGATTGGTGATAATCAGATCAAATGCGTTTAAATCATAGTCAACGACTTCTTCATCTGTGATAGCTAACATATCTGAACGGATTTTGTGTAAAGAAAGTGTCGCATGAACATAATTACCAATGTACTGGCTATGATTGATTCCCATATCACTGACAACTAAAATCTTTTTAGATGCTACAATGCTTTGATTGATGCCTGGATAGCCATTCAACAGCCAAAAAATATAGGAAGAAGAATGGTTTAGTAAATTGGTTTCTAATAGAGCGGAAAAGAAGTGCAGTTCTGCTTGAAGTCTTGCATATAAATGGAGTTGAGTAAAGTGAATATGTCTTGTGAACAAAGTTGCTCGTTGTGTTAATTCCGTTGTATCAAACGGAATTAGTCGAGAGAATAAATAAAGACAAGTCAAGAGATGCACGATAAAATCGACTGCATCTTCTGTGAGTTGCTCAGTTTGTGAAAAAGAATTGAATTTTAGATTGGTACGGATTTTTTCACTGATATCCTTTTTTTCCTCATAAGAATACTGTTGGAAAGGTCCTTTTTGAAAATGGTAGAGTACCTCTTGATACGTTTCAACATCTAAGCCAATCAAATACTGACTTAAAAAGACATAATCTTCGTGTTTGATTTTCATATTTTCAGGAGATTGTCTCTCGGAATAGAGTGGAAATCCCTGCTGCTCTCGCTCCAAGCTAACCATGAAATACATAATAAAAAAAGTATGCTCGTAACCACTGACAATATTTAATTGACAGTGGTTACGACGCATCAATTGCTTCACTTCCTTTTTGTCTAGTTGGTAAGGTAGTGCGTAGTGACCGTAGTAGATCAAAAAGAAAAAGGTAACGAAAATTCGTAATGATAATTCACCTTCTGTACTTGTTAGTTGATAGCCCTGGTCAACAACAATTTTCAGTGAATATTTCTCCAATACTTGATTACACTGTTTCAATTTTCGAGCAAAGGAGGAGCGGCTGATACAGATCGTGTCACAATAATATTCAATCGTATTGCCTGGATTTTGAATGAATTCGTTCAATAGTTGGGTATTTGTTGAGGTTTGTGCCATATCCGTTAACATTTGTAGATAAACTGAGACGTTGAACCTTTCCAAGCGATAGCCAAGTTTATGGGAAGTTTGAATCGTGAATACTGATCCCCAACGCTGCTTGATTTCTTCAATATAACGAATAAACGTTGACTCAGAGCTTCCAATATATTTTGCAAGTTCTTTTTTAGTCATCCATTTGTCAGAAATGGATAATATTCTAATAATTTCTTCCATTTTCCGATAATTATCTTCCAATAGCCTAATCATATTTTTTCCTCCCCAACCCTTTACTTTAATGAAACAACCATCGAAAGAATGAAGCAATCTCATAAATGAAACCGTTCGGTTTAAAAACTGGTGTGATTTAATTACTGGCTTCTTCGTATAATAATTATTAGATTAGAATAATGAAAAATTGTGCCATTAGCTATTCTAATTGAATTATTGACCCACAAAGGAAAGGAGAGAATAGAAATTAAATTATTGAAGAAACTTGGGGTTATTGGCGCTGTGCTATTACTTGTTTCATCTTATTTAATGCCAATCACTGTGAAAGCAGAAGCTGTTGATACCGTTGATATCACGTCAGCACAGATAACAACAGATGAAAAAGATCAGACCTCTTTAAATGTGGATCTGAATCTTATCAATCAGACAGATGCTGCACTAAAAAAAGAAATCAAGTTGACGAACGCTCGCTTGATTGATACAAAAGAACTTCAAAAAGATGGCTACTCTTATCAAGTAGAAGATCATATTCTCAGTTTAACAATTGCCAGTGGAACAAATCAGCAAGTCCAACTTTCGTTAGCTGTTGATTCTCACTCCTTAGATGTAACTCAAACACCTAAGTTATTGTACGAAAAAAATGAATTTGAAGTATCTTTTATGCCTGACGAAACTACGAGTGAGACGACTCCAAAAGAAACGGAGACTGACAGCACGACAGATAACACTATAGCAGAAGAAAGTGATGTCGAGCCAACGTCAGAAGAAATTGTTCGGCCTTTCGCCGAAGCAAAAATGGCCACAGCAGCCGATCTTTCCCGAAAAGAACATGAGTCGATTAATCCACAGTACACGACCGACAATTCAGGCACTTATCCAACAGCTAGTTGGCAACCAACTGGTAATCAGCAAGTCATCAACCATCAAGGAAATAAACAGGGAAGTAGCACTGAATGGGATGGGCAAACTTCTTGGAATGGTGATCCGCTAAATAAAACGAACTCGTATATCGAATATGGTGGTACTGGTGACCAAGCAGATTATGCAATTCGCAAATACGCAAAAGAAACTTCCACGCCCGGACTATTTGATGTCTACTTAAATGTTCGTGGAAATGTTCAAAAAGAGATCACACCTTTAGATTTAGTCTTAGTCGTTGACTGGTCAGGAAGTATGAACGATAACAACCGAATCGGAGAGGTTCAAAAAGGCGTAAACCGTTTTGTTGATACATTAGCTGATAGCGGAATTACTGACAGTATCAATATGGGTTACGTAGGTTATTCAAGTGATGGCTACAAAAACGGAACAGTTCCGATGGGCTCATTTGACTCTGTGAAAAACCCAATCAAAAATATTACGCCAAGTAGTACAACTGGTGGTACTTTTACACAAAAAGCATTACGTGATGCCGGTAACATGTTAGCAACACCAAATGGACACAAAAAAGTCATCGTTCTACTAACGGATGGTGTACCAACATTTTCATATCATGTTAGCCGTGTTCAAACCGAAGCTGACGGTAGTTATTACGGTACGCAGTTTACTACGAGTCAAGACAAACCCGGAAATACTTCCTACATTTCAAACAGTTACAATGCGCAGGACCAGAACAATACGAATCGTCGAATCAACAGTACCTTTATCGCCACGATTGGTGAAGCCCTAGCGCTAAAACAACGCGGAATTGAGATTCACGGATTAGGTATTCAATTACAAAGTGATTCAACTGCTGGTTTATCGAAACAAGAAGTTGAAAATAAAATGCGGCAAATGGTTTCTGAAGACGAAAATGGCGATTTATATTATGAATCTGCTGACTATGCACCAGACATCTCGGATTATTTGGCAAAGAAAGCCGTGCAAATTGCCGGAACCGTTGTGAACGGAAATGTCACTGATCCAATTGCTGAACCTTTTATTTATGAACCAGATACTTTAAGTATTAAAAGTGTTGGCTCAGTTCAACTCCCATCTATGCCAAGCATTACAATGGACGGAACAACGGTAAAAAGTAATGGTATTTATTTAGGAAAACAGCAAGAAATCCAAATTCATTATCAAATTAGACTTCAAACGGAATCAGACTCATTCAAACCAGATTTTTGGTATCAAATGAATGGACGAACAACTTTTCAACCAATGGCAACGTCAAGTGAACTTGCAGATTTTGGTGTTCCTTCTGGTAAAGCTCCTGGGGTCAAATTGAATTTCAAAAAGATTTGGGAAGAATTTGATCAAGATACAAGTAGCCGACCAGAAAGTGTTACCTATGAAGTCACACGTCAACAAGTGACAAATTCAGCAAATTGGCAGACTGGTTACATCAAGATTTCTAAACCTGAAAATGACACTAGTAACACATGGGAAAGAACCGATATCACACAGTTATCAAAAACAGCTGATGATTCTTATGATGAAACCCTTAGTCTTCCTCAATACAACAATCAAGGGAAAAATTTCAGCTATCAGATGACTAATGAAGTGGCAGTCCCGGGTTATGACCAAGAAAAAGTAGATGAAACAACTTGGAAAAACACGAAACAGTTTAAACCATTAGACTTGAAAGTGATTAAGAATTCTTCAACTGGTGAAAAAAATCTCGAAGGAGCAATTTTTGAGTTAACTGGTGATGGCGTCAAAACAACGCTAATTGACAACCAAGATGGCAGTTACTCATTGCCTAAAGAGGTTCGCTTACAAAAAGGGAAAAAATATACACTGACAGAGCTTCAAGCTCCGGCAGGTCATGAACTAGGCGAAAAAACAACTTGGAACATCGAAGTTACGAATCAAGGGACAGTCAAGATTGATGGAAAAGAAGTAACTACGAGCAATCAAGTAATTACGCTAGAAATTGAAAATCAGTTTTCCGAATTACCAATCAATATCAGAAAGTACACGTTGCAACACGGTAAACAAGTTAATCTAGCAGACGCAACATTTGAATTGCAAAGAAAAGACGAACAAGGGACTTATCAAAAAGTGGGTACCGAAAAAACAAATCAATCTGGAATTGCCCATTTTGTAATCAATCAGTCTGGGACTTATCGCTTGGTCGAAACAACTGGCCCACTCGGCTACGATACGCTTGCTGGAAATTATGAATTCAAAGTCGATAAATATGGCCAGATTCATTACGATGGTAAGAACATCGATCAGGATGCAACGGAGTGGACAGTGACGCACGAGAATCATCTAAAAGCTTTTGATTTGACGGTGCACAAGAAAGCAGATAATCAGACAGCGTTAAAAGGTGCAAAATTCCGCTTAACTGGTCCAGATACAGATATTGAATTACCAAAAGATGGCGAAGAAACAGATACCTTCCTCTTTGAAAACTTACAGCCTGGTGAATATACTTTGACAGAAACATTTACACCTGAAGGATATCAAGGACTCAAAGAACCCATTAAACTTGTGATTAACGAAGATGGGACAGTAACTATTGACGAAAAAGAAATCGACGATGTGCTCGTCACTGGTGAACAAAACAATCAAATCAGTTTAGATGTAACGAACCAAGCAAAAATTCCTCTACCAGAAACTGGTGGAATTGGTCGTGTTTGGCTCTACTTGATCGCTGCAATTAGTTTAGCAACAGTCGGTGGTTATCTATTCATCAAGCAACGAACAGAAGGAGAGGTGTAACGAATGAAAAACGCGCGATTATTAAAACTGTGTGTGTTCGTGCTTGTATTTTTCGGCTTTTCACAACAAGCATTGGCAGAAAATACGCAAGCAAACGTTCAGATTACTTTACACAAATTACTATTTCCTGAAGGTCAGTTGCCTACAGAACAAGAAAATTCTGGTGAAGAAGGTACCTTATTACAAAATTATCGTGGGCTCAATGATGTGGACTATCAAGTATTTGACGTAACGGATTCCTTTTATCAGTTACGCAGTGGGGGAGATTCTGTTCAATCGGCTCAAACTAAATTAGCACAAACAGGCGCTTCAGCGGGAAAGCTGGTCGCTGAAGGAACAACAAGTCATGTAAACGGTGAAGATGGGATCTTATCTTTTACTTTGCCAACTAAAGACGAAAAGCAACGTGATAAAGCTTATTTATTCATTGAAGTTCATGCACCAGAAGTCGTCAAAGAAAAAGCAAGTAATCTGGTCGTGATTTTACCAGTACAAGATAGTAATGGCACGGATTTGTCGACAATTCACCTTTACCCTAAAAACGAAGAAAATGCGTATGACTTACCACCACTAGAAAAAACGGTGTTAGAGGGAGAAAATGGATTTACTGTGGGTGATGCTGTTCACTACCAATTGAAGACAACTATTCCGGCAAACATCTTAGATTATCACCAGTTTCATATTTCAGATACTGCTGATCCAGTACTAACGCTTTTACCGAACACATTGAAGGTATCTGTGGATGGACAAGAGTTAACCAGTGGCTATACGACGAAGACGCACGCCCATGGATTTACGTTAGATTTTTCAATTCAAGAACTCCAAAAATTTGCGAAGAAACAACTAGTGATTTCTTACCAGATGACATTAGAAAAAGATGCAAAACCTGATACAGCTATTCTCAATGAAGGTCGTTTAGACAGCGATAAACACTCCATCACAAAGAAAACTGCTGTACGAACAGGTGGTAAACGATTTGTTAAAGTCTCAAGCGAAAATCAAACAGAAAAACTGGCTGGAGCAGTCTTTATCGTAAAAGACAAAACAGGTAACTACTTACATGAATCAGCTAGTGGCTACACTTGGAACAAAGATAAACAAGCAGCAAAACAGTTTCTATCTGATCGTTCTGGAAATTTTGCAGTCAAAGGCTTAAGAGATGGACACTATTTCTTAGAAGAAATCAAAGCACCTGATAACTATGTCTTAAGTCAAGAATCAGTTCCATTTACGATTACAGAACATTCTTATGTATCAAATGGGCAAGCGACAGAGCCTTTAAAAGTCGTCAATAAAAAGATAAAACATTCAGGGCTATTACCAAAAACAAATGACCAACAAACCATTTGGTGGGGACTACTTGGAACATTATTAATTGGCTTAGTCATTGGTTGGATAATTTATCAAAAACGAGGAGCAAAAAAATGAAACAGTTTAAGAAAGTTTGGTATTTATTAAGCACATTGTTACTGACCTTACCACTTTTTACAGGCCTAGTAGGTACAGTTCCAGCTTTTGCAGCAGAAAATGATGACACAGCAAAAGTAATCTTGCACAAAAAGAAGATGACTGATTTTCCTGACCCATTGATTCAAAATAGCGGGAAAGAAATGAGTGAGTTTGACCAGTACCAAGGATTAGCTGGTGTAACGTTTAGTGTCTATGATGTAACAGCAGAATTCTATGCTCAACGTGAAGCAGGCGCAACAGTCGATGCTGCTAAGCAAGCAGTTCAAGGCTTAACAACTGGCACACCTATTGCACAAGGAACAACCGATGCGAACGGAAACGTTAGCTTGGATTTGCCAAAGAAACAACAAAGTAAAGATGCAGTTTATACCATCAAAGAAGAAGCAAAAGATGGCGTAACTGCTGCAGCCAATATGGTCGTTGCTTTTCCTGTTTATGAACTAATCAAACAAGCAGATGGTTCTTACAAATACGGAACAGAAGAATTAACAACCATTCATTTATATCCAAAAAATATCGTAGCCAACGATGGTGCATTACACGTCAAAAAAGTTGGTACTGCTGAAAATGAATCTTTAAATGGTGCAGAATTTGTTATCTCAAAAACAGAAGGAACTCCGAGCGTCGTAAAGTATATCCAAGGTGTGAAAGATGGTCTTTACACTTGGACAACCGATAAAAGCCAAGCGAAACACTTCATCACCGGAAAAAATTATGCAATTGGCGAAAACGATTTTACAGAAACTGATGCTGCGACTGGTGAATTAACAATCAAAAATCTTGAAGTCGGTTCTTATGTATTAGAAGAAGTTAAAGCACCAGATAATGCGGAATTGATTGAAAGCCAAACGAAAACAGATTTTACAAGTGAAGCTGATAATCAAACAGCTGTAGAAAAAACAATTAAAAATGACACATCAAAAGTAGAAAAAACAACACCTAACTTAGATGGAAAAGACGTTGCAATCGGTGAAAAAATCCAATACGAAATTTCTGTCAATATTCCTTTAGGTATTGCAGATAAAGAAGGCGATGCAAACAAATATGTTAAATTCAATCTAATTGATACACATGACGAAGCTTTAACGTTTGATAACATTGCTTCAGGTGACAATGCCTACGCACTTTATGATGGTGATACAGTAATTGCACCCGCAAATTATCAAGTGACAGAACAAGAAAATGGGTTCACTGTAGCAGTTGATCCTGCATTTATTCCTTCATTAACACCAGGTGGTACTTTGAAATTTGTTTACTACATGCACTTAAATGAAAAAGCAGATCCAACCAAAGGATTTAAAAACGAAGCCAACGTAGACAATGGACACACAGATGATAAAACACCACCAACTGTTGAAGTTGTTACTGGTGGGAAAAGATTTATCAAAGTAGATGGTGATGTTTCATCAACACAAGCTTTAGCAGGCGCTTCATTTGTCGTACGTGACGAAGACAGCGATACAGCTAATTACTTGAAAATTGATGAGGCAACAAAAGCTGTTACTTGGGTGAAAAACAAAGAAGATGCAACTACTTTCACAACATCAGCAGATGGATTAGTAGACGTAACAGGGTTAGACTATGGAACGTATTACTTGGAAGAAACAGTTGCTCCTAACGACTACGTTCTATTAACAAATCGGATTGAATTTGAAGTTGATGAACACTCATACGGAACAACTGAAAACTTAGTTGCTCCAGAAAAAGTTCCAAACAAACACAAAGGAACTTTACCTTCAACTGGTGGTAAAGGAATCTACTTGTACATCGGTACAGGTGCTTTATTACTTGTTGTTGTAGGGCTATACTTTGCTAAACGTCGCAAAGAAAATGTATAGAAGCTGAACTTCCGCTAAAAAGTGAAGCAAGCCTTTCGATTAACAAAATAATCAAAGGATTCTATCTACCAAAACAATAAAAGAGCCTGAGACATTGTGTTGTCCTAGGCTCTTTTATTTATTGATCTTCATCCAAGGAGGAATCCATGAAACGAAAAAACAGACGACGAGTGATTGATAGCATAATGATTCTTTTATTGTTCATTGGCATAGGTGCTTTGGCTTATCCTTTTGTCAGTGATGCCTTGAACAACTATCTCGATCAGCAAATCATTTCACATTATCAAACAAAAGCCAATCAAGAAAATGCAGATGCCATGGCGAAGTTACAAGCAAAAATGGAAAAGAAAAATCAGCAACTGGCTAAAGAAGGGGGAAATCCCGGACTAGATCCTTTTTCTGAACCAAAAAAGGCGGAGAAAAAACCCGACAAAACTTATTTCGAAAGTCATACGATTGGTGTTCTGACGATTCCAAAAATCAATGTTCGTCTACCTATTTTTGATAAGACGAATTCATTATTACTAGAAAAGGGGAGTTCCTTACTAGAAGGTACATCTTATCCTACTGGTGGGGCTAGCACCCATGCAGTAATCTCTGGACATCGAGGCTTGCCACAAGCAAAGCTATTCACCGACTTGCCTGAATTAACTGAAGGGGATGAATTTTATTTAGAAGTAAACGGTAAGACTCTTGCTTACCAAGTAGATCAAATCAAAACGGTCGAACCCACCGATACGCAATATCTGCATATTGAAGAAGGAAAAGACTTGGTGACGTTATTAACTTGTACACCTTACATGATTAATAGTCATCGCTTATTAGTAAGAGGTCATCGTGTGCCTTACACACCAGAAGAAGTTTCAAAAGGAATCAAAAAAGTAACTCAGCGACACCAATTTTTATTATGGGGTATTCTGTTAAGTGCATTACTTCTGATTGGTTTGTTTTTGATTCTCTTTTACAGACGGCACCAACGAAAAAAAGCCCGTAAGTAATAAAATTAGCTAACGAAATTACGCCAAAACAAGCTCGCGCTAAATAAAATCATTTATGCGTGAGCTTGTTTATTCTTTCAGCTATTAGTTGACGATAATACATTGATTCATTAGAATGTAAACTGAAAAGATTCCCAAAACAAAAGCAAGGGAACTTGCAAAATTAGGAGGAAATCCATGATTGTCAACCAGGAACGTCCAAAAAAAGCCACTGCAGCCACACATGGAAACAAGCCACTCTTTCTAGATAACGCTGATCAATCTGCCTTTTTCGACCGTCACTTTACCAATTCTGATGATGTCCGTTTTTCAGTAATCGAAAACAAAAGCCATTTAGATTCAACGGTCTTTAAAAAATATAAAAAAACTTTTTTTGACGACTGGATTGCATCTGAATAAACACAGAAAGTGACTAATTAAAGAATTGACTTGAGTCTTTTAAAAAATAAAAAAACAGAGCGGAGGATTTCATGAAAAAATTTTATTATTGGCTAGATGAGTGGGGACGTAATGATAAAATGCGTTATATTTTTCTGATTTCATTTCTTTCTGGATACTCAGTCAATAAAATTGATTCCTTTTTTCAATTCCCTGAATTTTTTCACTTTTTATTTGTTTGCGGAGCCTTTTTGTTAGGTGCAAGCATCCGTGCAACTTTTTATTACAAAAAACATCCACATAAAAATTTCCAGCGAAAGAATTGAGTATTTATCCTTCATCAGTCAACTGAAACCATTTACTGGTTTCAGTTTTTTTATTCTTCACTGTAATAAATGGTTGTTCGGATATTTTGTTCATGATTGCCAAAGGTATCTCCAAATAAAGTAACGCCTCCTTGATTGACTGCCCCTTCGTCTACAGCAATTTTAAACCGATAAAATGATTGATCTTTGATACCCAGATCAGCTAGCCGAACCTCAGAAATTTTGACTCCATCAATTCCAGTATCAGAATTAGTGATGCGTAAGTGCTTTAAAAGGCCGTATTGGCTAAAATGATTCTTCCACCAATCAGGCGTTAATTTTCCCCTGACATCTGAAAAGTTTCCAGGACAGGTCCAAGTGCCTAGCTTGATTCCATTAATATAAAAGCTAATATCACTTGGCCAATTATTATTTGATTCTGGAAATTCTGAAGAGATTTCAAATGAGAGTTCCAATAACTGCAACGTCGAACCAGCTGGTGCTTTATTAGGAATGATATATTCTACATACCCACGAGAAAACCATAAAAGGGCAGCTTCTGATCGGTGTTCATCAACAAAGGACTGCGGCTCATCTAACAGACCAATAATCGTTTCCGTATCCGCGAGTCCACAAGTCGGCACGACCAAAAAATCAGAGAATAAGCCTAGCCGAGTTTCAACGCTTACTTTTTTAAAAGGTAAAAAAACTTTTTGCGGAAAGACGATTTCCACTCGATCAAGGGCCAACGAAAATAAGCGCTTGTGTTGTTCGTCATCATTGAACCAAGAATCATTCAGTCGAATCAGGCGACAATCTTCTAATAGACGAACATGTCTTGAGATGATTGCCTTACTTAAATTGAGTTCCTTCGCAAGTTCGGTAACAGTCAAACCTCTTTCTGCTAGCAATTGCAAAATCGCTAACCGCGTTTCTGATGCTAATGCTTTATAAGTTGGTAAAGAATGTTGGTCTAAATATAATTCCATCTTAATGGTTCCTTTCATAAATAATTTAGTTATGTATGTAAGTAAACTATATCTCCGCTAGAGAATACAATTGCCTAATCGAATTGTTAACTATTGGGTTAACAGAGCCTATAGAAAATAAAATACACTCGTTAACTTCTCAGTTGAAAGTGGCTCGAACCTTGCTAAACTTATTGACGATACCCATGGTTCAAGCTAACATTTCTACTTGTAAGCGCTTAATACTATCGATAGGAAACCAACTCAAAAGGAGAGTGTCCAAAGTGTACTATAAAAAAATCATCAAATTTGCGGGGATCGCCATTTTAAGTTTTAGCTTGGCCGCCTGTGGCAAAAGCTCGGAAAGTTCAGCCAAAACCGAAGAAATTCGAATCAGCTGGTGGGGTGGTGATGCGCGGAATAAAGTCATGCAAGAAGCCATCACAGCTTTTGAAAAAGAAAATCCCACAATCAAAGTCAAGGCAGAGTTTAGTGGGTACGGAGGTTATCAAGAAAAAATGACAACACAACTATCTGGTGGCACAGCGCCAGACGTCATTCGTTTGGATTCAATGTGGCTAAATCAATACAAAAACCAACTTGTTGATTTAGAGACTCTCTCAAAAGAGTTAGCAATTTCTACCAACTTTTCTGAAGAGTCCTTGATTTCACTAAAATATGATGACCATTTGTTAGGATTACCATTATCAACCAACTATCGTCCTTTGTTATACAACAAAACAGTTACAGATAAATTCAATATCGAGGCACCCCAGTCTTGGGAAGATTTAATTGCTATGCGGGAAAAATTACCTGATGACTATTATCCAGCCGCAAATTTCTTTGGCGCTAAGTATGGTTCGCCAATTGTCTTCTTTCAAATTGTTGCGCAACAAACTGGATTACCAATTTCAGATGAGAATGGCAAGTTGAACTACACAGAAAAAGATTTCCTCACACTTGTCAATTTTTATCATCAACTCGTTGAGCAAAGAATCATTCCTTCTAAAAAAGATGTAGACAATGCAGGAACAATTGACGGCGCACCAGCACCAGCGTTACTTGAAGGAAAGTGGGTAACACTCTTTGAATTTATTGCCAACGTAAATACCATTAAGAGTCAATTGGAAGAACAAGGATTTGAATTAGCGTTAGCAGGCTATCCTTCAATGAGTAATGAAAAATCAACAGGAGTCTGGACGAAGCCATCGATGGTTTATTCTATTCCAACCTCTAGCAAGCACCAAAAAGCTGCTGCAAAGCTAATCAACTATTTAATGAGTGATTCAGAAGCAAATAAAATTCAAAAATTAGAAAACGGCGTACCTGATAGTGAGAGCGGTAAACAAGCTTTAGAAGAAAGTGAACTGATTACGCCATTAGCGACAGAAATTTTAGTGGAAGGTGAGAAGAAGGTCGATACGAATCTATCCACTATGTATCGTTGGGACACAGCTAAGCTAAATGATGCAACTTTAGATATCATTACTCGATTAGATTATGGAAAAATCGACACTAAGCAGGCTGCAAAAGAATTTTACCAAGCATTCAAGGAAGAGGAAGACTCCGTGAATTAAGCCAGCTATGCTTTAACGCATAGCAAATCATGGCATCTGATTTCTTAACTTTTATAGGAGGAAAAAAATGATCAAAAAAAAATACATTGGTCTTTTATATTTAACACCTTGGATGATTGGGATTCTCTTTTTTGTTGTTTATCCCTTTGCCATGTCACTCTTTTACAGCTTCACAGACTATTCGATGCTAACCGAGCCGAAGTTTATTGGCTTTGACAATTACATCAAAATGTTTACTGATGATCCCATTTTTTGGTCGTCAGTCAAAGCAACCATCAAATTCGTTTTCCTAACTGTTCCTTTTAAGCTGATTTTTGCACTTTTCGTAGCCTATGTAATGAATGCTAAGCTAAAGGGAATTGGCTTTTTCAGAACAGCTTATTATATCCCTTCGATTTTAGGTGCAAATGTCGCGATTGCTGTGTTGTGGCAGTTCCTATTTAAAAATGATGGATTAGTCAACATGGTGTTAAACAGTATCGGGCTTGCTAATGTTGCTTGGTTTTCTAGTGGGACAGGTGCCATGTTGACCATTGTGTTGCTACGTGTTTGGCAGTTTGGTTCAGCTATGGTGATTTTCTTAAATGCGTTGACTGAGATGCCTCAAGATTTGTATGAAGCTGCAGCAATCGATGGTGCATCAAAATTTCGACAATTTTTCTCTGTTACTTTGCCACAATTGACACCGATTATTTTTTTTAATTTAATTTTACAATTGGTTCAAGCGTTCCAAGAATTTGATGGCCCATTTTTAATCACGGGTGGGGGACCAATGCGTAGCACGTACTTATTACCTATGTATATTTATGACAATGCCTTCAAGATTTTTAACATGGGCTATTCAAGTGCGTTGTCGTGGGTATTATTTGTGATGATTATGATCTTTACCGCAATTTTATTTAAGACTTCTAAAAATTGGGTCTTTTATGCCGATGGGAGGGGCTAACCATGCAGCAAACATTGCAGCATAAAACTGAAACAGAAAAAATGAATCAACAAGTAAAACGAAAAAAACGATTAGTTTCGTTGATCAAATATCTTATTTTGATTGCAGGCGCGCTCATCATGTTGTACCCAATTCTATGGTTATTTGGTGCTTCCTTTAAGTCAAATAGTGAAATTTTTCAATCCATTTGGTTTATGCCAAAAACGTTTGATTTTACGCCTTACATTGAAGGTTGGCAAACATCGAGTCAGTACACGTTTGCTACTTATTTCTTGAATTCTTTTCTGATTGTCATCCCTAAAGTTCTCTTGACTTTGATTTCCTGTACCTTAGCAGCTTATGGCTTTGCTCGCTTTGATTTCCCTTTCAAGAAAATTTTATTTCCAATAATGATTGCTACTTTATTTTTGCCTGGAATCGTTACTCGAATTCCAATGTATATTTTTTGGCGAAATGTAAATTTGCTTGATACGTATCTACCTTTGATTACGAATTCAGCTTTTGCCTGCGATACGTTTTTCGTTTACATGCTGGTTCAATTTTTCCGCACAGTACCAAAAGAACTAGACGAAGCTGCAACGATTGATGGCTGTAATTCTTTCACAATTTTAACAAGAATCCTTGTACCCATTCTCAAACCATCATTGATTACTGCAGCTTTGTTTCAATTTATCTGGACCTTTACCGACTTTCAAGGCCCATTGATTTACATCTCTTCTGTAGAAAAATACCCAGTATCGATTGCCTTAAGGATGGCGATGGACACTACTTCAGCAGATTTCAGCTGGAATCGAACAATTGCCATGTCGATCATTGGTTTGATTCCTTCATTAGTTGTTTATTTCTCTGCTCAAAAACACTTCATCGGTGGTTCAACTGCTGGTGGTGTGAAAGGTTAAAAAAGAAAGGAAGACAAAAATGACCGTGACAATTAGCGCATTTGCAGATGAAATTAATCCCAGTATGCAACAACAAATTGCTGGGTTAATCGAACAAAAAATCAAACACATCGAGTTACGAACACTTGATGGAAAAAATGTCAGTGAGTTAACCTTTGAAGAGGCTCACCGCTATAAACAACAATTAGATACAGCAGGAATCACCGTATCCAGTATTGGTTCACCTATTGGGAAAATAAATATCAATGACCCGTTTTCTGAACACTTAGAACTTTTTAAACATGTGCTACACCTAGCCAACATTTTTCAGAGCCCGTATGTCCGCATGTTCAGTTTCTTTATTGATCCTGCAGAAAATCCAGATGATTATCAAGAAGAAGTCGTTACTCGATGGAAAGCCTTTGTAGCCATTGCGAAAGCATATCCTGAAATCACATTGCTTCATGAGAATGAAAAAGAAATCTTTGGTGATACCCCCGAACGATGTGCCTATTTGCTCAATGAGTTAAATAATCCGCAAGTCAAGGCTGTCTTTGACCCAGCAAATTTTGTTCAATGCGACGTTGAAGCTTTTCCCGATGCATACGAATTACTGAAGCCCTCAATTGCTTACCTCCACATTAAGGACGCTCGGTTCAGTGACCACGAAGTCAGGCCAGCTGGTTTTGGAGACGGAAAACTTGAAGAAATTCTAAACGATTTAACTTCTAATGGCTACAACGGTTTTGTTTCGCTTGAACCACACCTGACTTTCTTTGAGGGTTTTGAACGTTTAGAACCAACCAATCAACAATTAACAAAAAAAGCTGACAACGCAAGAATGTTCATTCTTGCGTCAGAGTCATTAAAAAAACTACTAACAAAACTTGATGTGAGGTGGCAATGATGAAACCAATTCGAATTGCGATTATTGGTGTGGGAAATATTGGAACTGCACATGTAAATAATTTATTAGCTAATGAGCTAAAAAATGTCGTATTAACTGGTCTTTGCGATAACCAGCCAGAGAAGTTAGCTAAAATTCGTGAAAAACTTGGGGAAAGTTATCTATACTTTACACATGCTACCAATGTATTTTCATCTTCTGAAATTGATGCAGTGATTATTGCTACGCCGCATTATGACCATCCAATTTTAGCCATTGAAGCCCTAAAAGCGGGTAAACATGTCTTAATTGAAAAGCCTGTGGGTGTCTATACAAAAAAAGTGCAAGAAATGTTAACAGAAGCCAAAAAACATCCAGAACTAACACTCGCACTGATGTACAATCAACGAATGAATCCACTTTATCAAAAAGCGAAAGAGCTCGTTGATTCAGGTGAGATCGGTGAGCTTCGCCGGACAAATTGGATTATCACTGATTGGTATCGTTCGCAAAGCTATTACGACTCTAGCAATTGGCGTGCTACTTGGAAAGGAGAAGGTGGTGGTGTTTTACTGAATCAAGACCCACATCAGCTTGATTTATGGCAGTGGATTTGCGGTATGCCTCAGCGGATTTTCGCATTTACTTATAATGGAAAACGCCGAAATGTCGAAGTCGAAACAGAAGTTACCGCCTATGTGGAGTATCAAAATGGAGCTACTGGTGTTTTTGTTACAACGACGACTGAAACTCCCGGAACAAATCGTTTTGAAATCGTGGGCTCCAAAGGAAAAATTGTCATTGAAGATCAGCAATTAAAATTTTGGCAAACTCGAATTGATGAAACCACTTGGAATCAAACCTATACAGGAGGCTTTGGTGAACCAGAAGTTTGGTCTATTAAGATTCCTGTCACTTTTGATAATGAATCTGGTCATAAAAAAATCACTCAAAATTTCATCAATCACATCTTATTTCAGGAAGAACTGGTTTCTCCTGCGGAAGAGGGAATCAAAGGCCTTAGTATTTCAAACGCCATCCATCTTTCTTCATGGCTTCAAGAATGGGTTCCATTACCAATCAACGAACATTTATTTTTAGAAGAATTAACTAAAAAAATTGAGACATCAACTGAAAAACAACGAGCAGAAGTAATTTTAGACACAAAAAATACGTATTAGAAAGAAGGAAAAACAAAATGGTTGGTGTCGGAATAATAGGCTGTGGTGCAATTGCCCAAACACATGCTAAAGTAGTTCAAACATTGGAGGACGCCCAGCTAATCGCTTGCTGTGATATAAATCAGACAATTGGTCTCACTTTTGCAGAACAATTCTCTTGTATTTTTCATCAAGATTTCAATCGACTACTAGCAATGACAGAGGTCGAATTGGTAATCATTTGTACCCCTCATGATTTACATCAGGCAATGAGTATCGCTGCACTGAACGCACAAAAACATGTTCTTTGTGAAAAGCCAATGGCAACAACACTCCAAGCAACTGAAGAATTGATTTCTATCATAGAAAAACAATCCACACTTTACCATGTTTGCTATCAAAATCGACTGAATCCAACTTATTTACTACTCAAAAAACAGCTAGCAGACAACAAATACGGTAAAGTTACTGGTATCAAATGCGAACTGGCTTGGGAAAGAACTCCAAGCTACTATCAATCAGATTGGAAAGGAACGTGGCAACGAGAAGGAGGAGGTGTGCTGATCAATCAAGCGATCCACATGATTGATGCTGTTACTTGGTTAGTTGGCACACCCGAGAAAATCAAAGGGAAAATCATGACTGCTTGTTTAGAGCAAATAATCGAAGTTGAAGATACAGCGATGGCGATTGCCCTATACCATGACGGCACACCATTCGTGATCCAAGCAACGAATAACTATACAGGTAACCCATCACCAAAACTTACCTTTGAATGTGAAAAAGGACAGATTGAACTAACAACAGAACAATTGAAGTTTAACCAACAAGTAATCTTAGAAGATCTGCCACAACATTTAACTTATGCTTCAAAAAGGTATTGGGGGCGTGGACATCAGGCAGTTATTGCTGCCTTTATCAAGGAAATCAATGGACAAACGGACGACCATATAGCAAGTCTCGCCGGAATTGATGCACTTCAATCACTAAAAATTGTTTTAGGTATTTATACTTCTAGTCGGAGGAACAAATGGATTTCGCTAAATAATTAATTTAAAAGCCCCCAAGTTGTAAAAGCTCAATACAACTTGGGGGCTTTAACTCCTATCTTTATTTTCCAGACTCACTTCTCAAAATTTTTTCCATTTTTTTACCTTTAGCTAATTCATCGACCAACTTATCGAGATAGCGAATTTCTTTCATTAAGGAATCTTCCATTTCTTCCACGCGAATGCCACAAATCATGCCAGTAATCAGTGAACGTTTGGGATTCAACAATGGTGCTTCTTCAAAAAAAGTTTCAAAAGTTGCTTCTTTAGCCAATTGGTTCTCTAATTCATCTTGTGTGTAACCTGTTAACCATAAGATAATTTGATCCACTTCTGCTTTTGTTCGCTGTTTCTTCGTCGCTTTTGTGACGTAGTGGGGGTAGACACTGGCAAAACTAGTTGTGTAAATTCGATGTTTAGGCATCTTTTTCCCTCCTGATTGAGATTAATAAAAAGATATTAATTTAAGTAATTGACAACGGTCGACTTAAAGATTGGATAGCTAAAAAAAATAGAACAAGCTGATTCAATAAAAATTCAAGCAAAATATTCTGGATATCTTTCCACAACTGACTCTTGCTCGTTCAACATCATATGCAAATGTAAAATCGTTAAAAAGCGAACTTCTTCAGGATTTTTAGCAACTAGTGCGTCAAATAATTGCTGATGCTGGTTTGTGATGGTTTCCCAAGGTAACCCAGAAATCGTCACCCGTAGCCAACGAAATCGTTCTAAATGCGTATTATGGTTATCTAACCAATTCCAAACTTCTTTGCGCTCAGCAATGTCAAAACACGTTTCATGAAATAAATTATCCGCATGAAAAAATCCACGTGCATCTTGTTTTTCAATTGTTTTTTGTTGTAAGTTTAATATTTCTTGTAATCGTTGTTGTGTTTCAGGAGTTAATTTTGTACAACACTCAACCATGATTTGCTGTTCAAGTTGCTCACGTACAAAGCGTGCATTTTGCGCAGAAGCCAAATCAATTTTTGAAATATAGGTACCACTTTGAGGAATCGTATAAACAAGTTCTTGTTGACGCAATTGTATCAAAGATTCACGAATAGGGGTGCGGCCGATGTTAAGTAAGTCTTCTAAACTTTTTTCAGATATTTTGCGTCCTGGTTCTAAATCTGAAAAAATAATTCGTTTTCTAATTTCCTGGTATGCTTGATTTTGCAAGCTATCAATCATGTTCATTCCTCCAACTCCACCATCAATATCTGTTTTATTATAGCAGAAAACCACTTAAAAGTATGTTATGCAACTAGTAGCTCGTTAGTCTATTTTATAAAAAAAGCATGTAACATGTTACGCAAAATGTAACATGTTCTTTTTGTTTTCTATTCCTTTCTTAAACTAGAAAAGCCCTTACAACTTATTAAAAAAACAAGTATGCTCAAAGTGTCAAAAGGATTACTCGAGTATAAACGACAAAAAATAGATAATTGAAGGAGAATGTAAAATGCAAAAACGTGATTTTATCGATACAAATGATTTTTCAAAAGAAGAAGTAGATTACTTGATTGAATTGGGATTGAAATTGAAAGAATCAATTACTAATGGCTACTATCCTCCTTTGTTGAAAAACAAAACGTTAGGAATGATTTTTGAGCAATCTTCTACACGTACCCGTGTATCTTTTGAAACAGCTATGACGCAACTAGGTGGGCACGCACAATACCTAGCGCCTGGACAAATCCAATTAGGTGGACACGAAAGTCTGGGCGATACTTCCCGCGTCTTATCTCGCTTAGTAGATATTTTGATGGCTCGGGTAGAACGTCATGACTCAGTAGTTGAATTAGCTAAAACAGCAACGATTCCTGTAATAAACGGAATGAGCGACTATAATCACCCGACTCAAGAACTAGGTGACATCATCACCATGACAGAACATCTACCAGCCGGCAAAAAATTAAGTGACTGTAAAGTCGTTTTTGTCGGTGATGCGACACAAGTTTGCGTTTCGTTAATGTTTATTGCTACAAAAATGGGGATGGACTTTGTTCAATTTGGACCAAAAGGATTCCAAATCAAACCAGAAACATTGGCTATTGGTGAAGCAAATGCACAAATATCTGGCGGAAGCGTGTTAATTACTGAAGACGCTAATCTTGCTATGAAAGATGCAGACTTTGTTTATACAGATGTTTGGTATGGTTTGTATGAAGCGGAACTATCTGAAGAAGAACGGATGAACGTATTTTATCCAAAATATCAAGTCAATGCAGACTTAATGAAAAAAGCGGCATCACATGCTAAATTTATGCATTGTCTACCCGCTACCCGTGGAGAAGAAGTAACTGATGAAGTATTAGATGCACCTTACTCAGTGGTACTGGACGAAGCCGAAAACAGATTAACAGCGATGCGCGCTTTGCTAGTTTACTTCTTAAATCCTTACTTAAACTATGCGAGTGAAGCAGTAGTCACAACATACAATAGTGAATTTGAACGTTTATTACGTCAAACAAAACAATACGAACGCAAAAACTAAGGCTAGAAAGGAGCAAGGATAATGGAAAAAAAGAAGTTCCGATTATTTGACGCTGTATTAATGGCAGTTGTGGTTATCCTGGTAGTAGAATCTGCTGCCCCCGCCGCAGCAATTGGCTCCTCACAATTTTTTTGGTGGGGGTTACTACTGATTTTATTCTTCTTACCTTATGGATTAATTTCTGCAGAGTTAGGTACAACTTATGAAGGCGACGGCGGAATTTATGATTGGGTAAAGAAAGCTTTTGGTCGACGTTGGGGTGGAAGAGTTGCCTGGTTTTATTGGATCAACTTTCCTATTTGGATGGCAAGCTTAGCCGTTTTGTTCCAAGAAGTCCTATCACAAATTTTTCAAATTCAGCTTCATTTATTTGTAACTATTGGAATCCAGTTGCTCTTCATTTGGGTCGTTACTTTTATTAGTTGTTATCCTGTGAGTGACAGTAAATGGATTTTGAATCTTGCCGCTTTTGCGAAAGTTGCCATCATGATTTGTTTAGGTGTTCTGGGTATCTATCATGCGGTAACGAAAGGTGTAGCAAACGATTTTTCAGGAGCAGCTTTACTTCCAAAAATGGATATTAAGAGCCTTAGCTTTCTTTCAGTTATTCTATTTAACTTTTTGGGATTCGAAGTGGTAACTACTATGGCAAGCGACATGGATAATCCGAAAAAGCAAATTCCGCAATCAATTATCTATGGTGGAATACTTATTGCATTCTTTTATCTATTTGCGGCATTTGGTATGGGCGCAGCGGTTCCTGCCGATGAATTATCTGCATCAGGCGGCTTAATCGACAGCTTTATCTTATTAGTCGGTGGCTTGAATCCGTTTGTAGTAATTATTGGCTTATTATTTATGTATACTTTAGCTGCCAATTTGATTTCATGGTCTTTAGGTGTGAATTATGTTGCTTTATACGCAGCAAAGAATAACGATATGCCTGCGATTTTTGCACGTGTAAATTCCAAAAATGAAATGCCCGTTGGTGCTTCTTTACTTAACGGAATCATTGCAACATTGCTTGTTGTCGCCGCACCAATGATCCCCAACGAAAATATTTTTTGGGCATTCTTTTCATTAAATGTCGTTGCATTATTGTTATCATATATCATGATGTTCCCAGCATTTTTAAAACTACGCAAAACAGATCCCGATACACCTCGACCATTCAAAGTTCCTGGACCAACATGGTTTCTTCGAATTCTGACTTATGTTCCATTTACTTTACTGGTCTTAACTTTAATTTTCTCAGTCGTACCACTTGATAATAGTCCAGAAGAAATTTCCGGAAAAATTCCGGTATTGATAGGTACAATTCTTGTAGCATTGATTGGTGAAATAATGATAAAACACGCAGGAAAAATGTTAGAAAAAGGAGTTCATTCTCATGAAAACAATTGATAGTACCCCAAAGCAAGATGGCTTTTGGATGCCTGGCGAATTTGAAAACCATGAGGGCGTTTATATTTTATGGCCCCAACGATCAGATAATTGGCGCAATGGTGGAAAGCCAGCACAACAAACATTTGTCGAAGTAGCCAAAGCAATTGCTGCCTTCGAACCAGTAACCGTGGGAGCAAATCCTGACCAATATAATAATGCACGTCATTTACTACCGGAAGAAATCAGAGTAGTTGAAATCGCTAATGATGATGCATGGGTACGTGACTGTGGCCCAACATTTGTTAAAAGTAGTAGTGGTGAAGTCCGCGGTGTCGATTGGTCATTCAATGCGTGGGGCGGATTGGAAGATGGTCTTTATTTCCCATGGGATAAAGACGATCAAGTCGCTCAAAAAATTTGTGAAATCGAACGTAAAGATCGTTATCGGTTAGATAGTTTTGTTTTAGAAGGCGGCTCAATCCACGTCGATGGAGAGGGTACCTTATTAACAACGGAAGAGTGTCTACTTTCAAACGGACGGAATCCTCAATTATCTAAGGAACAAATTGAACATGTTTTAAAAGAACAGTTAGCCGTTGAAAAAATTATTTGGCTGAAACGTGGAATCTATCTAGATGAAACGAATGGTCACGTTGACAATATTGCTAATTTTGTTAAGCCAGGTGAAGTGGTTCTTGCTTGGACAGACGACATAGCTGATCCGCAGTATGAAATTTCTCAAGAATGCTTGAATATTTTAGAAAACGAAACAGATGCCAAAGGGCGGAAGTTGGTCGTTCATAAAATGTATGTACCAAATCCTGTTACGATTACTAAAGAAGAAAGCTTAGGTGTAGACGCTGTAGCAGGTACCTTGCCAAGAGAAGAAGGCGACCGTTTAGCTGCTAGTTATGTTAATTATTATACGGCTAATGGCGGAATCGTCTTTCCATTATTTGGTGACCCTATGGATCATGAGGCAGAAAAACTTTTAGCAAAATTATATCCAGATCGTGTAATTAGCGGGGTTCCTGCACGAGAAATCCTTTTAGGCGGAGGGAATATTCACTGTATCACTCAACAGATACCTAGTAGCCACTAAAAGATACAATGAAATGATTTAACAAGTTAAAAGGAGAGGACGGAGGATTCGCAAACAGGTTTGTTTCGAATCCTCGTTTTTTGCTATACTAATAGGAGAAGAGGAGTTGTCCAAATGAAAATCGAACACAGTACCCCGAAGCAAGATGGTTTTCGCTTGCCAGCAGAAACAGTTCCTCATGAGGAATGTTTTATGATTTGGCCGGAGAGAACTGATAATTGGCGAAATGGTGCAAAGCCAGCTCAACTTACTTATGCAGAAGTTGCACAAACTATTGCGAAATTCGAACCAGTGACAATGCTTGTATCAAAAAGACAATACAAAAATGCTCGCCATTTACTTAACGAAAACATCCGTGTTTTAGAAATGAGTTCAGATGATGCATGGATCAAGGATACAGGTCCAGTCTACGTCATGGACACGTCAGAAAATCTTCGTGCTGTAGACTTTCGATTCAATGCGTGGGGCGGATTGTTAGACGGGCTGTTTTTCCCTTGGGATCAAGATGATTTATTGGCAGAAAAAATTTGTAATTGGCAACGATTAGACTATTATTCCTTAGCAAATTTCGTACTAGAAGGTTGCTCCATTCACAGCGATGGGGAAGGAACAATTTTTACTACGGAAGAATGTCTCCTATCTGAAGGAAGGAATCCGCAATTTACTAAAACACAAATCGAAGAAATCCTTTTGGAGTATTGCGGAGCTCAAAAAATCATCTGGCTTCCACATGGCTTCTTTTTAGATGAAACAAATGGTGATATTGATAATTTGTTGAATATCGTTCGCCCCGGTGAACTCGTCCTTAATTGGTGCGATGATCCAGAAGACCCAATGTATGAAATTGTACGAGAAGCTTATATGTACTTATCAAAAGTAACAGATGCCCAGGGACGGGGACTACAAATTCATAAAATGCCTTTACCGCAAGCAATGTACATTACTGAAGAAGAAAGTCAAGGAGTAGACCCAGTAAATGGTATGCTTCCACGCTTTCCTGGAGATCGATTAACAGCTAGTTATGTTAGTTATTATACGGCAAATCAAGGCGTAATCTATCCTGTATTTGACGACCCTAATGACCAAAAAGCACATAAAATACTGAAAGACTTGTATCCTGGATATGAGGTCATCGGAGTTCCTGCACGAGAAATTCTTTTAGGTGGAGGAAATATCCACTGTATTGCTCAGGCACTACCAAAACATAGAAAGTAGGATGATTATGGATTTCTATGAAATTGTTAATTCCCATCTAGCAGAACTGACAAGAAATGAACGGGTTTTGTTTGATTATGTTATCTCAAACTTGAATGTCATCAAAAATAAAAGTATTAGAGAAGTTTCTGAAGAATGCTTTGTTTCAACCACGACTTTTTTGCGTTTCGTTAGAAAAATAGGTTTTAGTGGTTATAGTGAATTTTCAACAGTTATCAAATACACTTTATTAACAAAAAATGATGTTCCTCAACAAAGTCCATTTGTGGTTTCTCAAAGAGATTATCGGGAAGAATACTTAAAAAATTTAATTGAGTCCGTTCGTGTAATGGATAGTGATAAAATCAAAAAAATTGTTTTGGCCATGCAGGAAAAACCAAAAATCTTTTTATTCGCCAAAGGAATGAGCAAAGAAATTATGGGCTATATCAAATATCTCTATACTACAGCTGGATTTTTTGTCATCTTTCCAGAAGATCAACAAACAAGAACAATTGCTTTACAACAAGCTGAATCAAAAGATTTGGTTTTCGTTTTTAGTTATCGTGGTGAGGACAATGAGTTAATTACCTTGATTCGAAAGTTAAAAGAGCAGTCACATCCCTTGATTGTATCAATCACCGGTGCCGACAATAACCTGATGCAAAACACAAGCGATATCAATCTCTACTTATTTACAGACGAATTGTACCTTAATCAACTAAATCTTACTTCGCATATCTCGATGATTGCCTTGATGGAGCTGTTGCTTTATCAATATATCGAAGGCTGTGATCCCCAGGACTATCATCTGGTATTTCGTTGAATCAACTACCTTTAGAGCTTAGAACAACATGTTCTTCGTGTCTATAGGTAGTTTCTTTTTTGGTAAAAAGTTTCAGTTTTTTGCGATAAACAGGCTTTTTTCTGGTACAAACTGCCAATTTTCAGTCGTTCTCTTATCAAAGAATCATTTTTATGGTTCAATGAGGCCACAACAATCTATGGAAATGAAATTTCAATTAAAAGGGTGAACAATATGAAGTTAGCGATAATTGGCTCTGGCAAAATTGTACAAGACTTTTTAACAATTACAAAAGACTTACCTCAAATCAAATTAGAAGCAATCGTCGGAACAAAAAGAAGCAAAGAGACATTAGAAGAACTACAAAAAAAATATGGAATCAAAAACTGTTTTACTGACTATGAACAATGTTTAAGGGAAGATACGTTTGATACTGTTTATGTTGCTGTCCCCAATCACTTACATTTTTCTTTTACAAAAAAAGCATTGTTAGCTGGGAAAAATGTCATTTGTGAAAAACCATTTACTATTGATTATCAACAATTTTTAGAATTAAAACACTTAGCAGAAAGCAAACAAAAATTTTTGCTTGAAGCAATTACAAACCAATACCTGGAGAATTATTTGGAAATCAAGAAACAACTGTCTTCCTTAGGAGAGATAAAGCTAATTGAATGCAACTATTCTCAATATTCTTCACGATATGATGCGTTTAAAAACGGAGAGATTGCGCCTGCTTTCGATGCTCAAAAAGGTGGAGGAGCATTGATGGATCTTAACATTTACAATGTCCACTTTGTTGTAGGACTATTAGGAAAACCATTAGAAGTCTATTATTTTCCACATATGGAAAAAGAGGTTGATACTTCTGGCATTTTAGTGTTGCAATATAAGGAATATCAAGCAGTTTGTATCGCGGCTAAGAATTCTGATGCACCAGTTCGCTCAGTTATTCAAGGTGAAAATAGGTCGATTGTAGTTGACAGTCCTGTCAATGTTCTAACTTCCTTTGATATCTATCAACAAAATCAACTCTTAGAAACTATTTCTGCGAATAGTCACGCACATAGAATGTATCAAGAATTTGCAATGTTTGATCAGATGATTCAAAGTAAAGATTTTTCTGCCATGCAAAAACAATTAAAGCATAGTGAAACTGTCATGTGGGTGATTGACCAAGCAAAATTATCAACGAAATCAAGAAATTAATTCCTCGCATCAAATTTTTTAAAAAACTGCAAACAAAACTATCTGTCTCTAAAACAGTTTTACATTTCTACTTGTTTCAAAGACAGATAGTTTTCTGCTTAGTCCAGCTGCTTAATATTACATTTCTGATGCTAGATTGTTTAAATACATATCCCACAACCAATTAAACAACTCACTTAAATAATTTGATTCATCTGTTAATTCGACGATAAAGCATGGTTTCGTCGTACTCGGCAAAATTTCTGAAAAGCTAGTGATAAACAAATCGATTTCTGAATGGTCAGTTACTGATAGTTCATAGTCAACAAATTGCAATTGTGATAAAAACAAAACAATATTCTGTAATATTTTTTGATTAATCATAGGAATGATTGCAACTTTCACTCGTCTATCTTTGATTTTTTTCTGGAAGTAAGGATAGAGGATAAAACTTAAATCTTCAAGCAATTCTTTTTTACGATCTTTAAAAATAAAAAAGGACGTTTTTTGAAAATATTGCTCAAAATAATGACCTAAAATCTCTATTAACTTTTGATACCCCGGTGTTTCTGAATAACTAGAAACGCCATCAAACCCATAGAATTTGGGTAGTTTTCCCCCATTAGTATAGTGAGAAAATAGCGTAGAAAATAAATTTGCACGGATAAGCAGTTCTTCTTCTTCAGTCAGATTTTCAGGTAAGATTTTTTTTGAATAAAATGAATTAAATTCTATCAAAAACCTGTGAAATTGCTGTTCTCTCTTTTCTAAATTTTGATAAAAATCAACTAAAATAGTTAAGCGAGAATCAACCGGTGATGCATAGTAGAACGAAAAAACAAATACATATTTCAAAAAATTAATGTGATAAATAATCTGATAGGGATCCTTAATAAACTGAGAAAAATATTGTTGTAAAACGGGATTAGCGTCAAAATAAATCAATTCATTTCCTTCAAATTCATCCAATTCATAACCTTGTAAACTTCTAATTTTCATAATCGTTAACATTAATCGGATTGCTTTTGGATGAACATGAGAAAAGTTAAAAAAATCAAAGTCTTTTAAAAGTTCTTTTTCATTATAATACGGTAAATCAAGTTCTTCGTTTGTTAGCACATCATCTCCAGTGGAGCCTAACCAAATCACATAAAAAAAAAGCAGTTGAATGTTGCTTTCTTCTCCAAAAATTTTCATTTTAGAAAAGTTAAGTTTTACATTCAAATCATCTAAGCACACTTTAGTCGTTTGTAATGCTCTGATTGCAGTCGAGCGACTGATATAGTTTTCTTCTAAAAAATCTTCAATCGTTTGTTCTGGTCTTGTCAATATAGAAAGTAAAAATTGATAGGGTAGAGAACACTTAATCAAAAACTGTAAATATATATTGTAATTATAGCCTTTAGTGTGCCAATTAACTCGTCCGCTCTCATCCCAAACACTCTTATCAAAGAGCGTAATCATGTCACGATCAAATGACTGGATCAACGATTGAGTGGCTGGAAAAGATAGTTTGAATTCTTTAGCTAAATAGGAAATGGAACAAGAAGCATTCTGTGAATTAAGGATCTGAAAAACTGCTAACTTTCGCCTGTCATAATCATTAAGAACCACAAATTCAAACATAATGAACTCTCTCCTTCTTTATTTTTGACCAGATTTCTTACATAATCCATCAACTTTCTGACAAAAAAATTAAACTATATCGTTTTTTGTAACAAAAAACATTTTAAATATTAATTATATTTTAATACAAATAAAGGATTTACAGAAATATTACGCACTTTTAATGCATAAATTTTTACTTTATCAAAATATAACTCATACTAACTATGTGTTATACGCTCATCATTACATCATGCCATTATCATAGTTTGTGAATATTTTATAAATCAAAAAATAAAATGTGTTACATTTTTGAGAAAATAACATATAAAAAACGAACATCCTCTTTAAACCACACATTGTTAACTTTTGCTATAACATAATTCCGTTGCTAAACTTCAAATTGTAGAGGGAACATTTTTCATGTTTGTGAATTTGGAGGGAGGGGAGTCGGAATGAATCGTAAAGTAAAACTAGTTAGCTTCTTATGGATTGGTGTTTTGTTGCTAAGTATTTTTAGTCAGTTGTTAGGGATTTCTAGTTTAATTCATGCAGAAGAGACCACCGAATTTCGAGAAATTGCAACCAGTCAACAGTTGAAACTTGAAGGGAAAGATTCAATTGCCACAGAAGATGGCTCAGAAGGTATCAAGAACTGGACCCTGAGATATCATAAACAAGTAAGCGAAGAAACGCAAACAACTTTACAACTAAAAGTTACCGCTGAAGATCAGCCAATTAAACAAGTAACGCAAACAGATTTTATAGAAATTGAAAATGGCTGGATTGAAGAAGTTCATGATGCCGAAATGAATACAATCGAATTTCAAACAGCTATTGAACAATCAGCTATCAAAATTCAAATAAAATTATTAGATGAGCAAGGAAAAATTTTAGAAGAAACAGCTCAAGCAATTGAGTTCCAATCAAGCATTGATCCCTCTATAAATGGTCAACAAACGAATGAATCTACTGATGAACAGGAAGAAATTAAGAAAGAAAATGATACAACTGTTCAAGAAAATACGTTAGGCACGGATGGCTCAGAACAAGCGAAGGAATCTGAGGAAGATAAAACTTCAGAAAAAGAGCAAACAGCAGATACTGAAGCTGCTCAACCTTCTGATGAAAAGGCACTTCCATTGATTACTGCAGCACCATTTGCTATGACACCTTTAGCAGGAAGTCCGGTCAATGTCGATCCATTTAATTACGTTAATGATGCGTTAGGAACGTATCCAGAACACTCGACAAATAATTACACGACCAATGACTCTTCCACATTTATCAAGAACTATGATTTTAGTACAGAGAAAACAGAGGGGACTTCATCAATAAATAATATCATTGATAGCAATCCGCTGAACTTTACTAATGGTTATCATGATTATGGTGATGGAGCAATTAAAAAAATTGTTATTCCAACTAGTAACCCAAATCAATTTAAAGTCCAATTAGATGTAATTGGGGATGCACTGGAAACAAATCAACCGATTGATATCTCTTTAGTATTAGATAAGTCGAGCTCAATGGTTCAAGAAACTGTTCCTGAAGGGATGACTCGTTGGGTCGCCTTACAAGACGCAGTGACTACATTTGCAAATGATTTGCTTGGACCCGGCAATGATGGAAATATTCGTTTAGGACTAGCAGCATTTGGTTCTACACGTATGCAAATCAACAATAATTCAGTCGATGTTCCATATGGAGAAATTGGGAAATTTGGTTCTAGTGGTTTCACAACAAGTCCATCAGCAATTACCAGTCACACAATCTATACTGCGACACCTGATACTTCTGGTACACCAACTTACCTTGGTCTTGATGCAGGTTATGCCATGCTAACAAATCCAAGTTATGGAACTAGGAGTGAAGCAGCAAAAGTCCTAATCGTTTTAACTGATGGTGAACCTACTTTTTCACCAAATCAAAATTATTTGAATCTGACAAATAACCTACTCAGTTTGAATCAAACAAATCTAGGCAATTCTGAACGCTACTATGCACGAATGAACAATACAAATTACTACAACGGGAACGGAACATCGTCAACTGGACATGTTACACCAACAGTTGATTATGTTAATCAAAGAGCTACGCATCCAGCAAATCAAAATATCATAAAATACTCAATTGGTTTTGCTACAGGTGAGACTGCTGAAAGTGTCTTAACAGCCATTGGGAAAAATGGTTATTTCACCGCAAATAATCGTGAACAGCTGATTCAGGTTTTAAAAACATTGAGTACTACTTTCTCAGCTACGCTCCAACAAGCAACGGTTACAGATCCAATGAGTGACTATGTCAATTTGATTGGTGATGTAAGTTCTTTTGCCTTGAAAGTTGATAATGGGTTGACTGTTATTCCATCTACAAGTGGTAGTTATCCGTCATTTGCACAACAAGTCCAAGTTGCCATCAATGGAAGTACGATCAACTTATCAAATATGAATCTAGGAAAGACAGAGACTGGACGAGAAGGTTATCGAATCGAGTACCTGGTTGAAGTAAAAGAAGCCTATCGCGATGGCCTGTTTTATCCGGCGAATAAGACAACCTATGTAACAAATAATCGAACAACAACGCCAGATTATCTTCATTTCGCAATTCCATCTGTAAAAGTTCCAGTAACCACATTTGATATCCAGGCGAAAAAAATCTGGGAAGATGAATCTAATCAATGGAATTTACGTGAAGACATCACCTTACAATTACAAGAAAAAAATCAAGATGGTAACTGGGTAGATGTCCCAAATCAACAATTATCGGTACCAAAAGGAGCTACGTCGACAGAAGGAATATTCACTGATGTGGTCGCACTTCGAAATGGTCAACTTATCGAATACCGTATCATCGAAAAAGTCGGCGAAGCAAATCACGTCACTGGGTACAGCGCACCGACATACGCACCAGCATCAACTACAAAAGAAACAAATCAAACATTAACCGTTACAAATACTTTGCTGAAAAAAGGAATCAGTTTTATCAAAGTCGGTGAGGATCATGAAACACCACTTGCGGGGGCAAAATTTGGTATTTATCAGAAGTCTGCGCCAACTGTTCTTCTTGCTGAGGCAACTTCTAATGATTCCGGGTTAGTTCAATTTCCAGCATATCCGATTGGCGAGTATATCATTCGTGAATTAGCTGCACCTGAGGGATATCAAGAAATTGAAGAATTTACGATTTTGGTAAAACAAGAACCTGATTTAAGTTTAAGCGTCACTGGATTCCCTGAAAACAATCAAATCAGTAACCAACTCGTTCCATTTTTACTTGAATTTAAGAAAACAAATGAAACTGGAACACCACTTTTAGGTGCAACTTTCACATTGGAAGGTGAAAATCTATTAGAACCAATTGAAGCAACTTCAGATTTACATGGAGTTGTCCAATTTAGCCAAGGGTTACAACCAGGTGAGTATCTCTTGAAAGAAACGAATGTACCACTTGGATATGAAAACAATCAGGGACCTTGGAAAGTAGTTATTGGTTCAGATAAAGTGATTCAAATTTTTGATAAGGATGAAACACTTCTCTACTCAGAACCCGCTACTTTTGATGAAACTCAAAACCGCTTTATTATTACCGGTTTGACACTGACTAACCGCTTAAAAGACTTTACTTTAGAACTAGAGAAAAAAGATCAAGATGGTCGATTACTAAATGGTGCAGAGTTCACGCTTACTGGACCAGATAACTATAGTGAAACGATTAAACAAACAGATAGTTCCACATTTATCTTTACTGGCTTACGACCAGGAGAATACAGCCTAGAAGAAACCTTTACCCCAAGTGGTTTTATCGGCTTAACTCAACCAGTTGTGATTGTTATTAGTGATACAGGAAAAGTGACTATTGATGGAGAAGAACAGACAGACGTTCTCACTGTATCAGGTAATATCATCCAATTAGAAGTGACAAACCATGCAAAACAGCCACTTCCAGAAACTGGTGGAATGACAATTATTCCGTATTTAGCACTCGGTAGCACGTTGATGTTGAGTTTTTACATTTATTTAAGAAGAAGAGGGGGTAGAGCATGATGAAACAACTACTTTCCCGATTAAGCATTGTCCTAGTTTCACTTCTCTCTGTCTTCATGATGGCGCAAATTAATTCAACCGAAGTTCATGCAGAAACTGAGGCTTCTTCAACAATCACGTTACACATTCACAAACTGTTGTTTGACCATGAAGCAGATATTGATGAACAACACAATGATGGTGAAACAAATCCTTTTGAAGAACCGATTGGACTCCAGAACTTTGAAGGTTTAAATGATGTTGAATTTACTGTTTATGAAGTAACAGATATGTATTATGAACAATTAGCAGCCTCAGATTTTGAAAATCAACCAATTGAAGAATTTCGAGCAGCATTTCTTAGACACATGCAAACGGCGGATGTTGAAGCATTGACCAAATACGTTGGTGTTACCCAAACACAGGGAAATGAAAAGGGGATTGCTTCCTTTGAACTTCCTGCTAAAAAAGGGGATAAGGATAGTGTTTTCTTCATCAAAGAAACGAATCATCCACCAACTGTCAATTCTATCACTCGCCCCATGTTAGTTGTTTTACCAGTATTTGATAATAATGGGAATGAATTACAAACCATTCGAATTTTCCCAAAAAGTCGAGCAACCAGAACAATTCCACCAACACTAACGAAAAAAATCAATGGTGAGAAAATCGACTTTGATTTTGGTGAACCAATCGACTATCAGTCAACACTGACCGTTCCATCAGATATTGCTAATTACGAAAGCTTTGTTGTGACTGATATACCGGATGACTCTTTGATGCTAATTCAAAAAGCAACTGCCGAAGAAACAGTCTCAATTTCGCTTAGTCAACCTGAAACGCGTCCATTTTATACATTCACTTCGATTTCAGAGCGCGGATTCACTGTCGCATTTGATCCAAAGGTTTTAGCAGACCATGTTGGTGAAAAAATCACTTTTTCTTATCAAATGTTGATCCAAGAAAATAATTTAAATCAGTCTGATTTCTTGAATCGAATCTCACTAATAGTTGATGGTGAGAAAAAAATTGAAGTAACGACAACCGTCGAAACAGGAGGGAAATACTTTGTAAAAGTTGATGCAACAGATGAATCAAAAAAATTAACGGGTGCAGAGTTTGTCGTACTAAATGATAAAGGAGAATATTTAGCACGTGCAGATGGAAAAAACATCTGGATTGATGCAACGAAAGTACCAACTTCTTATGAAAATCTAGTGAAATTAGTCTCTGACACAAACGGTCTGTTTTGGATCAATGGATTACGTTATGGCAACTACCAACTATTAGAAATCAAAGCCCCAGAAGGTTACCTTCTAAATAAAGAAAAAGTGCCATTTGTTGTTGCAAAAGGAACGTTTACACAACAAGAAAACCAAACTTTAAAAATTGTAAATCAACAGGAAACAGTCAAAAAAGGTATACCAGCTACGCCCGTTGTTCCAACGGCTTCAATTGCTACACCAAGCAAATTTGGAAAAGATTTACCTAAAACGGCAGATCAATTCAATAATTATCTATTAGCAGCTGGTTTACTCATGATAGCAAGTGTAGGTTATTTTTTGGTCAAGCAACACAATCATGGAGTGAAAAAAAAGAATGGGAGTGAGGAAAATGAATAAGCAAAAAAAAGTATTTACCTGGGTTCTTTCACTTTTACTAATGTTACCGTTGTTTTTAGGGTTGGGAAGTGCTGTTTATGCCGTTGAAGAAGGCGACACTGAAACAGAGCAAACTGTTACACTACACAAACTTGCTTTTGATACGCTACCCGAGTCAATTCAAAATACTGGTGATGAGATGACTTGGCCAAATTCGACACCATTAAGTGGTGCAGGTTTTACAGCATATGATGTAACGAGCATTTACTGGGCTGCTTATGATGGCGCAAGTGGTACACATGAAGAACGAGTCACTGAAGCTACCGCTGCTGCAATTGCAGCAGATACTACTGGGTTAGCATCTCATGAATTTGCACTAACTGACTCAAGCGGTATTTCTTCACTCGCCTTACCAACACAATCAGGTGGACGAAATGCTGTTTATCTATTTAAAGAAACGACTACTCCCGCTGGTGCAATTGCTGAGAAATCAGTGCCATTCGTGGTCGGATTACCCGTAACTGATGAAGGTGGAAACAATCGTCCGGTTGTTCATCTTTATCCAAAAAATGAATACAAGACCTCAGACCTAACATTCAAAAAATATGGTGTAGGACTAGATGCTGAGGGAAATCAAGCAAATCCAGTCGCATTAAAAGACGCTGGGTTCATTCTAAAAGATCAAGCATCAGGAATGTATTACCAAGCAAGCACAGGCAAATTTGATGGAACAGTTGATGCAGCAACAATTCTTTTCTCGGATGCATCTGGCCAAGTTACTGTTGAAGATTTGATTTTAGCTGATGGCGGTATTTATGAATTTTATGAAGTAGACACACCGGTTGCAACAAGTCAACTTCAAACAGGAGCAGAAATTTATCACTATTTGAATAATCCAGTTGTTGCAGCCTTTGCAACACGTAATGCAAGTGATGGTTCAATGGCGATCAAATACTCACATTACAACGAACTCCAAGTGCTATTAACGGATAAAGAAAATGCATCTGCATACAACTACAAAGTTCCTGAACCTAAAAAAGAAGCAGATGATGTAGATGTAGATGTGGATCAAATCGTCACCTTTACAATCACACAACAAATTCCTAAAGATGTAGCGCAATTTACGAAATTCGATTTAGTTGATACGTATCATTCATCACTGGAACTTGTTTCTACAGCAGATGAAATTCTTTCAAGTATCAAAATTGATGGCGCAGCCACTGGAGATGTGACCGCAACTATTGCTGACATTACAGCTAACCCATTTATTGTTAGCTTCACACCAGCTGAGTTAGCAAACCATGCAGGTAAAATATTAACTTTTGAAATTCAAATGAAAATCAAACCAGGCGCTCCACTAGCAACAGCAATCGACAACCAAATCAAGTTTGACAATAATTTTATTCCAAAAACAGCCCAGGAAGAAGTAAAGACTTTTGGTAAGAAATTTGTCAAAAAAGATGCGGATACAAAACAAACACTTGCTGGAGCAGAATTTGTAGTTAAGCGCGGTGAGGCCTTTTTAAAAATGACAGACGGAAAAGTTAGTTGGGTTGCTACACAAGGAGATGCAACAGTTTTTCAATCAAATGACCAAGGCGTAATTGAAGTTTTCGGTATTGCTAAAACAGATGAACTTGGTGCTGATATCGTTTATCAATTGGTGGAAATAAAAGCTCCTGATGGTTATGTTTTACCAAATACACCAACAAACTTTGTCGCAGATAATGGAAAAGTTGAACTCGTGGTAGTGAATAAGACAAAAGGTAAGTTACCGATTACCGGTGGTATGGGGATTACTGTTTTCCTAGCTGCTGGACTAACAGCTGTCCTATCTGCTGGTTATTATTTTAAAAAACGAAAATCAGAATAATAAGATGTAGCTGTAAGAGTGGTAGGTAAGGTGAGGCTGTAACAAAAGTCAAAATTGATTTTTGTTACAGCCTTTTTCTAGCAATTTTTCGATGATTTTACAAACAGGTGAGGTGAGTGAGATGAAAAAACAAAAAAAGGACAGAAAAAAAACAGATATCTTCATGATAATTGTTCTATTTCTTGGTATTGGTTTATTTTCCTATCCATTTGTTAGTGATGCCGTTAATAGTTATTTCGATCAACAATTAGTTCAGTATTACCAACAAAAGGCCAATAACGAAAATGAAGAAGCAGTTGCCAAACTGAAAGAGAAACAAGATAAACAGAATGCGGAGTTAGCAAAAGATGGAAATAATCCTGGAGTAGCAGTATTTAATGATGCGGTAAGTAATGAACAGCAAAAGAAAATCAAAAAAGAACAATCTTATTTAAAACAGCATACAATTGCAACTTTAACTATTCCAAAAATCAAAGTTAGTTTACCCATTTTTGATCAGACAAACGAATTGTTTTTACAAAACGGTGTTTCCTTGCTTGAAGGTACAAGTATCCCTTCTGGTGGTCCAAGTACTCACAGCGTCTTGTCAACTCATCGAGGATTACCAGAAGCTAAACTATTTACGGACTTACCTAAACTAAAAAAGACAGATGTTTTCTATATTGACATCAACAATGAACGACTAGCTTATGAAGTTGACCAAATAAAAACGATTGAACCTACAGACACTCAAGACTTACTGATTCAAAGTGGAGAAGACATTATTACCTTGATGACATGTACCCCTTATATGGTCAATACACATCGTTTGCTCGTTCGGGGCCACAGAATCCCATATAAGCCAGAAGCGGAGAAAGAAATCAAAGAAACTATCAACCACAATCGAAACAAATTATTTATTTGGATAGGTGGAATAATTTTAGCCGTGTTACTTAGTCTTTTCATTTTTAGAAAGATCAAAAAGAAAAGAACACATTAATCAATAAAAAGCGTGAGTCAGACTACTCTTGGAAGGAGCCTGCTTACGCTTTTTTGATTGTAATTAACCATTCGTGCTTTCTTGAAGAATTCCTTCAATAATTTCTGATAAAAAAATAGTTTTCATTTTGTTTTCGACTGATTGTTGTAAAAAAATATATTTCTGATCCAATACTTTTTGAATATTTCCACCAACTAAGCAATTTGGGGCAGTATTTTTATCTGAATGAAAAATTGCTGGGTCTTTTTCGACCGCTTTATAGATAGTAGCTAATGAAATTTCTTCCGGTGGCATTACTAAAGAGGGGGCAGCCTTTCCTGATTCTGTTTTAATTAGGTTTGCTTTTCTCAAATCACCCATGATTTTTCTAACAGTTACCGGATTTGTTTGCACACTTTTGGCAATTGCTTCACTGGATAAATCAGTTCCTTGAAAAATTTGAATATAAGCTAAGATATGTATAGCATCACTAAGTCGCACTGAATACTTCATTCGATCACCTTTTCTTTTTATTTGACATCTATACTTTTATTATATATTATTTACCTGTAATTTACAAATATACAGGTAGAAAGTATTATCTAGAGAGGGGTATCGTATGAAAAAAAATGGTTTATTTTTATTAGCAATTAGTATGGGCACGGTTTTGCTAGCTGCTTGTTCATCTCAAAATAAAGAGGAAAATACAAAAAATAATTCAAGTAACGCCACAACAATGACAAAGGAGGACACAAAGATGTATACAGAAACGAAAGGGCACAATATCACATATTACACTATGAATCCAGATGAAGTGTTTGGGGCCACTGCAACAATTATTGAAAAAAACGGTAAAGGTTTATTAGTAGATACTCAGTTTTCAAAAACAGACGCAGAAAAGATTTTAAAAGTAGCTAAAGACAAGAACATTGATATTCAGACAATTTATATTTCTTATAGTGATCCAGATTATTATTTTGGAACAAGCCAAATCACAAAGAAATTTCCAAATGCTAAACTTTTAGCTACAGCTCCTAACATTGAAAGAATCAAAGAAACTTACAAGGCGAAGCTTTCTGTATGGTCGGATACGCTAAAAGAAAATGCACCCGACGAAATCATTATTCCCGAAGAAGTAAAAGATTCAATTAGCTTAGAGGGAACAGAATTCTCAATTTTTGGCAGCGATAGAAAGAAACAAACACTTTACAATAAAGAAGATGACTTACTTTTAGGTGGGATTCTTGTTTCTACAGATAGCCATTTATTTATGGCAGATACAAAAACGATTGAAACCCAAGAACAATGGATTACAGACCTTGATGAACTAACTTCTTTGCAACCTAAAGTAGTTATTCCAGGGCATTTTGAACAAGGAAATGATTTTTCAGCCAAAAATATTGAATTTACCAAAGACTATATTCAAAAATTTATTGAAGTAGAAAAAAATAGTCAAGCGAGCGCAGAGATTATCGAAAAAATGAAAAAAGCTTATCCAAATTTGCCAGATGGAAGTTTAGAAATGAGTGCTAAAGTTGTGACCGGAGAAATAAGCAACCACCATTTTCATTCCATATATCTATTAGAAAACGAGAATAAGATAACCCCTTATCTTACTAAGTATCTCCGTTACCAAAGTGCCAAATAAATGGTGGAACATGACTTTTGATTGTTCTGGATGAAATTAAAAAACGGCATAAAAAATAGAGCGGATGAATCCACTCTATAAAAAGTCTAACTTTTCGGGGTCACTACAGGACTTCGATGTTTTTTTTTACTCTTTTTTAATTACTTCTTGTTGCTCTTTTTTTAGATGCAGAGGAATTTCTTTTACTTTTAAAATGTCTAAAAAGAAAGTGAAAATCGGAATACCCACGATTAGTCCCCAAACACCAAACAAACGCTCACTGACTAATAGTACGATAAAAGTATAAAAAATCGGTAATTCTGTTTTGCTAGACATCAATTTAGGATTCAATACATAAGACTCGATCAAGTGGACAATCAAAATCGTGATTAAAATATAAACAACATCTCTGATTCCTCCTTGCGAGTAAGCAATAAATGACAATGGAATGCAAGAGATAATAACACCTGCTACTGGAATCAGGCTCAAAATAAAAATCATGATCGCTAAACTAGGTAATTGAGTGAATCCAAATGCAGCTAAGGCAATTGTCGTAATCACGGTGTTCAAAACAGCAATCACAAATTGTGCCTCCAAAACTAAGCCAAACGTGTTAACAAATTTATCTGCGAAATAATAAATATCTTGAAAGAACCAAGCAAACTCACTTTTCAAAAAGAGTCGAGAAAAAAGCACTGTTTTTTTCTTCTCAATCATGAAAAAGAAACTCAAAATAAAGGACATGGCAAACGCTACAGCTAATTTTCCAAGATCTTGTAGATAGCCAATAGCAATAGATGCACTATTTTGCACTTGTTCAAAAAAATCATTGCGTTCAATATAATTATGAACATAGGTTAGTAGTGGATTATCATCTTTAGGTTGCTGTTCATAAAAGTGAATAACTGAACCAACCATATCAAAAGTCTGATGAATCAAGATAGGGATATACTTCGTTAGTGCCAGATAAATCATGTAAACCACTATCGAATAAATAACTACTGTTAGTGCTGCAGTTGGTATCTTAACAAAACGCTGAATAATCTGAACAAGATGAATCATTAAATAGGTAAAGATAAAGGTGAGCAAGACCGTGGTAATCATTGCTTTAGATAAGAAAAGTAGTAAGATAACTGAAAGTAGAACAGTCAACCTACGAATTTTTTCATTTGCCAAAAATCGTTGGTAAAAAGACAATCATACAACCTCCCAGAAAATTATAGTACGTAACAAACTCATTATAGAATGAACAAACTTAAAAAGAAAACCGTTAAAAGTAACATTAGGTACTTTCTTATCAATTCCTTACTAACATCTAAAAAAGAAAGGGTTTACATACAAAAGAGTTATGTCATACTACTAAAGAGATCTAAATATATAAAGTAGAGGTGCAGACAAAATGACAAAACTAACAGATTCCTTACCAATTTCCACAGAACGAGGTTTATCAATTGATATTGGTCGCAAATTTTATTCACCAAATTTTTTAAAAGATCTACTTGATTACATGGCATCACTAAAAATGAATGCGTTACAGCTTCATTTTTCGGACAACGAAGGTTTCCGAATTGAATGCGAAACTGTTCCAGCGTTAACTTCGTCGCACTACTTATCAAAAATAGAAATCAAAGAATTAATCGCTTATGCTAAGCAACTGGGAATCGAAATCATTCCAGAATTTGATAGTCCTGGTCACTTGAAACGACTACTTAGTATTTATCCAGAATGGCAGATGGAACGTTTAGGAGAAGACTCAGATGTTTTCCCTTCAAACCGTGCAATAGATATCACAAATCAACTGGCAGTGAATAAAATCAAAGAAATTATCAAAGAATATTTAGAACTATTCCATGATTCACATTATTTTCATTTAGGAGCAGACGAATATATTAGTTTTGATGAATTAGATCGCTATCCTCAATTAGCGAGAAAAGCAGAGGAAATTTATCAGAATCCTGATAGAACCTATGATCTATTTATTGATTATATCAATGACCTAGCAACTCTAATTGAATCAACTGGTAAAACTGCACGTATCTGGAATGATGGAGTTTACAAAAAGAATCAGAAAGCGGAAAGCGCCCTGAAGAAATCAATTCAAATCACTTATTGGACAAATTACAATGCACAAATGGCAGATGTTCAAACCTTTTTTGAAGAAGGGCATCAAGTGTTAAATTTCAATGATAACTATTTTTATTTTGTACTTGGTGAAGGAGCGGGCTATCGTTATCCTACTGGAGATAAAATAAAAAAAGAGTGGAAGCCAACGATTTTTTCTGGTAATCAACAGATTACAGAGGAGCAACTAACTAAAGTACCTGGAACATATTTTGCCATCTGGTGCGACTTCCCAGATGCATTAACGGAAGAGGAAGTATTACAAATGATTAAAGAACCACTAAAAGTGCAACAAACAATGCTCTGGAATGATCAGCTAGCAACAAAATAAAGTCATTCATTCTCATTACTTTTCTATAAGATTTCATAATAAAAACTATTATAAATATCATCTTTATAAATGAAAAATAATCATTTATACTTTTCATGAAAAGAAAACTACTAGAAAGAGATGATTATATATGATGAAAACAAGTAGAAAAGTCGCAATTGTAGGTACTGGATTCGTTGGAACAAGTATTGCCTATGCGATGATTAATCAAGGGATTACAAATGAATTAGTTTTAATTGATGTTAATCACGAAAAAGCAGAAGGAGAAGCACTTGACTTGCTAGATGGTATGGCTTGGGGCGAAGAAAATATTGCTGTTAAATCTGGTGACTATACTGAATGCGCAGATGCTAATCTAGTAGTCATCACAGCAGGGATCAATCAAAAACCTGGTCAAACTCGCCTAGACCTTGTTAAAACAAACGCGACTATCATGCGCGAAATAGTTGTACAAATTATGAATGCTGGATTTGATGGTATCCTTGTGATTGCTTCAAATCCCGTAGATATTCTCACTTATATTGCTTGGCAGACATCTGGATTACCAAATAATCGTGTGATTGGTACAGGAACAACTTTAGATACTACTAGACTAAGAAAAGAAATCGCATTGAAATTACAAGTCGACCCAAGAAGTGTTCACGGCTATGTTATGGGTGAACATGGTGACTCTGAAGTTGCTGTCTGGTCTCACACAACAGTAGGTGGCAAACCGATTCTCGAACTAGTAGAAAGTGATTCTCGCCTAACAAAAGGTGAGCTAACAATAATTGCTGAAAAGGTTAAAAATGCAGCCTACGAAATCATTGACCGAAAAAAAGCAACATACTATGGTATCGGAATGAGTACTACTCGGATTGTAAAAGCCGTCTTGAATAATGAGCAAGCCGTGCTACCAGTTTCAGCTTATTTATCAAATCAATATAGTCAAAAGGACATCTTTACTGGGGTACCTTCTGTAGTAGATGAAAATGGTGTCCGTGAAATAATCGAATTAGCTATCACAGACGAAGAACAAGAGTCATTTAATCGCTCTGTATCCGAATTACAAGCTGTTCTAGATACTGTAAAATAATAATGTGGTGAAAGGGAAGAGGTGGAGCTCTTCCCTTTTTTAGTTATGATATTCTTTCAAAAGCCCTTTTTGCAAAAGTTCTTGCTTGTCTTTAAGATTAAGTAGATTTTCTTGAAAGTTCTGTGCATACATGACTGAATAAAGGGTATTTAGCACATAATCAAAAGCAATCTGAGAAGAGAAAGTAGCGACTTTTGCAAAGTCATATTCATCTTGAGAAATAACTAAACTCATTGTCGCTTTCTTTGCCATTTCAGAATGTTCGTTTCCTGTAATTAGCAAAGAAGGGGTACCCACATAGTTCAAGTAAGCCAATATCCGTTCATAATGGTGAATACGACCACTATAGCTAATAAAGATCGCACAATCATTTTTCATCAGATTAGCAGCATTCCATGAAGAATCACTATACTCTTCAGCAAGAATCAAAAATTTATTAAGCTTAACTAACTTATTTTGAAACTTCCTTGCAGTAATCTGGGAATCTCCTTTTGCGAATAAAAACATTCGGTTTGCTTTATTTAACGTGGTTGCTATCGTATCTAATTCTTGTCCTTCAATTTGTAGTTGCGCTTTTTTTATTGTCTGAACAGTAAGATCTGCCATTTTCTTAGCAATCGTTTGAGCATTATCTTCATGTGAAAATGGAAAATTTGGATCAATCACATGATTAAACTGGGCTACTAGTTGATGAACTTCACGTCCTAATTCAAAGCGAAATTCTTTAAAGCCCGTATAACCCATTTTTTTACATAAACGAATAATAGCTGAGTGAGAAGTATATGTAGCTTTTGCCAGTTCCTCAATCGTTAAATAGACGGCTTCTTCAAAATGTAATCGGATATAATCTGCAATCCGCTTCTCTGTAGTAGTAAATGTTTCTTGTTCGGCTAATTTATCTTCAATCAACACGCTTTCAACCTCCTAACGTCTTTATCATCTTACTAACAAATGACAAGGTTGGCTACTAATTCCTAAAAATTGGTACTTTTTTTCAAAAAACGGTTAATTTCCAGTGAAATTCAGAACATTTTTACCAAAATACGTGTACGTTAAGACTTTGAACACAGGATTCAGTATACTTGGCGTATCAACTATATAGGAGGTTTATTTATGTTAACAATTGCTTATCTGGGAAATGGAAAGAGTACAAATCGTTATCATTTACCTTTTTCTAGAAAATTATCAGACAAAATAAGAATAAAAAAAATTTACTCACCAAGTGAACCAGCCTGGGAAACTTTTGATGATATCGAGTACACTACAAAACTAGCTGATTTATGGAACGACCCTGAGATTCAATTAGTCGTTATCACGACACCAAGTCAATTTCATTATGAATATGCCAAACTTGCACTAAGACACGGCAAAAATGTTTTAGTTGAAAAACCTTTTGCAGAAACTTCTAAAGAGGCAAAAGAACTCTTTTCTCTAGCTAAAGAACAAGGATTGTTTATCCAATGCTATCAAAATAGACGTTTTGATTCAGATTTTTTAACTGTACAAAAGGTAATTGAAAGTGGCAAACTAGGAGATATTTTAGAAATCGAGATGCATTACGATTATTTTCGACCAGAAATCCCTGAAAGCACCACTACGTTTTCTATAGCAAACAGCTATCTTTACGGACATGCGTGTCACACAGTAGACCAAGTTCTTTCTTACTTTGGTGAACCAGACGACATTCATTATGATGTTCGCCAATTATTAGGAAAAGGTCGGATGAATGATTATTTTGATTTAGATTTTTTCTATGGAACAATGAAAATCTCAATAAAATCAAGTTACTTTAGAATCAAAGAACGTCCTAGCTTTGTTGTTTATGGAAAAAAAGGCATGTTTGTCAAACAAACGAAAGATCGTCAAGAAGAACATTTGAAAATGTTTTATATGCCAGATAACGCTGATTTTGGAATAGATTTACCGGAACATTTTGGTGTTTTAACTTACATGGATGATAAAAACATCTATCGTGAAGAAAAGGTGACTTCAGAGATAGGTGATTATAGCCGTGTATATGACGGTATTTATGAAACATTAATCAATGGTGCAGAAAAACTCATTAAAGATGAAGAAACCATTTTACAAATGCAGATTTTAGAAAATGGCATTCGTTCTATTCAAGAAAACGAAGAGAAAGAATAACATTTATATTCAAAAATTTAAATTAAAGAGATCCTTTTTGACAGTCTATTTATTCTTAGGTAAGATAAATAAGAGAACATGATAATTTTCTGGAGGGACAAAACTATGACTAATTACGATGGTGAAAAAGGAAAACGACTAAGAGGATCAATGGCACCAAAAACAGATGATGAAGTAGCTTTGGCTGGCACTAATTCTGGCGAAACACAAAACAAACAAGAAGCATTATCTGGAACTAACTCTGGGGAAGAAAAAACAGTCGCATTATCTGGATCAAATGCGGTTGAAGATGACACAAAAGAAGAACCAAACAAACTTGAAGAAGTAGTTGAAGAAGTCATAGAAGATGTCAAAGAAAAATTTGAAGAATTGACATCAAAAAACAAACATTCTAAATAAACAAAAATAGGCTGAGACAAACGTAGCCTCACTTAAATAGAAAAAAAGCCTAAAATTCGTTTCTCAGAACGTTGATTTTAGGCTTTTTTTAATTGGAAAATGTGTTGATAACGACTGGATTTCTAGTTTTCTACCCGTCTCTTTATTCTAAAGACAAGGCACTAAACGCTAGTGCCTTGTCTTTTTTTATTTATGTTTACACTATTAAATTTGATTCCTTTCGCGTTTTGCTAGATAGGGCATAACGAACCCTAAACCAATCAAAACAACAATTCCAACAATATTGATGATTAATTCATGCCAAAAAAGTGATGAACCAAAAGCGGCATCCTGTGGTAAGACACCAAAAAGAGTTGCAATTATTGTTACAGCAAAACACCAGACACCAACGGCAACAGCAAATCGGTCGTTTTTGATAAACACGTACTCTGATTGGTATTTTTGACTATTTAAACGGATTTTGATAAACGCAAAGAAAATCCAACAAGTCACACCTGGAGAAATAATCCCATTCAAGTTCAATAACCAGTTAAAAATATCATTCATTTCTGGCAAGAAAACACCCAACAATAGAATAAAAGCACTTAACGCAGTTGTTAGAATATATCCATTAATTGGTAGACCATCTTCATTTAATTTTGTTAATTTTTTAGGCATGAATTCTTTACCTGTATCTGAGATAAGCATTCTTGTCATAGCATCAAGTAAAACTGCAAGCAGCGCACACATATAAATAATTTGTGTCACCGCAAAGATATACATCAAGCTATTCCCCATATGAAAAAACTCACCTAGCCGTTGAAAAGCATAATAAGAACCATTCATCTTTAGATTATTCGGTAAATGGTGCGCATCGAAGAATACACCTAAAGAAAAAGAACCAAAAACAGTTAAGAAAATAGTCATAACAGTTAACATAATCATTGCTTTAGGAAATTCTCTCTTCGGTTTACGCATTCGAGTAACGAAAGGCGCAACTAATTCTGCTCCATTAATTGCATAAATCAGTAACCCAATCGTCGTTAAGTAATGCAGATCAAATTTTGGCAAAATTGTTTTGAAATTCATTGGTTGTGTTTCAATGTGTCCATTTGGCATAAATAGAGAAGTAAAGGTCATAATAACGAATAAGATTGTCATCACAAACATTGCACCACCGCCAATTGTGCTTAGAACTTCTAAAGACTTCTTAAAATGACGTTGCAAGAAAATAAATGCCAAGAAAATAACAAATGTCAGTAAAGCAAATAACGAATTAGACATTGTGTCTTCCATCGAATCATTTCCATTAATCAACCAACCAAAACCAACTACCACTGCATTAGCGGTGTCAACAACATAGGGGATAGAAGCAGCCCAATAAGTCCATGCCGTAAAATAGCCAAGTTTATCACCACTTGTCCCACGAACCCACGAACTCAAACCACCACCTTCATGATTAAAGACAGACCCAAGCTGACCAACCATCAATGAATAGGGAACAACGTATAGTATTAACAAAATAACCCATGAAGTAATAACACCCATGCCTTGATTAGCAAAATTATAAATAATATCATCAAACCCAATAACCGTAACAAAAGACATTAATGCCAACACGGGCCACGAAATAAAATTTTTCTTTTCTTCCATATACATAACCTCCAGCAAGTATTATAATCTTATTTTTCTGAAAATAATATGAAAGACAATCTGTGTTTCACTTAAAATATAGCGAAAGAACACAAAGAGAACTAAAAAATAAAAATCATCTATAAGTTAAGAAATAAAGCGATTAAAACAATCAATCTGCAAATTTCACTAAATAATCAATAGTTAAGGTTGAAATCCCACAAGCGTTTAAACATATCAGTAGTTTTTCGATTAAAAAAGTTACAATAATTGTATTGATCACAATACATAAAGATAAATCATTTTTTATAGTATTTATGTTGAGTAAAGATAAAAGCAACATACAAAATTCATGCAAAATAATTTTTAAATGTTGTATTCAGTAATAATTAGCTAAAATTAATATAAAACAGCAATTATTTGATTAAAAGAGTGAATCTCATTCTTATAATCTACTTTGTATAATATATATTATGTAAACTAAAATAAATTTAAAATTTAAATCGCTGTACCAACCCTCCCTTTGTTCCTAAATTAAGCATTATTTGACGAAAATCATTCGTTTTTGTTTTATATACGTAAAACACAGTAAAATTTGTGTTTAAAATTCTGACGTACACTTGTCTTGGTAAAAATGTTTTAGATTTAGCTTGAAACTACTTAATTTCTGAAAAAATGTACCCAAATTCCAAAAATTCGTAGTCAATATTGTCATTTGTTCGTAGGATAAACATAAGATTTGCTTCGCCACGAAGAATTCACAGGTTTTTGGCGTGCTTGGTGGATTAATGGAATCATTTATACAGCTACAAAATTACCAATTAGAATATAGAAAATAATCAAAAACACTGGTTTTAGACATATAAAGTGGAATTATTTTATTATCTGTGTCTTGATTGATTCAGACTAATTAAGCACAAAAAAGAGGAATCTTGGGATACAATTCCTCTTTTGATGGCTTTTTAGGCTACTGACAATAATATATAATTAAGCATTGTAATGTTAAAACTTCTTAATCTAAAAAGAGAGTTTCAAACATTTTTTAGAAAGCTGCTGTCACCTGGTGAAAAACCTCTTTGATTACAGGCAAGAAATAGATCACTCCGGCAGCTCCTAGAACTAAGAATAGTTGTTTTCTTTGTTTTTTTCGTTTCAGCATGCTTGTTGTTTTATGAAAAAAGTACAAAGCACTTTTTGCTAACGCTGTTACTGTCGATAAAATCAATGTTGGTGAATAAGCTGTTTGCTTTTCCGAAGTAACAGCTAGTAATTTCGTCCCATAAGTTGGATACTTGATAAATGCTTGATATAGCGCAATTAAAACAATTGCCCCCATTGAATAATTTAGTAATGAATGAATTTTTCGCAAAAACGGTACCTCTTATCTTTATTATTTTATAAATATTTTTATTTTTGTTTTCTAAGTGTTAAAATTCTCACTTTTCGGAATAAATGTCTTTACTCTGATTGTGACTCTTTTTCTGAATTTGCTTTGTCCATCCATGGGAATTCGAAGCCAATTGTTAGATCCGCTTTTAATACTAAAACTGCATCGAACTTCCCTTTTTTACCAGTAAATCCTTTGATTACCTTGCTGGTCTTTCTTTTCGATAAAAGCTCACGTAGGTTCGTCTTAGTCAGTTTCTTTTTAGCGACTATTGGCCATAATTTGAAGTCACATTCTGCGTTGAGACAACTTGCAACCTTAGGATACAACATCACAACCCCTTTTTGACACTTTGGACAGCGACCCAATTGATCGTTCTTCTTCTCCATCGCCTTAATTTGACGTGTACCGCTAACTTCCTTTGATAAATCAACTTGTTGGATTTGTTGCGGAACTGAATCTAGCAAATGTAAAATAAATTTTTTGATATTTTCCAAAAATACTTCAGGAGTTCCTTGGTTCTCTCCAATTTTTCGTAAATACCCTTCCCAACGCGCAGTCATTTCGGCACTGGTCAATAGTGGTTCACTTGCGACAGCTTTACATAAAGTGATACCTTTTGAAGTAACAAATAGTTCATTTTTCTTTACTTCGATATAGTGACGCTGCTTCAAATTTTCGATAATATTTGCACGTGTTGCTTCAGTTCCAATCCCTTCCACTTCTTTCAATATTTCTTGTGCTTCGTTATCATCTAATGTTTTCCCCGCTGTTTTCATAGCTGTAATCAGCGTCCCTTCATTGTAAGGTTTGGGAGGTTGTGTTTCTTTTTCGAGACGCTTCAATTCGACTTCAACAAAATCACCTTCTTGAATTATCGGCAATTTTTGCAGGTCTTTTTTCTTTTTCTTTCCAGTATTTAAGATTGCTTGCCAACCTTGTTGGATAGGTATTTTGCCAATACTTTTTAGTCTCAATTGATTTACAGCTGTCAAAATAGTTGTTTCTTCATAAATGTAGTTACTTGCAAACATTGCGAGCGTCGTTTGTAGCACCTGCAAATAGACCGCTTGTTGGAGACGCGAAAGTTTAGCAAAACGTTCTTTGGTCGGGATCGTTTTGGTAGGAATAATTGCATGATGTTCCTGTACTTTACTAGCATCAACGTAACGTTTTTTCGGAAAGAGTTCTGGTGTTTCAATCGTTTCAATACCAAGAAATCCTTTATATTTTTCTAATCGCTGAACTAGATAGCGATGTTCATTATCAGTAATGTATGGCGAATCTGTTCTGGGATAGCTTAAAAATTTACTTTCATATAACCCTTGAACCGCTTCTAAAGTTGATTTTGCACTAGCTTTCATCAACTGATTCATTTTCGATTGCAAACTAGATAGCGAAAATAATCGTGGACTACGTATTTGCTTTTCTTTTTTTTCTACCTTGTTGATTCGCCCTTCTTGAACACCCAAATGCGTACCTAATTTTTGTAATTCTTCTGTTAATGCTTCTGGTGTCTTGAAATTTTTTTTGGGTTCCATTTTTCCGATGAATCGCCCATTTTGATGTCGAATTTCTCCCTCACCTTCGAAATAAGGTTCCTTTTTGAAATGATTGATTTCTTCTTGTAGTTTAAAAATCATATATAAAGTAGGTGTTTGCACTCTTCCTAGTGAAAAGCTACCATCAATTCCTTTATTTTGAAGCAACAAACTGTATAAAGGACTGCCATTCATTCCGATTAGCCAATCAGCATTTTGTCTTGCTTTTGCCTCTTTATACTTCGGATAATAGTATTCACCTGGTCTTAAATCTTTAAAGCCATCATAAATTGCTTCTTTTTCTAAGGAATTAATCCATAAACGAAGATATTTTTTTTCTTTGGAAAATGCTTTTGCTTGACGAATAATCGACCAGGCAATCGCTTCTCCTTCTCGATCCCCATCAGTAGCAACAATAATGGTATTTGCAGACTGCAGCTCTCTTTTGACAATTGCAAACTGCGCTCTCTTATCCGTAGGAACTTCATATTGAAAAGTTTCAGGGAAAATAGGTAAATTTTCTAAGGACCATCTCGCCCAACGTTGATCATATGCTCCCGGTGGAACCATATCTACTAAATGGCCAAATCCATAAGTAATTGTTACTTCACCTGTAAATAACGGATCTTTGATTTCATAATAACCATCCCGTTTTTTTCGTTGTTGAAAGGCTTCAGCATAAGCTTTTGCTTGTGATGGCTTTTCAGCTAAAATGACTGTTTTCATAGCTTTCCCTCCGTTATTCAAGCTATTTTCGACTTACCTATTATGAAACAAATTCTTGAATCTGACAACCAAAAAAAGCCTTACCTCATCAAGAGTCTGATAAGGAAAGGCGAAAATACGTTCGTAGTTTCATAAAAATGAAGATTTATCCATTTAGACCATAAATTCAACAAATCTTTGATCCCAAATTTTTTCATAAAATGCAATTGTGTCTTGCGCACTCATAAATGCGTTGTCGTAAGTCGTTGTTAAAGAATGCAACATCCTTACTTGATAGCCTAGGTGGTGCGCAACTTTGATTGACGTATCAATGCAATATTCTGTTTGTGCCCCACAAATTTCCAGCGTCTGAATATTTAACTCCATCAGCATATTTTGTAGCGCTGTTTCGAAAAAAGCATTCGCATGCGTTTTTTCTACATAACGCGCTTCATTTGGTTGAATAATTTCGGGAATGATTTTCCAAGCCGTTGTCCCTGAAATTAGTTCTTTATCGGAATGTTGAATAAAGATGATTTGCTTTTGTTGTTCTTTATATAAAAGTATACGTTCATTTACTTGTTTTGTTAGCAATTCTAATCCAAAAATTTCAGTTTTATCGTGACAAACACCGTTTTGTAAATCAATTACGACTAGTGCATCACATAGTTGTGCTTTCATACAAACGTCCCCTCATTGTTTTCTACATTATAGCCGATTTAGTCCGATATCTGCCGCTGGCAACACGTATTCAAGCAAAGAGAAATCTTGATTATTATGCACGCGAATTTCCAAAGGGTTTAACTGTAGCAAAGGCTCAAGTTGCCGTTCGAGCATGATTGGCGAATGCGTACTAGTACTTCCGATATTCAATAACTCAATGCACACATCTGGTGATAAGTTAGAAGCAATCTTGGGTACATCTCTATTCAAAAAATAATCGACTAAAACGATGTCTCCTTGAAGTGCATGAATCATGTCTTGATTTTTGGCTAGTTCTACATAAACAAATTTCAACTTATTTTTCAAATCACTTGTCCGAACGTTTCGATAAAGCTGTTTGGTAATATGTTTTCCAAGTGATTGCGTACGAGTCACCAAAAAGACTGTTTTTTTCTTTAACATAGCTATCCCCTCTCTTTTTCAACACTATAAAACTATTTTCAGAAACATTACATTTATTTTCACTGAAAGAACGTTTTTTTTACTTATTATTAATAATTGCAGTCGGTAATTCCTCAATTAGACACACAAAATTGCTTTAAGCTAACTTTAGGTTAACTATGTTAAAATTAATTAGAATGAAAAATGAGGTGAATCAATGATAAAGTTACTCATTGTTGAGGATGAAAAAGTTTTATCTGACAACATCAAAGAGATTATTAACGATCTTGGAGAAGTCGTCCAAGTTTACAATGGTAGTGAAGGGCTCTTTGAATTAGAAAGTGGTATTTATGACTTAGTTATTCTTGATCTGATGATGCCCGAAATGAACGGATACGAAGTTTTAGCCCAAGCAAGAAAAGCAAATATCCAGACGCCTGTCTTGATTTTAACAGCAAAAGATGGTTTAGAAGATAAAATCGAAGGGTTTGAAAAAGGCGCTGATGACTATTTAACTAAGCCATTTTATCGTGAAGAGTTGATTATGCGTGTCAAAGCGTTATTGAAACGTTCTTTGGGACTTTTTAATGAGCATTCACTTGAATACAAAGGTGTTACTTGTGATTTAAATCGTAATGAGGTCTCTTTTAAAGGCGAAATTTTACCAATTCAAGGAAAAGAATTTGAACTCTTAACTTACTTTTTGCAAAACAAAGGTATTATTTTAACAAAGGAACAGATTTTCGATCGGATTTGGGGATTTGATTCCGATACGACATTAACAGTCGTTGAAGTTTATATGAGTAATTTACGAAAACACCTGCGTGAAACGACTCTTGCGAAAGACATCAAAACACTCCGAAACGTTGGCTACATTTTACAGGAAGTGTAACAAAATGAAAAAAATAAAAGACAGATTTCCTAACAAGCAAAAAATCCGTTTCTTTTTAACTAATGTTACTGCTTTTGCTAGTATTTTTATTTTATTAGGCTTTATCACGCTTCAACTGCTGAACCAATCTGCCTACAGAGAAACTGATTTAAGTCTAACTCAAATTGATGCAAATTCGCGAGCCGTTCAGTTAGAAATTTCTCGTTATGAACAAGGAAACCCCTTTTTAGAAAATTTTCCTGGTGGACAACCCTTAAGTGATCCGGATAACAATCGTTTTAATACCCAAGTGATTTTGTGGTCTGCTTCTGGCGAGATTTTAAATAAAGCTGCTATTGGTGGCCGTTTAAATCAAATTCAAGGATTGAAATTGAATACCAAAAATCTAGATGTTATTCAAAGTATCGATTTATCTGACTCAGAGAACGATCATTCGTTGGCTTTTCGTTCAATTACACGTAAAGCTGAGTCCAATCAGAGCGAAATTGCTTATATTCAAGTATTAGCAAATACAAATCAGATTAAAGATTCTCTAGCTACCTTTCAAACTGTTATGATTATTTGTATGATCGTCTTCTGGCTGATTTCAATTGGTATTAGTTATTATCTATCTAACTTAAGTATGCGCCCTATTCTAGCTTCGTGGAAACAGCAAAAGGAATTTGTCGAAAATGCTTCTCATGAATTCCGAACACCTTTGTCTATTATCCAAAATAGCTTAGAACATTTATTTACAAAACCAAATCACACTGTTATCGAAGAATCAGAAAGTATTGCTCAAGCTTTAGCAGAAACCCGGCGACTTACTGGACTGACGACAGATTTATTAACGATTGCGCGAAATGATTCGAATCAACGGCTTTTATCAAAAACAGCTGTAAATATCCAGCCGTTCATCGCTCAATTAGTTAAGCCATTTCAAGAAATGGCCGAAATGGATGGAAAACATTTCTTGATTGCGAATAAGACCACAGCTACTGTCTTCATTGATGAAAAGAAAATCCATCAAGTATTAGTTATCCTACTTGATAATGCTTTGAAATACACTAGCCAAAGTGATTCTATCTTGATTGAATCACAAATAACTAACAAAGAATGGAAAATTGAAGTTAAGAATACTGGACCAAATATTTCCCCTGAAGAAAAAGCGCGAATCTTTGAACGTTTTTATCGTGAAGATCGTTCTCGTTCAAAAGAAACTGGTGGCTATGGGCTGGGTTTGGCAATTGCCAAACAAATTGTCGAGCAGCATAAAGGGAAAATTTCTGTAAGGGATTATGAACCACAAGGTGTCATCTTCACTGTTGAATTACCCCTAAAATAAAAGAGTTCCGATAGAATCAATTGATTTGATCTCTATCGGAATTTTTTATTTAGATAGTTTAGTCAGAATTGTTTTTCCTGTACTAATACTTTCCTATTCCTGACTTTTGTTTTAGGATAAGAGAAAGAATCAGCTATCGTTTTGCCTGATCTCGTTAATAACTCATCTGCGTTTAGGATTGCTTTATCCAAAGCTGAAAGGAGAACAATTATGGATAGTAAAACTAGAAAACAAGTACAAGAAAAATTGAAACAAAGATTACAATTGTTACCGCCAATTTTTGAACAGTTCTTGCTTGAAAACCGGGGACACTTATCTTTAAGTAGCCGTTATGAATATGCGAAAGATTTCCATTTATTTACCGATTTTCTAAAAGAATCTTATCCAAAGCAAGAAATGGATGATGAATTTATCTTACAATTAGAGAAACAAGATTACCTGAACTTTCTAGCTAGTATATATCGTCATACACGCTCTTTTCAGACAGCCGCTGAACAGCCTATCGAACAGACATTTAAAAATAATTATCATGGTGTTTCTCGGAAACAATACGCGCTCAACCATTTTTTGAAGTTTTTGTTTCAAAATGGCAAACTAAAAGAAGAAATTTCGTTGTTAGGGACCAGCACCCCAGAGACCACTTCAGCCGCACCACGTTATCTCTCTGCGGATTTATTACTTGATTTTGAAACACTATTCATACCATCTGCAGGATTTGACACAAGCCGAGAAGCTAGTTTTGAGAAGAAAAACCGACCACGCAATCTCGCAATCCTTGCACTATTGCTTTATTGTGGACTCAAAATTCATGAAATTGTTGAATTAAAGAGGAAAGATCTCCTGCTAGAAAAACAGCTGATCCAATTACATCGAAAAGAAAACCGGTTGAATCAAGTACCACTTCCCAATGAAGCATTCAATTTGCTGACAGCGTATCTCACACTAAATGAATTAGCTGCGGAAGAATTTGTCTTTCAATCATCACATGACCAGCAGATTTCTCCTCGAACGATTCGGCAAATTTTAAGTAAAGTAACTGTTTATCAAAATCTTTCACCAGAGTTGTGTCGAAAAACTTTTCGTTATTATACTGAACAATATTTGGATGATCTCGACGCAGTTAACTATTTATGTGGCAATCGCTACCTTCATCAACATAATTTTCAAGAAGTCTATCAAAAAATGCTGGTATTTTCCTACCGCCAATTTAGCTAACATACCGATTTTAGCTAAATTGTCTAGAAATCAACCAGCAATAAAGCTTTTTTCACTTTGATTATCTTTTAGAAAGGAAACGTTTTGCTCTTTTATTCACAAAATAATCTGTTATTTTCAAAGCGTTTGTGCTACGATTATAGCGGAATTTGTAACCCTTTTAACAAAAATTTGATGGAGTGTGACCTATGGAAACAATCGAATATTCCCCACTTAATTTATTTACTAATTACGAAGAGGCAGCAAAAAGAACACCAGATATTCCAATTATTATTGACGAACCTTTAGTTGCTTTTCCTGAGATTGGATTTAAAAGCACTTACAAAGAAAGCTATGAAACCGTCTTAACACGTGCCTATCAGTTGGCAGCAATGGGTGTTGGGCTTGGCGACAAAATCATGCTATATAAAAGTTCAGCATTCGATACTTATTTAATGGCAGTTGCTGCTTCTTATCTTGGTGCTGTACCTGTGATGACTTCTTATCACTTATCTACAGCGACAATGGAAGTTTTCGTTGAGCGATTAGAAGATCCCTTTATCTTATTTGACGAAGTTACTGCTGAACGCGTAGCAGGGATTTCAAATGGTTCAAAAGAAAAGCAATTATCAGTGAAAGAATTATTGAACCAATCGGCAACGCCAGTTTCTCAACAAGAACTACCAAAAGATCAAATTGCCTACATGACACATACTTCGGGAACAACAGGCATTCCAAAATTGATTTGTCATTCAGCAAACTCTATGGGCTGGCGAACAAAATGGCAAAAAACGATTTTTACAAAAATTGCAGCAAAAGAACTAGTTGCTTTCCACATTTCTCCCGTCCACTCTCGTTTCAATATCGGAATTTCTTCTTTAATGGCTATGGGTTTCCCAATGATGCCGTTAGCTAATGCACAGGGGGATCATATAGTTAAAATGCTAACTGAAAATCCACCAATTGCACTAGAAACGCATCCAAATAACTTTGTTCAATGGAGTTTCGTTGCAAAGGAGGCACCAGAAGCTTTTGCTGGAATTCGTTACTACCACTCGACTTTTGATGCAATTAATAATCAAACGATGGCAACTTTTCTTGACACATCTAACACTAAGGATGCTATCTTTTTACAAGTTTATGGTCAAAGCGAATGTGGTCCAATGATTCTCAAAGCACATACATTGGAGTCACTAAAAACAAACGATGCTCGTGATATGGGCGTTGGTCTTGGTGACTTGACTAAAGCTCGAATCGCAGACGACCAGGGGAATCTCTTACCTATTGGCACAGATGGTCATATCCAATTCTTATCAAAAGGCCGCGCATTGACTTACTACAAAGAAGATGCACGTTTCCAAGAAAATGTTTATGGCGACTGGTGGGACAGTGGTGATTACGGTGTAATGAATGCAGATGGGCACCTTTTCTTAAAAGATCGTCAAGTTGACTTGATCGAAACAATCAATAGTACATTAGCAATCGAGGATTACTTACTTGACTCTCTTGATTTCCTTGCTGAAGTCGTAATCGTACGTGATAAAAATGATTCACCACAGCCAATCATTGCTTTAGCACCTGGAAAAGAAATGGATTGGGACACTTATTGGACACAAGTTCATGAACTACCACGCTTGAATACGCCAATTATTCGCGCATTTGAAGATATTCCACGGACTGCAACAATGAAAGTCCAACGTCTGCAAATCGAACAAGAATTAAAAAATCAATAAAAATTTTTTAAACAAACTGATACTTTTGATAACGATGTTCTCTTCGTTGTCAAAAGTATTTTTTATTCCCCCGTTTTTACAAAATTGGCTGAGTTTCAAATCTGCCAATTGGCTGTTTTCATTTTATTTTACTTTCGCTATACTTGCTTTCATGGAGGAAAACAAGATGAAAAGAGTATTAACAATTGGCGGATCTGACCCTTTCGCAGGTGGCGGAATTCAATCCGATTTAAAAACTTTTGAAAACTACCAGCTTTTTGGCTTAAGTGCCTTAACCTGTGTAGGCTTTTTGGATGAGCAAGGCGCATTCCAATTAGAAAATCTATCACCGAGACTACTGAAACAACAATTAGCTTCACTAACAAAAATGACGAGCCTTGATGGAATCAAGCTTGGCTTACTTCACTCAGAAGAAGCCATCACGATTGTACGTGATTTTTTGATACAAAATTCAGAACTTCCAATTGTCCTAGATCCTGTCCTTGCGTTTAAAGAAACCAAAACGACTGAAAATAAACGTTATATGGATAAAATGATTTCTGAACTTTTTCCTTTAGCAACTGTGATTACCCCAAATTTAAAAGAAGCGGCTTTGCTAGCAAACCAAGATAAGTTGCGCTCACTAGATGATCTTCGCCACGCAGCTCAAACCATCCACGCTCTCGGAGCAAAACAACTTGTGATTAAAGGTGGTCAAGGCATTCATGGTGACTTTGCTATCGATTTATTTTTTGACGGCGAAAAAGAACAACTATTTACTCGTAAAAAATTAACAAAGTCAACTGTGAATGGTGCGGGTTGTACGTTTTCTTCTGCTATTTTAGCAAATTTATGCCAAGGAAACTCCTTACCTGACGCAATTGCGACTAGTAAAGATTATGTTTATCATTGTATTGAACACGGCATCTTGATGAATGATGGCTCCGGAAGTGTTTGGTCCGGAGGAAAATTAAAGGAGGAATAACGAGGAATGAACATTAGACAAATAACCACTTATGCTATGTTGATTGCGCTAACTGTTGCGCTTTCTCTGACGATTCTTATCCCCGTTCCAGCCACAAATGGTTTTATTACCTTATGTGAAGTTGGGATCTATACAGCAGCTTCGTTATTTGGGCCGATTGGTGGCTTAGTAGTTGGTGGTTCCAGTGGTTTATTGATTGATTTGATTTCAGGTTATCCACAATGGGCGATTTTTTCTCTGCTCATTCATGGGTTACAAGGATTGACAGTGGGTTTGATTGGTCGACAAACAACGCTTCGCTGGTTTCTTGGATTATTAACTGGTAGTGTAGTCATGATTATTGGCTATTTGTTAGCCGGTTGGTTCTTATATGGCTGGCCAGCGGGAGTCGCGTCAATTCCCGGAAATATGATTCAGAATCTATTCGGAATTGCTCTCACCTACCCATTAGTTTCTGGCTTGAAACGATTTCAATTAGGAAAACAACGCTAATCATAGCGAAAGAAGGATGAATAAAATGGAATTAACAAAAGAAATGTTGGCAAAAGAATTAACGGAAATGGTTACTGATATCTTGAATGAAGCAAACCTAAGGGCAGGTGATTTATTTGTATTAGGATGTAGTACCAGTGAAGTTGTCGGTGGACATATCGGAAAAAACTCTAGTGCTGAAGTTGGTCAATGGATTGTCCAAACATTAAAAGAAATCCTTGATCCTAAGGAAATCTCGCTAGCTGTCCAAGGCTGTGAACACTTAAATCGGGCACTTGTCGTGGAACGTAACGTGGCAGAAAAGAAAAATTTTGAAATTGTAACAGTTGTTCCAGCTTTACATGCAGGTGGTGCTTGTTCTGTTGCCGCCTTCGAGCAATTTGCTGATCCAGTCGAGGTCGAACACATTGTTGCACAAGCGGGAATCGATATTGGTGATACGTCTATTGGCATGCACGTCAAGCATGTTCAAGTTCCTGTCCGTCCCCGTTCAAATACTTTAGGTGGGGCTCATGTCACTGCGCTACGATCTCGTCCTAAATACATTGGCGGGCCACGTGCGCAATACAATACTAATGAACGTTAAGTAGTGATTAGCTTCAAGTAATAAGAAACCTTTTCTAACAATCACTTTCCATATGTTTATAAAAAAAGGACTTATTACCGAAGAAGCTGCTTTGGGAACATCATTTATTCAGAAAAAGGAAGCTGGTTTTTTCCCCAGCTTCCTTTTTTCGGCTCCTTTTCTTCTTACACTTTTTCAGATGTGTACTAGAGAACCTTTCGTTGATACATTCTGGCCTCATAAGGTGCAAATTCACCAACAAGACCAAATTGGGGCTCATCTAAATAATTGGTTAATACCAGTGACCAGTCTTCCGCTAATTTTTCAGTTGTTAGATCAAAAGTTGTCTTTTCCATCGTTAAGTTTACCATAATCAGGAATTGTTCACTAGATTCTATACGTTCGTAAATAAATAACTGCTTGTGTTCAGGTAAATATTCTTTGAATTCACCTGTAATCAATGCAGTATGCTGCTTTCGTAATTGAATCATTTGTTTATAAAAAGATAAAAGTGAATTTGGTTCTTTTTCTTGCGCTTCGACGTTGATAACTTCCTTATTTGGATTAACAACTAACCAAGGATCATGTGAAGAGAAACCAGCAAATTTTTCATCCGTCCATTGCATTGGTGTCCGGCTATTATCTCTTGTCGTGCTACGAATGATTGCCAATGATTCTTCCGGTGTGCGCCCTTCTTGAAGCAATCGTTGATAAAGTTTTCTTGAATCAAGTGCATCTACTTGTTCGATTGATTCGAAAGCCATGTTGGTCATTCCAATTTCTTGTCCTTGATAGATAAATGGTGTCCCTTGTAAGAAAAAATACATCATTCCTAACGCTTTTGCAGACTCCAACCAATAATTCTGGTCATTGCCAAACGCAGAAACGCTTCGAGGTACGTCATGGTTTTCCATATAAAGTGCATTCCATCCTTTTCCTGCTAAAGAGTTCTGCCACTGACTTAATGCTTGTTTCAGTTTGACAACATCCAGCGCACCTTGTTCTTCATGGTTCCACAAAGAAATATGATCGAACTCAAAAATCATATCAAAATACCCAGATTCACCAACCCATTGTGGGCCTTCCGTTGCAGATACACCACTTGCTTCACCAACAGTCATGATGTCATACTCGTTAAAAATGGTTTTTAGTTCGGTCAAATACTCCCCGATTCCGGTTACATTTTGAAATGGTGAAAATGGATTAGCTGTTGCTGGAACAGCATAGTCTGCTTTTTTGATATGTGAAATGGCATCTAATCGAAAGCCATCAATTCCTTTTTCTAGCCACCAGCGAATCATGGTAAATAGTTCTTCTCTCACTTTCGGATTTTCCCAATTCAAATCAGGTTGTTCCTTGGCAAAAACGTGTAAATAAGATTGTCCGGTCTCCTCATCATGTGTCCAGGCTGAACCACCAAAAATGGACTGCCATTCATTTGGAGCTAACTCTGATGTGCTATCTGCCCATAAATAATAATCACGAAAAGGATTATCTACCGATTTTTTTGATTCAATAAACCATTTATGTTGATCGGATGTATGATTGATGACCAAGTCCATAATGACTCTGATTCCCATTTGATGTGCTTCAGCCAACAGCAAATCAAATTCTGCCATTGTTCCAAATTTTGCTAAGATTTCTTGATAGTCACTGATGTCATAACCATTATCAACAAATGGAGAAGAATAAATAGGATTGATCCAAATGAAGCCAATCCCTAACTCTTTTAAATAACTTAATTTTTCACGAATTCCATTAATATCACCAATCCCATCTTGATTGCTGTCTTTAAAACTCGCGGGATAGATTTGATAGCCTACTTCTTGTTGCCACCATTGCACATTTTTTGTCATGTGGATGTCCTCCTTTATCTTTTCATCAATTATAAACGAAATTGCTTCCTATAAGTCTTTGTTACCGTTAACAAAAAAGAATTAAAAACACTCAAAGCAAAAAACATACGTTCATTGCTTTGAGTGTTTTAGTAACTATTGATAACTTCCTATAGATAACGAGCAATCAACTGGATCATTTGTTTAGGAAATTCTTGGAGATCTGTAATATCAAGGAAACGACTTTCACCGTAAATTTCTTTAATTTCTTCTTTATCTTGGCCAATCGCCGCAGCAATGAAAATAATTCCTTGTCGATCATATTCTTTGATGACTTCTTGAATGTCTTCCTTTGCTTTTTTTCCAGTATAATCTGGAAGAGCTTTTGGCTGTCCATCACTAATATTCAACAATAACTTGGTAGTTGCCGTTTGTTGGTTCAACTTATCAGCAACCACTCTTAAAACAGCTCCGTCGCGGTTATTTTGGCGTGGTTTCATTGTCACCAATTTCTCATCCAACCATTGAAAAGTATCAGCAAATTCTTTATAAGAAAAAATCGATGTCTTTTCACGCACGGAAACATCTGCTGTATCACCATTGATCATCAGTGGGATATTGACACGTTTAGCAAATTCCGCAATCGCAATCGCGGCTTTTTTTGCTGCTTCTATTCGATCTTCGCGAATCATCGAACCTGATTCATCTAATCGAATAGCAACGGCTAGAGACGGTTGTTCATGTGGCGGATTTTTTTTGTCAAAATTACGCAAATCACCATATGCAATGCGACTAGCATTAAAGCGTTGCCCTTCGTACTTACCTTTTTGATAACTTGTGCTTTCTTCGCTATCTAAAAGTTCTAATACTTGTCGACTTAATGAATCGACGACTGGAAAGACTTGGGCTCTGATTGCTCGTGCTTCATCGCTGTTTATTTGATACTTCGGTCGGTGAACGATCAATCCTTCTTTTTCATGCATCGTGCCTTTCATGATTTGGCGCGCTTCTTTGTTCAACTCTTTTTTCATTTCTTTGTCATGGGCGTCCATGTCAGCGGCAGACATTTCAGCAGACTCATCTTCCGCACTTTTTTCTGTCTGATGTTTTCCTTCGACGTCACTGCTTCGTTCTTCTTGAATGTTATCTAGATTCTCAGATTCGTCTGTCTCTTCTGGAGTTTCTTTATCAGCCATTTCTTCTACTTTTTCAAGTGTAGATAGTTCTTGTTCTGCTAAAGTCAATTCTTCTGGAGCAAGCTCTTCAATCTGGCGCTCTTCTGCTTCTAATCCGCTGATTTTTCGTCCACGGACTGTTGGTGCATCAGTAGCTTCGCCCCACTTTTTTGCTCGAAGCAACTCTCTCAATTCAATTAATAACCCCGTATCCTCTAAAGCTTGAAGCAAAATCTTTAGTTCATCTGGATCCGTTGTCAGTTTATATAAGACTTTTGGGTAGATAGATTGTAATAAATCTTGTCCTTGCTTCATCGTATTCACCCAATAAAAATATGAACGCATTCCTGCGACACCTTTGATCGCGTTTGCTTTGGCTGTTTCGTCTAATAATCGAATAATTTCTGCCATTTTGAATAAAATAGCTGAGTCTTGAATTCCTGTTTTCCCAACAGCACGTTCGACCATTACTTCGAGACTAGGTAAATCCATTTTTTCTGCATGCTGCATTCGGTCACGCAACGATTCATTCAGTGGTCGATTTCCTTGATAGTTTCGGTTCGTCGTAATCACAACTACGCAGTCAGGATGGCGACGGACGATACCAGCGGGTAAGTTCAACATACCATTTGGTTCCAAGGCTGAGTTTAGCGCGACTAAGACAGACGCATCTCGAATCACTGTTGGCTCTTGGATTTCAAGTAAATAGCCTTTTTCCATCGCACGGACGATTTCTGAAGGGTAATATTTATAATGAATAGGTGTTGTTTCAGATTTTGCTTCAATTTGTTGTACAAATTCAGCTAGTTTTTCTCGTGCTGAAAGTACATCTAATTGGTAATGTGATTGGACTAAACGTAAAACAGCATCAAAACTCTCGGTTTGAGAGATGGCTTCCAACAATTCTTGACTATCCGCATCGACAGATTCCACTACTGGTAATAACGCACCAAACACATCTGATTTATCCATATCTGCAAAACACGTCACCTTTGTATAAGGTAATTGCAAATCAGCAGATAACGCCTTAGCTAATTGTGTTTTCCCAGATCCGGCATCCCCTTCCAATAAGATATTCATGATTTTCATCTCAGGATCGAGCCAGTTTTCATTGATTTCTGTTGCAATTCGAATTTCTTCCACACTTGTTCGGTGACTTTTTGGTTTTTGCCAAATCATCTGTTTTTCTAGGCGTGAAAATACTCGGTCTTGCGTAAGTGAGAACTCTCCCATTATGCAACCTCCTTTAACGATTCGACGAGTTTAATAACCTAATTCTTCTAGCAAACGTTTTAAGATGCGGAATCGTTCACCAATGAGTTCACCATCTTTTTGTAATGTATCATAGTAAAGAACAATATCCTCATCAATCTTAGGATTTTTTGTATCGACTTCAACAGTCATTCGGTTTCCCTGCAAACCAATGATATCGACCACTGGGTTTTCAGGATCATAGAATTTTTTATAACGATACGCATCTTGGAAATACAAACTTCCTTGAGCTGCTAAAATTGCTAAATCTAAAATGCGAGTAATTGGTAATTCTTCTGATTGACGTGACCATTTTTCCCCTGTATGACGCCAAACTTTTCCAGAAATATCGACTTTTCCACGATCATTCCATTGTGCTAAACCAAGAGACAAGCCTTTTGCATCTGTATCTAGTGCATTACGGCCATCAACTTTATCATAATCTTCAACGACAAGAACAGGTTTGTGTTTTAAATTTGTTGGGATTTCCATAAGAAACACTCCTTTAATATTTATGTTAGTAATTTACTAAATTACTAGCGTAGTAAATTACTAACGACCAATAAGATTATAAGCCTATAGACAAAAAAAAGCCAGCAAACAAATTTGTTTGCTGGCAAAATAAATAAAATAAGAATTATTGCGCTGAAATAGCAAGTCCTACTGCTTTTTCTCCAAGATGCGTTCCAATTACCGGGCCAAAGTGACCAATCTCAATTTCTGCATCGGGGTATTTCTTTTGTAATTTTTCTTTTTCACTGATTGCAACATCTAAGTTATTCGCATGGATCACATACAACTTAACTGGTCCTGCAATTTCAGTTTTTCGTTGGCCAATAATATCTTCTGCACGGGCGAATGCTTTTTTGCTTGAACGAATCTTTTCAAACAAAACGATTTTCCCATCCGTAAAAGTTAAGATCGGTTTAATTTTTAACAACCCACCAATCAACGCTGCACCATTTGTTAAACGACCTCCGCGCACTAGATTGTTCAAGTCATCAACTATCAAATAAGCGTAAGTATTATCGCGAATATGATCAATATGTGAAAGGATCTCTTCAAGTGATGTTCCTTGATCATTTAAATCCAAGGCAGACTCAACCATGTGTCCCATGGGCATGCTTGTAATTTTCGAATCGTATGGAATCACCGTTAACCCCTTCACATCTTCTTTCATTGCAAACAATGTATTAACAAAACCCGAAATGCCAGAAGAAAGGTGGATACTGATTATCGTGTCATACCCTTTCGCCTTTAATTCGTCATATAATGCCAAAACTTCTCCCACAACCGGCTGAGATGTCGTAGGGAAATCTTTACTGTTTTTTAGAAGACCATAATATTCATCAGCTTCAATATCGATACCTTCATTATAAATCTTCCCATCTAAAATAACTGGGATCGGAATTACATATAAGTCGGGATGGTTCTTGATACGTTCCGGCAAATAAGCCGTACTATCAGTAACAACTGCAAGTTTCATTTATCTATTTCCTCGTTTCAAAGAATTTTTCCAGACCTTATAACTATAGCATAATTTTGCTTGTAGATAAATCTAAAATCCGTTTCTATCAAAAAAGACTGTCACAAAAATCGCTTTTTGTGACAGCGTATAGTTAAGAATAATAAGCAACTCTTTCCTCAGGCGTTCCGGCGATGCAATAGTGAGTGGATACCACTTTTACCAAACTGAGCGAAAAGAAAAGTCACACCTCCGACTCCTGTAATCAACACACAATAGATCACAGCGTTCGTCTTGCTTTCTAATGAGAGTTGCGTCTGCAATAAAAAGAACACTATCATACATACAAGTAACATTAGTGCTGTCGAACGAACTGTTTTAAGGAAGAAGTCTTTGATTCTGTATAATGGTGCTATTTGATACTCGTGACACATGTACCAATAACCACGGATAAACACATACCCAAATGCCAATCCATTTGACAAACTCATCCCATAGCCACCAAATAAAGCTAAGAAAATGACTTGGAAAAGAACTTTTAAGACAATTGCTTGTACCGTTAGCCGGATAGCAAACAAATGGTGATTCAATGACTGTAACATCGTTGATAAAATTGTAAATAATGAAAAGAATAGCGAAGCTAGTAACGCTAATTGGAAATACCCCACACTCTCAGGATCATAACCAAAGAACAGTGTGTACAATGGTCCTGCTAATAAAGACATCCCTGCAAGTGATGGCAATAAAATCAAAATCGCGATTGAAAAACTATCTCCAACCGTTTTTTCAATTTGTTTTCGGTTTTCTTTTTTCAAAGTGCTTAATAATGGCAAACTACTGATTGCTACGGTACCAACCATTGAAATCAAAATCAAGGTCAACTTGTTCGGATTCACTGACGCTCGACTAAATAAAAACTCTAACTGTTGATCTGCGAGATCTGGACGGAAAAAATGTAATAACGGCTTCATCGTTACTTGGTCGATCATTTGTACAATCGTAATAACTGAACCAACAAAGATAAACGGAAGTGTTTCACGTATAATAGCGCTTGAAGCACGACGATTGTCTTTTTTGAAATAACGGGTAGATATCAAGAAATCTTTCAATCTAAAGTAATCTTTCTGTCGTCCCACTACATACATATGGAAAATCGCAGCTAAACCACCGAAAAACGACGCGACGGTACTGACTAAAACTGCTTCTAAAATCGTTCCATTCGTTAGGACACGCAAATAATATGTCCCAGCTAAAATAACCAGAACTCGAATTGCTTGCTCAATAATCAATGAAGTTCCATAAGGGCGCAAGTCATTCTTCCCTTGAAAATATCCACGCATTGCACTTAATACCGGAATAGCGACCAATGAAGGACATAAACTACGAATCGCTAAAATCCCATTATTCACATTGGCAATTGGACTGATTCCTGCCAGTGCTGGCGCAAATAAATACATCAAAACAGCCGAGGCAATCCCAATGACAAACATGATATTAATCGTACTGCGAAAAATCACTCGACTTTCTTGTGCATCTCCTTCTTTCGTTGCAATGGCAACTTTTTTCGCGATTGCGTTAGGAAAGCCAACTGTTCCAAGCATCAAGAATAATCCATAAGGCAAATAACCGACATTGTAGAGAGTTGTAGCCAACATCCCATCTTGATTATCACCCATCATCATTAACCAAGGAATTAAGTACACAACACCTAAAACCTTACACAACAAATTGGCAAACGTTAACCAAAATGTTCCTTGCATCAATTTTTTATTCATCAAATCTTCCTCAACTATATATTAGGTTCTAAACATCTTTTACATTATAGCAAAAAAACAAGAACAAGTAATCCCAGCATTGCTTTTTCATTTCATCAGCCTGATTATCTCAGCACACAGATTCCACAAATGCCAATCAACCTTTCAATAAGTGATTTTCTAGCTAGACTGTTTCAACTATTATGCTATACTTTTCTCATAACGAATTTCATTCGTTATTTAGACAAGTCAGTTGGCGGAAAACAGACTGCTTGTCTAGTTCAATATTCTTTGGGGACAACCAGTGGTCGGTTGTCTCTTTTTTATAACATTTTAATCATTCAGGTTGAATCTATCGAAATCAGCTTTCTTTCATTCGCTTGCTGAGTTAAATACTATCATTCATCCAGCTACAATCAAGTTTGTTAAAGGAACCTTAACACTTTCTCCACTTGTCAAAATTCCGGCTGAGAACCGTTGTTCAAAATGAATTTATCTAACACTCTTTGTACCAATCATTTGTTTCGTTTATTTCAAAAAAAGTCTGGAACATTAATCGAAATGATTATGCTCCAGACTTTTTTAAAATACACAGCGTTTTCAAAAGTTATTTTCTTGGAAGCACGCTAACCCCTTCCAAAAACAAAAATAGGTGAGTTATTTCCGGATACTCTTGCTTATTTCTCAGAGCTGATTGTTTTTGACCCAACCTCTTTTAAGAAAGTTATTTTTATTTTAAGATAAGTTTTCACCATTCGTTTCAATCACTTTTTGATACCAATAAAATGATTTCTTACGACTGCGGTTTAACGTACCATGCCCTTCGTCATCACGATCAACGTAAATAAAACCGTAACGTTTACTCATCTCACCTGTTCCTGCACTGATTAAATCAATGCAGCCCCAAGGTGTATAGCCAATCAAATCTACTCCGTCGTCAATTGCTTTGTCCATTTCAACGATATGTTGTCTAAAGTAGTCGATGCGATAGTCATCTTTGATTGTGCCATCCTCTTCTACTTGATCGAATGCACCCAAGCCATTTTCTACTACCATCAAAGGAACTTCGTAACGAGAATAAATTTGATTTAAGGTATACCGCAAACCAACTGGATCAACTTGCCAACCCCAATCGCTGGCTTTCAAGTATTCATTCGCCACACCACCAAATAAGTTTCCACCCGTAGTATCTTCACGGTCCTCAAGGTTAGCGGCAATACAAGTACTCATATAATAACTAAATGTATAGTAATCAACAGTGCCTTCTTTTAACAATGCTTGATCTTCTTCAGTTATTTCCAATTGAATATCATTTTTTTCAAAATAGCGTTTCATATAATACGGATACGTACCTTTAACTTGGACATCACCACAGAAATAATTCAAACGATCATTCAACTGTTGTGTTCTCAGCACGTCTTCTGGGCGACAGGTCTTAGGATACATCGTAATGTAGGCCAACATGCAACCAATTTTAAACTCTGGATTGATTTTATGCCCCGCAACCACTGCTCTGGCAGATGCTAGAAAGACATTATGCAATGCTTGATATTGTTCCGTTTCTGTATACTCACGGTTAAACAAGCCATTGATTTGCTTGCCATGCTCTAATGTTCCAAAATTGATTTCATTAAATGTCAGCCAATACTTCACCTTATCTTGATAGCGTTCAAATAAAGTCGTTGCGTAACGTTCATAAAATGCAATTGTTCGCTGATCTAAAAAGCCATCGTAGCGTTTGCCTAATTGAAACGGTAATTCAAAATGAGAGATCGTCACTAAAGGTTCAATCCCATACTTGTGTAATTCATCAAATAAATCATCATAAAATTGTAATCCTGCTTCATTAGGTGTTTCTTCATCACCATTTGGAAAAATCCGTGACCAGGCAATCGACAAACGATATACTTTAAAACCCATTTCTGCAAACAGGGCGATATCTTCTTGATAGCGGTGATAGTGATCAATCCCTGTATGGCTTGGATAATAGTACTTCTCTTCATCGATTACTAAGTCGAATGTTCGCCGTGTCCCTGCTGTTCGACTACCTGCTCGATTATGATCACTGATTGAATCTCCTTTACCAGCAACATTCCAAGCACCTTCACATTGATTGGCAGCTGTCGCGCCACCCCATAAAAAATTCTTTGGAAAACTCATTGATCTTTCTCCTTCATTTTTGATTTAATTAGCAAGAATAGCGGTAGAAACCAAGGTTCCTTGCTGCACTTCATTTTCATCAGTCACAATAATATCCGCGTAATCAGGCGTATTCGTCACAATGATTGGGACTTGTGTGCTATAGCCTTCTTCTTCAATCGCCTGAATATCAAAACGAACCAACTTATCTCCTTTTTTTACTGTGTCGCCTTGCTTTACAAAAACTTCAAAGTGTTTTCCTTCTAATTGAATCGTATCAATGCCAATGTGAATCAATAATTCCATGCCATCATCAGAAATGATACCAATTGCATGATTTGTTGGGAATAAAGTCATGATTGTTCCATCAAAAGGTGCGACAACTTCACCAACAGTCGGCTCAATCACCACGCCTTTGCCCATAATTCCTTCCGCAAAAGCAGCATCTTTTGCTTGACTCAACGGCAAAATATTCCCAGTAATTGGTGAAAATATTTCTTGTTTCGCTACTTTTTTCTTTTGTACTGTAAATGACCCTTTTGCTTCTTCTTTACTCATCGCGATGGTTGGCTCATCATCTTTAAAACCAATCACCCAAGCTAAACCAAAGCCAGCAACTAATGCCACTGCATCTAAGATCATGCTATAAATCGCAAATTTAATATCGCCATCAGGAGAAATAGCACCTGTGTAACGGAAAATTCCTAATCCACCCATTTGATACGCTTGTAAGCCTAAAGCCATAGCTGTTCCACCTGTAAATGCACCAACGACACAAGAGGCCCAGAATGGTTTCTTTTTAGGTAAAGTAATCCCGTAGATTGCCGGCTCTGTTACACCGAATATTCCCGAAATAAATGCTGGAACAGACAATTCTTTTAATTTGGCATTTTGTGTTTTTAACATGACAGCTAAAACTGCTCCTGTTTGAGCAAAAGAAACACTCCCACTTGGCGTCAATAACGCTGTTGGTTGTCCTTGAGATAAAGCAATGATGGCAAATGGGATTAGTGCCCAATGAAGACCAAACATTACTAAAACTTGCCAAGTAAAACCTAAAATCGCACCAAAAATAATTGGGTTAAATGTTTGAATCGCAATCAAACCACTTCCCAACGCTTCCGAAGCCGCATTCATGATTGGACCAATAACGATAAACATCAATGGAACAGTAATCAATGCAGTGAAAAATGGAACTAAAAATAGCTTAACAACATCAGGAATGACTTTTCGTAGTTGTTTTTCAAGAAATGCTGCAAATGCGGTTGATGCAATAATCGGCATCACACTTGAACCATAACCAGCTGCTGGAAGTGAAAATGGAATACCAAAGAAATTCAAGCCACCACTTTCAGCAAATTGACTTGTCAGTGAACCATCAATAAATCCGGTGTACACCATACTTGCTGCAATCATCATTCCTAAAAACGGTGATCCCCCAAAACGTTTCATGGCTGTAAAGCCAATAAAAATCGGTAATAGTAAGAATAGGCCGTCACCCATCGCATTAACTACAGCATAAGTTGGCGTCGCAGCGAACTCTGGTCCTAAAGCAAATGACAAGATTGCAGCAACCCCTTTTAACATACCGGCTGCAGATAATGGCGCTAGAATTGGTTGGAAAATACTTGAAATAATGTCTACAAATTGATCGAATAAGTTTCCTTTTGGTCCTGAATCTGTTTTCTCCTCCAATAAACCTAACACTGCATCCACATCTTTACGTACATCAGGTACATGATTGCCAATCACTACTTGGTATTGGCCACCTGATTGCATAACCGTTACAACGCCATCCATGTTTTTCAACACATCTGTATTTGCTTTACTTTCGTCCTTTAACTTAAAGCGTAAACGCGTAATACAGTTCGTTAACGAATTGACGTTTTCTTTTCCACCAACTTCTTTGACAATGTCTTGTGCTAGTTGTTCATATTTTCCCATGATTTTTTCCTCCAAAATTAAGTATATTTTTTAATCCAGAGGTCTCGCCAACTAAATGTAACGATCCAATTCCTTTTGCTGGGTAAGCTAGTTTTACTCCTTTCATTTTGATTTTAAGAGAAACTCTCTTATTTCGTTTTTTCGATGATTCTTGCAATGTGAATCGTAATATACACCTGCTCATCTCTAGAAACTTGATAGCTCCAACGAGTGGCTAATAATTCAACCACTTTCTTAGTCGCCTCAAAGGCTTCAGGATACTTTTTACTGACAAGGATAAACAGTTCGTTTTCAACTAGTTCGTCTGCTGCTTCTTTTCTTTGCGCATTCAAAACTCTCTCCGCAAAAAATCGTAGATGGGTAATGAAGCGCTGAAAGTAAATGTCGTTTTCAGCAAAGTTGATCTTCAATGTATATTTGATAACCGTTAGAATTTCTTCAATCATTTGTGTAAGGCTGACGGCTGACTCATTCGTGATATCCAACTCGGCATTTACGATGTGTAACGTTAAGAAACCAGATTCGTCATCGGATAGCTCGATCCCCATTTTTTCATTGATAAACTGGATACCTCTTCGCGCAATTGCTAATTCTTCCGGGAAGAAGTGCTTGATGTCCCACAATAGAAAATTCTTCATTTGGATTCCTTTGCTCTCGCGTTGGATCGCCGTGTATAAATGATCCGCAAAAGAAATAAAGCTTGTTTCATTAAATTCTTTGTCCAACTTTTTCTTTGCATAATTCAAGATATCAAAAGCAACCATGATGACCTCTTCGGGAATTTCCGAAAGCATTTGTTCTACTCGTAATGACTCACTTTGATTTTTTATTTCAAACACCTTTTCAATACTATCTGAATCAACCTTAAAGCCCGGCTTTTTTTGAAATCCCAATCCATTACCCATCAAAACGATTTCTTTTCCTTCATCATTCAAGGCAACCACGACGTTGTTATTCAAAATCCTCAGAATTTTCAATTGTCTCCCCCCATCTCTTTCAGCCTCACCAACGCATAAAAAAAGACCCAAACGACACCACAAATAAATGTCGTTCAGGTTTAGCTTAACTGAATAATAACTATCCTAAAACAAAGTTACCATTTTCGGTAAGCGCTGTCAATCTGATTTTTACAGTTTTTTTCTGCGCATTGGCACGAAAAAATAGCACATAATTTTAGATGTTACGATTGATGAAACAATTGCTAGGCATACACTCCTCTCCTTTGGGCAACAAAAAAGGGCTTCGACACATTGATGTCCCACCCCTTACCTTCGTTATTTAAATCATTGATAATAAAAAGACAGCTGCTAAACCAGTCACTACAGATAACGCCATAGAACGTGTTTTATATGCTACACCCGCAACTAAGACCATAGCCAAAATTTTGATATTCCAAGCAAAATCTAAATGTTCGTGTGTGATAAAAACATCTTTGAATGCTAATGCAGAAAATAATGCTACTGGAACGTACTTCATCCAATCACTAAACCACGCAGGAACTTTTCTTTGTGTAAAGTAAAGCATTGGTACTACTCTGGGAATGTAAGCTGCTAGAAATAAACAAGCAACTAGTAAAATCAAATAACTTTTACTCATGGTTTTGGACCTCCTGATCTGGGAAGTTAAACAACGGCTCGTTCACTTGCTCCGCACGATGTCGTAACTTTTTCTCTTTTTCTTTTTGGAAAGCTTTTTCTAAAAGCAATCCAGCAAAAGAAGCAATGACAGTCGCTAAGATTAAGCCAAATGTATTTTGGAACAAAACCATAAATGCAACCCCTAAGACACCCGAAAAAATACCAGTCAGAATCAGCAAACCATTCTTCATCTGCATAATAAACATAAAAATAAACATTGCCGTTAACGCGAAATGAACTAAGTCAGCATCTACTCGAATCACTGAACCAAAAACATTTCCAATCACGTTGCTTCCTGCCCAAGCAGCCATAGAAAACCAATTGACGTACAGGGCTTTTTGTTTGTTCCAAGTTGGATCTGTAGAATATTTCAAGTAATTAACTGCATAGTTTTCATCATTTAGTGATTGCGAAAAGACAGCTAAAAATGGACGGCTTTCTTTCTTCATAAATACTGAAAGACTTGAGCCCAATAATGTATAACGTAATTCTAAGAAAAATACCATCAAGATGGTTGTTGCAAATGATGCGTGTGTTGCTAACATTGAGGCAACTAAGAATTGCGCACCGCCGGAAAAAACCAAAATTGATAATAGACCGGTCAATAATGGATCAAATCCAACCTTCTGTAACAGAACACCACAGGCTAATCCAACCGGGATATAGCTAAAACAAAGCGGCATCACTGCATGAAAAGACTGAAGCCATGGCGCAGTTTTCTTTCTACTCATTAAAATGTCTCCTTTGATTACAACAAATAAACAGCGGACTCATTGTAACATAATTTCAATAAATTGTAGCCGTTTTATCTAAAAACAATATTAAATTTTTCTCATTTCAGCTTCAATTTATGATTTTTTCTCATCCTTGCTTATTCGCGATGGTAATTCGGGTCATACTTATCCGTTTCAATATAAATGTAAATCTTTTTATCTGGTAAACTTTTCCGAATCATTCGTTCAATATCATTGACAATTGCATAAGCAAATTCTTCCTTGATATCCAGAATATCCACTTTCGCAGCAACCATAATTTCGGTTGGCCCCATGTGAACTGTTTTAATATCAATCAATCGTTCTATTTCTGGTCGATCAAATGCTTTTTTAATCAACACTAAGTCATGCGCAGTCACACTCTCACCAATAATCAGGCTGTAAAATTCTTTCGCAAGGAAAATAGCGGCACCCATCAATAAGAAACCAATTAATAGACCACTAATTGCATCAAAAGCAGCGATCCCAGTCACCATGGTTAAAATTGTTCCAGCCATAGCCAACACCAAACCAATTACTGCACAAAAGTCTTCTGTGAAAATAATCAAAATCTCACTATGGCGACTTTCACGTAAAAAGGCTAACAATGATAAATTTTCTGTATTCAGTTCTTTGATTTCTTTAAATGCAATCCGCAAAGAACTTCCTTCAATAATAATCCCAAATAACAAAATAGCTAAAATAATCATTGGATTTTCTACTTCATGCGCAGGATGAAACAATTTTTCAAAGGCTTCCATGACTCCTAACGCGCCCCCACCAAAAAAGAGCATCATGGCAACGATCGTACTAAAAAAATATTTTGCTCGACCTTCGCCAAACTGGTGAAGGTCACTTTGACCAGCTGCCGCACGTTTATTCCCAAATAATAGTAGCACTTGGTTACTACAATCCACGATACTATGGATACTTTCATTCAACATAGCAGCACTTCCACTAATCGCATAACCAATAAATTTGCTAACTGCAACTAAAATATTGGCACCTAATGCTGCTAAGACAGAAAACATGCCACTTTTCTTTAAATTTTCCACTGTTGTTCCTCTTTTCTATGGATTCAATTTTTTTGGATCCAGTCTTAAATTTTGGCTAAATTAAAGACAATCTTTTGTCCCGATTTTAGTTCGATTTCAGCAGCACCTTTAGTGGCAGATTCACCATCAATCGTAAACAACCAATACTTTTGTTTTTCCTGATTCTGTTTACGCCCTTCGATTTCAGTAATAAACCCTTTTTCTTCCTCGACTTTAAAAGTTTTTTGCAAAACTTCTAAAAGATTTTCTCCTGTTTCAAAAGTAACCTTCTGATTAGCAAAATCTTTTCCATCTTCTTGAAGAACGATTGTTGCTTCTTGCTGTTGCACACTGGAGCTTAATTGACTATCAGCTGTTTTTTCTACGTTACTGCTACACCCACTTAAAATTCCTAACCCTATGATAACTACAAACAAACTATAAATAATCTTTTTCATTTTTCCCTCCAAATTGTTTTACTAATCGCTGGATAATAGGAAAGAAAATCAAATAAAAAAGTAAATTTCCTATAGCATGCGACAAATCAAACGAAATACCTTGTATATAATAAACCAACGGCTGTGGCAACTGATACAACACCGTATCATAAATCGCCATTAGGCCTCCATAAATAAAACCCGCTAAAAAAAAGAAAATACCTTTCAACCAATAACTTGTTCTGAAATAACTCGACTGTCTACATAAAGTAAACAACAAGAAGATTCCTCCATAGCTAAGCCATTGGCCAATCACCCACGGGCCCATACCAAAATAAAAACTGCTAATTACTAACGACAGACTCATAACAATCAGCCCATCAATCATTCCCAAGTAAAAAACGACAAATAACAAAATTGCCGTCATAGGTTGAAAATTGGGAATAAATTGAAAAGCAACTCTACCTGCTACACAAGCAGCGCTGAGCATACTCAGCTGTGCAAGTTTTCTGGTACTCATTTTTTCTCCTCTTCACTCTTAAAAATCAACACTTGAAACTGGCACAAGCCGCGCATTTGCGGTTTGTGCCAGTTCGATTATTAACCTACAGTTCAAGTGTTCAAACTTTTCGTACCATCAACGGGATTAAAAATTCATAGTTGATAAAGAAATCAATAACTGAACGATGGTATTCACCAGAAGAAACAAACAACGCTGTCTGCTCCCCTTCTTTAGATACCGTCAGTGATTGTCCTTTATCAAGCAAGACTTCATAAGCATCTTCACCCAGTTTTTCCATATCATATTGCGGATGATCCATCGCAACGATAAAGATATCATCTAAAACTTGTTCCGTTAATTCGAATTCACTTTGCAAATTCAAACGTAAGACTTTTGTATTATCTAAAAGCGTCTCGTTGACAGTAAAGCCAAGTTGTCGAGCATGCTCCAATAACTGATTCAATTTGTGATTAAAAATCGTCATTTGTCCAACTGAAAAAACACGTTCAACTGACCAATAACGAATAAGCGCTAAAACTTGGTCATCCTTCACGTCGATTGTCATTGTTTCTGGAGAAATTTTTAAAAGGTTGATTGCATCCACCTGATAGCGTTCATCAATCGTTGGCAACGCAAAAGAGAAAATCAAGTTTGCAGAATCATCCAACGCGTAATTAATTGAAAAATGACGTGTTTCCCAAGTATCATAGGTCGTTCCTGACAATTCTAGCCCAATATCATTTAAAGGTTTTAACAATTCATAGGCAAAGTACTCAACCAAGCTCGTCTTAGCAATCGGCGAAATTGGTTCACCGGCTAAAATATATTGCTGATACGCATCCAGCAACTCAGAAAAGCCAGATTCAATAAAAGCTTTACGCATTCTTAAATCAGCAAGCTGTGTTTCAGCCTCATGAATCATTTGAACGATTTCTTGGTGGTCTTGTTCTTTTCCACTCAGGTAAGACTGGTTATCAGCTAACTCTTGTTCTTTTTTTGCAAGCGTTGTATCTGCTGTCATTTGAGGAACGATTTTTTCTTTTTCATGAATCTTTGTTCCTTCAGTTGCACTTTCTAATTCCACATCATCATCTGATTCTGTCAAAAGTTCAGCGGTTGTTTCATCTGTTACTACTTCTTCCATAGGAACAACTGTTGTTTCTTCGTTCTCGATTTCTGAAGGTTCAACTACCTTTTCTGCTTCCTCTTTTTCGTACTCGCTCATTCTTCCAAACCTCCTTCATCAAGGATTGCCGCTTCCGGGTTTTCACTACCAAGATAGCTCATTAAAAACTGATGGATAGCTGGTCCAAAGTTTTCCCTTCCACCAAAGTAACGCGCAATTTGGCGTTGTTCTTTTTGAACGATTGCAGCTTTTAGTTGATCTGCTTTTGCTTGTTGCATCATGGCTTCTTTTTGTTTTTGAATTTTAGCTGGTTCATCAATATAAGGTAACCAACCTAGCTTTTCATTTTCATAAACTTGTTTTTCTTTTGCCAATGCTTCAATTTCTTCATCAACTTTTTTTCGGTTTAAGAAACCCTTTGACTCTTCTAAAGCAGCAATTTTTTTGTTATATGTTCCGATTTCTTCATCAAGACGTTCAATTTCCGTTTGCGCAGTAATTACTTTTGCATCTAACTCATTTAATTCATGGCTGTAATCTACCACTTCCCCTTGTGAGTATTGCTCCCACTCGGCATCAATTTGTGGTAAAACAAAAATTTCCGGCAAACTGGCATCAATCGCAATCGTTGGGCGCTCATGATAGTACGTCCCAATTTTGTAATAACTTAAAGTAGGTGACATTTCATCTACCAGTTCCATAAAAGGAAATTGTTGTAAGAATCGATCTTGGATTTTTCGCATAAGTAATTGGTCAATTTCATGGTTCTCATTTGAGCTTCGTTTTAGCTCATCATTTAAATGACTATTATATAATCGATAAATTTCAGGAATGTTTTCTTCACGTACTGCTTGTTCAAATGCTTGTAAATCTCCCAGCAATTGAGATAAGTTTGTACTTGCTTTTTGTTTAATATCATCAAAAGATGACTCATCAGTATGTTTATCCATATCTACCGTTTCAGGTTCATGGTGTTCTTCTGTAATAGAATCTTTCATATTTTTACCTCCTTGCATTCATTTGATAACTTAATAGTACCATTTTCTTCAAAAAATTGTTACAAAATGGGGCACGACAGAAACGAATCACTCATTCATTTAGCAAAAACGTAAAAAAACAAAAAAACTGTGACAAAAGTCAAGAGACCCATGTCACAGCTCTAAACAGAGTAAGAGAAATGCACACTTGCAACAACTCTTCCTATTCTGCTTTCATCAATCAAGGATTGTTTTATTTGTTAGGCAGTTCGCGGGTCGTGAAATGAATGCGTTGTTGTTCATCGCGAGTTAGTAAGGTTTCTTCATTTAAGTATGAAAGTCTAAGCTCACCTAATTCAGGATTTTCCAGCATTTTTTCATAACCAGTAAAAATCGAACGGATATAATTCTTATAAGCGTTTTTCTTCTTTTGTCTTTTTTTCATAGGACACCTTCCTTATCAAAAATATCATACCAATGAATAGCTGCATAGACAAGATAGAATCGAAAAATTGAGTGAAACATTTATTATTTTTTGTAATAACCGATTGCTTTTAGTGGAAATCACTACATAATCAAAACAAACAACATTCTTTTCTTCGAATTTTCTCACGAAGGTTGACGAATCCGTCAAAAAATGAAAAAATGCTTTAGTACTTAAGGAGGGAATCTAGTGAAAAAAATCGGTTTTGACTCAGAAAAATATATCGAAGAACAATCTACTTATATTTTGGAACGAGTAAATCACTATGACAAATTATATTTAGAATTTGGTGGGAAATTAGTTGACGACAAGCATGCAAAACGTGTATTACCTGGTTTTGAAGAGGATGCTAAAATCAAATTGCTACAAAAATTGAAAGATCAAGCAGAAATTTTGATTTGTGTCTATGCTGGCGACATTGAACGTAATAAAATCCGTGGCGATTACGGAATCACTTATGATATGGATATCTTACGTTTGATTGACGAGCTACGTGGCTATGGTCTAATGATCAACAGTGTCGTTATCACTCGCTACAATGGTCAACCAGCAACGAAAGTTTTCATCAATAAACTTGAACGTCGTGACATTAAAGTCTACACGCATTCAGAAATTGAAGATTACCCTGTTAACGTGGATAAGATTGTTTCTGAAGATGGATTTGGCAAGAATGCTTATATTGAAACGACAAAACCAATCGTTGTTGTAACAGCACCTGGTCCCGGTAGCGGAAAATTAGCGACTTGTTTGAACCAACTTTATCATGAAAGTCAACAAGGACATGCCGCTGGTTATTCAAAATTTGAAACTTTCCCGGTTTGGAATGTACCGCTAAAACATCCGTTGAACATTGCTTATGAAGCTGCGACTGTTGATTTAAAAGATGTCAATATGATCGATTCCTTCCATTTCGATGCTTACAATAAAGTAGCCGTAAACTATAATCGTGATGTTGAAACCTTCCCTGTCATCAAACGTATTATTGAAAAAATCACAGGTAAAGAATCTGTTTACTTGTCACCTACTGATATGGGTGTGAATCGTGTTGGTTTTGGTATCACGGATGATGAAGTTGTTCAAGAAGCATCTAAACAAGAAATCATTCGTCGCTATTTCCAAACAAAATGTGACTTTAAAAAAGGGCAAATTGACGAAGAAGCAGTCAACCGCATCAAATTAATCATGGAAGAAGTTGGCTTACGACCTGAAGACCGTAAAGTAGTTACTCCAGCTCATGATTATGCTAAGACAATTCAAAACCCTTCAAAAGATCCAACTGCTGTCATTGCAATTGAACTTCCAGATAATGTCATTATTACTGGACGTACGGGTCAATTGATGGATGCTTCCTCAGCTGTCATTTTGAATGCCGTGAAGCATCTTGCTCATATCGCTGATGATATTCCTTTACTTTCACCATTGATTTTAGAAACAATCCAAGGAATGAAATCACAAGCTTTGCATTCTTCAATTGATAAATTAACGATCAACGAAGTCTTGATTGCTTTATCCATTAGCGCAGTAACGAATCCAATTGCCCAAGTTGCTTATGAAAAACTCGGTGAATTAGATGGCGCCCAAGCGCATTCAACTGTTATGATGAATAAAAATGATGAACAAACATTGAAGCAACTAGGAATCGATTTAACCTGTGCACCAGTTTATCCATCTGAAAACCTGTATTATCAATAATCAAGTTTTGAACGAAACTTGTCAAAACCATATTGAACTTTCTTGTTCGATATGGTTTTTTTATGCTCGAAAACACTCATCATTTTAAAACTTTTTTTAGAATCAAATGGTTTTCATGTTGTATCCGCTTCACTCTAAAAAAACAATGAAAGTTTAATTGAAAGGTTAGTATTTTGTTATGAAAACAGGTAAAATTAGACGGAATTTTGTTAGGAGTGATTTTTTGAGTTATTTGTTAGGAATTATCGGTTTAATACTAGTTTTAGCAGTTGCTTTTTTCATTAGCAGTAATAAAAAAGCAATCAAATGGAAGCCACTACTTGTTATGTTTGTGCTTCAATTAGTTTTTGGTTTTGTGCTTTTGCGAACCTCTGCAGGTCATGCAGTTGTTTCTGTTTCAGCTAAATTGTTCGACCATTTACTAGCCTTTGCAGGCGAAGGCGTCAACTTTGTTTTTGCTGGTGTCGCAAATAAAGGAAGCTTCCCTTTCTTCTTAAATGTTTTGATGCCAATCGTCTTTATTTCAGCAATTATTGGGATTTTACGTTATATCAAAATCTTGCCTTTATTTATGAAAGCAGTTGGTCTTGGTTTAAGCAAAATCAATGGTATGGGGAAATTGGAATCATATAACGGGGTTGCCTCTGCTATTTTAGGACAATCAGAAGTGTTTATTTCCATAAAAAAAGAACTACCTTTTCTGTCTGAAAAACGTTTGTTCACAATGAGCGTTTCCGCGATGTCAACAGTTTCAATGTCAATCGTCGGTTCTTATATGGCGTTGATTGATTCTAAATATGTGATTACTGCACTTGTTTTAAATTTACTTGGTGGTTTCATTATGGCTTCGATCGTCAATCCTTATGAACTCGATCAAAAAGAAGACGAGTTGATTATTGAAGAAGACAAAAATCAAACATTTTTCCAAATGCTTGGTGAATATATTTTAGATGGATTTCATGTTGCAGTGACTGTTGCAGCGATGCTGATTGGTTTTGTTGCATTGATTGCAATGATCAATGCCATTTTCAACGGATTATTTGGCATTACATTCCAAGAAATCCTTGGATACATCTTTGCCCCACTTGCTTTTATCAGTGGTATTCCTTGGAATGAAGCAGTTGATGCTGGGAGTATCATGGCAACCAAATTAGTTACCAATGAGTTTGTCGCGATGACTGAACTTTCAACTGGAAACTTCCATTTCACAGAAAGAACGACAGCCATCTTATCTGTTTTCTTAGTTTCATTTGCAAACTTCTCTTCTATCGGAATTATTTCTGGTGCAATGAAAGGATTGAATGAAGAAAAAGGAAATTTGGTCGCAAAACATGGCTTGAAAATCTTGCTGACTGCAACCTTAGTCAGCTTCCTTAGCGCTATCGTTACAGGTTTATTAGTTTAAATTAGCCAAACACAAGAGGTTAAAACCATTCTGTTTAGCTCATCATGCAATTAGATTAACTAAAAAGAAAGAGACTGAGAGAAAACTTTCCCCAGTCTCTTCTTTTCATTTTAAGCGTCATTGGGTTATATTATTAACTAATAAGGAGGTACACTATGACCCATTGTTATGTAATTATTGGTCCATCAGGTTCAGGGAAAACTTCGTTAGCTGCTTCCGTTTTTCGTCCAGATCAAAAAATCATCACACACACTAGTCGCTCAAAGCGTCCTAGTGAACAGAACGAAAAAGATTACTACTTTATCTCTAAAAAAAGATTTCAAGAAATGATTTCAGATGGTGCATTTGCTGAATGGGACGAATACGCAGGAAATTACTATGGCTCTAGTAAACTAGAGATCGAAAATCGACTAAAAAAAGCTGATTGTTACGCTGTACTAACAGCCTCTGGTTTTTGGCGACTTCATGAAATTTTTGGAGAGCGCATTCGCCCCATCTTCATCTCGATTTCAAAAGAAACTTTACAAAAACGTTTAGAAGATCGAGGGGATTCTCAAGCTGAGCGTTCAAAACGACTAGCGCTTTTTGAACGTGACCAAGAAGAACTACAGCGCCTAACCAGTATTCCCACCCTTGCAATTATTTCAAATGACACAACTTTCGAGTCAGCCCAGCAGCAACTCGTAAAAGTTTTACAGGAAAACACTTCAAGATAATTGTTTCCAATTATACTTTGGTTATTTGCTAAACAAAAAGAAATCAGACACACAATCTGATTTCTTTTTGCTTGTATTCAAAGGAGAAAATACGATTTACTTTTATTCACCAATGATTTCCTACTAAATCACCAACTGATAAGCCAGTCTTTCCCCATGTTCAAATGGAAATTCAATCATTCCTCGATAATTGAAGCCTGCTGCTAAAATTGTTTTTTTCATTGGTTCATTGGTCGGATACGTGTCAATTCGGATATCTTTGACTCCTTGGATTGCCGCAATTGTTACTAAATGTTTCAGTAAATTTTTTCCCAAGCCTTTTCCTCGAACTGTTGGATCAATTGCAACTCGATGAATCGATAAATAACTTGATGTGACTTCTTCCCACGAACCATCAATAGCTGTATAAACAGGATCAACACCTGAAACTAAAGCTGTTGTGCCAACGATCTGTTCCTCATCAATCAAAACAAAGCTTTCCTCTTTTTCACTATCCATTAAAATGATTTCTTTGGTTGGGCCTTGCCCATTTTGCCATTGTGGCAATCCTTGTGTTGCTAAAAATTGCGTTGCCGCCTGAATGATTTCCATCACTTTTTCGATGTCTTCAAGTCTTGTTTTTCTAAGGTACATCTTCATTGCCTCCTGTAGGTTCCCTTTTATTGGTCTAGTTCTTGTAAGCGATTGGTCTGTGTCACTTCTTTCAGCCAGTTTGTTGGATGCTCCACCAACTGACTCATTAGCTCTAAGTGATGCAGTAAGGACCATTTTTTTAATACACCTAAGCCCGGAAATTTTTGCTTTTTTTCTAATAACAAAAGCTCGATCATTCCTGAAGTAATCAACAGTTGGTCTTGATTGCGCCAAACCCAATTTTTCATTTTTGCCGCTGCTTCGAAGAATTTAACTGCTTGATCTTTTGCAGACTCATTACTATCAGAAATGAAATGTTTCACCCGGATATTCCCGTAAGCATCAACGTAGGTTAAATGAATGCCTAACGCACGACTAGGATACCCTTTATCAAAATAACGACTACCTTCAATCGTAAAATCAGCAAAACCAACATAGCCGTCTTCTCGATGAAATAAGTAATCGTCACTAAAAAAATCATCTGGCTTTTCAGCATAGTTTTCGACATATTTTTTTGTTTGAAACGAATCCCGTAAAATGATTTTATTTTCTGGTAGCCAAATTCGCAAGCGACTCTTATCAGGAATAACGAATTTTGTTTCATTATTTGCCAATTTTTTCCAGCTTGCTGATTCTCTTAAATAGTACTGTCCATCAAAAATCAGCCATTCAGGAGGATTGTTCACAATCTCTTGGAAATTTTGTGGTGTCAAAATCAGCCCATGCCGAATGGAACTCTTCTGCGTTTCAGTCCACGGGTGTAGATGTTCTTGAAATAATTTAAATTGACCTACCTGTGGATTATCAATCACGATTAACGGTTGTTTTTTCTTCTGGAAAAGTTCAACAACATTTTTTAGTGTCGCAGAATCTCGTACTGGTTCAATGATTGGCTGAACTTTAGTTGATAAAACATTACGATTAATCGCTTCTTTTAAGGCTAACAAATCAAATTGTTTTCCACGTAAATAAGGATAATACATAAGATCACTCCAATGGCTCAGTTGGTAAACGTCGAATTTGTTGTTGGTGACGTAGGTATTCATAATCTTGTTGCAAGGCAAGAACCTCTTCTTGTAATTCTTCTACCGCTTGATTATTTAAATCTTCCATGAAACGTTCATAATAACGTTCAGTCGAAAATGGACTTTGTTCATCTGAACGTCTTTTTAATTCTTTATATAATTGTTCAGTCGGAAAATATCTAACCCCTCGTTCCATTTGTTTCGCTTTTCGAACTTCTCTAAATAGTGAAGCCATAAAACGGTTGGTCAATGCTGTTTCCGGTACTGACAGTTCTTTTTTTGTTGCTTTTTTGGCAATTGTAAACGTTCCTGGTGCAGGCATTTCTTCTGCCGAGACATAGGGTCGGTAAACAAAAACACCAATTTCAGCCGGAATCTCTGACTGAACAATTTCGTAGAGTTCCTGAGGCAACACAAAATAATTATAGTGTCCAACAAATGAGAGCTTCGCCGCTGAACGAAAGTCTGCTTTTGTTACTTTTAATTCATAACAACGCCATTCACGCGTTCCATCTGCTTTTGTTAGACAACATAACGTATCCACAATTCCTTGTTCTTCTGGCATCGTCACCTCTTCTACCACAATCCCACCTTGTTCAAGACAATAGTAGTAAAGTGACTCCTCCATATCAATTGTTAAGGATGTTTTCATCTTCTCGCCTCCGACACGAACGTATTTTCGCCTAATCATCTTGTTTATTTTACACAACGATAATCAAAAATGCTAGTTATTTCTCTACTTAACAGTAAATCAAAAAAGGAGTGCAACAGCTAGTGCCACACTCCAACGAACTTTTCTCAACATATTTGATTAACGAACTGCTACTGCCATACCAGTTACATTAAACGCATTCTCATAAGTACTCGCATTGATCCATTTTGCACCAAAGACAGGATCGACAACATGATATGCACCATTTTTGAACCCATCGACTAATACCACATGTCCATTCCAAACGGCGCGTCCCCAAGGCATTTGTTTGAATTGCGGCGAAGCATAATTATACGTGATCCAAGTAACAACTGGATTTCCTTTACGAATCTCATTCTTAATTCCAGCCGTTCCTTTTCCGGAAATATTTGCTGTATTTCCACCTACTTTTTTCGCCCATTGGACGACCGGATCAGCCATCATTCCTTGATAAGTACCAGAAACATTATGACGCCATTCACCAGAATATCCATGATATGGATTATTATCATTTGCACGTGGCATCGAGTTAACGAAAGTCAATAAGTCTTGATTCGTAACTCCTTTATAACGTAACCCTTGTAGTAATGACGCACCTTCACACAACATCGTATTTCCTTGCCAAACAACAGGCACATTCAATAGTTTTTCTTCGCTTGGGGTTGGGGCGCTATTCGGCATTGCATACCAGCCAACACCTTCGATTTTCCACCCTTGTTTGCTGATGATATTTTTTTCATTGTTGTCTAGCGTATAATGATGCCAATTCACTTTTTTACTATATAAACGTGTAACTGGTACACCATTAGCACCACTGTAAGAATAAAAAGCGATCCCTTCATAGGTCCAGCCAGTATGGGAAATCTTATCTCTTTCTCCTGCATCGATCGTATAAAAATGTTCACCATTATAGCGATTGTATAAACGATATACGGGCGATCCACTGGTTGGGGCTTGCCATGCCACACCTTCGTAATTCCAACCAACACGTTTCAAATTATCTCTTTCCCCCGTACTACGTGTGTATAAATGCTCACCACTATATTTATTGAAAAGGCGATACATTGGAATGCTACCTGTACTAGTTGTTGCTACTTCTTCTGCCTGCGCATGTCCTGTCTGTATACCAATTGCGAAAAGCAAGCCAAGCCCTAACAAAGTAAATCCTCTTTTCTTCACGTTTATCCCCCAGTTCATTCAATTATTTGCACAAAAATTGTAGCACGAAACACATCATGACAAAAACTTATTCGAAAAAGACTCTTTTTTTCTCATTCTTGCAGGAAGATTGTGCGAAAAATAACTTATTCTCAAGAAAATTATCTAACAGGAAGAATGAAATAGCAATTTTTTATAAAAAAAGAAGCTAGGATCATTTTCTATCCCAACTTCAGTTATTATTTATTCATGTTCATTGGATCAAACGATTGGCATAATGCTTTTCTAATAGTTGTTGGACTTTCTCAATTCCAATACAAATCAGCCAATAAACCAAAGCGACTAAAATATACAACGAAAAATAGTCAAATGTCCGCCCACCAATGATTTTTGCTTTTTGAAAAATTTCTGGAACGGTAATCGTTGCTGCCAAAGAAGTCCCTTTCACCAAATCCATCGCTACGTTACTTAGTGCAGGAATCGAGATGCGAAAAGCTTGCGGCAACACAATATAACGCAAAACACCCAAAAAAGAAAAACCACCAGCCAAGCCAGCATCCCATTGTCCTTGAGGCACACCAGCTAACGATCCACGATAAATCTCACCGATAAAAGCACTACTTGTAATCGTAAAACAAATAATCGATGCTGTCACGGCACTCAGTTGATACGGTAAGCCGAAATACAGTAAAAAAAGTAATACTAATGCAGGAACTCCCCGAAAAAAAGAGAGATAAAACCGGACGAACCAACGAATAGGTCGCCAGCGAACTAACCCGAGTATTGTTAATAAAATCCCAATAACATTGCCTAATAAGAAAGAAAGGACCCCGATTCCTAACGTATAAGTCAGCCCTTGTAAAACAAAGGGGATGGACTGCCACATTAGAAGAAAATCAATTGCGGGAAAATACATTATTCACTCACCGTTTCAGCAATTTCTTCTTTTGGTTTCACTGAAACATCGGTTTGGAAATAACCTTCAGAAATTGTTTTCAATGTCCCGTCTTCTTTCATTTGCTTAAGTGTTTCGTTCACTTTTCCTTCTAAAGCATCATGCCCTTTTTTAAACAAAAAGCCACTACTATTTGCATTGAAATAAACGTTTTCCAAAATTTTAACTGGAATATCTGGTAACGCAGCTACAGACATCTTTTGTAAGTAATAATCATTTAAGATCACATCTGTTCGTCCATTAGCAACATCTGTTAGATATTGATCATTCGTCGCGTTATCATAAGTAACTAATTCTGCACCATATTTTTCTGCTAATTTCATATAACTTGTGTTAGGTTCACCGGCAGCTTTCTTTCCTTTCAAATCTTCTAAAGAAGCAATCCCAGAATTATCTTTTTGACGCACGATCATACTATCAAAAGAATATTTAATTGGATCAGATAAAGAGAATTTTTTCTCCCGTTCTTTTGTAATCCCAAAATCATTTGCTGCAAAGTCAACTGCTTGCTTAGATACAGCAGTAATTTGGCCATCAACATTGTACTCTTTAAACGAGATATCAACACCCAAACGCTTCGCTACTTCTTTTGCTACGTCAACATCATAACCAACTAATTGATTATCATCGTTATAATAAGATGCTGGGAACAGTGTTCCTGAAGTCGCAACAACCATTTCTTTCTTATCTTCCACTTGCTTTAAACTATTATCTTCTGACGTTTTAGAACTTCCTTGGCCGCAAGCTGCTAAGGCGAATAAACCACTGACTAAAATAATTGCAAAAACTGACTTTTTCATTTTTTCCTCCTACGAATCACAATCACACACTATTGAACATTTTTCGGTAAATAAAATTTTTGATTTTCTTCAAATAACTTTCCTATAGTAAATAAAAGATCTTCGCGACCTCTAGCTGCCATAAACTGAATTCCTAATGGCAACCCTTCAGCAGTTAGATGTGTTGGCAAACTGATACCTGGTTGTCCAGTTAGATTGGCTAACTGAGTATAAGGAGTAATCTGCAAACTTTCCTCAAACATTTCCGTAACAACATCAAATGCTTGTTTTTCCGACAGTTCAGAAACTTGACTCATCTTCTCGCGAATCAGATCACTTTGTAAATCTTTTGCTATTTCTGGAGCTGAGAACGCAGTCGTTGGTGAAAGAAACAGATCATACTCTTGGAATAATTCTTCCATTGTTACCGCTGCACGATCCCAAACATGCAAGGATTCAATATAAGTAGCAGCAGCGATTTTTTTCCCATATTCTAGTAACGTCCATGAAACCGGTTCTAATTCTTCTTGTCTGACCGACCGTTTAAGACTTCCTTCAATCGAAGTAATCATCGCTGCCGTTTCAGCAGCATTCATTTGATAATAAGAATTAATCAAGTGACGACCATCCAATGGATAAGTAACTTCTACTACGTCATGTCCTTGCTCAACTAAAAAATCTGCTGCATGTTTTATCGCTTGTTTTGCTTCTTCACTAATTGTTGAACCAATCGGTGAGGCAGAACAAACCGCTACACGCAACGTTTTTTTCTCTGGATGTGTTTGCCATTCTGCTGGTGATGCTTGATAAGGCGCACCTGAAGCAGTCCCACGTAAACCATAAAATAATGCTTCCGTATCCCGCATAGAAATCGTTAACCCAAAATCAATTGCTGCTCCTTGCCAACCACGCCATGCATAAGGTCCCACAGGCATCGTTCCTCTTGAAGGTTTTAGCCCAATCAGACCACAAAAGGAAGCCGGAATTCGAACAGAACCACCACCGTCACTTGCTCCCGCCATAGGCACAATGCCGGCTGCTACAGCCGCTGCTGCGCCACCACTTGAACCACCGGGTGAATGAGCAACATTCCATGGATTTCTTGCTGGACCATAAAGTACAGGATCTGTGATGTTTTTAAAGCCGAATTCGGGTGAATTCGTTTGTCCAAACGGCAACAAGCCAAGCGATTCAATTTGTCGAACATAGTTTGAATTCATCGAAGCATGATGATCTTGGAACAAAACAGAACTAGATGTCGCCAACCAACCTTTTTTCTCTTGCCCTAGCATCTTCAACGGAAAAGGAACTCCCGCTAATAATGAATCAGTCTTTTTTTGAGGCAAATCAGTAGTAGCAAATGTCACAAAAGCATTTAATTCGGGATTCAGTTTTTTTGCTTTTTTCGTTGTTTCTTCAAGAAACTCTTGTTGGCTGAATTGCTTCTCTTTCAATGCTTGAGATAGATAGATCGCATCTTTCATTTTAGACCCTCCTTTTTTCCCAAGTTATTCTCCCATAAGTTTCTATACAAAACAATGAATACGCTTGCACATTTGTGCACAAACTTTTAAACAATAAAAAAGTTGGGCATCACTTTCATCCGTGACTAAACCCAACTTTAATTCGCAATTATTTTTGACTTACTTCACTCTTCTTGTATTGATTTCTTTCACTTTAGCTAAATCAACTTTTGGTTTTCGATCCGTAGTTAACAGTCCGTTTACCTCTTGCTCAACATCTGTCAATTGTGTATAACAATACCCCGTAATAAATGGTAACTCCTGAATCGCTTGATGGATGGCATCAAAACGTGTCATAAATTGTTTCTCATTCCTCACTTGATTCCCATAACCCCAGTCTTCTGCCTTTTCGGTTGTGAAAGCAATCCCACCAAATTCAGAAATAATGATTGGTTGATTTTGGTACTGATACCCATCAGCGAAAGCATAAAAATCTTGATTAAACTGATGTTCATTAGTTACAAAATCTTTCTTATTTTCATACCGTGCTGTGAAACGTTCACCATATTCTTCATAATCATGTAATGTCAAAATATCAGAAATGGTATGGACCCAACCATCATTTGTAATTACTGGTCGTTGTTTATCAAAAGATTTCGTTAAATAGTAGATACTTTCAGTGAAGTGTTGTTGTCGTTGATCGTGTTCAATTCCTTTGATTCCCCAAGATTCATTAAATGGTACCCAAGTAATGATTGATGGATGATTGTAATTTTGGCGGATAATTGCTTGCCACTCATCAACAAAACGTTCCATTGCTTGATCGTTAAACAAATAAGTTGATGCCATCTCAGACCATACCAACAAACCTTTTTCATCACATAAATATAAAAACCGTTCATCTTCGATCTTTTGATGTTTTCTTAACCCGTTGTAACCCATTTCTATAATCCGATCAAGATCTACTTCCAGCGCTTCAAGCGAAGGCGGTGTGATTCCTGATTCTTTCCAATAACCCTGATCCAAAATCAATCGCTGATAGAGTTGATGATGGTTCAATAAAACTTGTCCCTTCTTGATAGAAATATCACGCATGCCGAAATAACTGGATACTTCATCTAATAAGTCACCTTCTTCAGTGAAAAGACGGAAAGTGACATCATATAAATGCGGCGTTTCTGGCGACCAGACTTTCGTTCCCCAGCAACCGTCCTCTTTGACTTTTGTTTGCAATGAAATCGGGGTGAGCGAATGAGTTAGTAATCCTCGATGTGAACTAATTAATTGTTCAGCAAATGAGACTTCCGCTTCAAATAAATAACTTCTTTTTGGATAAGTCGCCCCTTCTTTAACAAGTGGCTCAAAAACAATCTGATCGTTGGCTAAATCTGGCGTCATTTTAACTGACGCCAATCGGATTTCTGACTGCTGTTCTTCCAACCAAACCGATTTCCAAATCCCCGTTGTTTGAACATACCAGCAACCAAAATTATCCGTTAACCATCGCTGCTTTCCTCGTGGTTGGTCCTCCGCAAGCGAATCTTCCACACGAATCACCAAATGATTTTTACCGGGTAGCGCTTCCGTTAAATCAAATTCGAAACGTTCGTAAGCTCCCTGATGTGAGCCAATCTGTTTGCCATTCAACCAGATTTGGCTAAAATAATCAACGCCTTCAAATAATAAGGTGTACTTTTTTTGCTCCTCTAAATCAATTGTCTTCTCATACCATACAACAGAATGATGGGCAGGATCATTGATACCACTCAATTCTGTTTCATAAGTGAAAGGTACAGTAATCGGAACGGTATTGGGAATTCCTTTGTACCATTGGTGTTGGATTCCTTGATTGTCATCATCAAATTGAAATGCCCAAGTGCCGTCAAGCAAAGTCCAATTTTTTCGAATGAATTGTGGGCGTGGGTGTTCTCGTCGAAGGTTATTCATATTCTGCCTCGTTTCTCCATTGATTTTTAATAGAAATGCGTTCTGGATGATATTGATCGTTAATTTCCTTAATTTTCTTTAAAGAAACTTTTGCTTGTCGATCATAAGTAAGCAAGCCATTAATTTCTTGTTCTACATCTGTTAACTGCGTATAACAATAACCCCATAATGCTTTAGATTCATAAACTGCTCGCATAATCCGACTATAATCCGCAAGAAATTGTGTGCCGTCATTTACGGAAGTATAACCCCATCCTTTTTGACCTTGCACCTGATAGCCGATACCCCCAAATTCAGTCAACAAAATCGGTTGATTCTGATAGGTAAATCCTTGAGCAAAAATTGCCCATTTCCCTGGTGGATGGTTGATCAATCCATCAACGCTTGCTAAACTTCGTTTAAAATGATTGTATTTTTCAGTTTCAGTTTCCTCACCATGATTATAATTGTGAATCGCGCAAATATCTGTTTCAGTCATTTCCCAACCATCGTTAGAAATAACCAAACGAGTTGTATCTAACGCATGCAAAAAGTTGTAGATGCTTTTAGAAAAACTTTGTTGTTGCGTATTCAAATGGATTTCCGGAATTCCCCAGCTTTCATTTAGCGGAACCCACGTTACGATGGACGGATGATTATAATCACGTTCAATAATCTCGACCCATTCTTTGGTCAGCCTAGAAGCCGCGTCTGACGTATAAATAGGCGCGGATGCACATTCTCCCCAAACGAGAAAACCTAGCTGGTCTGCCCAATATAAAAATCGTGGGTCTTCCACTTTCTGATGTTTTCGACAACCGTTAAATCCCATTTCCTTCGCTAACTCAATATCCTTGATCAATGCTTTATCATCGGGAGCTGTCAGTAATCCCGTAGGCCAATAGCCTTGGTCTAATACTAACTTTTGATAATAGGGTTGATTATTTAAGAAAATCATTCCGTTTTCAACATGAATTTTACGCATCCCAAAATAACTAGTTACTTGATCCAACACTTCTTTCCCATCAACTAATTCAAAACGAATATCAAACAGATTTGGGTTTTCAGGCGACCAAGTCCACCCATGGTCATGAAAGTTGGTACGGAAAATTTTTTGATTATAAATATCAATCCAACGTTTGGTGAAAGTTGAAAAAATGGTTAGCTGATCTTCACAAATTACGATATCTTTAAACGAAATTTGATAGCGCAACGTTCGGCCAACAGCCGCAGCTGGTACGGTGAGCGCAAGACAGACATTTCCTTGGTCAATGTCTGGTGTTAATTCGATCTTTTCGAGATGTTCTTCTGACACCTCTTCCAACCAAACGGTTTGCCAGATCCCTGTGCTATTCGTATACCAAATGCCTCTTGACTCTGCTTCCCAAAATTGTTTTCCTCTTGGAATCGTTTCATCGTCGTGCGGGTCCCAAGCACGGACAACTAAACTTTGTTCTCCTGTTATTAAAAAGTCAGTAATATCAAATGAAAATGACGTTTGCCCACCAAGATGATTTCCAACATAACAACCGTTAACATAAATATCCGCTCGATAATCCACTGCACCAAAATGTAAGAAACATCTTTTTTGTTCCCGTTTTTCCCAAGAAAATGTTCGCTGGTACCAGACAACATCATGAATTTGACGTTGGTTGATCCCACTTAACTCTGATTGATAAACAAATGGTACTTCAATTGTTTGATCAAGTTTTTCAGGTGTACAATACCACCTTTCTTTTATTCCAATGTTTTCATCATCAAAAGCAAATGACCAGACTCCGTTCAAATTGACAAAGTGTTCACGGACAAATTGCGGACGAGGATACTCTTCACGCATCATATTTTTAACTCCCAACTAAGATTTTTGAACGTTCAATTTAATTCCCTTATTTCTAGCAAGTAAAATAATTCCTGCTGTCATTCCTAACGCCAAACTAATGATGTCCAGAATCAAATAAGAGAATAAGCCTTGAACTAATAAGTACACACCTATTTTTATATTCACCTGATTGTCTTTTACATATCGTTGGCTAATGACTAAATTTGCTAATCCTAAACCAATCAATAACGTGCCAAACGTACAGACAAATAAGAAAACATTCCCAAATAATGCATCAATTGCCTTCAATTGTGCTAAATGACTTTCGACCATACCAGAAAAGATTTGTTGCTGGTACAAGCCATAAATTCCGATTGTTACTACTCCATCAAGGATTTGCCAGATTCCCATCATTCGAATCAATTGTCGTTCTCTTTTTCGTTCCATTTTCTCTTATCCTTTCACACCAGCAGATAAAGACATCGACTGTAAAAAATATTTTTGAGCAAATAGGTACAAAATAAAAGTCGGAATAATCGCCACCAAAGCGCCCGCCATCAACAAGGTTGGTTGCGCTTGGTACATGCCTTGTAAAAGTTGTAACCCTGAAGTGATCGGCATTTTTTCAATATCATTAAATACGATGGATGGCCACAAGAAATCATTCCAAGAACCCGTAAAGGCAAATAACGCTACTACTAATAACACTGGTTTAATCAAAGGTAAAATAATTCTACGGAAAATCGTCCATTCGCTCGCACCATCAATCTGTGCGGCTTCATCAAAGTCTTTTGGAATATTATCCATAAACTGCTTAACTAAGAAAATGTTGAATACACCAGCTGCTCCTGGGACAATCATTGCCAATGGCGTATTGACCCAACCTAAAATATCAACGATTTTATAAAGTGGAATCAAATTCACTACACTCGGAAACATCATCGTTGCTAGCAAAAAGGAAAAAAGTCCATTTTTACCTCTAAAACTTAAACGGCTATAAGCAAACGCCGAAAATGAGACAACAACTAACACCAAAAGAGTATGAGAAACAGAGATGAATAACGAATTAAAGAACCATTTAACTAACGGTGTACTTGAATTATTCACTAAAAGTTCTGTGTAGTTCGTTAAGACCCATTCAATTGGTAATAACTTAAACCCCGCTGTCATCAGCTCCATCTCAGATTTAAATGATGTCAACACACCATACAGTAATGGAATCATCCAAACAATTCCCATCACAAGCAAAAAGCAAAATGCCATTAGTTTAGACATTGACTTTTTCTTCATCTTGTCTCCCCCTACTCTTTTCGTAAAAATTTAAATTGAATCGCAGAAACGACCATGATACAGAGACCTAAAATGACTGCCATCGCAGATGCCATTCCGGCAATTGATTGTCCTGAACCAAACGCATTTTGTTGGATATACATCAATAAGACTCGCGTTGAGTTGTTTGGTCCACCACCTGTCAACATTAGCGGTTGTCCGTAAACATTAAACTGTGCAATCGTTGTCATTACTACGGTATATAAAATCTGTCCTCTGATTGCTGGCAAAGTAATTTTAAAAAATTTTTGTAACGTCGTAGCGCCATCAATATCGGCTGCCTCGTAAAAATCTTTTGAAATGCCATTTAATGCTGCTTGATAGATAATCATATTTCCACCAATTGTCCACCAAACTGTTACAACCACTAACGCAATCCAGGCATAGGGCTGTGTCCCAGTCCAAGGAATGTCAGATTGTAAAATCGTGTTGATTGGACCATAGTTGACATTAAAAATTAGCGTCCAAATGATTACTACGGCAGAAATGGCAAAGAGTGATGGTAAATAAAACAGTGATTGAAATAGTTTTGCTAATTTTGGTTTCGTATTTAATGCTGCTGCTAAAATCAACGGAACGATAATACAGCTCGGCACTGAAAACAGAACAAATAAAAATGTATTTTTTAACCCAATCCGCAATTGTTCATAAAAAGTAGACTGTTCATTAAACAAAAGATCTTGATAATTAGCTAAGCCAACAAATGTCGGCGAGTTGAATAAGTCCCAGTCTGTTAAAGAAATATACAAACCAAAAATGACAGGTAGTAAGAAAAAAATTGTAAAAATCGTTAAGTGTGGTGCCAAGAACATCCAAGGCAGCCATTTCTTTTTCTTGATTACCTTGCCTGTACTTGACATCGTTTCCGTAGAAGTCATCATAACTGCGCAATCCTTTCTTGAATCAAAATAACTTGTGAAAAAAATTTATTTATTGGAACTATCCTTGGCAATTTTATCGACAACTTCTTTTTGCATCCTTTTCGTGAAATCAGCCACCGACTGTTTCCCAAAAATCGTATCAAAACCATGCGCATCAATGTACTCTGAAACATAACCATTATATTTATAGTCAAAGATTGAAAGTGTTGCTTGTTGTTCAGGTGTTTCAATGAAGAATGATTGTGGCATCTTTTGGTATTCTTCATTCTCTAAAATTGCTAACGTTGCTGGATTTTGCCCCGCTTTTGCCCACTCAAGTGAATTCGTCCGCAACCAATTGATAAATTCCATGATTCCTTTTGTTTTCTCATCGGAACGATCTTTGTTCTTGAACATCACAAATTGATGGGAAGATGCCCAATTGACTATTTTACTTGCGTCAGCTGTTAGTTGTGGTGAATTGGTCAATCCCCACTCAAATTTTGCATCTTTGATATTATTTTGTAGCCAAATGCCTTCTGGGAAAAAAAGTAGTTTTCCAGCTAAGTATAATTGCGTTGGGTCTTCCCCATCTTTTGTTGTAACTCCAGCTTGATATAAATCAGCCCATGCATTCATTGCTTCCTTAGCCGCTGGTGTATCCAAGGTTGGTGCCGTTCCATCTTCCGTTAATTCGCCTCCCGCTTGCTTGAATGTAGATAAGTAATTGGGTTTCATCCAAGTAACAGCTACGCCTCGAACGTCATCAGCTTTTGCTTTTTCGCCTGCCTCTTTGATCTCATCAAAGGTCAAGATATTGTCATCCAGAGCATTGGGTGCATATTTTTCTAGCAGTTCTTTATTGTAATAAGTTCCCCAGTTGTGGATATCAAGTGGCAAGCTGTATCGCACACCATCCAATTCACCCAAATTCCATGCTTCAGTCACGTAATTTTCGGCTTTGACTTCGGGAAAATCAGCCAAAATTTCATCATAATTTTCTAGCATGTCGTTGTCTTTATACTGCTTAATTCGCTCTGCATGAACAATATTCAAATCCGGGATATTTTTCCCTGAGTTAACGACCGTTGGGATTTTGGTATACATATCTGTTTCTTTTAACGAGACATTTTTGATTTTATATTCAGGGTCTGTTTTGTTATACTCATCAATCATTGCCTTGACGTTTGAACTGTCCGCCCCTGTGAATGGATTCCAAAAAACGATTTCTTTTTCATTTGCCGACCCCGTACTTCCAGAACTGCCACATGCTGTTAATGTCATCAAACAAGCGCCCGTCACCAATGCCATACCTAATAATTTTTTCATTTTTCTGTCCCTCTCTCAATTTTACTAAATAGTTAATTTTCAACCGAAATTATTTTTAGGCTAATGAACCATTTAGTATTTTTTTATTTTCAACAACTAGTACATTGCTAAATTAGCATCGTATGTAAGCGCAGTCAACACTATTTTGTCAACGTTTATCAAAAACAACTATACAGTTAAATAGGTGTTGGGATATAATCGTACTGAGAGATAATCTGTTAACTTTTTAGTTAAATAGGAGATGGAAAATTATGGAACTTTCTTTAGATGAACGTTCATTGCCTGTTTTTGAATGCCTCGCTAGTGCTACCCGTTTGGAAATTTTAAAATTTATCGGGAGCGAGAAAAAAAGTATTGGTGAGATTGCGAAACATTTGGAAATCAGTAGTGCGATCACCACTAGACACATTCAAAAAATGGAAGATGCAGGTTTGATACATTCTGAGCGTGGCGTTGGTGCCAATCGAAATAAAAAAATGGTCTACCTTAAAGTCGATGATATTAATATTTGTTTTCCAGAGAAAATTTATCAAGAATTTCAACGTTATTCTACTAACCTGAAACTTGGTCATTTTACTGATTTTTCTGTTACACCTACTTGTGGATTAGCGACGATTGAAGATGTGGTTGGTAAAGCAGATGACCCAAAATATTTTATGGACGCCAAACGAGTTGATGCGTCATTGTTATGGTTCAGTAGTGGGTTTGTTGAGTATAAAATACCTAATTTATTACAAGAAAATGAAACACCTGAAATGCTTGAAATTAGTTTTGAAATTGCATCAGAATTTCCGTTATCAAATAATGTTTGGCCAAGTGATATCTCCATCTACGTGAATGATGTCAAAGTAGCTGTCTACACTGTCCCTGGAAATTTTTCAGATATTCGTGGACGCTATACGCCCGAATGGTGGAACGATAGTTTCAGTCAATACGGTCTTTTAAAGCATCTTCGCATCAATAAATTAGATACCGGAATTGATGGTGAAGCTTATTCTGACGTGACGATCGAAGACTTGAAACTACGTGAACTACCTTTTATCAAATTACGCTTTTCGGTTGAAGATGATGCCAAGCATCAAGGAGGATTAACATTGTTCGGTACTGGATTTGGGAACCACCAGCAAGATATTTTGATTACTACCTATTATTTGAAAAAGTAACTTAAACATGAAACCTTAAAACCAAAAGAGAAAACCGCTAGTAATCTTTCTTCTTTTTTTGTTGAAAGCTATTACTCATCAATTCATACAGTATTTACGTAAAAATGCTTGCTTAAAAAAAGCAGAAACCAAATCTCCAAAAATTATTTTTCAGAGTTAGGACGAAATTCACTTGCTCACCCAAGTTATATCTGCTCTTCTTTTCATCTAAACTGATTGACGGAAAAGAAAAAGACTGGAACTAATTTTGTCCCAGTCTCCCTTTTTCTAAGACTTTTTCTCGTTGGTTTCGTTCATTGTGAAGAAAAAAACATTTTTAGCGCCCAGAAAATATTCTTTGCTTTTTTTTAATTGATGTTATAATTATCTATGCTAGATTCATATATATTGTTGTTATTTATAAATTCCGTGTTATGTGTGATGAACTAAGTCTTACTAAAAATGTGAAAAGCAGGTGTTGATTTTGAACCTTTTGAATTTATTGGATAAAAATAGTCGTATTCAAATTTCAATGGTCCATTTTTTATTGGATTATAATGCTAAGACAAGCACCACAACAATGATTGAAGAATTAGCACTCACTCGATTCCTTTTTGAAACAAATATTGAAGAAGTCGGCTCTACCCTCGAGCAATTAAATATCGGGTTATCTCTTACATACGATAAAATACACAACAGTATCACACTTCAAAAGGATAATCACACCAGCTTAGACAAGTTCTATTATTATTATTTGAATCGTTCGGTTGACTATCAAATTCTCATCTATCTATATCAACATCCAAGTTATTCAATCGTTGATTTAAGTCACAGCGTTTCATTAAGTGAAGCTGCTATTTATCGTCACCTAAAAAAATTAAACAAGGAAATTGAAGAATTTGATATTCAGATTCGCAAAGGAACCATCATTGGCGACGAACTACAAATTTGTTATTTTTTCTATCAATTATTTTGGGTAGGTGTCCCGCTAGACGAATTGGAAGGGAAAACAAATGACGTAAGCACCATGCGTTTTGCAGATTACTTGGAAAAGAAATTAAAACAAACTTTCACAAGAGAAGCAAAATTAAAGCTATACCTTTGGATTCGGATCTTAAAGACACGTATTTTAAAGCAATCTTTAAATGATTCAAGTCCTATTTTGGAAACTTTTTTTGACTATCAGACAGAAGATTCTATTTATCAGATTGTGCGTGATGCTTACTTTTTTTCACTCAGTCACTCTGCTGTTTTTGGTTCACCCCATAATGCAATTTATTTATACCTATTCATCTCTTCTATGTCGATAGTGCCACCTGATGTTGCAATGATTTTAGAAGATGGCTATTGGCCGACCAGCAACCCTAAAATCATCGCACTGAATGAACTGGTAGTAAGCAAAGTTAAATCTGACTATCAACTTGACCAAGAGAAAATTGACGAAACATTTATTGCTAATTGGAAGTACTATTTGACACAAATACATGGTTCACTTCTCTACTTTCGAGGAAGTATCACCTTTCTTGAAGAAAAAATTATTTCTGAACGGTTACTCAAAGCAACCACCTTTATTCCTAACTTCGAACTTGCAAATCAAATCGTAGATGAAGGAGAAATTTTAGTTGAAAAAGCTTTATTAGATACTACTAAACAACTAGTAACTCGTATCTACCTTTATTTCATTAATCAGATAAAACGTTTTTCAACAAATCAGATTACGATTGGCGTCCACTCAAGTGATGATTATCTTTACAGTAATATCATGGTGGAAATGGTCAAAACTGAATTTGAAAACCATTTTTTCATCACGTGTGAAATCGCTGAGTTTGGTAAGTCTTATGATATTCTGGTTACTAACTCCACTGTCTCTCTTTGTGATTTTGGATATACCGATCTTTATATCACAAATAATTTCAAAACCAATAAGGATGTTAGCTCTTTACGCGAACTATTAGCAAAACATTCCCAAAAAAATAAACCTTTAGAAGAATAAGCGTAAACAAAAAAAACGTGGGGCACAATTGCCTCACGTTTTTTGTTGAGTTTTATGAAATAGTTCGTAATTTCCCTTGAAATTCGCTAATTGATTGATACCCTTTTACTTCCATAATTTCTGCTAATTCTTTGATTATTCTAGTAAAAATTTCTGGTCCTTCTTTGTGCAATTGCGTTCCAATTTGCAACATGCTTGCGCCACACAATAAATGTTCGAAGGCGTCTTGTCCATTACAAATCCCACCAGTCCCAATAATTTGAATTTCAGGTTTTAATCTAGTATAAAAAGCACGAACATTTGCCAAAGCAGTTGGTTTGATATACTCGCCACCAATTCCGCCAAACCCGTCCTTCGGTTTGATTACTACCGTGTCACTTTGAGGATCGATATATAACCCATTCCCCACACTATTGATTGCATTAACGTAGGTCAAAGGAAATTGATTCAAGATATCTGCCATCGCATCGAAATGAGCAAAGTCAAAATATGGTGGTAATTTCACGCCCAACGGTTTTGTAAAAATGGCAAATGCTTGTTTAAGTGTTTCAAAAGTGGCATCGAAATCATAAGCAAGTTGTGGTTTCCCTGGAACATTAGGACAAGAAAGATTTAATTCTGTGATTCCACGAAAATCACTTTTTTCGATCATTTCTAACATTTCTAAGTTCTCTGCTACACTCATTCCCGCAATTGAGAAAAATAACGGAGCAGCAGTTGGATTTTCTTTTTCATATTGAAGTGCGTAGTCCAAATAATAAGCAAAACCTAAATTAGGTAACCCCATCGAATTGATGCTCCCTAACGCTACATCATAGTATCGTGGTTCAGGATTTCCTGCGCGCTCTGGGATGGTGCAACTCTTAGTAATCATTGCACCAGCATCTGAGCTTGCTAGTTCATGCATTTCTTGCACCGTTATACAATGAACACCAGACGCATTCATAAACGGATTAGCAAAAGTATGGTTGGCAAAGGTCATTTCTAAATTCAAGATAATCGCTCCTTCAAAGGCATTTTATCTAGTTTAGCATTTCCAACTAGAAAATCAACAAAAAAACTTTATTTTTTTCAAACGAACTGGATAACGTTCGTCTTTTACAAGAACAAAATTTATTTTAACGAAGGTTTCTGTTTATTTCACTAACAATGAGCAATCACCTTCACACAACCAGCTTCATTTTTATCAACTTAGACAAGAAGATTGCTGATTTTCTGGCAAAAAGAGGTAAAAAATACTCTATCCTCTTTTTAGACGTTTTCAGATACCAGAAAGCGTCTATTTTACACAAAAAAGGCCAGAACGCTGTCCAGCCTCTCCTCTTTTCAACATTCAATTACGTACTGAAACGAAAGCCAGCCTTTTGTTTCAGCCACTTTTACTTAACTAATTTTTTAACAGTGATTTCTTTTTTTCTTTCGAAAAGATATCTCTTCCTAACATTCTATATAAAATAACCGCACATGCTTCAGAAATAAAAATCAATACAGCTAAAGGTAAATACGTATTGCTTCCCATGATTCCTACTAGCGGCGTGAAGACCATCCCGATTGCATACATTCCTAATCCAAGTACGGAAGAAGCAATCCCAGCATGTTTGCCTTGCCTTTCCATCGCCATTGTTGTTACCACTGCATTTACTAACCCCAATGTCGACACGACTAACAACAACCCAAGCAGAGCTAACCACAAGTGATTTGTATGGATGCCACTAATAATCACTAAAATGCTACCCAAAAAACCAAGACCTACTCCCCAACCTAGCTGACGGAAGCTACTCATTCTCTTCGATAACACACCAGCAAGTTCTGCTGCAACTACAATTCCGATTCCATTGATTCCATAAATCAAGCTAAACATTTTATCCGACAAACCAAAAACATTTTGTAACATAAAGGACGAACCAGAAATGTAACAAAACATCGCTGCATAAACGAAACCTTGAATCAGCACGAACATCATAAATGGTCGATCGCTGAATACTGCTTGCCAACCTGCTCTTTGATCAACTTTTTCAGTTGCCAATTGGACTTCATGCGTTTCCTTAAACCCGATTAGAACACCTAAAAATAATAACAAACCAATTACTGCAAGAAAAATAAAAATAACTCGCCAAGAAAAATAGCTCAAGAAAAAACTGCCCAGTAAAGGAGAAACAATTGGAAAAATACCATTGATTGCCATCAACATTGCAATGAATCGAGTCAATTGAGTTCCAGAAAATAAATCTTTTGCAATTGCTCGCGTCAGAACAACGCCAGTTGAGCTAGCAATTCCTTGAATCAAACGTAAGCTTAAAAATAACCAAATATTTGTGACAGATACTGATAATAAACAGGCAATGACAGAAATACCAATGCCCCATAGAAGTGGTTTCTTCCGCCCGATACGGTCACTGATTGCGCCAATAAACAATGGACCAAATGCGAGCCCTGCTAAACACATGGTCAAGCTTAACTGAACCATTGATGTCGGGATGCCAAAGTCCGTTTCTAGCACTGGTAAAGCTGGTAAATAAGTATCAAGTAGTAAGGGGCCATAGGCGCTTAATGTGCCAAGCAAAATAGATAGCCACCATATTTTCTTTTTGTTTTCAATCATTTTCCTTTCACCTCAAAAAAGAAAATAGCATGGAAAAACGGAAATATCAATAAAAAATCCAGTAAATTTTCACTTTTTTCAAAAAAATGAGAACAATACTCATTTAAGTCGTTTTTCACCGCAAACAAAAAAACGCCGAGACCTCATTTGATCTCGCACGTCTTTCATCATTCCTATGAAATCAACTACTAGTTCTTCCCGATTCCTTTTATCAAATAAACTTTTCAACTATTATTCAGTAGTCATCCCTAAAATCTGGTTATTCAGAATAATTGTTTGTTTTTCAGATGGCAAGTTTTCCGGTATTCCTTTGATTCGTTCAAGGATAATCGTTGCTGCCGTTTCACCAATTTTTTCGGTTGGCGGATTAATCGTGACCTGCGGTAAAATACTTTGCTCCCCTTCAGATAAATAGTCATAATGACCAAAGGCAATGTCTTTTTTTACAGAAATTCCTTGTTCATTAAAACATTCTAAGGATCCAAGAGACATATTGTAGTTGCTGACAAAGATAGCTGTTGCATTTGCCATTAATAATTCTTTTGTTCCTTGGTAGCCACTCCTTCTGGTGTAATCCCCTTCGTAAATTTCAAGTGCTACTTCGGGGTGATTCTCGACTGCATCTTTTGCGCCTAACAGTCGTTCTTTTGCTGTGTAATCTGTTTGCGGAGCAGTGATATAACCGATTTTTTGATGGCCTTTAGCAATGTAATCAGAAATCACATTTGAGACACTTTCACGATCATCCAATAAAATGACATCTGCATTGTTCAATGGATCTGGATAATTCAAAGAGACAATTGGGACGTTGACTTGTGCTAATTTTTCCATGTCAATCCACTCTTCACTTGATAAAAAGACAATCAATCCATCCACGGAGTGTTTCAACAAATAATCAATTTTCTCATCCATTTGCTTTTCACTTTTTGAAAAACCACTAAGTAGTATGCTATAACCATTTGCTTCAGCAACTTTTTCAATTCCTGACACAACTTCTGAGCCGAATCGACTAGAAATACTGTTCATCAGTAAGCCAATGGAAAAACTTCGATTATTTTTAAGCCCTTTGGCAATAATATTTTCTTTATAGTCTAAAACTTTGATCGCTGAAGTAATTTTTTCAACATTTGATTGTCTTAATTTTTGACCATTCAAGTACCGTGATACTGTTCCTACTGAAACACCAGCAAGTTGAGCAACGTCTCTAATTGATGCCATTTCTCCCACCCCTACCAATCACAATTGATTTCTGCCTCCTGATCACCAACCATGATTTTTGCTTTTTTGGCGAAATGCCAGCAATTGTCTGCACCTACATATTGAAAATCCTCTGGAGACAACTCAAACGTCACCGTTTTTTCTTCCTGCGCTTTTAATTCATGTTTGCTAAAAGCTTTCAGCAATTTTTTACGCTGAATAACAGATCCTCCAAGGAGTTTGACAAATACAAGCGAACTAACTTTGCCAGCAATCGTTCCTTTATTTTTAACTTTAACGGATACCGTTAGTTTGTCAACATTTGTTTTGCATTGAAGTGCTGAATAAGCAAACGTGGTATAGCTTAACCCTTCCCCAAAATCATGCAGTGGACTGCCACTTAAATCATAATAATTCTCTTGTTTTGAGGCATCTCTCTGATAATAATAAACAGGTAATTGCTGACTATTTCTAGGATAAGTAACACTTAAACGACCACTTGGATTTGATTGTCCGAGTAATGTCTTCGCGATTGCTTTTCCTCCTTCTTGGCCTGGAAACCAGCCAATCAAAACAGCATCAGACACTGCTTCGACCAATGACAAGTCAGATGGACGACCTTGGATTACTACTGAAATGAGTGGTTTTTCAAGTTTTGACAGTTCAGTTAAGAGGAATTCTTGCTTTCCTCCTAAAGATAACGAGGCGACATCAACATTTTCTCCAGAGTCCATATTTACCCCTTTTGATGAGACCGCGCCATTTTGTAAAAATTCCATATCGAAATTTCGCGCACTTGAGCCACCTAAAACAGTAATGATTAGATCTGCCTCTCCTGCTACTTGAAGTGCTTCTTCGATTTTTGCTTCTTGTGATACTTCATTTCGAATTTCGCAACCCTCGGCATACGTAACAGTCGCTGAAGAAAATAGCTGCTTGATTTCCCGATAAACCGTTTTTTCTAATTGGATTTCTGTTTGTGGAGCTGAATAATCACCCAACAAATGATACAAGTTATCTGCATTCGGTCCGATAACAGCAACTTTTTTCCCGCTTGGATTTAGCGGAAGCACACCATTGTTTTTAGTAAGAACTAAGCTTTCCTCTGCCAACTGTTGATTTAATTTTCTTGATTCTGTCAATAACTCTTCCCATTGATCTTTCGGGTCTTTGATAAAAGGATCTTCAAATAATCCCAATAAAAATTTAATTGCTAGAATGCGTCGGACAGACCGATCAAGCATGGCTTCGTCAATCACATCTTCCAACACGCCTTCTTCAATCCGAGTATAAGTTTCATCCCACAAACTTAAATCAATCCCAGCAGTTAATGCATGGCTAGCTGCTTCTGTTTGGCTTTCATATACATCATTCAGACGATCCAGAGCAATCCCATCTGCCATGACCAATCCTTGGAACCCTATTTTTGCTCGCAGGTTTTGTTCAAACAATTCATGGTTCACATGACAAGGGACACCATCAATATCATTGTATGCAGCCATTACTCCGACAGCATTACGTGTACTTTTTAATAACGGTGTATAAACATCTGCAAATTCTCGTCTGCCAATTGGAACAGTTCCAGAATTATGACCACCAAGAGCCTCCCCTTGTGCAATGCAATGCTTCAAGACCACACCAATTTGTTCTTTAGACCGATTAATATCTGCCACTCGTTGATCCAAGAAAGCTATTTCATCAGAAATCAGAGAACCTTGAAAACCTTGAACAATTGCTTCGCTCATTCGTGCACTGAGAATCGGATCTTCCCCAAAGCATTCTTCTGACCTTCCCCAGCGCGGATCTTTTAATAAATCCAAGGTTGAAACTAATGCTAAGTGCACACCTTTTGCTGCTAGTTCTTTCGCCATTAAGCGACTTGTCTGCTCAACTAGTTCTAGGTTAAAACTACTACCTCGACCAACATTCGTAGGATAAGAAATGCTTTCCAGTCCTTGATGCCCATGAGGACACTCTTCAACGATTAAAGCGGGAATTCCCCAACGAGAATGGCTAATCACGTACTCTTGCACTTGGTTTGCTACCTTCCAACTATCCTTTGCAGCAATTCCATTTTTATCATCAACTTTTGACCAAGGATCTGCACGAAACAACCCGTAAAGTGCGCCTAAGCCACCACCCCACTGAACATGATTCTTAAATTTTTCTGTTAATTCAACAGCTTCTTGTTCCTTTTTATAACACTCCCAGCCATAGAGATGCTGATTGACTTGCCCAACTTTTTCGCTAAGACTTAAGCGTGCCAATAAGTCTTCTACACGTTGGCGAATCGTTAGTTCTGGATTTTGATATGGATACTTAGCCAAGTTCCCCCGCTCCTTCTTGTCGTGCTTTATTTGCAGCTAATACAAACGGTACAAATAAAAAGACGTCTAAAATAATTAATAACACAGTCAAAATAGCTGCTTTTACATCGCCCCCAGTTGCAATAAATGATTGGATTACTGGCGGTGTAATCCATGGTGCTGCAGCAACTGTTTTTTCAATCAAACCAACACTTGTTGCAACATAAGCAATAACTAAATTGATTGATGGAATAAGCGCACAGGGAATCATATAAATTGGATTCATTACGACTGGTAGCCCAAACATCACAGGTTCAGTAATATTGAACAAGCAAGTTGTCAAACCAAACTTGGCGATTTGTCGCTGTTCTTGTCGTTTTGAAACCCACAAAATCGCAATCACTAATGGTAAGATACAGCCTCCTCCACCAATTAATCCAAATGCATTCGTAAAAGGTTCGGTAATAATATTAGGAATTTCTTTTCCAGCAGAAAAAGCATCCATATTTTCTTGAATCGATTGTAATAATGGTGCTTGACGAATTGGTGCCAAAATACTTGAACCATGCATACCAAAAACCCAAAGAAAATCAGAGAAGAATTGTAAAAATAAAATACCAGGAACAGATAAGACGAAAGCTTTTAAAGGTGTTTGAATGGCTAATTCAATCAAACTTGGAAAATCAAGACCAGTAAACTTATCCAGTAGAAAAACAAAAATAGCAAATAAAAGAATAACTGCTGTTTCAGGAACTAAAGAATTGAATGAAGTAGCAACTGCCGGTGGAACACCATCAGGCATTTTGATTTTTAACTTCTTGATTTTTGCTAGCTTCATAAATAACTCTGTCCCAACAATGGAAGCAATCATCGCCGTTGCTAGACCGGAAGAAGAAGTCAGACTTTGTAAAAATACGCCAGTTGCTTCAGCTGTACTACCGTCCACCAAAGTAACACTGCTTTTCAACGGCATCAGAATAAACATAACAGCAACGCTTAACACACCTGCATGCACTGCACTAAAAGCCGGATCATTCATCTCACCTGATCGAATGTAATGATTTGCTAAATTCCAGCCGATGTTATAACACACAACAATTGCTAAAATACTCATCGTACCATTATTGACGATGGAAGCCAGGTTTGCTAGAAAACTCAAGTCAATCCATTGTTGAACAAAGGCATTAGAAAAAATCAATGCATTTAACAAGACCATGACAGACGCCGCCATTACTAGTGGCATCGTAATGATAAAACTATCTCGAATTGCAAGTAAGTGACGCTGGTTGTTCATCTTAGAAACGATTGGTAATAACTTTTCAGATAACTTGTCTACAAAACTCATTAGTAAATCTCCCCCATTTAAATAAGTTGAACCGGTTCAACTTCACTATAGCATGACTTTTATTTTTTGCAACAGTTTTTTTGGAGGCGGATTCATTTTTTTGTAAAATAGCTAGTTAACTAAAAAAATACCCAACCAAAAAATTGGATGGGTATTTTAGATTTTGTTTTTTAAGAAATAACTACTCATGAAATTCCTTAATTAAATCTGTCATTGCTGAAATACTTTCTTTCTGTCCCGTTTCGATCCAACTCAACCACACTTCAAAGATGCCAGCTGACATGAATTTGATCCAGTAGTAACGTTTACTTCCTTCCCAATCTTCCCAAGTGGTCGTTTCATCGTAAAAGCGGGCCATTTGTTGACTAAAGAGTTGAAAGATAATCTCTTTGTAACCTCCTTCAATAGCCGCTTGGAAATCTGGTGTCAGTTCTTGAAAAAATTCAGACAAATCATCAATTTTCTGTTCATGACTAACTTTGTTGATTGTTTTATCAAAAATAGCTTGAAATTTGGGTTCATAATATTCGGTCAACACTTGTGTTAGATCAGTAAAATGCCGATAAAATGCCATTCTACTCACACCTGATCTCTTAGCTACTTCAGAAACTGTCAGTTTTGATAATTGTGTTGTTTTTAATAATTCGAGTGTAGCTAATGTGAGCCATTTTTTGGTATCCTCTTTGATACTTTTTGAATAATTCGTCACTGCCATAACAGATTCCTCCTTCTGTTACAAATGCCTATCAATTGCTTGATTAAGCACTTTTTATCTTCTAAAATAGCATCCATAACAAATGTAACATCAGGAGGTAAAAAATGAAAGTATTAGTCACAGGCGCAAATGGATTTGTCGCAACTCATATCATAAAATTATTGCAAGAAAAAAATTACGAAGTTAATGGAACTGTTCGGAATTTGGATCGAGCTCCTGTTATTTTTGAAGGTGTTTCTTACTTTGCTGCAGATTTAACAAGTGCTTCTGGTTGGAAAGATTCGATGGTTGGTGTTGATGCAATTCTCCATGTTGCTAGCCCTCTTGGACATGAAAATTCCAACGATCCAAAATTGATTGATGAGGCTGTTCAAGGTGTTCAACATGTTTTTGATGCTGCACATCAAGCTGGAATCAAACGGATTATCATGACTTCCAGTCAAGCAGCAGCTACTCCTTTAGCAAGCACGACAGGCGTGATTGATGAAACGTATTGGTCTGATCAGCACAATCCAGAACTCAATGCTTATCGGTTATCAAAACTTGCTGCAGAAAAAAAGGCTTGGGAATTAGCCCAAAAGTATGATTTAGCTTTGACAACAATTTTACCAGGCGCTATTTTTGGTAAGGCTTTAACCAGTAACCGCTCATCAAATGGTGTCTTAGATGGTATCAAACGTTCTCGTTTAGTACCAAAAATTACGCTTGAAGTGACAGATGTTAACGACCTAGCTAATTTACATCTTTTAGCTTTAGAAAATAATGACACGATTGGCGAACGAATTTTAGCAAAAAATACAGACCTCTCTTTCGCACAAATCAGTCGAATTTATGGAAATCGACCAATTATCGTCCCTGATTTTGCTTTAAAATTTGCAGCCAAATTTGTTGGCGAATTGCGCTCATTAGTTCCCATGTTGAAACGCAAATATACTCATAATAATCAAAAAGCGATCAAGTTGGGGTGGCAACCACGAGATGGACGTCAAACGGTACTCGAAGCAATCGAAAATTAAGTTAAAGAACGAGTCTGGGGCAAAATTAAAAATCCAGTCATTCATCGCACATTCTTCACTTCAAAGAACGCCTAAAATTAACGTTTACAAAACGAATTTTAGGCGTTTTTTTATTTAGATTACTTTTGTCCCAATCCTATTTTAAATGTGATTCTCTGAACCGAATCAAGTACTTGTCGGAAAAAATAGCTAGACTTATCTCAGCTTTTTGTTGATTTCACGGTTCAAATTTTCGCGCCAATCTTCCGTATACGTTTTTGTACTTTTCAACAGTTCATCGCAAAAAGAAGCCACATCTGTTCCCGTCACTTCAAGAACTTTTTTCCCGTCAGCTATACCTTCTTCAAACAGATCAATCAAATCATATTGCACTGCCATCATGTCATAACCACTACCAGTTGCAAATTTCCACATATGGCTTTGGATTTTTTTGAAAACAAATTGGTAATCATTTGGCAACGCATCGACTCGTGCCATTTGTGCTTTATATTCTTTTTTACTTGTAATGATTTTTTTTACATTCAAGTAATCATCAAAAAACTTATTCATTTACTGTTTCCTCCTTTAATTGAGTCATCTTTTCTGATAAAAATGCCCACTTTTCCCAAAAAATTGCCAGTTCAGCTCGCCCAGCATCATTGAGGGTAAAAAATTTTCTTGGTGGTCCTATATCAGAGGGCTTCTTTTTCGTATCCACCAGTTTATTTTTTTCAAGACGTAACAAAATCGTGTACACTGTGCCATCCACCACATCAGTAAACCCAAGAGCATTTAGCTTTTTTGTTATCTCATAGCCATACGTCTCTTGCTGACGAATGATTTCCAAGACGCAACCCTCAAGTACGCCTTTGAGCATTTCTGTTAAATTTTCCATATCCTTCTCCTTAAATTTCCCACTTCCAGTAATAAGTATTACTAAGTACCGCTATATAGTATTACTTATTACTTAAGTTGTCAAACTTTTGTGTGTATTTCTAAAAAAGGTACCCCAAAAAAAGAAGCTACGACTGATAAGGCCGCAGCTTCACTCTTTCTTGTGAGAAAATAGTCATAAAACTTATTTTTTCAAAATCAACTTTTGATTTTCAATTTGATAAACTACCTCTGCCACTTCATGAACAAATAACGTATCATGAGAAGTAAAAATAACAGTTCCCGGATATTGTTTGATTAATGCTTCTAAAGCTTGCATCGTATTTACATCAATAAAGTTCGTTGGCTCATCTAAGATTAGCGTATTTGCTGGTTTGGTAAAAAGTAAGGCAATCGCCAAACGTGTGGCTTCACCACCACTCAACTCACGAATAGGTTTAGTGATTTCTATTTGTTTAAACCCTAAATTATTTAGCAAGGCTCGCACAAAAGGTTCTGGATATTCCGTTTGTTTCAATAAATAAGCTAATAAGGGTTCCTCACTTGTTAATTGATAGTCCATTTGCTGATAAACAGAAAAAATAACATTTGAAGAGACAATTATGCCTCGTTTTTGGTCAAGAATATAACGCAATAACGTCGATTTTCCAGAACCGTTAGCACCTGTAATTGCAATTTTTTCTCCTAAACCAAATTGAAAAGTAGCTTCTTCTATTAGCTTTTTTCCAGTAACTTCCAACGTCACTTGATCTCCCATGATTGGAAATTTATTATGGATTTCCAGTGTTTTTGGCACAGGAAAAATAATTTTTTGATTTTTCACATCAACAGTTTGTTCTACTAATTGGTCTAAACGACTGGTCATTGCTTTTGCTGTTTTTTGTAAAGATTTTTGGACCGTATCTTTTTGTTTTGATGAAGCTAGCCGATCTGGACGTTGACTTTTTTGTTTCTGTTTTTTCGTTGATTGTGTTAGTTTTTCTGCCTGTGCTTGTTTTTTCTTGATAGCATTTTCTAAACGCTTCTTCTCTTTTTGAAAATGATCTGCTAAACGCTCTTTTTCGATGCACTCTGCTTCTTTTTGTTTCACATACTCTGTATAATTTCCGTGAAATTCTCTCACGCGTCCCTCTTCAATTTTCCAAATTTTGGTCGCGATTTGGTTTATGAAGAATCGGTCATGACTGACTACAATTAATGTACCGTAATAATAACTTAGTTCTTTAATCAATGTTTCAATACTCTGGCTATCCAAATGAGTGGTTGGCTCGTCCAGTAATAAGCCCATTTGATAATCTGATAGCTGATTGGCTAAACGAAATTTCGCTTGTTCTCCCCCACTAAGAGTCTCCATTCCCATTGTTGGAACAGCAAATCGACTTAACAGTTCGCCATCTAGTTGGTTACTAACGTGGACCTTTGTTAGCTCTTCGCTTTGGGCATAGTAATTAAATTCAATTTCTCTTTGAACTTTTCCACGATCAGGCTCGACTTTACCAGCAATCATTTTTAGTAATGTTGATTTTCCACTTCCGTTTTTTCCAATAATTGCAATTCGTTCATTTTGATAAATCGTTAATTCATCAATAGATAAAATGTTTTTGGCGCCAAATTTTTTTTCAATATTTATTAATTTAACAGCTAAAGTTTCCATTTTTTCCGCTCCTTTTATGAGGGAAAAGTGTACAAAAAAGAGGTAGCCATAAGCCACCTCTTTGATTTCAATCAAAATTATCGAAGGAAAAAGGATACACTCATCCCCTGAAATCACATGTGCTTAGGACTTTTTTATTAACTAAATGTCATTAAAAGTTCAATGCGCAATTTCATGGAAGCAGTCATCTTTGTTCTCCTTTACTTTTTCTTTTCTAAACTATAACAAAAATACCGATGTCCTTCAAGCCTCGGCTACTTGCCGTTCATCCTTGAAGCCTGTTTTCGCGAAAATCCATAATAGTAACAAAACAGCTACCGTTGACTGGATACCTAACATTAAAATCAGATCAAAATGTACAAAACCAACTACCGCAGCAAGAATCGATCCTACACCCAAAACATTCAGCATTAGATTCGCACTTTCCTTAAACGTTTGGATAGAAGAAAAACGACTCTTTCTTGTCATCCATAAAAAGAGTGATGCGCCAAACAAAATCATGATAGTCATAACGAGTAAGATAAACCCCAAACTTAGACTATAGGACAAAATAATCACTGGACGATTGCTGAGATAGAATTGTTCTTCTAGAAATTGTTCAAATTCTTGTGGTGTTTGACTCATTGCTGGTGTAAAAGACGGCCCATAGTTCATCGTATAGCTTCTAGTTTGTCCATTGTCTTGTTGCTGAATGTGCCACTGTGTTTTTTCAAAATTAATAAACGTACCCTTTTGTTGAACACTCTTTGGTAAATCCACGCCCACTATCAGCTCTTGGTTTTCAAAAATGATGGCTTCTTTCCCCTTTAATTCGCCGTTGACAACTCGTAAGTGAGAAAATTGCTCCACACCTGCTTGATCCATCATCTGATTGACCGCTAAAAATTGCTGACTCGGTATTGCTGTAACCTGATTTGCGTAATAAAGAGTGATTGGGATCGTCATAAAAGAAACTAAAAAGACTAATACTAAGAAAAATTTTGGCCACGAAAGTTCTTTTCGTCCAGCAAACAAACGTTTTGGTCCAGCTAGACTGGCGAAATAATTAAATGGGAAAGTTTGCATTTCTGATACCTCCTATCCTTTGGTTCCTCCTGAAGTTAAGCCTGTAACAAAGTTCTTTTGTAAGAAGAAGAATAACAAACAAATTGGTAAAGCAATTAAGATTGCTCCCGCTGCAAATAACGATACTCTTTGATTCGTTACGTCAGAAATAAAGGTTTGCAACCCTACTGCTACTGTTTGGTTCTCCGGTGTACGTAATAAGAATTTTGATAGCATGAAATCGCCAAATGGTCCCATGAATGCCCATAGTGCTTGAACGGCGATCATTGGCTTAACTAATGGTAAAACGATTTGAGCGAAAATTCGAAAATGACCTGCGCCATCTAACTTCGCTGATTCATCAAGGTCGATCGGCACAGTATCGAAATAGCCTTTCATCAACCAAGTATTCATCGGGATGCCACCACCAATATAAATCATTGTTAGGAACCAATACTTGTCTAGCGCATCAAGCAAGAATGCCATAACATAAAAGGCAGTCAAAGCCGCCATTGTTGGCACCATCTGAATAACTAAGAAAAACATCAAACTTGATTTGCGACCAATAAAGCGATAACGACTATATGTGTAACCTGCTAATGTTACAACCGTTACTTGTATCACCATTGTTAATACAGAAATAATCAAGGTATTTTTATACCAAGTGCCATACAATGTTTCATTAAACAAACGTGAAAAATTATTTAATGTCCATTCACCGGATAAGTCTAAGCTAAATGCAGCAATGTTCCCTGGCTTAAATGCTGTACTAGCAGTAATCAATAGTGGATATAAAATAATGATTGAGAGAAATATCAAGAAAGCATACGTAAAAAAATGTGACACGCTTCGTTGAAATCTCGCACTAGAATTTATTTTTTTCATCTGCTAATCCCCCATGTTGAACGCATTTGTTTTCTTAAAGACAAGCAAGGAAACACAAATTACTACAGCAGAAATAATCAATGTAATTGCCGAAGCCATTGAATACTGTGGCGATGTCCCTGTTGTCAGTTTGTAGATCCAAGAAATCAAAATATCGGTTGAACCTGCGCCACCACCGACACTACCTGGCCCTCCATTATTAAATAGGTAGATCATCGAGAAATTGTTGAAGTTCCCTGTGTATTGCGTAATGAATGTTGGCGCCGCCACTAAGAAAATTGCAGGTAACGTTATATTTGAGAAACGTTTCCAAGCATTCGCCCCGTCAATTTTTGCAGCTTCATACAAATCTTCAGAGATTGACTGCAAGATTCCAGTGACCATGACATAGATATATGGGAAACCTAACCAACCTTGAACAAGAATAATTGCCACTTTTGTCCAATTCGGATCTGTTTTCCAAGAAATTGCGCCAATATCAACCAAAGGTAAGTTGTTCAAAAATGGGATAACTTGTGTGTTAATCGCTCCAACACTGTCATTAAAAATGTTAGAGAAGCTCATAATTGTAATAAAAGCAGGAACAGCCCAAGGTAATAAGAAAATAATACCAAATACACGTTTAAATTTAATAAACTTTTGGTGAGCAACTACGGCAGTCAACACGCCTAAGCTAATTTGCAAAGTTGTTGCACACAAAGTCCAGATGATTGTCCAACTGAAAACAGATAAAAAAGTATTTCGATAGGAACTTAAAAAGAAGATACTAAAGAAGTTTTTGAATCCCACCCAATCAATCAAACTTGCAGGCGGAATGTGGTTGAAATCGTAGTTTGTAAATGCTGTAAATAAGGTAACCAACACTGGAAAAATAATGGTAAAAATCATTAAAAGATAGGCTGGTAAAGTTAGTAAGTAAGGAAATCCTTCATCCCCAATAGTCTGCAACGTTTCTTTCATTGTTACATTGATTTTTTGGCCATTTTTTCGCATAGTTGCGACACGTCGTGCATCATAAAGATTTAAACCATAAAAGAGAAAGAAAATAATCGTGATGATTAATTGTAATGTTCCTTCAATCAAAATAAACAATGAATGATCTTCTATAGGGATACTTCCCAGTGTTACTAATCCAACTAATGATTGAAAACCACCAAGGATCATTTGAATCACAAAAATAAGAAAGATACTGAAAAAGGCAATTCCTTTCGCTTTTTGTCCATTTGCTAGCTGACCGAAGCCAGGTATTAGCGAAAAAAGTGTCACTTTATTGACTTGAACTTCATTTTTCGTTCCAGACTGTTTCATCTAAAACGCCCCCTAATCATTTGATTCTAACTAGTTAAAGGGGAAGTGACCTAAGCCACCGCTCCCCTTCTTCCTTTATGTCTAGCTTTGTGGAACTTTAATATTTTTGCTCAATTGCCTCAGTAATTGTTTTGACTGCGCTGTTAGCAGATTCTTTTGGTGTTTTAGCACCAGAAGCTGCATCAAACATTAAGTTTTCTGCCCCTGTCCAAACTTCAGCCATTTCCGGAATGTTTGGCATTGCTTGTGCTGTTTCATACTGTTCGATTACCGCAGTTGTCAATTCATCATTTTTAGCTTTAGCTGTTTCACGTGCGCTTTGATTTGCAGGAATTTCATTGACCATTTCGAAGAATGTTTCTTGGTTTTCTTGGTTAGTCACATAATCAAGCCACTTTTGAGCCACATCTTTATTTTTTGCATAGTTGCTAACAACCCAACCTTTACCTCCACCAAATGGTTGGTAAGATTCACCGTTATCTAATGTTGGAATTTTTGCTACGCCGTAGTTAACTTTACTTTCTTTATATGATTGTGCTTGCCATGGTCCATCAATAATCGCTGCTGCTTTGTTTGAAGTAAACTGTTGTGTCACAAAGTCGCCAGCACTAGTCACATCTTGCATTCCTTTTGGCCAAACATTTTGGAACCAGTCAGTTGCATAAGTGATTCCTTCAACTGCACCAGCATTGTTCAAACCAATATCTGAAGCATCCGTTCCATCTTCACCAAAAACATAACCGCCATAACCTGCAAGTAGTCCGTATGAATAATAAAAATCAGTCCATTTTGCTAGGAAGCCAGTGTTTTTACCTGCTTCTGAATCAAATGCAAATCGTTCGTCTTTCGCAAGATCTTCGACTTCTTTGAATGTTGTTGGCGCTGCATCGATCAAGTCTTTGTTATAATACAAAACCAGTGTTTCAATTACAGCAGGTTCTCCGTAAATTTTGCCATCATAAGTTACTTGTGCTTTATCCGTTTCATCGTAATCTGCTTCATTTCCTAATTTTACTTCTGCTAAGTGACCTTGTTGTCCCAAAGCACCGATTCGGTCATAAGCAGCCATCATCACATCTGGCCCTTTTCCTGCAGGACCATCAAGAGCTAACGCTTCTAATTGGTCAAACATGTCTTTTTCAACTAATTTTATTTTGACATCATTCTCTTTTTCAAACTTACCTTTAATCTCGTTCATGTAATCGGTATAACCTGAATCAACAGAAATCGTTAGTGTTTTCTCATCATCTGCTGCTTTACTGTTTGATTTTCCACCATTACCACAAGCAGCAAGTCCACCAATCACACCGACTGAAAGCAAACCTAAACCTAATGTCTTCATCATTTTACTTTTCATTTTTTATTTCCCCCTGTAGTTTATTTTTCTGTTTTCTTACTAAAATCATTATACTGTTATTAAAAATATTAGTGCAACCGCTTTCTCTTTGTTACCGGTAACAAAATATCAGCAGCTAAGAATAAACCCATGTGGTTGGATCTCAATTTTTTCATCTTTCAAGACATGAACACCTTGTGAAAAAAGTACTTCACTTGGTTGGTCTACGACATACACGTTCTCTGATTCATTAAAAATGGCTTGAACTTTTTGTTGATCTAGTTGTCGAGCAAACGAAATAATTCCTTGTGTTTCAGGTGATGTTTTCCACAAAGTTTCTCCCTCGGATAAAATCAAATGCAACCGTTTGCGCAAATGAATAAGTTCTTTCATAAAGGCAAAAAGTTCCAAGTCTTGCTTTTCTTCGTCCCAAATCATACATTTCCGACAATCAGGATCATCATGTCCTGTTAAACCAATTTCTGTTCCATAGTAAATACAAGGTGAACCTTTTTGTAAAAACATGAACGTCATGACAGCTTTCAGCAACTCTTTATTTTCTTCACACATCGTGAGAATTCGCGCTGTGTCATGGGAATCCAATAAATTGAAAGTTCCTTCATTGACTTGGTCTCGGTAAAGCATTTGTTGTTGATTCATTCCGCTAATCATTTGCGAAACACTGATTTTCTTTTTCACAAAATAATCTTTGATTGAATCTGTAAATGCATAATTCATTACTGCGTGAAATTCATCTCCCTGTAACCAAGCTTGTGAAGAATGCCAGATTTCACCCAAAATATAGATATCGGGTTTTGCCTCAGTGACTGCTGTATAGAATTTCTTCCAGAAGTGATGATCGACTTCATTTGCTACATCTAATCGCCAACCATCGATATCGAATTCTTCGATCCAATAAGTCGCAATCTTTAAAAGATGTGCTTGCACTTCAGGATTTGCCGTATTTAGCTTAGGCATATGTGGCGTAAATGCAAACGTATCATACGAAAGATGTTCTGCTGTTTCTGGCACCTCTGTCAACCGGTAATCGTCCACTGGAAAGGAATGAATATGAAACCAATCTTTATAAATCGACTCTTCACCGTTTTTAATTACGTCTTGCCATTGTGGTGAATCATCGCCCATATGGTTGAAAACAGCATCTAACATCACGCGAATTCCTCGTTGATGCGCTTGCTCAATTAATGTTTTAAATAATTTTTTATCACCGAAATGAGGATCAATCTCTAAATAGTCAATCGTGTCATATTTATGATTAGACGTTGCTTTAAAAACTGGACAGAAATAAATACCATTGATTCCTAAATCAACTAAGTAATCCAGATGATCAATTACTCCTTGCAGATCACCGCCAAAAAAATCATCCCGATCCGGCGCTTTACTTCCCCACGGTAATGTGTTTTCTGGATCGTTATTCGTATCTCCATTAGCAAAACGTTCTGGGAAAATTTGATACCAAACAGTTTCTTTCACCCATTCTGGCACTTTGAAACGATCAATTTCTTGAAAATAAGGCATTCTAAAGTACATGTTTGGTTCTGCTAAAAAGCGATTTTGATAAGGAAACACGCCTTGATCCCCATAAAAACATTCCGTTTCATCTTTGCCAATCACATGAAACCCATATTGGATTCTCCTCGTATCACTATGGACTTCAAGTTCCCAATAATCATGCACATTGGTACTTAATCCTTTTTTCATCGGCACTTCTTCTAAGTACCACTGTTCCGTCGTGAATGTGTATGGATCACCCTTTATCACAAATACTTTTTCGATATCATCTTTGCCAGTTCGTAGCCGCAAACGAAGTGTTTCTTTCGTATACAAATAAGCAAATTCGCTTTCTGGACGATGATAAACTGCTGCTGTGTTCATGTATTTCCTCCTTTTTTACTTCTAAGATAATTTCACTATAAAAGAATCAAGTACGAAAGACAACGCTTTCAAAAATGTTAACGATAACAAGTTCTCTTGAAACAAAAAAATGTACGAAAACATTTTTTGTTTTCGTACATTCACTTACTGATTGCTTCAATGTTTTTATTGATAGGTTTGTTTCTGGTCACAAACTTGTTCAATCACTTGCCAATCTAACTCAACACCTAAACCAACTCCTTGAGGAACGACAATATTTCCTCTTTCCATTTTTGCCGGTTTCTTTATGACGTCTGCAGTGTAATAACGATCAGCAGCTGAGATATCACCAGGAAAAGTAAAGATATTTTGGCTAGCAAACTGTAAATTTAACGCTCGGCCAATTCCAGACTCGAACATTCCTCCAAGCCAAACTAGTAACTGATGTGTTTGACAAAAATCAACGATTCGTAGAGCTTCTGTGATTCCTCCCACGCGTGGAATCTTCAAATTGATTCCTTGACAACTTCCTAGCGTATAAGCGGTTTTCACATCCTCCAATGTCCGAATATTTTCATCTAAACAAATCTTTGTCTGAAGATGTTGTTGAAGTCTGGCATGATCGACAAAATCTCGTTGATGAAAAGGTTGCTCAATCATCGCTAAGTTCAATTGATCTAGTTGTTTAAATAACTCTAAATCAGCGAATGTATACGCTGAATTTGCGTCTGCCATCAGGGGAACATCTGGGAACTCTTCACGAATAGCACTTAGTGGCACAATGTCATAGCCCGGTTTGATTTTCACTTTGATTCGCTGATATCCTTGTTCAAGATAATTTGATACTTGTGCAATCAAATCCTCTGTTGTTGCATGAATCCCAACACTGACACCAACTGGGATTTCTGATTTGCGGCTGCCAAAATAACTTTGTAAACTTCGCTGTTCTCGTTTCGCAAACAAATCCCAAACGGCCGTTTCCAATGCTGATTTTGCCATAAAATTTCCTTGGACAGTTTGAAACAATGACCAAACATCCCCTACCTTTTGCAAATCAGCTTGAAATAGACGTGGCACTAATTGCTGTTCAATAAGTTGCCGATCCGCACCAATCGTTTCTTCAATATAATCAGGTTGTTCAAAAGAAACTAGCTCTCCGTATCCTTGATTGCCTAGCTCATCTTCTAAAATCAAAAGGTCTAACGCTTTTTCGTTAAGGACACCATAACTGGTTTGAAAAGGGGTAACTAACGGTAAACGTAGTTGGTACTGCTCAACTTTCATAATTTTCATCACATGTTCCTCACTAACAGTGCGTTTTTCTTTTTGCTAACCATTGAGACAATTTGTTCGCAAAAGCTTGTGACTGTTCCAGATGCACACAGTGACCACTATCAGGAATAACTGCCAATGTCGAATGTGGAAGTTGCTGACACAACGTATCCCCAATAGCAAGAAATTTTGGATCTTGTTCCCCTACCACGTATAGAACTGGTTGCTTTAACTCTTCTAATTCCAACCAATAATTTTTTTGTACACCTGTCCCCATAAACCACAAACTCATTGCCAAACCAAATTTATTTTGACTCAATCGCTCCTCTCGAATCTTTTTTTGTATTTCTTTCGGTAATTTTTTTTGGCTAGAAAATAACGGAAGATTTTGCCAAAAATCTACAAAATCAACGAGTGGTTCACGCCATAGCCTGAGCGCTAATCGTCGGTCAGACTCTTTTCGCTGTTTTCTTTCTTGCTCGTCTACAATTCCAGGAGTTCCAGCTTCTAAAATGACACCAAGAAGTTTACTTGGATGCTCAATCGCCCAAGCTAATGCGACTCTTGCCCCCATAGAATAGCCTAAAACATACCATTGGTTAATTCCTAATTCCTGTATCAACTGATTGAGGTCCTTCACTATTTCGGACAATTGATAACGCCACGGATGTACAAAAATACTTGATTCACCATGGCCAAGCAAATCAATGAACAGGAAATTATATATTGGATCTTGAAGCAACTGAAATGTTTGCCTCGTTCCAGTGAAACCATGCAAGCAAACAATCGTCTCCTTTGAAGGATCATATTTTTGTTGCCAGCTATACGCATATTTTACGCCACGAATGATCTTATTCATTTATTTCACCGATTTTTTCTCGGTATTCAGCTACTACCTCTTGCCAAAACTGCACTGGTTCATCTTGATTTCCTGCAATCTCAATCAATGTCCAACGATCAGCAAACCGACTTTTCTCGATTGCAAATTCAAATTCAGCTAAGGAAGTTGGTTTGATATACTGGCCATCGTATAAATCAGCCACTTTTGCAAAATCCAATGAAAGTGGTGTCTCAAATAACGGAGTAAAATCTGTTTTATCCAATTGTTTTTGTGGTAAAAAAGAAAAGATTCCGCCACCATTATTATTGAGTAATACAATTGTAACTGGTAACTTCAATGAACGGATCATTTGCAATCCATTCATATCATGAAAAAGTGCCAAGTCCCCAATCAATAAATAAGTCCGTTGTATCGTAGCAGCTGAAATACCGGCTGCCGTTGAAACAATGCCGTCAATTCCATTGATTCCACGATTACCAAATACTGGATAAGAAGTGACGCTACTCATTGCATAACGGTCTACAAAACGAATGGCATTACTGTTTGATAAAAAAAGTTGTTCATCAGCATAAAGTAACTCACTCAATTTCAAGCTGGCACTACTTTCATTGAAAGACTGTGTCAGGGTTTCTTTTTGAAGTACGACTTGTGCTGTTTCTTCAGCTTGCTTCCATCCATTTAGCCAGCTTGAATGCTTTTGTTTTTCTATCGAATCCACAGCTAGGGCTGATTGACAAAAAACGGAAATCGTGAAAGGTAAAAAGTAATTGGTTACGTGTAATAAGTCTTGCCACTGTTCCTGCTCATCGACTAACACAAAAGTCGTCGTTTCTCTAGTTAGTTTTTGTAAATACAGCATGACATTTTTCGTAACTGGTAGCCGACCAAAACGAATTACTACTTCTGGCTGTTCCACCTTTCTACTAGAGAAAATCAACTCGGCATGCTTCAAGTAATTCTCACTTTGACTACCACAGGTTGCTAAATTAGTTAGCGGATCGCCAATAATCGGCCAGCCCAAATACTCTGCAAGCTGGATCAACAATTGTGCTTCTGTTACACTCACTTCATTTCCAACAATCAATAATCCTTTTTTTCCCAACCAATCTGAAAGCTCTGGTATTGATTGGACTGCTTCTTCATTCTTCGTCAATTTTTCACTTTTAAAAGATTTTTCTAACTGAAAATCTAAATCTGGTAGCAATGGCGCACGAAAAGGTAAATTGGCATGAACCGGCCCCACTGGTATCTGTTGAGCAGTATATCCTAACTGGACACCTTGCCAATAACTATAATGTTGCATTGACTCCGAGCCTTCCGGAACAGCTAACTCCACAAATTTTTTCACATGGGTTCGATAAAGCTCCTGTTGATTCATCGTTTGAGGTGCACCCACTTCACGTAGTTCTGGCGGGCGGTCTGCAGTTAAAACAACCAATGGATGATTGGTTTCTTTGGCCTCACAAATTGCTGGATAATAATTTGCTGCCGCTGTCCCAGATGTACATAACAAGGCAACTAGTTCTTTTTTTGATCCTTTAGCTAAGCCTAAGGCAAAAAAACCCGCAGAGCGCTCGTCAACGTCAACGTAACATTCAACTTCAAGATCGCGAAAAAGCAATAGTGCTAGAGGTGTAGAGCGTGAACCAGGACTAATGACTACTTTCGTTAACCCACCTTCTTTTAAGCCTTGAATAAAAGCTAACAGATAACTAGTTGTTTCTTGTTTACTCGTCATTGCCTTTCACCCCTCTAATCATTGGTTGAAATTTCAACCTTGTTTCCAATCGTTCTGCTTCTGGATCTGAATCATCAACAATTCCACATCCAGCATATAATAAGCCTTGATTTCCGCTGAAAATACCTGAACGAATCCCCACTGCAAACTCACCGACATCTTCGGTTAAGTCAAGCCAACCAATTGGTGCGCCATAAAGTCCTCGTCCGGCGACTTCTTTTTCCGCCAGCCAACGTAAAGCTTCTGCCTTAGGCTCTCCACCTAATGCAGGCGTTGGATGCAATTCTCGAACAACATCTAGCAAACTAGTTTGCCCTTTCCTAGAACCTTTGACAGTTACAAATAAATGCTGAATGTCTCGGTTTTTTAAAAGACTCTTATCTGAAACAAGCAATTCACCTTGCGTAAAATCTTTTAGCTGCTTTTTGATTCGTTCGACTACCACTTGATGTTCATATGAGTTTTTAGCGTCTTTTAAAAGTTTCAAACTATTTTCCTGGTCTTCTGTTTGATTTTTCCCTCGTGAAATTGAACCTGCAATGCCCGCTGTTGCAAACATCGTTCTGCTTGCTTCAACAAGTCGTTCAGGCGTTGCTCCGACGAAAGCTTGCTGTTTGTCCTCCAAGGCAAAAACATAAGTATTTGGTTGTTGTCGCAATAAATTTTCGACAATTGTTTCGATTGAAAAAGGCTTTCCCTTGAGTTCCATTTGACGTGCTAGAACAACCTTTCTGAGTTTAGCATTTGTTTTTTTGATTTCCTCCACGCTTTCATCAACCAAGGAAACAAACGCGCCAACGTTTCGTTCTTTCCTAACGACATTTGTGCATGAAGATTCGACAGGAGGGTAATCGAGTAAGTTCGCAACTTCATTTCCCAATGATTCAAAGCGTTTCTCAAGTCTTTTAAAAAACTCTGAGTCGCAAGTCTCTTTTTCTTGATGACAAGTTAGCGTGACTACGCAAAAATCCTCTCTTTGAGTAAACAAAATTTCAGGTAATACAAAGTAGCCATTTTCTAACTTCCCCCAAAATGATTCTTTCGCGCCCTCACGGTCAAACGGGAACCCACCAAATAAGATAGGTGCTTCTTTTCGTTTACTCACCATGCAAAAACTTTTAAAAAACTCATTCTTAAATCGCTCAATCGCTTCAAATTCTGTTTCCGCATTGAAAAACTGCTTCACTGTTCCTAACCCAATATAGCTTAAGTGACGGTCTGGGGTTTGCCAAAAAAAACGTGCACCACGGTAGTCGCTAGTTTTAGCAAATAATTGACCAAATTCTTGAGACGGAAGTTCATAACTATAACTAAAGTAGGCTTTCTCAGTTGAAGACACTTTTTCTTTCCAATTACTTAAGTTGATTTTCAATATAGTTCACTCTTTCTTCTGTCAGAAATAGTCGTTTCAATGGTTTGCCACTCGCCGTTTTTGGAATACGCGACACACTAAAGACTTCACTAGGATGTTTAAACGTTGCTAACGGTTGTAAGACTCTGGCTAATTCATCACTTGTTAAATCAGCCATTTCTCTCACTACTAAATAGGCTACTGGTCGTTGTCCCCAGCGTTCGTCTCTTCGTCCTACCACCACGACTTCTTGGATCAACTCACTCTGGAGCAACGTAGATTCAATTTCTGCAGGATAAATGTTTTCGCCACCAGAGATAATCAATTCGCTCATCCGGCTATCCACATATAAAAAACCATCTTCATCCAGATGACCTAAATCCCCCGTTCTGAACCAGCCATCTTGTGTCCATGATTCTTCGTCGCGATAGTTTAAATAGTGACTAGCAATTGTCGGCCCTTTTAGTAAAATTTCTCCAGTAGTTTGCTGATCCTGGTTCATTTCGATTTTCAACCTAGTTCCGGTCAACGGGACACCAGCAGAACCCAATTTTTCTGACGCTTTTTCTGGTGATAAAGCAACCACTTGTGAACAAGTTTCTGTCATTCCATAAGACTGAATTACCAATAGTTTTTTGACTACACATTCGCTTAACGTTTCCCGATCAATTGGCCCACCACCCAATAATAGTTTTGGTGCAGTAGCATACCCATTTTCCGGAACAAGCGGTAGAAGGTCTTTTAACGTTTTTGTCACAACAGAAAGACAGATTTCTTGCCCTTCCAATAGCTCTTCATGGATTCTTTCTGGAGAAAAATTCGTATGTAAACGAACACTAATACCCAACACTAATGAACGCAACAAGATTGCCAAACCACTAATATGATACAGAGGCAAACAACAAATCCAGCTCTCAGAAGCTGTCAGTTTCATGTTCATCTTGGTTGCTAAAGCGCTGGCGCGATGATTCGCAAATGTTTGTGGCACTCCTTTTGGTTTCCCTGTCGTTCCAGATGTATACATAATAGAAGCAATTTTTTCCTCATCATAACCAGAATCATGATAGTCCAGTTGATCCACTACAGGCAATTGTGTTGGACTTGGAAATTCCAGTAAAGAACTAGTTACGGAAATATGTGCATGTTCTGTAATCAGCCACTTAGTTTCAGCATCAGCTAATTGAAATGCAACCTCCTCCGATGTCAGGTGTGTGTTTAAGAACTGAACTTCAAGACCTAACTCCCACAAAGCCAAAATTGTCAAATAACATTGCTCTGAGTTTTGGCTATAAATGGCTACTCTTTGTTCGTTTTCAGGCAATTTTTGTGCAAAATAAGTCGCGTATCTTTGGACAAATTGGTTTAATGCAGCAAAAGACCACCTTTTATTTTCAAAATAAAAAGCTGGTCTAGTTGGATGAAGCTGTGCTTGTTGCTGCAACCAACTCCTTGGATGTAGCCTATGGGAATTTAGGGAATTGATCAAAATCTGGTTCTCGTTTTTCTTTAAAGGCATCGCGCCCTTCTTGTGCTTCATCCATAGTGTAATAAAGTAACGTTGCATCACCAGCAAGTTGTTGAATGCCAGCAAGGCCATCTGTATCAGCATTCATAGCAGCTTTAATCATGCGCAATGCCAATGGACTTTTTTTCAACATTTCTTCTGCCCATTCAATTGTCACATCTTCCACATCAGCTAGTGGAACCACCGTATTAATCCAATTCATTGCTAGTGCTTCTTCAGCTGTATATTGTTTGGTCATGAACCAAACTTCTTTTGCTTTTTTATGACCTACGACCCGCGCTAAATAACCTGCGCCATAGCCGCCATCAAAACTACCAACATTAGGACCCGTCTGCCCGAATTTGGCATTATCAGCCGCAATCGTTAAATCACAAACCAACTGCAATACATTTCCTCCACCAATTGACCAGCCTTTAACCATTGCAATTACTGGCTTGGGAATCACACGAATTAAGCGTTGTAAGTCAAGAACATTTAAACGTGGAACTTGATCGTCACCAACGTAACCCCCATTCCCTCGAACTTTTTGGTCACCACCAGAACAAAATGCCTGATCCCCAGCGCCAGTTAAAATAATGACACCGATATCTTGACGTTCACGACTAATTGTAAAAGCGTCCATCATTTCAAAAACTGTTTTTGGGGTAAACGCATTATGAACCTCTGGGCGATTGATTGTGATTTTCGCGATTTTTCCATATTGTTCAAATAAAATTTCACTATATTCTTTAATTGTTTGCCATGTTCTCATAATTTTCCTCCTTCAATTCATCCTTTTTATTATACACAAGAACGAAAGAAAACGGTTAAAAATCGGCGGAATTTTTAGTATTCTGTTATACTAAGAAAAAGAACGGAGTGATATTTGTATGAATTTATTGGAACATTTACAAATCAAAACGCTAGAACTTTCTCCAGAAAAAGTTGTCTTATCTTTAGACATCCACGCCATTCATTTGCAACCTTATGGCTATCTACATGGCGGAATCAATGGTGTTTTGATTGAAACAGCTTGTAGCCTTGGCGCAAATCAACATTTAGAGCAACCTCATTTTGCTGTTGGTGTGGATCTACAAGTAAATCATCTCAATAAAGCACAGACGGGTACGTTAACTGTCATTGCTGTGCCAGACAAAGTTGGACGCTCTTTACAAGTTTGGCATGCAGACATTTTTTTAAATCAACAAACAAAAATCGCAGTCGGACGCTGTACCTTAGCTGTCAAATAAAACAGGTGAAGCTTTCAAGTTATTTTTGAAGAGCTTCACCTGTTTTCAGTAAAACGATTAATGTTTAACTATTACTGTTTGAATGGTTTGATACATCACTACAATTGCACAGAAAATCAAGAAAATCCCCATAACTGCTGGCGCAGAATGTCCCAGCGAGACATATAGCTGTCCACCAATCAATGGTCCGATAACTCTTGCTAACGATTGGATTGCTTGACTTCCACCTTGCACGCGTCCTTGTTCCTGTTGTGTAACTGCTTTAGATAAGAGGCCGTTGAACGCTGGCCCAAAAATTGAATCACCAAAACCAAAGATAAACATTCCGATAATAAATAAACTTGGTTGGTGAAAAATTGTCGAACAAGCAATCAATACATAGCCAACAATTTCAGCACTCATTCCTAAGGTAACAATTTGACGATCCGTGAGCCATTTTAGTAGTCGAGGCATGATTAAGCTTTGAGAAAAAATATCTTGAATACCAATTATTGAAAAAACTAAACCGATAACTGTCGGCTGCCAGTGAAAAGAATCAATCGTAAATTGAGAAAACACTGCTTGAAATGCACCGTTTGGAATCCAAAGCAAAAAACCGGCGAACAATAAACGACTGACTTGCTTAATGGAAAGAATATTTTTTAATTGGGTAAATGGATTTAAGCGACTAACAGGAACTGCGGTCAAGCGACTTTCTTTTGCTAAACTTTCTGGCATAAAGAAGTACCCAAATAAAAAATTGAGAAACGTTACAAAAGCACCGGCAAACATTGGAATTGCATAACCAAAATTAGCAAGTAAACCACCGATCGTTGGTCCGAATACGACACCAACACCGGTAACAGCACTAATCCAGCCAAAATATTTCGTTCGTTCCTCAGCTGGAGTGATATCTGAAAAATAGGCAAAAATCGTACCAATCGTCCCTCCCGTGAACCCTTCAATTATCCGACCAAGAAATAAAATCCAAAGTGCACCACCTAAACCAAATACTAAATAGCCAATTGTTGAACCTAACAAGCAAATCAGCAACACAACTCGTCGGCCAAAGCGATCGCTTAATGCACCTAATCCAGGAGCTGCCAGAAAAACACAAACAGCATATACAGAAGTCAGTGCTGTCACTGCAAGTGCTTGATTGGCTGGATTACTGATATAAGGTTGAACTAAAAATGGAATCACAGGTGAAACAATTGTAAAACCAATGCCTGAAAGAAAAACTGAGATCAAACCAAAAAGAAAAGCCTTTTGGTCGATTTGATTACGTGATTTGATCGTATTTTGTTGATTAGAAAACATAAAAAACTCCTTTGTTATAAATATCATATTGTGTCCTAGGCAACAAAATAATATTCTTTTTTTGTGTCCTTGTCAACAATTTTTACGCAAAAAAATAGAGCGAATGATTCGCTCTATTTTCAGTCAACATTTTGCTCTCTAAATTTTCTTCTCACAAACCTAATTTCTCGATTTCCTGATTTAGATGTTGGTCATACTTTGCTAAAAAAAGCCCTAATTCTTCATACTGTTGTTCCGTCACTTGGTCAAAAATCACTTGGTCTCGTTGCTGAAATTCTTGATGTGTCCGTTCGTGCACTTCAAAAACTTCTTTTCCCTTCCCAGTCAATTTGAAATAAACTTCTTTTTTATTGTCAGGTTTTTGATAACTTTCGATATAGCCTTTTTTCACTAATTTTTTAGTTATTTTACTAATTGCACTTCTTGTCATAAATAATGAACTAGCAAGCTTAGTCACATTTGAGTCCTGATTTTTCCCGATGAATTCGATACAGTGGACTTCTGATGGCTGATAGCCTTCTAATCGTTTTTCCATTGTTAATTTGTTCAGCCACGCCATTTTGCTGAAAACATTTCTTGCTTTATCCATAACGGCTGCATTTGTTTCCTTTTTGCCCATTTCTAGCCCTCCCGTAAGCTTCTTCTCACCTAGTATAGTGATTTTTCGAAGTTGATTCAACTACATCCATTATTTTTCAAATCAAAAGAAATGTTCGCTATGCCTAAAAAAAAACACAAACCATAGTTAACATTACACAAAAATTAGGTTATAATGAACTAATTGAAAAAAAGGAATTAAAACAAAATGTGTTTAGGATGTGGATGAATGAGACAAACAAAAGATTTTATTTGGACTTACATAAAAATTCTTTTTGCTTTACTTATTTTAGGTGTAAGTATCAACTTATTTTTAGGCCCTCACCATGTAGCGGCTGGCGGTGTTAGTGGGCTAGGTATTTTATTTGAATCCGCTTTTGGAATGAATCGTGCTTTAGTTATTTTGGCTTTGAATAGTCTCATGCTAGTGCTTGCTATTCTCTTTTTAGGCAAAAAATTATTTTTAAAAGTTCTTTTTGGTAGCATCGTTTTTCCCCTTGTGATTGCCATCGTCCCTGAGACAATGGTGACCTCTGATCGCCTACTATCAGTTATTTTTGGTAGTGCCATTTTTGCCTTAGGTGTTGCGATTTTATACAACAACAACTCTTCTAGTGGTGGAACGACCATCCCTCCGTTAATCTTTAAAAAATATTTTCACTTGAATACATCCATTGGGTTGCTGTTAACTGACGCTGTGGTAGTCTCCTTAAACTTACTTATTTTCGGTTTTGAAGAATTTCTTTATGCCATTCTCTCCATTGTTATTACTTCAATTGTCATGACCTATATCGAAACTGGTCTCAATCGTAAGAAATCAATTATGATTATGAGTGAAGATTCATTAGAAGAAATCCGTATTCGTTTAACTGCGGAGATTGGTCGCGGTTTGACTTTATTAGAAGCAAAAGGCGGCTATAATCGAAAGCCTAAAGAAGTCTTACTGATTGTCACGACGGATCAGGAATTTACTCGGATCAAACCATTGATCAAAGAAATCGATCCAACTGCTTTCGTTATCGCAAATAATGTTGCTGAAGTTACAGGTAGTGGCTTCACCTATCATCCGATTGAATGATGAGCTTTTATGCTTTTTTTAAGGTTCATTCCTTATTATTAGGACATCCCAAAACTCCTAATTTTTTCATTTTCTTTTCTCAAAAAATAAGCAGAACTCATCTTTGGACACAAAGTAAGTTCTGCTTATTTTGATTTCTGTTTAGCTGAAGGAATCCCCATTGATAAACGTCGTGTAAATGTGCTCATCTTCTGTAGATTCGCCTTGAATCAATTGAATAATTTTTTCTGCTGCTAACATTCCCCAACGATGTTTAGAATATGAAATCGTTGCTAACGTTGGTGTTAAAAACTCACCAATTTCGATATGGTCAAACCCGATTATACGAACGTCTTTTCCTATTTCATACGGCGTTTCTTTGAAAAATTTATACACACCTACCGCCATTTCATCATTGAAAGCAAAAATATCAATTGGAAAATCCGGTTGGCTAGCTACGATTTCTTTGGCTGCTTGATAACCAGATGGCTCTGTAAAATCCCCCTCAATTGTTTGATAATCAATACCAAATCGTTGAAGCTCTTTTGTACTTGCAGCTAAACGTTGCTGACTATCATATGCTTTTGTTGAACCCGTAATCAGGTGAACAAATTTCGTCTGTTTTGCAACCATTTCACCTACTGCCAGTGTTGCTCCACCTTTATTATCTAACAATACTTTCCGAACATGTTCATGAGAAAGTTTACGATCCAACACAACGATTGAATGTCCCCGTTGTGCAAACTGTAAAATTTCCTGTGAATCAAATGTCCAATCTAAAATGATTGCACCGTCGACCATTCGTTCAGGAATGAATAAATGAGATTTCTCACCACTACAAACAATCATCTCAAAGTCATAAAATGCTAAGCCTTTTTTGATTCCATCTAATAATTCACCATAAAAACTGCCACCATAATCTGCTAAATAAACACCAATAATATTTGTTTGTTGTCTTTTTAATGTACGAGCAGCCATATTAGGAACGTAGTTTAATTCATCCGCAATTGCTTTGATTCTTTCTCTCGTTTCTTCCGTCACCTTTTGGCTACCATTTAAAGCGTACGAAACAGTAGAGATGGATACCCCTGCTTTTTTTGCGATATCTTTAATTCCCACCATGTTGCTCTCATCTCCTAACAATAGATATCAATTCGATTTGTTGCTTGTAAATGCGCTAGAATCGCCTGGTTAGATACTTTCAAGCCACCCGTTCGATACGGATTTTTTTCATGTTCAACTGGCAACTCTTGCTGGTTCAACATCACTTTTGATTCACCTGAACCTAAATGGTAATGAATAGTGACTGGTTTTCCTAGCAATTGATAGCGAAGGCTTAATTTGTCCAGCTCAGTTGGCAATACTGGATCGAAGGTTACGCTCTGACTTGTTTCTCGAATACCTAAAACACTTGAGATCAATTGGCCTAAATAAATTCCCGGACCACTTGAATAAATGCGCCAGCCACCTTTTACTGGTACACTTCCATCTTTCAGTTTACCAAAGTTTGATTCCGCTTCATACCTTGTTTTAAAATCTCCATCAGAACTACTGAAATAGACATTTGCTTGTCGTAATTTTGCATGCTTCACTTGGTTCGTTATTCCGATAGGATTAATAATATTGAGTGCATGCCAAGTTTCTTCTGTCTTGCCTAATTTCGCCATGGCTTCTGTAAAACGAATGTGTGCATGCACATATTGTAACCCAATTTCTCTCCCAAAATTGGCAGATTGTTCTGCCCGTTTGAAGTTCGTACTTACACCACCTTGATAAGCCGCTGGGCGATTCATCAACCGAACACCATCAGGAAATTGTAAGTGTTTTTTGATAATGGCTAAATGATGTTCAGCCTGTTTTGGCGTCAGTAATTCAGCAATCATTCCTCTAGTCATTGGCAACAAACGATAATGAATGCCCGTTTTCTGATCATTTGGATGGATCATCAATTCTACTTCGTTTTGTGCGTCCATTCGGACAAAGCCTGGCAAAGTATCGGTTGTGAACATATATGTTTCATAATCCTGTTTTATTTTAGCAACTAATTCACTCAAATGCTGACTATAAGACTGATCGACCTCTCTCAGCAAAATACTTAACTTGTGCAGTACTTGATACGTCAAAGCGACTGTCCAGCTACTTGCCATTGATTTCTTTAATTGATTATCAAATGGTTGCAACGTATCATCCCAATCACCGTCACCGTAGCAAGACAAAGCTGTCCCAGGTAAAAAGTGGGATTCGATATAGGAAATTTCTTTTTTGATATGGTCTAATAGTGTCTCTGCTTCATTTGTTTTCAAAAAAGTTTTACGATCAGTATAAGTTATATTTTCGTTCAGAATGCCCCAATCACTCGTTTTATCCAAGTAATCTGCAACAACCTTCATTGGCCAAACGATTACATCTCCATGGCTTTCATCCGCTTTTTGTGTTTCGTAACGATCAAACATAAACCATTGCGGCCAATTTCCATCATCAGAGAATTGGTTAGCATAAACTTTTTTGATAATGGACGCAACAACTTCTGGTCGATTCACAGCAAAGAAAAATTCAGTTGGTCCTTGCGAAACATCTCTGGTTCCCCAGGCAGCTCCGCCATATTGTTCTAACCCATGTGGAGATAAATAATGAACTAACATATTATGGGTGTACCAGCGTGCAATCAAATTCATTTGCTCAACTGTTTGTGTTTCATGCACTAATTCAAAGTTGTTTAATAACTCATTGATATATTCTGTATACTGTTGATCTTGTTCAGCAAGAGTTGTTGCCTTAGCTTCCTTAAATTCACCTGTTAGGCTTCCTTCAATTTTGACTGTTACTTCTGCTTGATTTTCAATTAGGAAAATGGTTAGTTTCTGGTCATTATTAGGACTAGCAAAAAACAGTGATTCGTCTGTTAGCTGAAACGGTTGATCCAAGGTGAAACGATAAGCTAGATTAGGATACGTTTGCTGTGTATCTGACTGTTCACTCCCTGTTACCGTCACCACTTGCTTGTTTTGCTCTAACTGATAAGTTGGTTGTGCTTCATCGGCACCCATCACTAGCTGGTTGGTAATCGCGAATGTATAGTTTTTCCCTTTCTGGCTGTGGATCTCTGTTCGGATTTCACGGCCGTCAACCACCGTATAAGTCGTAATGGTCAACAAATCGTCCTCTAATTTATAGTACCATTTAGCCGAATTCAGTCCCATCTCAAATAAAGAAGGCATTGTTAAAATCCGCCAATTTTCGCCCTGTTTCAAATAGATTCTTTGACCAGATTCCTTGATAACATTTAAAGCATTTCGACTATTACTCATCAATTTATTCATTGTCGTATTGCCTAAGACCACTTGGGAATTAAAAATTCCGGGCATATAAACAGTTGTACTTAATAAGGGACGGTCAACATCTAGCTCAGTTCCGCTTAATAAGATATGTCCATGCGTTCGCTCCATTGCTCGCTCTTTTACTTTGGTAACGACATGATGATAATTGGTTGTAAAAAAGGAAAGTAACTGCTGATTTTCTTGTTCAACTTGTTCTTTCACAGGAAAGTACTTCAAAATTTCTTCTTTAGTCATCGTTTCACCAACAATTGGCTCGCCCAAATGTTTCGTTACTTGTTTTCCTTCAGTCCCCATAAACGAATGATCAAACGTTAATGAATGATACGAGGCTACAACTTCTGCTTTTGAAAAAGCTGGCTTTGTCACAGCCGTTGCTTGATTTGCCAGTGTCCCACCATAAAAAATAATTATTTGTTTCTCTTGTGTAACTGTTATTTTTTCTGACTGCAACGCAACATAAGCAAATTCATATTGATAAACTTCATTTGCTAAAAATGGCTGGTTCAATGCTTCTGGCTGATTTGTTTCTTTATAACTCTGGCCAAAAAATTGATACCCATCTGTTGAAAAAGCAACAGCATTTGTTAAACTTCCTACTTCTACTAAAGGATAATTTTCCCCTTGAATTTGATTTTGGCGCGAAGAAATCACAAGTTTATCATCGACTTGGGTAATATGGTGATCCAAGTATTGTGACATATACGCCTCGTTTGAACGAACTGCTCCTGGTAACGCATTGCCTAAATCTTGTCCATAAATCACATCTGCTTGCTGTCCCGTTCCTTGCAAATTGACTTGCCAAAACCACAAGCCAGTGTTTACTAATTGAAAGTCCACTTGATAACTAACTCCTGCAAATTGTCCTTTCCACACCAATTGATTCTCTTTTTGGAAAAACTGACTATGCGCATTCGACCCAATCATTGGCGCAAATAAAATAGTTTCTTCTTGATAAACTCTTAAATAAAGTTGAGTTAAACTACCATCTAAATAATTTCCCATTAGTTGGTTGATCATCATCCCATGACTTTCGATTTCTGCTAAATCACCTGTTGGCAGAAAAGAAAAATGGCTATTTTTTTCTGTCAAATCAATCATTTTTTGTGTCATCATCTAATCTTCCTATCTATTTTTTTAAGTTGAAACGCACCGACGAAACTTCTCGGCTGTTTGGACCAATCATTGCTTCAAACTCACCTGCGTCACTGCTCATTTCTTGGTTACTGTGTACATATCGCAAAAGCGACTCATCAATCGAAAAAGCCACCGTTTTCTCTTCAAAAGGTGCCAAGTGAACTTTCTGGAATCCTTTTAATTCTTTGACTGGTCGAACAACTTCACCGACTAAATCATGAATATAGAGCTGAACCGTTTCTTCACCCGCAAAAACTGATTGATTTTTGATCGTAACAGAAACAGTTATCTCCGTTGCTGGTGTCAATTCATCACTGGTTAAAGAAATTGCTGAGTAACGAAAATCGCTATAGCTGAGGCCAAAACCAAACGGATATTTTGCATAATTTGAAACATCTAGATATTTTGAAACATATTTTTCATCAGGTGTCGTCTCAAACGGACGACCAGTATTATCACAATTATAATAAATCGGTACTTGACCAACTGTTTCAGGAAAGGACATACTTAATCGTCCACTTGGATTATATTTACCCCAAAGAATTTCTGCTAATGCGCTTCCACCTTCTGTCCCAGGAAACCATGCTTCAATGATTCCTTTTGCTTCATCAATTCCCTGTAAGTCTAATGGACGACCATTATACAAAGTAACAACAACTTGATCATTTATTTCCAAAACTTGTTGGAAAAATGCTAATTGCGCACCTGGTAAGCGAATATCACTGCGACTTGCTGCTTCTCCACTCATTTCTTCTAATTCACCTAATGCAATAACAACTTTATCTGCTTGTTCTGCTAACAATAAAGCTTCTTGAATCGCCTCAGTCGTTGGTTCTAAATAATCAAATACTTCGTTTCCAACTAACAATTTCTTGCTTAAACTAGCGGCACCTTCAACTAACGAAATTGCCTCTTCTGATTTCCCTTGCCAAGACCACGCACCTAAAATTTTCTTAGAAGCAGCAGCTGGGCCAATAATCGCGATGGTTTCTTCTTTTTTAAAAGGTAAGATATCATCATTTTTCAATAATACCATTGATTTTTTAGCAATCTCACACGCGACTTCTCGATGTTCATTGGATAGAACAATCTCTTTTTCTTTCACTGGATCTGCCCCACGGAATGGTTGTTCAAACAAGCCTAAATCATTTTTCAATTCTAAAATTCGAACGACAGCTTCATCTAATAATTCGACAGAGATCTGTCCTTCTTCAATCAACTCACTTAAATAATTGCTGTAGCAAGTCGTCATCATTTCAATATCTACTCCAGCTAGCAACGCTTGTTTAGCCGCTTCTTTTTCATCTTTGGCAACGCCGTGTGGAATCAGTTCTTTTACTGCACCCCAGTCAGAAATCACAACTCCTTGAAAATTAAGTTCTTTCCTGAGAACTTCTCTAAATAACCACTTATTCCCTGTTGCTGGAATACCATCTATGGTGTTAAAAGAAGTCATTACTAATTTAGCACCTGCTTCTAGTGCAGCCTGATACCCGGGAAGATAGCTTTCTCTCAATTGGCGTTCTGACATGTTCACCGTGTTATAATCACGACCAGCAATCGCTGCTCCATAAGCTGCAAAATGTTTGACACAAGCAGCCACTCTGAAGAAATCTTCTTTTAAATCTTCTCCTTGATATCCCTTCACAAAGCGCTCAGCAAACCGACTATTTAGAAAGGAATCTTCACCCGTTGATTCCATTACTCTGCCCCAGCGCGGATCTCGAACGAGGTCAACCATTGGTGAAAAAGTCACATGTAAGCCAGATACAGCGGCTTCTTTCGCTGAAATCTCTGCCATTTTTTCAGCAGCATCCAGATCCCATGAACTCCCTAACCCTAATGGAATCGGAAAAATCGTACGAAACCCGTGGATGATATCTGCCATCAAAATAGTAGGAATACCCAAACGGTTTTTTTCTAAATATTTTTTTTGGATTCGAATGGCTTCTTCTGCACCTGAAACCCCTAACGTTGTCCCTGCATTTGCAATGGTTGCTTCAGTTAAGCCTAAATCAGCCATTGGACCTGTTCGTTCTTCTGCGTTTTCCGAATAAAATTCTGCTGCTAATTGTAACAGCTGATCGATTTTTTCTTCTAGCGTCATTTTTTCAAGTAAATTCAGAATTTCTTGTTGTTTCATGCGTAAGCTCCTCTATTTATTACCAGACACATTGTACCCATCTAGAATATATTTTTGTAAAAACATAAAGATAATAATAATCGGTACGACCATAAAAGCAGATCCTGCCATTTGTAACGCATAGTTGTTTGCATATTGACCTTTTAATAACTGCAACCCAACTGATAACGTGTAATATTTTTCATCACTTGCCATAATCAACGGCCATAAGAATGAGTTCCAACCACCGATAAATGTGGCAATTCCTTGAACAGCCAATACTGGTTTAGAAATTGGCAAAATGATTCTCGTAAAAATAAACCATTCACTCGCACCATCCAAACGAGCAGCTTCTAATAACTCATTTGAGATTGCTGACATGAACTGTCGGAACAAGAAGATACCATATGCTCCAACCAAGCCTGGCAATACAATCCCCGGCATCGTATTAGTCAAGTTCATTGAATTCATAATTAAGTAAACGGGGATCATTGTCACTTGACCAGGAATCATCATCGTTGCTAATACTAAATAAAAAAGAGGTTCTCTTCCCTTAAATTTATATTTAGCAAAACCAAAACCTGCCATCGCATTAAAAATCATTCCTAAAAAAGAAAATGCGACAACAATCAGCGTATTTTTTAAGTACGTCGTAAAATCAAATGCATTGAACAATTCAATAAAATTATCTAAACTCGCTTTTTCTGGAAAAATTCTAGGTGGAAATTGCATGATTTCCATATCCGTTTTTAACGAGGATAATAGCATCCAAATAAACGGCAACATCCAGACTAGTGCGCCAATCGTTAGAACCAGACCCATAACAAATTTCACTCGTCGGTTACTTTGTAATTCTTTATTCATAACAGTCACACCTCTATAGTTGATTTTCAATATTGCGTTTTTGCATTCTAAATTGGAATAAAGTAACTAGGATAATTACCGCAAATAAAATAAATGACCCCGCAGCGGCATAACCAAATTTACTGAATTGGAACCCATTACGATAAATGAATAACGCAACTGAAGTCGTGCTATCTAATGGTCCACCATTCGTCATTACAAATGGTTCTTCAAAAAATTGAAGCCAGCCGATTAAAGTTGTCACCGTTACAAAGAAAGTTGAAAAACGTAAGGACGGAATCGTGATATAAAAAATCTGTGCTTTTTTTGAAGCTCCATCTAATGATGCTGCTTCATATAATTCTTTGGGGATTCCTTGGATTGCCGCTAAAAAGATTAACATATTTGTTCCAACAGCCCGCCAAACACCCAAGATAATCAAGGATATTTTTGCGATGGTTGGATCCGTTAGCCAAGGAACAGCTGGTAAATGAACTAAAGACAACAAATAGTTCAAGAAACCAAAACTTGGATTGTAAAGATAACTAAACACCACTGCAACGGCAACCACATTGGTAATTGCTGGTGTGTAAAAAATCATTCGAAAAGCTGAGAATAATTTATTTTTTCCAAAGTTAATCATTAATGCTAAGCCTAGCGACATGACAATGACTAACGGCACGCCCAAAACAACATAAAAAATCGTATTTTGAATACTTTTTAAAAACACCGGGTCACTAATGATTTCTTGATAGTTATCGAATGAAACAAAATTGATTTTTGACCAATCTGCTAACCCTACCAAGCTCATATCAGTAAAACTAATAAAAAAAGCGACAAAAATCGGAATGATTGAAAAAAGTAAAAGCAAAAGAAGTGCAGGTGCAATAAATAAATATGGTGCTTTAAGTGTTCGACTTTTTTTCACTTTCAGAACTTCCTTTCTAGAATGGGGAAAGCTAGCTTGATTGCTATTTGACAAGCAAACATTAGATTCTTTCGCCAATTTAATTGAATAAATCGGCCCGAGATAGCGACACGAGTTGCTGACCTCAGGCCCGATAAACTATTTATTTAATAAAGTTTCTGTTTCTTGATTGAATGAATCCATTTCTTTTTGAACATCTTGACCACCTAAATAGATTTGTTCAAAATGTTTCAAATAGTTTTGAGCGATTTCTTCAAATTGTGTGATTAATGGCATTGGTTCTGAATTAAGTAGTTGTTCATTGAAGACACTATAAATTGGATCATCTTTCAATTCAGGATTTTCCCAAGTCTTTTTAGCTGTTGGAAGTGCGTCTGTCAAATGCATCCACTCTAACTGATTGTCTGGCTGTGCCATAAAGTTAATAAATTTCGCCGCGTCATCTTTTTTCTCTGAATATTCAAAAATAGTTAAGTTTGATCCACCCATGGATGAGATATTGTTTTCTTTACCTGGTAACGGTGCGATTGCCCATTTTCCATCAATATCTGGAACAGTATCCTTCACCGTTTTTGCCATCCACGGTCCACTAATGAACATTGGAACCATCGCATCGCCTGAAAACGTTTGGCTGACATCTAAGCCAAGATCTTGCTTAGGCGCATAGCCTTTTTGGATAAAGTTGTTCAAGTAAGCAACACTGTCGACAAAAGGTGCTTGGTCAAATTCTGGTTGGTTATCTTTAATCAAAGGTGAACCATTTTGTCGTGCAAACATGAACCCTAATGTTTGTTCCTTGGAATCAATATTGATTCCATATTTATCATCTCCACGTGCTGCTAATTTTTTCGCAGCATCTTCTAATTCTTCCCAAGTTTTTGGTGGTTCTTTATATCCTACTGATTCTAAGATATCTGTTCGGTAAAACAAGACACGTGTTTCTGCCGCCCAAGGAATACCATAAGACTTCCCATCAAACTGTGTCGTTTCAACAGAACCTTCATAAAAGTTATCTGGATTCATCGCATCGTACTTATCAATGTAACTTGACATATCTGCTAATGCACCAGCTTCTTGAAATTCAGGCATCCAAGTCGTTCCCATCTGTAAAACATCTGGACCACTTTTTGAAGCCACAGCCGTTAGTAGTTTATCGTGTGCATTCGACCATGGGATAGATTGAATTTTCACTTCAATTCCAGTTTCATCTGTAAATTTATCAGTCATTTTTGATAACTGCTTTACTTCGTCCCCCATTCCCCAAATATTTAAAACTTCGCTATCTTTTGCTGAATTATTGCTTGAACCACACGCCGCCAATCCACCAAGTGCCATTACAGCTGTCAATCCTAATAAGCCAATTTTCTTCGATAGTTTCATTTTTTTACTCCTCCATTTTTTAGTGAAACGTTTCTACAGGGAGAAGTATACTAGCTTGTTTCTAATTTGTAAAGCGCTTTCTAAAATATTTTTTTCGATAAAAAAGCATTGAAAGCTTGATTTTTTTGATTATAATGAAAGCTAAGTCAGGAACTTGTTTGAATTTTATCAAGTGACTCTTAGAAACGTTTCACCAGAAAGGAGTTTTTTATGAATAAAGACAATAAAGATAACATACCTTGGTGGCAATCAGCGGTTTTTTATCAAATCTATCCAAAGAGTTTTCAAGACAGCAATCATGACGGAATTGGTGATATCAGCGGTATTGTCTCTCGCCTTCCCTACTTGCATCAACTGGGAATTGATGCGATTTGGCTATCACCGGTTTATTCCTCGCCTAACGTTGATAATGGTTATGATATTGACAACTATTATGCAATTTTAGCTGAATTTGGAACAATGGCGGATGTTGAACAATTAATTACCAAAGCGAAGTCTTTTGGAATCCGAATCATTATGGATTTAGTTGTTAATCATACATCTGATCAACATTCTTGGTTTTTGGAAGCAGAAAAAGGAAATAAAAAATATCAGGATTATTATATTTGGCAAAAAGAACCACCCAATACTTTGCAGTCCTTTTTTGGCGGAACGGCCTGGACATTTAACGAAAAACAAAATCGGTATTATTTGCATTTATTTTCCAAACATCAACCAGATTTAAATTGGGAGAATCCCAATATGCGAACAGAGATTTGGGAGATGATGCGCTTTTGGATTGATAAAGGGATCGGTGGTTTTCGATTAGATGTTATTGATTTGATTGGAAAGCAACCTGAAAAAGAAGTACTCGGTAACGGACCAAACTTACACACATACCTCCAAGAAATGCATCGTGAAGTCTTAAAAGAAACTGACCTAGTGACCATTGGCGAAACAGGAAGTGTGACTCCTGAAACTGCACCGTTATATACAGCACCAGAAAGAAACGAACTTTCAATGGTCTTTCAATTTCAACATATGGCATTAGATGAGCAAACTGGGCATTCAAAGTGGGCACTTAAAAAGTTGAGTGTTCCTGAACTAAAAAAGGTGCTTTCAAAATGGCAAACTGCCCTACCTGAAAATGCTTGGAATAGTTTATTCTGGAGCAATCACGATCAGCCTCGCATTTTATCTCGTTGGGGAGACTTAAACTATCCATTAGAGAGCGGGAAAATGTTAGCAATCCTGCTTCATTTGATGCGTGGGACCCCATTTATTTATCAAGGTGAAGAAATCGGTATGACGAATTTTCCGATTCATTCCGCCAAGCAGATTCAAGATATCGAAAGTCTAAATTTTTATCATAGTCAACAAGAAGCGGGGATTGCGAAAGAAAAAATTTTTGAAGCGATCAATACCAAAGGTCGTGACAATGCACGTACACCTATGCAATGGGACGATTCGCTCTTTGGGGGATTCTCAACCGTTTCTCCTTGGTACCCAATCAATCCAAATCACGAACAAATCAATGTCGAAGCAAATTTGAATCATCCTAATTCGCTTTTCTTTACTTATCAAAAGCTGATTGCTTTACGAAAAAAATACCCAATTATTATTTGGGGAAACTATGAGTTATTAGATACTCCCCCTACAATTTTTGCCTATAAAAGAAATTACGAACACGAGACTTGGTTAGTCTGCGCAAATTTTTCAGATCAAAAGACTTTCTATTCTTTTTCTGAAAAACCAGAAATGACAATTATCAGTAATTACGATGCCACTTATTCAACACTTGACCAACTTAACTTACGTCCATACGAAACTTTTGTTGTAAAACTTACACCTTGACTATTTTTCTATTTACGATTTTAGTAACTAGAAAAATAGCAGTTTTTATTTATAGCAAAATTATTTCAAAAGTAACCGCTAACTTAAATTTCATTTTGTCATTTTAATTTCCTGATTAATTCTTTAATTACTAGTTACAATATAGTAAACTTATTTAATAAGATGGTTATTTTAAGATTAACTTTAACTCAACTTGTTTATCACTAATACAAACTGGTACTTTTTCGCATAAAATCAAGGAAATATAACGTTTTTTATTTACGCAAAGATCGAACTAGAGCGCACTAGAAATAGTTTTTTGCCCCTTTTTTGCCCCTTCCGTCTCAGAAAATCAACTTTACAATAAGAACGTTTGTTCGTATAATATTTTCGAGGTGATCTTATGTTTGCAATTGATGGAGTCTATCTGTGGTTCAACTATGACCCAACACATAAATTCGTTAAAGACTTGTACAAATTTTGGAGTACTGAAATCATATTTGAAGCTATCGAAGATAGATTGCTAATCAATTTATATTATAGTCAAAAAAAATACATTAAGATTTCGGCATCTAAGAGTAGAATTGGCAAGTCAATCTATTTTTTATTTAATGTTAAAACAGATGTCCCCGATGTTCGCCAAAAACATCGACGTTATGACTATATAAAGTATACTTTCGTTGATCCAGAAAGGTATATAGATTAAAATAAGTTACCTAAAAAGGACAAATACAAATTTTATTATCTTATTCATAGTAAGAAGATAATTTTAAGATTGCGAAATACGATACTATTTGTAATCTATAGTATCAGTCCTATAAAATAAACATCTAATTAATTACTCTAAATCCTAATTATAAGCCTTTTTTCTCACTTTTTTTCAAAAATATGGTATGCTTCTTAGTGAATTCAAATATAAAAGAGTTTAAAGCGTAAAACACTTATGGGTAAGTGGTTTGGGGTGCGCTTTAAACTCTTCTTTATTATTATCTCACAGCATGCTTAAAAGGTCTATAGATTAAGTTATGTAAAAAAGTGCCTCTTTAAACGTCCTAAAATCCAAACAAGGATAGCATAATATACACTATCGTTGATCCAGAAAACAGGTAAATAAATTTTGCAAAAGCAATAAGTTAAAAACATTACAAAAAAGACAAGGATATCACATCAAGAAAAAATGTTTTGAAAATATCTTTGCCTTTTTGTATTATATCTATATTAAATAATCAATCACAACACATTAACTAATTTATATATTTAATTTGTTGTTTTTCTATAATTGGATAACTAATTAACTTATGACTATCTAAGTCTTCTTTATTCATATCAATTGCAGTAATTTGACTGTCTTCATATGTTCGATAATAATATATTCCTTTGTCAACATTGCAACAAGAAGAATAAATTGTATATTCATATTTTCCATCACCAACATCACACAAACCTTTTTGTTGTTCTACTGAACCTAAGATATGGAAAAATTGACTAATACTTTCTGACTCTGAATCTCCAGATACAGAATTCAGCTTCGTAAAAGTCGCTTTAACAAAACGAGATACTGAGGATAAATCTCCAGGCAAGCCTATCCCTCCCATACCGCGGCTATAGGCATTCAAACTTATTTGATTTGAAAAATTATTTTTAGGAGTTTCACTCGATAAGACACGATAATTGTTTAAATTAAATAATTGATAGTCAAATGAAGGATTATTGGTAAGAACGCCCACAGGGTTATCATATATATGAAGTCCATCTTTCATACTTTCAATGACAATTGATTTTTCTTTATCAGCTAATAGCCAATGTAAAGGGGATAAAGGAAGTTCATCACTATAATTTATATTTGCTAAATTGATATTTTTTAACAATTTTTTAGCTTCTCCTACTGTTGAGCATTGTCCTAAAATCCAAGGAATAAATTCAAAAGGAGATACATTGTCTTTCCCTTCTTGTATTTCTTTATAATCAGCATACCCAGAAAAATTTAGCCCAGCCATACTCAATCCTTTTTCATTTGTCGCATCGTAATAAAGAGGGTAGTCATCTATACCAGCGGCAATACCAATCATTGCATAATGAGTATCCAAATCATTTACCTTTCGAAAATTCAACTTATAATTTCTTGGAGTAACAGTGACTACTTCATTGTAAGATATTTCATAATCAAAATTCCTTCCAAAATAATGATCACTTGTTACATAAGTAATAGACGTACACATAGTTTATTCCTCCTAAATATTGTTCTGTCCACGTTCATTTTACTCCAAAGTTTTCCTCATTTCAAAAGAAAATCACAGAATACACGAAGAAGCGTTTCTATTTGTATAAACTATATCAAAGTTCTATACTTAAATTATCAAATAAAAAGGACGTGAAGATAAATGTCAAATTTAGAAAACAAAGAAGAAAAAGTTGTAAACAAAATTGTTTCTGTTGTCAATAAACTGGATAAAGAGTTAGACGAACTTGATACGTTATCTGAAAATCCAGAAAAAAAACATAACCTAAAAAAATGGTTAGTTGAACGAAAGGCTATTCATGAAATTAAAAAAGTTCTTCATGAAGCTGATAAATATGAAAAATATGATGAAAAAGAACTTGATAAAGAATTTAAAGAAATCAATGACTTATTACTATAATTGATTTATACGACTCATTTTTGAGTCGTCAGACTGCAAACAACACTCTAAATTTAGGAGTTTGTCTACAGTCTGAATAAATTTTAAATTTATTGTCCATAATGTTATTATGAATTTATAGCATTAAGAAAAGAGATAAGACTTTACATTTTTTTAGGAATGTAAAGTCTTATCTCTTTTCTTAATTGTACAATTAGTACTATCTGCACTACTTTATAATTAAATAAATTTTTAGTTATTAACTTGATTAAAATCAGAGATAATATCATTTAATTCAGTTTGAAGGGTTGTAACGATTAAATGGAAATTTTCTTCATCTGTTTTATTATATGGGGATGTTTTCGTTATATATAACAACTTTTCTTTTTCAATTTTCATTAATAACTCTGTCGAAGTCTGTACTTTATCTTGATAATTAAATGCAGACATCCCACTTTGTATAATTGTAATTATTGCTGAAGCAATTGAAACAATCAATAGTAAAGACCTGTGTTCGGAAGCCTGATCAATTAATATTGGGATACTAGCTGATAAGACTATTTTTATAATATTTCCGATAGCAATTACTCTATTATAAAATCGAATTTCTTTTTTTAATCTATCGATTGTAGAATCAATAGATTCGATAAACGCTTTTTGATCCATCATTTTCTCTCCAATCATTTTATTAAAATCATTAACAAAAATATTATAATAGGATTTAAGTAAGTTCTAACTAATCACACATAAAAATAAAAAAACATTTGTATTTTATCAAAGTTTTATTATACTTGTCAATTTGTGTACATCCTAAAATATAAGCTATTTGTTTACTTCTGTAGAATATATACTTTGTTGTTAGATAAGTTGTACATGTTTATAGAATCTAAATAATAAATTTTTATGTACCGCCCCTCAAAGAGGGGGGAATTTTTTATCTTTGTGGAATATTTAAATACCAACGCTTGTCATGAAAATCTTGTGCTCCACCCTTAGTATTTCCTTCTGGATCGTTTGTCGCACGCATCATGACGTATACTTTCTTATTAGGGAAATCACGCATATTGAAAGATACATGATAGCCAACTTTAAATAACTTTTACACAACTATATGGCGACTATCGCTACCTGCCAATAAGTGGGAGCAAAAATTATCTAGGAGGAAAAAATGAAAAAGAAAAATGGGGTAACTTGGTTTCTTGCAGGGATTGGGATGGTTTTATTCTTTCAATCAATAATTAATATGGAGGCAACTGCCTCGATTACATTGGGTACCTTACTCTTTGCATTCGTTGGTTGGCAACTAAAACAAACACAAAGAGTTCAATACAAGAAATGGCTTTTGCCAATAATCTTTTCCCTTTCACTGATTCTTGGTGCCTGTGGAACTGGTTCGGCTATAACTACAGCAAGCACCAGTAGTTCGACCAACATAACCAAGTCATCAAAAACAAGTGAATCATCAACTAAAGATACTACTGAGATTTCAAAAGAAAAAGCTAAGAAAAAAGAACTAGAAAATTTAACAAAACAGGCACAACAAGAAGTTGAAAAAGCGGAAAAAGAACCAACCAGAGATCAACTAAACATTGCGTTGACAGCGATTGGAAAAATCCCTGGTGGAAGCAGTGCATTAACTGAACGAACAAATAAAGTTGAACAGACCATCGTTACTGCGGAAAAAAAGGCAGCAGAAGAAAAACGCGTCGCTGAGGAAAAGGCCGCTGAAGCCAAACGAATTGCTGAAGAACAGCGAGTCGCCGAAGAAAAAGCTGCGGCTGAAGCTAAACGTGTCGCTGAAGAGCAGGCTGCAGCTGAAGCTAAACGTGTTGCCGATGAGCAGGCTGCAGCTGAAGCTAAGCGGATCGCCGATGAACAAGCAGAACAAGCTAGAGTCGCTGCGGAACAAGCCGCCGCTGCGCAAGCTGCAGCCCAGCAAAATCAAAACCAACAAATGGTTTATATTGCTCCGGATTCTGGTCGAAAATATCACTATAATCCCAATTGTCGTGGGCTAAATAACGCAAATTCGGTTGTAAGTATTCCATTGTCCGAGGCACAAGGTTCGTATGGTTTATGCGGCTTTGAGGACTAGCAACGAAAATAAATTAAACCACGCATAAAATGCGTGGTTTTTTTACATGCTTTGCGAAAAAATGACTAAAGTCTATAATAAAAAAATCCTAGGAATTTTTTCATCCTAGGATTTTTTAAATTGTTTCCATTATGAGCCTACCTGATAACAAAAATCACTCTTATCTTTACTCAAATTATTCATTCAAAAACGTGGTAATCGCATCTTGGTTCATTTGATTATCAATGACTAAGACACTTCCTGCATACTCACTGTTACCATAATCCCAAGAGCCGTCAACTGGTACGCTTAGTCGATCGATGCCAGTTGCACCACGAGCAATTGAAAGCAGATGAGTAGCTATAAATGTTGCGGTGACGTCTGTCGAAGTATACCCAATTGCTTTTCCAGCCGCATAAGGTGCTCGAAGTAAGTTAATTGGATTTTTTAGTTGACTGAAAATTGCATTCATCACCTGTTGCTGACGTCTAACACGACCAAAGTCCCCTTCCTCATCCATTCGAAAACGAGCATATTGCAATAAGACATGGCCATCCATTTTTTGGACCCCTTTCTTGATATCGACACCATCAAGATTCAGGTCTTTCTCAGCATCTAGCTTCACACCGAACATAAATAACGCATCAATTACTTTTTCAAACGACTGAAAATCAACTTTTGCGTAATACTGACACTCGATTCCAAAGTTTTCTGCTAACGTCTGCCGGACTAGCTCTGCACCGCCATAGGCATAAGCAGAATTGATTTTGTTTTGCCCGACACCAGGAATGTTAACAAAGCTATCACGCATAAAGGAAACGAGCTTCGGTTTGTGCGCTGGACCTCGTAGCTGCAAAACCATAATTGTGTCTGCCCGACCAGCGTCTTCTCCCCTTGTATCACTTCCCAAAATCAAAATGTTTTTTGCTCCGTTTTCTGACTGAACACCATTAAAGGTCTCAACTGGTGCATTAGCTAAACTACTGTCATGCTCAGCCATAAATTTTCCTACAAAAAAAGAAATACCTGAATAAAGTAGAATAAGAATGAAAAGACCAAAAAGCATTTTCTTCCATGAACGTTTTTTTCGTCCTTTTGGTGGTTGTTGTGGTGATTTCTTTTTCCGAAAAAATTTCTTTTTCTCAGTTGTTTGCTGATTCAATTGCTCATATTCATTGTATTCATCAAATGGTCGATTCAATTGGTTGTTTGATGAATCAAAATCATTCGAAAATGACTGATTGTTTTGATTTTGTTCTACATGTTGATCTGATTCTCGCTGAATATCCTGTTTTCGTTGACGGCGAGCGAAGAGATTATCTGTATTGTTTTTTAAGGATTTCCCTTTGTTTTGTTTATTGTGACGGTCCATCCGACTCATCGCATTTCCTCCTAATTACCTAATGATAGTTCAAGGATACGTTACCTATCGATAAAAAGCATGCTACTTAAGTCCAATTTAATAAAAAATAACGATTTTTTATTTGAAATACTATTTTTTCAGTCAATTTCGTAAAAAAGTAGGACAAAACAAACTTCTTGTTTTCCCCCACTCTTCTTTGCTAATTTACCAATAGTCATTCGAGATGCTTTCTTAACAGCGTGCTAAAATTTCTGTCACGATTTGTTGTGGCGATTTGTTCGTCGTCTCAATTTGAAACGTGGCTACTTCTTGATAAAATGCTTTTCTAGTCTGATATAGTTCTGAGAATTCAGCAACTGTCTTCTGTCGTGCCAAAGGTCTCACATTTTTTTCGTCATGAATAACTCTTTGATACAGCTCAGCAATTGATGCTTCTAAAAAAATAACATTTCCACCATTTTTTAGCAATGTTCGATTTCTTTGATTTAAAATAATGCCACCACCAGTAGAAATCACTTGTGCTTTTGAAACAGTCAATTGTTCTTGAAGCAGCTTTGTCTCAGCTTGACGAAAGTGTGATTCGCCATATTTTTCAAAATATTGTGTAATCGTAGTTGCATATTTCTGTTCGAACAATTCATCTAAATCGACTAAAGAAACAGCAAGTTTTTCTGCTAAAAGTGTGCCAATCGTGGTTTTTCCCGACCCCATAAAACCAACAAGTATAATCGAATTATTCATTTGATGTACCTTGGACTAATTTAGCTAAATCACCAAAGAACTGAGGATATGAAATGGCTACCGCTTCTGCTTCCGCTAGTTCTATTTCACCGGTTTCGACTAACAAAGCAGCAATTTGTAACATCATACCAATCCGATGATCGTTATGGCTAGAAACTTGTTGTTTTTTTTGGAAAACTCGAAGTGGTGTTGGTCCCTCAATGATTAGCCCATCTTCTGTCGCTTGGATTTTTGCACCCAATTTTGTTAATTCTGTCGCCACTGCATCAATTCGATTGGTTTCTTTCACTTTTAATTCTTCGGCATCATAAATTCGGGTTGTTCCTTTTGCTTGGGTAGCAAGTAACGCAATCACAGGTAGTTCATCAATCAGTCGCGGAATGATTGCCCCTCCGATTTCGATGCCTTGAAGTTCAGATGTTTTCACCTGAATCGTTGCTGATTGGTTAACAGAATCTTCTTCCGTTAGCTTGATTTGACCATTCATCTGTTTAACTACATCTAAAATGCCAGTTCGAGTTGGGTTAATACCGACATTTTTTAGTGTAATTTCACTTTCTGGACACAACAAACCTGCAACAATAAAAAACGCAGCCGAAGAAATATCACCGGGAATATTTACTTCACAGCCGGTTAATTTTTGTGGTCCAACAAGTGTGATTTCTTTTCCTGACTGCTGAATTCGCCCACCAAACTGTTGGATCATTTCTTCTGTATGATTTCTAGAAGGTGTTTTTTCAATAATTGTTGTCGTACCTTCTGCCTGTAAGCTTCCAAATAAAATAGCTGATTTTACTTGAGCACTTGCAACAGGCATTTCATATGTGATTGGTATTAATTGATTTGTTTGATCGATTTTGAGAGGTAACAAACCTTTCTCCGTCGCCCCAGTTATTCGAGCATTCATTTGAGTCAGCGGATCAATGATTCGGTTCATTGGTCGTTTGCTTAACGAAGCATCTCCAATTAACGTTGACGAGAAGGCCGCACCAGCTAAAATTCCTGAAACGAGCCGAACCGTTGTTCCTGAATTCCCACAATCTAGCGGACTACTACTTGGACATAATCCTTCAATCCCTTTTCCATTGATACGAATAGTTTGGTCTATCTCCTCAGTGATCTCGACACCTAAGTTTCGGAATAGCTGTAACGTTGAAAGGCAGTCTTGTGCCCGCAAAAAATTATGAATAACAGTTTCTCCATAACTGATTGCACCAAACATAACACTTCGATGAGAAATTGATTTATCTGCAGGTACTTGTAAAGTGCCTCGGAGCTTCGTCTGATTTGTCAGTAATTTCATCTTTTGTCCCACTTCCTAACATAGCTGAAATAATAGCTAAACTATTTGTTGCCGTTAAAACTGAGCAATTCGATCGCGATACAAGTCAACAGCTTCTTTTAATTCCCCACAAGTGTCCGCAGAAAATTTTGTTAAAAATGCTTTAGCTATCTCTGTTGCCACGACGCTTTCGCAAATGACGCTTGCTGCAGGAACAGCTGTCGTGTCAGAACGTTCAACACTTGCTCGGTATGCTTCTTTTGATTGGATATCAACACTTTGTAACGGACGATATAAAGTTGGAATTGGCTTCATTACTCCTTGTACGATAATCGTTTCACCATTGGTCATGCCACCTTCGAAACCACCTAAGTTATCGGACTGCCGAGTAAATCCACGTGTTCCATCCCAAGTGATTTCATCCATGACTTTTGATCCAGGCAAGTTTGCCATAGTAAAACCTAAGCCAAACTGGACACCTTTAAAAGCATTGATACTCATCACTGCTTGGGCGATTTTCGCATCTAGTTTTTCATCCCAATGGACATAGCTTCCCAACCCAGCTGGAACATTTGCTACTAGCACTTCGACTACGCCACCCAAAGTATCTCCCGCTTTTTTCGTCTGATCAATCAACTCTTTCATCGCAGCTTCAACTTTAGAATCAACTACACGTAATTCGGAATTTTCAGAGCGATGTTTGATTTCTTCTACTGTCAAGTTATCCGGTAGTTCACTTCTCAAACCTCCAAGGGCTAATACGTGCCCAGCAACTGATACGTCCAGTTCCTTAAGCAATTGTTTACAAACGGCTCCAATCGCTACTCGTATTGCCGTTTCACGCGCGGATGATCGTTCCAAAACATTTCTTAAATCGCGGTGACCATACTTCATCCCCCCAACAAGATCTGCATGTCCTGGTCGAGGTCGAGTCACTTGTCGCAGGGGTGCATCTTTCTCGGAAACTTGTTCAGGCGACATCACAGTTTGCCAATTTTTCCAGTCTTTATTCTCAATAACTAATGTTACTGGGGAACCTAGTGTATAGCCATGACGAACACCCGAAGTAATTTTTACTCGATCCTTTTCGATTTTCATTCTGCCGCCACGACCATAACCGACCTGACGTCTTGCTAGTTCAAGATTGATTTCATCAACAGATAAGAAAAGACCTGCTGGCAATCCTTCGATAATCGCGGTTAATTCTAATCCATGCGATTCTCCGGCTGTCAAAAAGCGCATCTCATTTCTCCTCCTTCTTCAAATAATCCATTAATTCATTTAAGGGGGTCGGCAAAATAGTTGCTTCACCAATTTTATTGAGCACAATTAATTTCACTCTATTTCCTCGTGCTTTTTTATCGTGAGTGATAGCTTCAAATAATGCACGCTCTTGCCATTCAGTTGTTTCTTCAGGAAGTTCAAATTTCCGCACCATTTCACGTAAACTTTCCGTTGTTCCTGTTTCCGTTAAACCCTTTTTTTCCGCGACTTTGGTTAATTGAATCATTCCGATTGCAACAGCTTCTCCATGGGTAATCTTTCCATAACCGGCAGTTTTTTCAACAGCATGACCGATTGTATGGCCAAAATTAAGAATTAGTCGTTGCCCATTATCAAATTCATCTGCTTCAACTACTGTTTTTTTTATAGCTAAACACGCTTCAATTATTTGTTCAGATTGCTGAACTATTTCCTCTCGTCCATTTATATTCACTAAGGTTTCCCATAAATTTTTGTCAGCAATTGCAGCATATTTAATTACTTCTGCTAATCCTTCACTGACTCTTCTTGGTGTTAACGTAAGTAACGTATCCGGATCAATCAATACCCCTTCAGGTTGCCAAAATGCACCAATGATGTTTTTGGCATACGAGGTATTCACTGCTGTTTTTCCACCAATACTACTGTCTACTTGAGCAAGTAAAGTCGTCGGGATTTGTAAAAAATGAATACCACGCATAAACGTTGCTGCAACAAAACCTGCTAGATCACCAATTACGCCACCACCTAAAGCAATGATGCCATCACTTCTAGTAAATTGTTTTTCTGTTAGTAACTGAAACAACTTTTCTGCTTGCTGCAATGATTTGCTTGCTTCGCCCGGCTCAATCACAGCTTTGATTACCATGTAGCCTGCATTAGTTAATTGTTCACTCACTGTTTGAGCATAAAGTGAATCAACATTTTTATCAGTTATCAAACAAATTTTTTGTGGAGACCACAAAGCGTTCACCCATTGACCGATTCTCGATAATGCACCTTTTTCAATAATGATTTCATAAGAATGTTGTGGTAGCTCTACTTGAATACTCATGTTCACACCTGCATTTCCTTTGTCATTAGCTATTTAATTTACGAATTTCTTTCATTGCTTTTTCTAAAATATGCACTTCTTCCATCATCTTCAGATACGTTTTTTCATTCAAAGACTGCGGGCCATCTGACCAAGCATTAACCGGATCGGGGTGGATTTCAACAATCATGCCATCGGCACCTGCAGCAACACCAGCACGAGCCATCGGCGGAACCAAATCCCAAACTCCAGTCCCATGGCTTGGATCAACAATGATTGGGAAATGACTAAGCTTTTTAATCAAAGGAACGGCACTTAAATCAAACGTATTTCGAGTTGCCGTTTCATACGTTCGAATACCTCTTTCAATAAAAATAATCTGATTATTATTTTGAACAGCAATATATTCTGCAGCATTTAGCCATTCATTAATCGTTCCAGCAATCCCTCGTTTTAATCCAATTGGCATGCCTGTTTTTCCAACCGCTTCAAGTAAACGGAAATTTTGCATATTTCGTGCGCCAATTTGTAAAATATCACTATAATGTGCCACCATTTCAATGTGGGCTTCATCCATTACTTCAGTGATGACCTGCATATTAAGTTCGTCTGCCGCTTGGCGAATGTATTTCAACCCTTCTTCTTCCAACCCTTGGAAAGCATAAGGTGAAGTTCTTGGCTTGAATGCACCACCACGCAAGATTTTCGCACCACCAGCTTTAGCCATTCGAGCTGTTTCGCGAATTTGATCTAAGCCTTCAATGGAACATGGGCCCGCCATTGTGACAAACGAACCATCACCGATTTTGACGCCGTTAATATCCACAACTGTATCTTGTGGATGAAACTCACGCGAAGTTAGTTTGTACGTATTTGTAATACGAACAATTTCTTCTACTCCGTCGTATCGTTGAAAGGCAACATCCTGAATTTTTCTAGTATCACCAACTAAGCCAACGATTTGTTGCTCATTTCCACGATTCATTTGAACAGCTAAGCCTTCTTCTTTTACACGATTCACGACTTGTGAAATTTGTTCATCTGTTGCATTTTGTTTCATAATAATAATCATTTCTTTTTCCCCTTTATTCAAATAAATCTTTCATGATATCAAGTGGCATTTCGTGATTCGTCCATAAATGAAAAGCCGTTGCACCTTGATATAATAGCATACCTAAACCATTAAAGGCAGGCGCACCTATTTTTTCTGCCTCTTTTAGTAATTGTGTTTTTCTTGGTGAATAAATTAAATCAATCACAAATAAGTTTTCATGTAAAAAGGTAGCTTTTGCTAACGGCGATTGTCCTTCTTTTGTACCCATGCCAATATCTGTTGCATTCACTAATAGCTCACTCGTCTGCAAGTCACGTACGAGTTGTTCCTCATCTGCATAATCAACCACTCGTACGATTGAATCAGTCTGTTCTCCAATTTTTTCAAAGTCACGTTTCACCGTTAAAAATCGTTCATTTTTTCTTTTATATAAAACAACTTCTCTAGCACCTTCAAGCGCAGCCTGGACAGTGATTGCTTTAGCCGCACCACCAGCACCGAGAATAGTTATTTTTTTGTCTTTTATCTTAATTTTTGCGGTTTCTGCCATTGCTTTCACAAAACCAATACCATCTGTATTATAGCCGATCAGTTTCCCATTTTGATTCACGATCGTGTTGATTGCACCAATCAACTGTGCTTCTTGACTTAGTTCATCGACATAAGCGATAGCCGTCGTTTTGTTAGGCATTGACAAATTCACACCTAACATATCCAATGTGCGAATACTTTCAATTGCTCGTGCCAGATTTGTTTGATCTACTTCAAAAGCTAAATATACCGCATCAACACCACAAGCTTGAAACCCACGATTATGCATCCGTGGTGATAAACTATGTTCCGCTGGATTTGCAAAAAAACCTGCAAGTTTTGTTTTCCCAGAAATCACGCTTTGTCCTCCTTGATTGTCCAAAGTAATACTATTTTGTTTATTTATCTTGTCATGAAATATAAAAAAACCACCTAGTGTTTTCGTACTAAACAAAAAGTACAGTAAACGACTACGTGGCAAGATGTCTTGAACTATTCACAAAACGTAAAGCATCTCATGAAACTTATTTAATTTTCACTCAAAGTATAACCTCACGAAACGCCTAAACTGTCTTAGATTGTACTAAGTATAGGACGAATGAAAGGAGCTTGTCAATTCCTTTTTCATTCTACTTCGCCAGCTAAAAAGAGGTAAGGATAGATAGAAGTCCTTACCTCTTTCTTTTGATTGTATCCGATTCAACCAGAAGAAAACGTCCACAAGTTGGAGACACGACTCAATGTTGCGCAAACATTGGCGAAGACATTCGCAACACTCTTGCTTGGTTCTCAATACTACTCATTTTTTTACCTTTTTTAATCAAGAACTTCCTCAAAAAATTGTAATAAATCACTCATTGATAAGTTTTGTTTTTCTTGTGCATTCAAATCTTGAACAATTCGTCCCTTTTGTAAAACAATCAATCGGTTTCCATAATTTAATGCATCTTCCATTCGATGAGTAATCATCAAACAAGTTAATTTTTGTTCCGTGATTCGGCGGTTGGTTAGTTCCATTAATGATTTCGCTGTTTTAGGATCTAAAGCCGCTGTGTGTTCGTCTAACAGCAATAGTTCTGGTACTCGAATCGTTGCCATCAATAAACTTAACGCTTGGCGCTGTCCGCCAGAAAGTTCACCTGCTGGCGTATCTAAATGTGTTTCCAATCCATTTCCGACTTCTTGACACAGTTGGTAGAAAAATTCTTTTTGTTTTTTTAAATTTCTCAGGTGTAAAGGACGCTTTTGTCCACGTTTTTGTGCTAACAATAAATTTTCAGCAACAGTCATTCGCGGCGCTGTTCCCATTTTAGGATCTTGAAACACACGTGCCAGAAACGCTGCACGTTTTTCTTCGGAATCTTTCGTAATCACTCGATCTTTAAACAAAATACTGCCTTGAGAAAGTTGCAGTGTCCCCGCAATTGTATTGAATAGCGTGCTTTTACCTGCCCCATTTCCGCCTAAGACAGTAATAAAATCTCCTTCATTGATTGAGAGGTTGATATCTTCAAGTAAAACTTTATTTTCATTCAGTCCATTATTCACAACTTTTTTTCCATTTTGGATGGTTAAGATTGCTGTCATTTATTTTGCCTCCTTCTCAAAGCCCGTTTTTAGATTCAGCGCTTTTTTCACTTGCGGAATCATCAAACAAAACGCAAGAATGATTGCTGAGAATAGTTTCAAGTAAGTTGTATCAAAACCTAATTTAATAACGATCAAAATCAATAATTGATAAATAATACTACCAACAACAATAGCAATCAACCGTTCCGCCAATGTTAACTCTTGAAAAATCACTTCGCCAATAATGATCGAAGCAAGACCTATAACGATTACACCAATTCCCTTATTTACATCTGCATAACCATCATTTTGAGCAATTAATGCACCAGAAAGAGCTATCACCCCATTTGATAACGTTAACCCCAAAATTTTCATTCGATCTGTTTTAATTCCCAAAGAACGTGCCATCGTTTCATTATCCCCTGTTGCAATGTATCCTTGACCTAAATCTGTATTGAAGAAAAACAACAGAATAGAAATAATCACACCTAACGCAATTAAACCTAACAAAACTGTATCAAAATAATTTGGTAGTTGAAGTCTTTGGAAACTATCTTGTAAAATGGGACGATTCAATAAAGAAAGGTTAGGTGTTTTCATCACATATAGAATCACTGAATTCAAACCAGACATTACTAGAATTCCAGCAAGGATAACGGGAATCTTTCCTTTTGTATAAAGCAAACCAGTTACCAAGCCGGCTACCATTCCTGCTCCTACTCCTAAAAGTGTAGCAAAAATCGGTGCTACCCCATTCGTAATCGCAGTCACACAAACGGCTGCACCCAACGGAAATGACCCTTCTGTTGTCATATCAGGAAAATCAAGAATTCGATAAGTCATAAAAATGCCCAAACCCAAAATGGCCCAAAGCATTCCTTGTGAAATAGATGAGACGATCATTTGTCTTCCTCCTTTGAACTTTCAGTTGATTTTGTTGACTCCTGTGTTACACTTTTAGCCTTTTCTTTTACCTCTTCAGGAATCGTGACACCTAAGTGAGCTGCTTGCTCTTGATTGATGATAATATCACCTTTATCAAAGGTATAAACAGGTGTCGTAGCTGCTTCATTTTTTCCTAGTGCAAGTTTTGCAGCCATTTTGCCACTTTGAACACCTAATTGGTATTGATTGATCCCAATTGTTGCCAGACCACCTTGTTCAACCATTGTATCAACTGATGGAATAACAGGAATTTGTTCTTTGTTTGCTTCCTTGATAACTGTTTGCATCGCATTGGCAATCGTGTTGTCCAAAGGAATATAGATCACATCAACAGATTGACTCATGACTTGAACTGTTTGTGCAATTTCATTTGTTGAAGGTACTGCATATTTTGTCACTGTCAAACCAGCTTCTTTTGCAGCAGCTTCCGCTTGCGCAACTTGATATTTAGAATTATCTTCCGATGACGCATAAAGAATTCCGATTCTTTTGGCTTGTGGTAGTAAGGTTGTAGCTAATTGGATTTGAGCACTGACAGGCGGCTGATCAGAAACACCGGTCACATTTTTTCCCGGCTTATCTAAGGACTCAACTAATCCTGCCCCAACTGGATCTGTTACAGCGCCTAGCACCACTGGAATCTCACTTGTAGTATTTGCTAATGCTTGTGCTGCAGGTGTTGCAATTCCAATTAGTGCCGCTGGATTTGCTTGAACAAGTTGTTGGCTCATCGTCGCTAATTTGCTTTGATCGGCTTGACCATTTTGAAAGTTTATTTTAAGATTTTTTCCTTCAACCAATCCTTCTTCTTTCAACCCATCCTTGATTCCGCGATAAATTTCATCTAATGCTGGATGACTGACATATTGTAAAACACCGATTTCTTTTACTTCCGTTGTTGCTGGAGCTGCACTTTTCGTCTCAGCCATTTTTTCGTAAACGAAACTACCAATCAAGTAGATTCCCAGTAGCGCTACGACCGCTATCAATCGTTTATTTTTCATTTTTTTCCTCCTGTTAATAACTAGTTATTTTTGCTATGAACGATAACAATGTTTTAATAAATTGTTTTATTATTAAGCAAACCCAACAAAAAAAGGACAATTCCTTTTACGGTATTGTCCTTAGTGCACAAAAAACCGCATAGAAGTCTCTATGCGGTAGTCAAATTTCTTGTCTAGCATAGATACAAACTTTAGATTGTTCTCTAAAAAGTCGTATCTATGGGAAGGTCGCCATCAATACAACTCATCTACGCCAGTTACGCCATGCTTTATTGTTTCCTAGTAAAGTTTGGTTTGATAAGTTCATTGTGGTTCACCCTTTCGTCAAATAATTGATTTAAGTCTAATCGAATTTTTTTTATTCGTCAATAGAAATATTTACATTGTGCAAATTATTGTGTTGAGTCTGTTGTCATTTCAAGTTCAAGCTTTTTAATATTTGCTAATGGAAGGCGATTCAACTCCGGTACTAATTCTTTCGAAACATCCGTGATTCCTTCCTTACCAATAACGACTCGGTTCGTCTCCTTACCGCCATCAAAAAAAATAAATGTGATTTGTTCCCTGTTGATCCCATACTCTTTTTCTTCCTCAGCAACGTCATAAACGAGAGGATAAAAATAAATTTGACGATTCAACTCTTCCATTTTCTTTGAATCATTAAAAATAGACAAGACTTGTTCATAGGTTTCACCTTTTGGCACGCAAAACATGACTGATATCGCTTTGCTATCAGCAATTGTTTGCTCGGCATTACTGTAATCAAACCCTTTGACTTTATCAGAGGTGATCGTTGAATACACCAAACTATCTACTTGATCTGCTTTGATTTTTTCAGGCAAAAAAATCATTGAGCCCGCTAACAACAATGATAAAAAAAGTAAGCCACCTGCACGCCAAAAATATTTGATTGGATTTTCAGCAAACGCGTCACCAAATTGCGTCCAGCTTTCTTGGATTTTTTCTTTTATTTCTCCCCAAATAATAAACACCTCGCTTTTTCCTCCGATGTTGTTTGCTCATTTTCTTTATTATACCTATAAATTAGCACTTTGACGAAAAAAATTACGTCTCCCTCAGAAATTTTTACTATTTATGCAAAATATAGATTCTTTTCACTGATGAATCACTAGAAACTTGTACGTAAATAGACTAGCGCTTTACTGGCATTACGCCACTATTGGTTTTTATACTTGTTTTTCGTTATAATGAAACTAATTACGAAAAGAAAAGAGGAAGCATTATGTCCTTTGACGGTGTTTTTACCCACGCAATGGTTAGTGAGTTGCGTGATACCTTATTATCTGGTCGAATTTCCAAAATTCACCAACCTTATGAAAATGAAATTATTTTAGTTATTCGCTCGCGCGGAGCCAATCATCGTTTGTTATTATCCGCTCATCCTAGCTATGCGCGAATTCAGATTACGCAAATTGATTATCAGAATCCTGACACCCCCCCTAACTTTGTAATGATGCTAAGAAAACATCTGGATGGTGCTTTGTTAGAAAAAATCGAACAAGTTGAAAATGACCGTGTCATTCATTTTCATTTTACAAAACGAGATGAGCTGGGCGACTTACAAAATATTGTTTTGATTGTTGAACTGATGGGTCGTCATAGCACAATTGTACTGGTCAATCGGGAAAGCGGAAAAATCTTAGATGCAATCAAACACATCGGAAGCTCTCAAAATACTTATCGATCGCTGATTCCTGGTGTTACGTATGTTGCTCCACCAAAACAAGAACAATTAAATCCATTTTCAGCAGAAAAAGAAAAAATCTTTCAACGTCTTTCCCAATTAGAACTGACACCAAAAATTTTACAGCAAAATTTCCAAGGTCTTGGTTTTGATACAGCACAAGAATTAACAAGTCGCTTGACAGAACAACCTAATGAAAAAATGGCTGTTTGGGAAAACTTTTTCCATGAGTTGAATGATAAACTTTCCCCTACGCTTTATGAAGCAAAAAATAAAGACTTCTTTACCCCCATTTCCTATCAATCAATTGCGAAAACTGCTGATCAAATAACAAACTACTCAACCTTGAGCACGTTGCTTGACGGTTTTTATCATGACAAAGCAGAGAAAGACCGTGCCAAACAGCAAGGTAGCGAATTGATTCGAAAAATGGAAAACGAGCGTAAACGAAATCAAAATAAATTAAAAAAACGAGAACAAACACTAAAAGATTCTGAAAATGCTGAAGATTTTCGTCGCAATGGCGAACTGTTGACCACTTTTATGACTCAAGTCCCACGTGGCGCAACAGAAGTCACTTTACCGAATTACTACGAAGCAGATCAACCTCTGACCATTAAGCTTGATCCTGCATTAACACCTAACCAAAACGCACAGAAGTATTTCCACCGTTATCAAAAGCTAAAGAATGCCGTTAAACTAATTGGTCAACAAATCCAAGAAGCCAAAGACGAAATTCAGTATCTCGATTCTGTCTTAGCTCAACTTGAAATTGCAGGTCCAATGGATATTGAAGCAATCAAAGAAGAATTAACTGATCAAGGGTACTTTAAAAAGAAATCTGCTAAAAAACAAAAGAAAAAGAAACCTTCTCAACCAGATGTTTACTTTGCTGAAGACGGTACTCAAATTCTGGTAGGAAAAAATAATTTACAAAATGATTTACTAACAATGAAAACTGCTAAAAAATCAGATTACTGGCTCCATGCAAAAAACATCCCAGGTTCACACGTGATTATCAAAAGTAACGAGCCATCTGATGAGACGATTACTCAAGCAGCAGAATTAGCTGCTTACTTCTCAAAATATCGTCATTCAGCGCAAGTTCCTGTAGATTTGGTTCAAGTAAAACATATTCGTAAACCAAATGGCTCCAAACCTGGATTCGTTATTTATGAAAATCAGAAAACGATTATCGTGACCCCTGTTGAAGAAATAATTTTACAAATGAAAAAACAATAAGAGTTAATCAATCATTGTCATGTCTTTAACCGATTCATGATAATTGCGAAAAGAACAAGTTTTTCAAAACAAAAAAGGTGCCTTCAAATTTCCTATTTGGGAAATTGATGGCACCTTTTTACTTATGTGCTAGGTTCATATGGTCTGTAAGCACAACTTACTACACCAAGTATCGCATCTTGAAGAAACAGATGCATACGATGCTTGTTTTCGTCACAATGAACCTAAAAAATAGCTATATGTTAGTAGCAGATGTTCTCGCTTGTTTTTTATAAAAATAGACAAAAGAAGCTGACTATCTACTTATTCCCTTTAAGACCTGTTTTCATTGCAATATCTTCACTTTTTAAACATCTTATACATGATTTACGGAGTCGGTTTAAATCTCAAATACATAGTGGATGAAGATTTTGATAGTTCAGTTTGCTCTTTAACGGATCCCTCAAAATCTATTGTCTTTATTTCGTTAAAGCCTAGAACTCCTAGCGATTCTGATTTTTGTAATCCTTTCTCATTTTCATAAAGGACAATTTTTTTATTATTCGAAATGATATTCAGGGCTAACTCTTTTCCTTTTAAATTCTCGTCGGCAGCAAACTGTTCAACCTTGACTTCGACAGATACAGTTGAATTGTTTTCCATTTTGTAAACAGGTGAAATGATTTTTTCTTCGTCTGAACCAAAATTCATTTTTGTTGGTATTGTTAGGTTGATTTCAGATGTATCGATCTGAGTAACGATGCCACCCGGAACCTCGATTGAAGCTTCTGGAATATCTTGCTCGACTGAACTTTCATTTGTTGCTTTTCCTGTTACTTTAACTACTGGATTCTGATTCAACACAGCATCTGTCACTTTTACTTTTACTTGATAAGTAAAAGTTTTACCAGGTGCTAGCTCATCAATACTCACATTTTGTTCACTACGTGTCACGACTTCCAATCCATCTGGTAACTCAATTGAAAGATTTCCTGACTTAAGTGACGCAACGGAGCTATTATTCGTTAGCGTATAAACATAAAGTAATTCATCACCAACATTGGTTTCTTCCTCACTTCTTGACAGGTTTTCAACAGTTAGATCTGCAGCCAGCGTTAACTTCGGTGCTTTGACGATAAACGGTACCGTGTGGCTATATGCAAATGTTTTCCCGCTCTTCAACGTTTCGACAACGCTGATTACAGCCATACTTCCACCAAGTTTAGATGTATCTGGATACATTTCGAATTCTTTCACTGACAGTTCATTATAGTTTTCTGTCGAAAGAAATTCATTGATTCGTTGATCCAGTTCTGCTTCTGTCGTCCCTTGTTCAATTTCTTGCACTTGTGGTTTCAACCAATTGACGTGTAATAAAGAATAACCATTTGGTGTCAATTCATAGAAAGCTTCCGTATACCCTTCTGCTTCTTTTACTAAGGTTTCATCCCGGCTAATATATGTTTCTGCCCCATTAAGTTGTAAAGTTGGTTTATCTCTATGTGCAGCTGAAGCTGATAGCACGTCACCGTATTGTGCACCGCTTGCTTGTAATTGCTGGTTCCAGTTATCTGACAAATTTTCAGGCGTTTGGTACACAGTATCTATTTGTAAGGAACAAACTAGTTCCGTCATTGAACCACGATAAATATTGACTAATGGGCGTAGTGTTAATTTGCTTTTTGGTGTTCCTGGTGTTGCGCTCAATTTGGGCATGCCACCCTCATCCAGCAAACTAAGACCAATATTCGGGTCGCTTCCTATGACAATGCTATTCTCATAGAGTACAGTGTAGTCAACTTTGACATCTACAGAAACTTGATAAGTTGGGCTTGTGACACGAACAGTTGCTTGATGCTGACCAACAGTTGTCCCGCTAATTGGTTCACCAACCCATTCAAATGTTAATTGATCTGCTGATTCAGGACTGGCAGTCACATCAACATAATCTTTAGCTGTGCCAGATAACGTTGTCCCTAAAGAAATGTCAGCAATTTGTTTAGCAGAAACATTTAAGTCGCTTAGTACGTTAAAGGTCACTTCATATTCATAAGTATGAGTGATACCTTCGATTGTTTCTTCCACTAAGACTTTCCCTGTGGTTTTTCCTGCTTGTGAACGATCTGGATATTGCGTGATTTGGGTCACTTTCAAACCATTCCCATCCATTCCAAGAAAATCAAGCAAATCGTCTTTTTTCTGATCTAGCTCTGCATCTGTAGTACTAGTGAAAATCGTCATTTCATTCGCTTTCAACTGATTCAAACGATACGGGATAAAACCATCCGCAGTTACGGCAAAATAGACGCTTCCTTCATCCATGTCAGAATATTGAGTATTGCTACCATTCTTAATGTAAGAATTTCGCCATTGTTCCTTATGCCATATTTGGACGACATCTCCCAGTTGAACATACTGCTGTGCGTTCGTTCCAAAGCTACTGACTACTTCATTCGTTGTGATTTCACCATTGAATCCTTTATAGTATGTGCTACTTAATTGGTCAATTCTTCCGGTTCCTCTTAGTAACGTGATTAACTGATAAGTCATTCCTTTATGATACTCATGGATACCGTTACTTCTATAATTTTTGTTTTCTCCAAAGTTAGAGCGAATATAATAAGAGTTGCCTATTTTATGAAGTGTATATGCACCACTTGTCCCATTATCATACCCTCGAAGCTGAATGGTATTTCCCCACGACATTTTGATTGGCACTTGTAAATAAGTCACCGCACCACTTGACTTGCGGGTGATTTTCACACTAATTTTGTCCGTGACCGTCATATTATCGAAACTAGGAACTGAGTTGACTTCCGCTGTGTAGTCGGAAGCATTGATTGCTGTTCCGTCTTCTAAACGTACGTTAGTAATCATTTTTGAAACAGCGGGGATTTCACCTGACCATGTTCCAAGCTCGATCGTTTGTTCAACCACATCTGCCCAGATTTGTCGATCATCTGTTACATTAAAGGTCACTTCATATTCGTAGTTTAGCTTGACTCCGCCAATGGTTTCCTCGACTAAAACTTTACCTGTCGATTTTCCTGGCTTCGATCTGTCTGGGTATTGCGTAATCTTAGAAACTTTCAATCCATTTCCAGTCATTCCGAGAAAATCAATCAGTTCATCCTTCTTCTGATCCAGCTCTTCATTCGTTGTGCTCATTAAAATCGTTGACTCTTTGACTTCTAATTGATTTAAGCGATAAGGAACAAAACCATCAGCAGTGATTGCGAAATACGTGCTGTCTTCGTCCTTAGTTGAGTACGCAATTTTTTTCTCATCTTTCGTATAGAAATTTCGTTTTTGTTCTCTATGCCAGATTTTGACGACATCACCTAGTTGAACAGATTGTTGCCCATCTGTTCCAAAATCTTCTACCACATCTCTGGCAGTATTAGTACCTTTTGTTTCTTTGTAGTAGATGTTACTCAACTGATCGATGTTGCCCAATCCTCTTAACAAAGTAATTGAGTGATAAGGTGTACTAAGATAACTATTGTCCACACCTGTACCACGATAGAAACCATTTTCCCCATAATTCGAACGGATATAGTAAGAGTCATCTTTCTGACGCAAGGTATATGCACCTGCGGTATAATCACTTAACCCTCGAAGCTGGATGGTACTCGCCCATTTCATCTTGATTGGCACCCATAATGTAGTTGATTGGTTATTGGATTTTCGTGTCAGTGAAAGTTGAATATGGCTTTCTGATGCCTCCATTGAATCAAACTTGGGAGCTGCGACAATATATGCCTCTACGTCAGAAGCATCAATAGCCGATCCATCATCCAATGTTACATTTTTGTACATTTTAGTGATATCAAGCTCTGCTTGCTGTGTCCCCAAAGTAATCTCTTGTTCGATAGCTTCTGCAATAATTGTCATATCATCTTTTGATTCAGCATACTTATTGGCAGAGTCATTGGTAGAGTCAACTTCCATATTATTTTCATTTTCAGTTGACTGTCCTTCAGAAGATGTAGCAGAGTGTGAAGTATCTTCGTTTTCTACTTGATTACTTTCTTCGTTCAAGCTGACTTTTTCTTGACTTTGGATTGCCTCTGTTGTTTCTTCAGACTCTATTTGGTCCTCACCTGATTTAACTGGTACAGGTTCTTCTTCAGTTTGAATTGGTTCTAGACTTTTATTTTTTTCTTGTGCCCATACTGCTGAACTGCCGGCATTGATGATTTGAGAAAAATTTCCGAACAGAACCGAGCCTAGCATGAAACAAATAATTATTTTAGATTTATTTTTCATCTTCTATCTCCCCAGTTCTTCACCACCATTCCTAACTATGAAATCTCTTCCGTTAGCTGACATACAGAACGCCATCAATAGTCGATTGATTAATCTGTTTTTCCTCATCAAAAATCGTATAGATAATCATTACTTCATGACTACCTTCCGACAAACTTTTTTTCAGCTTTACTTCAGATAGTTGGCGATTTGTGGGAATCAAACCAGATTTATATAGTTGTTCATTCCCCTCTTTCAATAAGTACTCCACTTGAATACTGTACGCATTTGTTGGCTTATTTTTCACTGCAAGTTGGGCAACATTCGTTTCTTTAGAGACTGAAATCTCATGCTTCAAGTTAATATTGATCTTGTCTTTATCTACTTCTGACTGCATGAATTTCAACATCTGTTCATCGCTCATCACTTCAAGACCTGTTTCTAACTCAGGCAACCCACTAATTACTCTGGGCTCCGTAAAAAAACGATCCTTCAGAAAGTATGCTGTCATACCTGATGCTAAAAGGAGGATTACTAAAAATAGTAAGACAATTAATTTTCTTTTCCTTTTTTGTTCTTCTTGATTATTGATATTATCCATATGTAACGCTCCTTACTCGTGAATAAAAGAGAGAAAAAAATCTTTCACCTCTTTAATTACGTTTCCTCATAAAGGACTCTTACAACAGTATGCTTACTTGATAGCAGTAAAATGTAGACCCATTTGATATTCGGGACGTAATGCAGCATCACCACTTGCTGGAAAATAACTTAGATCAACAGAACCTACGAATGTAAATGTATCAACTGCATCTGTTCCAAGTGAAGTTAAATAGGTTTTCTTAGACAACATTTGACCTGTCTTTTTGTGTAATGCAACTTCAGCACCATTGGAAGCTTTTATTGACAAATCTTGCTTAACATCCACTGCATTTTTTGAAGCAAAATTAGCCACCGCAATACTCAACTTAGTTGTAGTCGAATTATTTTCAATTTTATAGATTGGTGAAATAATACTAGCCGTCGGTGCACCCTGGCCATCTACGCTATTAGCGTATAAAACTTTTGTAGGAATCGTAACATTAATAGTTGATGGATCTTCAGGATCAGTTGGTGACCCTGGATCTGTTTCATCCCATTCACCGATCCAGCCATTTACAGCTACATCTCCAGTTTCGACACCGTCGACAACTTGTGGTGTATCACTAGGATCAATATCTCCACTAGTCCATGCACTTACATTTGTTGGTGCAAAAGCAACTACTCCTCCAAGAATCAAAGTACTTACTAACAACTTTTTAATCATTCTAAATCGCCTCTTTCCTCTTTTCTTTAGAACCTTCTTTACTATTTCAGTTACATAACAGTTAGCTTGGTTAAGTAGTCGTTCTTTCATCGATCTTTGTCTATAAATAAAAGAAACGCGTAAATAGAATTAAGCCTCCAATTTTAAAAATGTCACATAACAAATAACAAGTAGGTTCAATAAAAATTCTATCATCTTATCCGACAAATGAGACAATACAAATCAAGTAGACCGGTAGACTAAAATTGTATATGCAACTACTACAAATAAATATTTTCCTCATTTTATGGAAAAATGATACTTGGAAAACAAGCTGAATCAATCAAAAAGTATGCTTTTTTGACTAGACGATTCCTAAAGAAAAGAAGTACTATTGTATTGTGAGATAACATTAAATAAAACAAGCATATGAGTTAAGCCATCTTTTTACTTTGAAGATGTTCTTAAAGAAATGTTTTTCTATAAAATATACACGATATAATCAGTCTGATAAATAAGCTAAATTAATAACGATAATGATACAAAATGTATCAATTTACCTGTAACAACCATTTTTCACAGTTCAATATTCAATAAAAGAGCATTATTTATAGGTTTCTATCTCACCGTAAAAACGATAGCTATCTTTAGGCATCGTTCTTCTCTTATCAAATAGAAATATCAAAATAGAAACGAGGCATACTATGATTATTTCAAATCATTTTGAGCGTGAACTCATTATTTTACACATAATACTTACTAATAAAAGTACTACCTTGACGCTTCTATCAGAAGAAATAGCTATTCCAAAATTAACGATCAAGGGTGATATCCTTAAATTGAACAACTACTTCGTTGAGCATACTAAAAATGAAAATGATCTTATTATTTCAAATAATCAAGGCATCATCTCGATAAACCCAATGTTTTCAGATAATATCATCACTTATTTTTATCAGCTAAAACTTGCACTCTCCAATAACTCTACTCTTTTTAGGCTCTGTGTCTTATTGCTTACAAATTACAGTATTTCAAAGCAACAAATTCTCGATCATTTATTTATCTCGGAAGCATATTTACTGAAACTCTGTTCACAATTGAATGGTTATCTTTCTCAATTTGATTTATCTGTCAACAGTACAAATCAAATCTACTCTCTTAAAGGAAACGAAATTTGTCTTCGCATGTTTTCATATACAATCTTGCAAGATAATTTTCAAGGAATGGAGTGGCCATTTGATTCCACAACGCCAATCGTAAATTTTGATAATAGTAATTCTGCAATTTCTTTAACCAAAAATCATGCATTGTATTTATTTAGCGAAATAGTGCAACAACGCTTTTTAAATGATAACTTTCTAGTTATTGACCCTGATGATTCGCTCTATGACCTACTGAAACTTTTACAAGAGAGCTACGATGTAACCAAACTATTTAATAAAAGTCCGTTTGAAAATCTTTCAGAAAATGTAGCAGATTCAGAGAAGCTATATCTCAACTTTTTCGCAAGAATTTTTCTGTCCGATTTGATCTCCTCGGAAGCAAAAATTAATTTAGGAAGAAAATTCCAAGAATTTGATCACCCTGCTTGTCGACTAGCAAATGAAATATATTCAAAATTTTCAAATGTTTTCTTGGAACCTATCAGTGCTAACGAAAACGGTATCTATTTGTATTATTTAACGATTTTCAATATTCTCTATTCTATGATTGGTGACAAGTACGTTCTTTTCTTAGAATTGATGATTCCTGTTCCACACTTAAATATTAATAAAACTGATGATTATATGAATCGCATCAAAAAAGAAATCGCTGAACTTTTTGAAGATAAAGCACTAGAAAATTATATTGCCGCATTGCTTTACACTGTTTCTTCTTTTAAAAAAAGTACCACCCTAAAATTATATATTCAAATGTCCAAAGTTTTTACAGCCGTATACGTTATTGAGAAACGTATCCAAACAATTTTCAACACCAACAATATTGTCTTTACAAATAATTTTTCCGAAGCTGATATCGTAATCACAGATAGTTTTGAAAAAAAATCAACTGACCAAATACTTTTCTACCTGGATTCCATCAACAACTCGAACAGGTGGATAGATCTTATTTCGCTCATCCAACAAAAATTTATAGAAAAAATTGATGATAGAAAGAAGTAGTAGCCATTTCTATAAGCTATATGATTTGTAAAAATAGGAATTTAACAGGAGAATTATGTTTCTATCTGTTAATACTTAACATGATTCAATCATCATCACCTTGTATGGACTAAGCTGTTCAACCTCTTTCATTGTTATATACTCTAAACAACTGACTTTTAACGAGACTAAAGAGATTTTTAATAGAATTTTTTACTATCAACCCACCTACCCGTTACATTCACACGATCTAAGAATGTAACTGGGGCTAAAGACATAATAAAAAAGCAACTTCAAATGTAGCGAGCGTCCAAGGTTAGACTAGCAATCTAACTTTGGGCGCTCGCTTTCGGAAATTGAAGTTACTTTTTTTATAATGATAACTAACTTATTTTTTATTTGCTAATTCACTTGTTAGTATATCCGTTAAACCTTGAATAAATCGCTGTGCTTCTACACTCAACGTACGTTTACCAGAATGAATGACGCAGAGTTGATTTGGTTGACTATCTGCTAATGGAATAAGTTTGATTTGATCTTTGATACCACCAATAACAATTCCAGATCCAGAAGCATAAGCATCTGTTTCTAGTACTAAGTTCATCAGTGTCCCACGATCACTGGTATAAACAACTGATTCTTGTGCAGGTATCTCAATCAGATCTTCGTAAAAATAAGGAAAATTATTGCCATCTTGAGTAAAGCGTACTTGAGGGTAAGCTAACAATTCTTTTCTATGGATTTTCGTCTGTTTTGCTAGTGGATGTCCTTGTCTCAAAAAAATATGTGTAGAGAACGTATGAATCGTTCTGGCAACTAGCTCACCTTGCTGTAAATAGCGCATGATTCCAGCTTGGTTTTTTTCGTTCATGTATAGCACGCCTACTTCACTATGCTGTTCTCTCACTTCTTCAATCACTTTTGCAGTAGTCGTTTCCATGATTCTGAATTGTTTGATTTCTTGATTGAATTCTGCCATCATTTTGGCAATCAGTGGCCCTAAAAAATCATAGTGTTGAGAAGCCACAGAAAACATTTCGCGTGTTTCACTTGTTTGATAATAACTTTCAAGTGATTCTAATTGAACCAAAATTTTTTCTGCACGTTGCAAGAAATCTTGTCCTGCTTCTGTTAAATACGCGCCTCGATTTGTACGAGTAAATAAACTGATTCCTAATTCAGTTTCTAATTCTTTGATTCCGGTAGACAAGCTAGGTTGCGAAACGAATAACTTCTTAGCAGCCTCTCGAAAGCTACCATTATTCGCAACAGCAATCACATACTTCATTTGTTGGATATTCATGTATTTGACTCCTCAAAATAGTCAATTTTCCGATCATTAAGTGCTTGTAGCGGACGATTATTAGGCTGCGCATACTGTCCTTTAAATGGAGTCAGGAAGTCTTGATTTAACTGCCCAACTTGATCCATAACAAACCACTGAATAGGGCCTGCAGTTGGGGGTGTCGTTAATGAGCCAACATAATGATAGTGGCTCTTCTTTTCAGGGAAAAATACGATTGGATTCATCCAATGTTCATGCGCTGCTAAGTCCCAGCGTTCTTCGTGATTCCGATCATAAAACCAGCCATCCTCATGTCGCAACTCATACATAACTCCAACAACCAAGTTTTCTTGACGCTGATTCGTATGGACAAAATGAAATTCAATGTCTTCGTGTTTTCCATTGATAATATGCTCAGAAGGCAGATGGAAGTGGATATCTGTCAAATAAAATTCTTCACCTTGATATTTGACATAACTGATTTGGTCAAATGGTACTAAGTGGATCGTGTTTTTAAATTCTTTATCTGTGAATTTTTGACATTGATAATGGAAAGAAATCGTTTCTTTCACATCACTTACTTCTTGGCAAGTAACAAGTGGAATAGGTGATTGCAAAGAAAATTCTGCTCCTTTTGCAAACCAATCACATAAACTTGCCCAGTGCTCTGGCCCTCGCTCTCCCGAGTAGCCCCATTCAACATCCATATTTTTTTTCAACGCTTACGTCCTCCTGAGTCTTTCCATAAAAGTTAGTTCGTTCGTTTCTTTCTTTGTAAAGCGGCAGAAATATCTGCTAGAAACTCTTCTTTTCCGAAAAATTCTTGGTTCAATAGTTCTGGAAAAATAAAATCAAAGAAATAATTTACACTTGCTCGATGATCGAATTCTTTAATTGTTAAAATCGATTCAATAAACATTTCTCGGTAAACTTTTTCAGGATTATTTTTGCTAATTTCATCAAATGATTCATACAGCAAATCTACTTTATCCGCGATTGCTAGCAATTCTCCTTCAATCGTGTCATCTTTTCCTTCAAATAGGCGACGACGATAAATTTCTTGAAATTCTTCTGGGATTTCTTGATTAATAAATTCATCAGTCATTTTTTCTTCAACTGTTTGTAACATCCCTCGTAGTTCTTTATTTGCATATTTCACAGGTGTTTTGATGTCACCAATAAAGCGTTCTGTATAATCATGATTCAAAGATTTTTCATATAACAGTTTCCAATCAATCGTCTGTCCATTAGCTTCTTCAATATCGCCTAAAACTTGTGCAATTGATGCTACTCGAAACGAATGTGCCGCCACCGTGTGTTCTGTGTGCTTGAAGAAGCCAGGCGCACGAATAATTTTTTCTAAATTATTTAATCCTAAAAGGTATTCATTTAAGCCCATATTGCCATCTCTCCTCCATACTTTTCCAACAATCATAGCATTTACTCTTCGCATCATGCAATTACAAAGAACTAAATTTGCTGCTTTTTAATTTTTATTTAGCACAAATTCCACAAAAAATACTTGCACGAATAATTTTTCAATGAGTTAGCCGAGTTAAAGAATTAGTTGCAATTTTTTATTAATTTTTTTCTTTTTTATTGAGTCGTTTCCACTTTTCGGAATAAATATATCAAAACTTTTTGATAACACTCTTTCGCTCGTTCACTTGAGCAGTGATTTTAATTAATTGATCAAGATTCGGTGTTTTTGTTCCCGTTTCTTTTTTAAGCCGTTCAAAGGAACAAATAATCAACTCGATTTCTGTATAACTTCCCTGAGCTGATGCCATCAATGGTGTAGCATACATTAGTCTCAAACCAATTTTCGTCAAAAATTCATTTTGCAATAAATTTTTCTGAATCTTCGGCACAATCGGATATCCGTTTTCTTCTAAGACAGTAAACGCTTCTTTAAATGCTGAAGCCGTTATGGAAAATAAGCGAGTTAATTCTTGTTTATTTTTCATTTTTTTTCGATAAATAAGATCTAAGCTATTCAGCACCATAATCAATGCGGCATGGCTTTTCAGCCAGTCAGGTAAAGTTGGATCTGATTGCCATTGATAATTTGTTCGAGCAAAGACTTGATTCAAAAGCTGAGTCATTTCGAACTCATTGGAATCAAGATAGATTTTCATTTTGCCTCCATTGAAACGTAAAATTGTAATTAAGTTACCTTCCCTTGTTCCACCAGTATTTTGAAAACCAAAAAAGACTTGCTTAGCTGGATTTTTTTGAACGATTTTTTCTTTTAATAATTCTGGATTCATTTGATTGCCAACAAAAATCACTCGCTGACTGTGATTCCTAGCAATCGGTTCAATCACAGAATCAAAATCATTGTATTTCATTGTGACAAAAATCAAATCATACTTATCTGTTGGGTCTAGCTTTGAAATTATTTTGATTATATCCACTGTTCTTTTCTTCTGAATAACATGTTTTAATTCAAGCCCATTTGTTTCTAAATGCTCCTTCGTCTTTCCTCTGGCAAGTATCGTTACTTCATTCTCTTTATTTTTCGCAAGAATATGTGCAAGATAGCTTCCTTGAATACCTGCACCATAAATTAATAGTTTCATTTTTTCTCCTTTTATGAACACCTGTTTATAATTCAACGAACATCCAGTATAATAAACAGACCAAAGTCAGCAATCAATCATCAAAAATGACAATCTGTTGATTAACGAACAAATCACTTAACATGACAGGAGAATCACATGGATCGACGAGTGCGTAAAACACAAACAGCTATTCAAACAGCTTTTTTCCAATTGCTAAAAAAGCAAGACATCGAACGAGTAAAAGTCAGCGAGATTTGTGAACTAGCAGATATCAATCGCGGGACATTTTACTTAAATTACTTAGATAAATATGATCTTTTAGAAAAAATGATCCAACAATCAATTCAAGAACTAGTTACTTATTGTCAAACAGAAACAGCGGAAACAGACAATCTACTAATAAAAACTTTTCAATTCATCGTAGAGAACCAGGAAACGTATCGAATGTTGATTGCTTCTGATAAGCAGGGTCTATTTACAGATTACCTAAAACAACATATCTTGACTTTTACAGCAACAAACGATCAAGCACAAACAACGGAAGCGATTTTTATTGCAAATGGAATCGTGGGTGTCTTGAATCATTATTTGTCTTCTCGTGAAGCTTCAATTGAATCGTTGTATGAAATCAAGCCCATTATTGAACGATTTCAGTTACCGTCAAACTTAGCAAAATACTAATGATACTATAAAAGACGACAACACTATGAAAATAGTTGTTATCGTCTTTTTGTTATGCATTCCAGTTTTCTGGATCTTTTTTCCAACTTTTCAGTAAATTTAATTCTTCTTCATTGATGTAGTTTGCTTCACGTGCTGTTTCAATTAATGTTGAATAGTTAGTCAACGTGACCAAAGGCATTTTCGCCTGAGCAAAATTAGTTAATCCTTTGGGTAGCTCATAAGTAAAGATTGCTGCTACACCTTGCACATCAGCACCTTCACGTGTTGCTGCTTCACAAGCTTCTAACACACTGCCACCAGTTGAGATCAAATCTTCAATGACAACCATTTTTTGACCTTCAAAAATCCGACCTTCAATTTGATTTCCTTTTCCATGATCTTTCGCTTTGCTGCGAATATAAACCATTGGTAAATCAAGGATATCTGCAACCCAAGCAGCATGAGGGATACCTGCTGTGGCTGTTCCAGCAATTACTTCGACTTCTGGAAACTCTTCTTTAATCTTTTTGGCTAAACCATTTGCTATTTCCCGACGAACCTTAGGATAACTCATCGTGATACGATTATCACAATAAATTGGGCTTTTCAATCCACTTGCCCAAGTAAATGGTTGTGTTGGGTTCAAAAATACTGCTTCAATTTCTAATAAGTCTTTTGCAATTAATTTTTCGACAGTCATTCGTGTTAGCTCCATTCGTTTTTTATTGTTTGGTAAGCTTCGTAAGGATTTTCTGCTTGTGTAATTGGGCGCCCAACTACAATGAAAGTTGCTCCAATTTCTCTTGCTCGTCCGGGAGTTACCACTCGCGTTTGATCACCGATGTCTGCTCCTTGTGGTCGGATGCCTGGTGTTAAGCAGACAAATTCAGAATTTGTAGCATCTTTGATTTTAGTTACTTCCAGTGCTGAAGAAACTACGCCATCTAATCCTGCTACTTGTGCACAAGTAGCGTAATGGATCACACTTTCTTCTAAAGGAACTTCAATCAGCTGATCATGATGCATCTCTTCTTCACTTGTCGAAGTCAACTGAGTAATTGCTAATAATAAGGGTCGTTGTTTTCCTTCCGGTGTTCCTGATGCTAAACCACGCATCGCAGCCTCCATCATTCGGATTCCTCCGGCAGCATGTACACAAGTGATATCAACGCCTAACTTTGCTAAGCCACGCATTGCTTTTTCAACTGTATTCGGAATATCATGTAATTTCAAATCTAAAAATACATCATGTCCTGATTCTTTCAGCCAACGGACAATCGCTGGCCCTTCTTGATAAAAGAGTTCCATCCCAATTTTAACAAACAACTTTTCCTCCTCAGGAAATAATTGTAAAAATTGTTCTACTTCGTTTCGGTTTGAAAAATCTAAGGCAATAATCGGTCGCTGATTCATTGTTGACGCTCCTCTCTAACTTCTTGAATAAGTTGTTCCAATGATGCGATACCTAACTCAGCCATTCGCTGAGGTAAAGCATCAATCAATTTTGGGCAAACGTAGGGATCTGTAAAATTGGCGGTTCCAACTGCGACTGCACTTGCACCCGCCATAATCATTTCTAATACATCATCAACCGTCTGAACACCACCCATACCAATAATTGGTAATTTAGAGACGCCTGCGACTTGATGGATTAAGCGAATCGCAACTGGTTTGATTGCGGGACCTGATAGACCACCTGTTTGATTCGCTAAAATCGGTTTTCTTGTCTTTAAATCAATGCGCATTCCTAAGAGTGTGTTAATCATAGTAAACCCGTCTGCTCCACCTGCTTCAATTGCTAAAGCGATAGGAACGATATCAGTAACGTTGGGCGATAATTTGACATAGATTGGAACCTTAGCAACTTTCTTTACCGCCTGTGTTAGTTGAAAAGCGACATCAGGATCTGTTCCAAACGCAATACCTCCGTGCTTCACGTTGGGGCAAGAGATGTTTAATTCGATTGCCTTCACATTAGGCGCATCACCAATTTTACCGCAGACTTCCACATAGTCTTCTTCGCATGCGCCTGCTACATTGGCAATGATTGGCAAATCAGGATATTTTTCTAATTCAGGTAATAACTCATTCATCACGGTTTCTAGTCCGGGATTTTGTAAGCCGATTGCATTTAGCATACCTGAAGGGGTTTCAGCAACACGAGGTGTCGGGTTACCAAATCTGGCTTGTGGTGTCGTTGCTTTAACCATGATTGAACCTAATTGATTCAAATCATAGTACTGTCCATATTCTTTTCCAAAACCAAAACAGCCGCTAGCAGGCATGATTGGATTTTTTAAATCAAGTCCTGGTATTTTTACTGCTAATGATGGTTGTGTCATAGAATCACCTCTCCTGCTTTGAAAATCGGACCTTCATCACAGACTTTCACACTTTTCGTTTCATCTTCTGCCTTGTGGCATACACAAGCATAGCAAGCACCGATTCCACATGCCATGCGTGATTCTAAAGAAAGCTGGACATTAGGATGATCGTGGAAAAAGTGCTCGACCGCCTTAAGCATTCCATTCGCACCACAAGCAAACACTGCGTCTGGTTTTTTATTTTCTTCTGCTAACAAAAGATTACCAACATTTCCTTGGACGCCTGCCGAGCCATCATCTGTAGCAATTTTTGTTTCTCCAAGTTGTTGGAACTTTTCTTCATAGTACATAACATCTGCTGATGCAAAACCTAAAAAGTGCTTGACTTTGACACCTTTTGCTTTTAGTTGATGAGATAATTCATATAATGGTGGAATCCCGATACCACCGCCAACGATGAATGCACAATCTCCAGCTTTTAATCCCGTTAAATCAAACCCATTTCCTAGTGGTCCCATCACATCCAGCGTATCACCTGTAGTCAACGTTGAAAATGATTTAGTTCCGTCACCTTCTACACGATAAATGATTCGACAAGTATTCGTACTTGGATCGATTTTATTTAAACTAATTGGTCTACGTAATAACAAGTCTGCTCTAGGAACACGGATATGAATAAATTGACCCGGACGCTTCATCTCTTGAACTAATTCACCCTTTAGTGTCAGTTCAAAAATTCGTGGTGCTAACTGATTTTGTTGAATGATTTCCATAACTTCTTGTTTCATATCCACACTCCTATACTTATCGACTTTGTTAAAACTCATTGATGAAGCCGTTTTTTATACTCAACCTATTTTTCCATAAAACAGCTCCTCAGAGCAACTCACAACTAGTCAGAACCAGCTAAAAGGATTCTGTTACTTGTCAGTTACTTCAGCGGAGCTAAGTGAATGATGCGAACCTTTTTAAATTGCTTTTGTTGAAAACGCACGTGATTCCATCACTCGAACGATTGCAGCTGCTGTATCAAGTGAAGTAAAGAGTGGTACACCATGTTCAACTGATTCACGTCGGATAATAAAGCCATCTTTTGACGCATTCCCACGGTCTTTATCAATCGTATTCACAACTACTTGTGCTTTTCCTGTTCGAATGATATCGACAACGTTTTCCTCTGTTGTTGTTTCTGAAATTTTCGCTACTGTCGTAACAATTAACCCGTTGTTACGGAAAAATTCAGCTGTATGTTTCGTACCTAGCAAACTGTAACCAATCTCTGCAAAGCGTTTAGCTAAGCCCAATGCTTCTTCTTTTGTTTCGTCTGCAATCGTAAAGAGGACTGCACCATAATCTGGCAGATTTAACCCAGCAGCTCGAAAGGCTTTATACAAAGCTTTGTCTAAGTTTCGATCGGAGCCCATGACTTCACCAGTTGATTTCATTTCAGGCCCTAAGTACGTGTCAACCTTTTGTAGCTTCGTGAATGAAAAGACAGGTGCTTTTACATGGACATCTTCGGTTTCAGGATAAAGACCTGTTTCATAACCTAATTCCCGCAAACTTTGGCCCAAAATGGCTTTGGTTGCTACTTGTGCCATTGGAATCCCAGTTACTTTACTTAAAAATGGTACAGTACGGCTCGCACGGGGATTGACTTCGATCACATAGACTTTTTCCTCATGGATCACAAATTGGATATTCATCATTCCAATACAGTTTAGTCCTAAAGCTAATCGTTTCGTGTAATCTTCAATTGTCGATTTAATCTCTTCTGATAATGTTTGTGGTGGGTATACCGCCATTGAGTCACCTGAATGGACCCCCGCACGCTCAATATGTTCCATGATTCCAGGAATCAAGACAGTTTCTCCATCACAGATCGCATCAACTTCGCATTCACCGCCCACTAAGTAGCGGTCAATCAAAACAGGATGTTCAGGCGAGGCTTTCACGGCATGCTCCATATAATCCTCTAGGTCACGCTGATTTTCTACGATTTCCATTGCCCGTCCGCCAAGCACATAACTTGGACGAACTAAGACAGGATAACCAATCATCGTTGCAATTTTTACAGCTTCTTCTTTACTTGTTGCTGTATCTCCTAGTGGCTGTGGAATCTTTAGTTCTTGCAACGCTTGTTCAAATAAATCACGGTTTTCTGCTCGATCCAAATCCTCAATCGTCGTTCCTAAAATTTTCACACCAGCTTTGGCTAACGGCTCACCTAAATTGATTGCCGTTTGTCCGCCAAACTGAACGATAACACCAATTGGTTGTTCTAGCTCAATCACATTCATCACATCTTCAAAAGTCAGTGGTTCAAAGTACAACTTGTCTGAAACTGAGAAATCTGTGGAAACTGTTTCTGGATTACTATTCATAATGATTGCTTCATAACCTGCTTGTTGGATTGCTTTTACTGAATGAACCGTCGCATAGTCGAACTCCACCCCTTGACCAATTCGAATTGGTCCAGAACCAAGTACCAACACAGATGGTTTTTCTGAGCGACTACTTTCATTTTCAAATTCATATGAGCTATAAAAATAAGGCGTATTTGATTCAAATTCAGCTGCACAAGTATCTACCATTTTGTAGACTGGCAATAACTGATTTTCTTTTCGAAGTTCACGAATTTTTTCTGGCGTTGTTTGCCATAATTGTGCAATCTTTTTGTCTGTAAATCCGTTTTTCTTTGCTAATTTCAACAGCCTTAAATTGGAAGGCTCTGCTTGTAATTGGGTTTCGATTTCAATAATATGGAGTAATTTATCTAAGAAGAATAAGTCAATCTTTGTTAACTCAGCTATTTCCTCAATTGGATAGCCTCGGCGTAACGCCTCCGCAACATAAAACAGACGATCGTCTTGTGCTCGAACCATTTTTTCAGTTAGCTGGTCTTCATTCACATTTGCCAATTCAGGAAGCTCAAGATGATGTGTGCCGATTTCAAGAGAGCGAACGGCTTTTAGTAACGACTCTTCGATATTTCGTCCAATTGCCATGACTTCACCCGTTGCTTTCATTTGTGTTCCCAGTATACGTTCCCCATTTTCAAATTTATCAAATGGCCAACGTGGGATTTTTGCAACGACATAGTCTAACGCTGGTTCGAATTCTGCATAAGTTGTTCCAGTTACTGGATTTTTCATTTCATCTAAAGTCAAGCCCAACGCGATTTTAGCCGCTAATTTTGCAATTGGATAGCCGGTTGCTTTACTTGCTAGTGCCGAAGATCGTGAAACACGTGGATTTACTTCAATCACATAATAATTAAAGCTATGAGGGTCAAGGGCAAGCTGAACGTTACAACCACCTTCGATTTTCAACGCACGAATAATTGAAAGTGACGCATCACGCAATGTTTGATATTCGTGATCAGATAGCGTTTGACTTGGTGCAAAAACAATGGAATCTCCTGTGTGGATACCTACTGGATCAAAGTTCTCCATATTACAAACAACAATCGCATTATCAGCTGAGTCACGCATCACTTCGTACTCGATTTCTTTATATCCAGCAATACTGCGCTCAATCAAGCATTGCGTAACAGGCGATAAACTCAGCCCATTTTCTGCAGTGATTCGCAATTCTTCTTCATTTTCACACATTCCACCACCTGTACCTCCAAGGGTGAATGCAGGTCGAACAATAATCGGATAACCAATTTGATTCGCAAAAGCGACGGCATCTTCGACCGTAGTCACGATTTCTGATTCGGGAATTGGCTGATTTAAGTCTTCCATCAATTTTTTGAACAAATCTCGATCTTCTGCTTGGTCGATTGCAGAAAGCTTCGTACCCAGAAGTTCAATCTGAAGTTCATCCAAAATTCCTGACTCAGCTAGTTCCATCGCCATGTTTAAACCCGTTTGGCCACCTAAAGTTGGAAGCAGTGCATCTGGACGTTCTTTTCTTAAAATGCGTGAAACAAACTCTAATGTTATTGGCTCGATGTAGACTTGATCCGCAATTTCTTGATCTGTCATAATCGTTGCAGGATTTGAGTTGACTAAAACAACTTCATAGCCTTCTTCTTTAAGTGCAAGACAAGCTTGCGTTCCAGCATAATCAAATTCGGCCGCTTGACCGATAATGATTGGTCCTGAGCCAATCACCATGATTTTTTTGATATCTGTCCGTTTTGGCATTCTTATTGCTCCCTTCCTGCATCCATCATTTCCATAAATTCATCAAATAAGTGTAGTGCATCGTGTGGTCCTGGTGCTGCATCAGGGTGAAATTGCACACTAAAAGCAGGGTAATCGCGATGGCGAATCCCTTCCACTGTTCCATCGTTCACTTCAATATGAGTGACCATTAGTTTATTCGGATCAATTGTGTTTTCATCAACTGCGTATCCGTGGTTTTGTGAAGTAAAGTCAATTCTCCCCGTCGCAATTTCTCGTACGGGATGATTTAATCCTCGATGACCAAATTTCATCTTATACGTGTCTGCACCATTAGCTAGTGCAAACAATTGGTGACCTAAACAAATACCAAAAATCGGTACTTTTCCTTGAATTTCTTGAATCATCTTGATTGCTTCAGGCACATCTTTGGGATCTCCCGGTCCATTTGTCAGCATCACGCCATCGGGTGCAAGTTCGAGAATCGTTTTTGCTTCTGTGTTATAAGGCATGACTGTTAAGTTACAATTTCGTTTGCTTAATTCACGTAAGATGCTATGTTTCAAGCCAAAATCAATTACAACTACATTTCGCCCTGTGCCAGGACTTGGATAAGGTTTGTTGGTCGACACTTGTTGGACTTGATTCGTTGCTAAAACAGTCGCTTTTAATTGATCAAATGCATGTTCAAAACTATCACCTGCATCAACAATACTTGCTTTCATCGTCCCAACTTCGCGAATTTTACGGGTTAAAGCTCTTGTATCAATTCCCGAAATCCCTGGGATCCCTTTTTGTTTCAAAAAAGCATCTAACGTCATCTGATTGCGCCAGTTTGAAGCCACTCGCGCATGTTCCTTCACTACAACACCCTTACAAGTCGGCGAAATCGACTCGTAATCATCTCGGTTCACGCCATAATTTCCAACCATTGGATACGTAAAAGTAATGATTTGACCATTAAAGCTTTGATCTGTAATCGTTTCTTGGTAACCAGTCATACTTGTTGTAAAAACAATTTCACCAAAAACATTTGCATCTGCTCCAAAGGCTTGCCCTTCAAATACAGTCCCATCTTCTAAAATCAGTAATCGATCCATCCTGCTCCTAGACCTCCTTTTGCCAAGCAATTTTTCCGTCAACGAATGTCAACAATGTTTCCCCTTTGACCGTCCAATCAACGAATGGTGTATTCTCACCTTTTGACAAGAAGTCTTCTTTCGCAATTTTATACTCGTGTTCGATATCAAACACTGCAATATCTGCTGGAGCGCCAATCGTTAGTGTCCCAACATTCAAGTCAAAAATTTCTGCTGGTTTAACAGCTAGCCATTCAATCACTTGTTCCAGCGTGAAAATGCCGGTTTTAACAAAATGAGTATAAATCAACTGAAAAGCTGTTTCGCTTCCAACGATTCCGAATGGTGCATTTAAAAAGCTTTGACTCTTTTCTTCTAGACCATGAGGTGCATGGTCTGTGGCGATGCAATCAATTGTTCCATCAAGTAATCCTTCAATCAGCGCTTCGCGATCTTCACGTCCACGTAGGGGTGGATTCATTTTCCAAAAACCAAAATCTTCTGGAATATCTTCATCGATCAAGAGCAAATGGTGCGGCGAAACTTCTGCTGTTACATGAACACCAGCTTTTTTCGCATCGCGGATAATACGAACACTTTCTTTCGTTGATACGTGACAGACGTGGTAATGGACACCTGTTTCTTCCGCTAAAATTAAATCTCTTGCAATTTGCGAAGATTCGGTTGCACTTAAAATTCCCGGCAAATCCAATTCTTTGGCTTTTTCGCCTGCGTGCATAACGCCACCGAACAGTAAGGATTCATCTTCGGTATGGGCAACCAATGCTTTATTATTTTTAGCAGCTTCCTTCATTGCTAGATACATCGTACCTGCTGTTTGTACACCAACACCATCATTGGTGAATGCAAAGGCACCTGCGTCAATCAACGCCTCTTGATCAACTAAAACCTCACTTCGCAACTTTTCAGTGATTGGTGCGTACTGTAAGACTTTCACAACTGCATCTCGCTTGATGATTTCATAAACTTGACTTAGTTTTTCAGCTGTATCAGGCACAGGATCTAGATTAGGCATTGCGCACACTGTAGTAAATCCGCCATGTGCTGCTGCTTTCGTTCCTGCTTCAATCGTTTCTTTATACGTAAAACCAGGTTCTCTTAAATGAACATGTACGTCCACTAGCCCCGGTGTGATGAGTTGTCCTTTTGCATCAAACACTTCATCAAATTCAGTCTCAGAAAATCCAGTACCGATTGCTTTGATTTTCCCTTCTTCAATCCAAATTTCTGCAGGTGTTGTTTCATTTTTTCGTGTAATGATTTGACCGTTTTTAATGAGTGTTTTCATGTCTTCGTCCTCCTACTTTTACGCTTTCCCGTTTAGTACTGCCTCTAAAATTGCCATTCTGACAAATACGCCATTGCTCATTTGTTGAACGATTCGTGACTGTAATCCTTCCACTAATGAGTCGGCTAGTTCAACGTCACGATTGACAGGTGCTGGGTGCATGATGATTGCATGTTTTTGCATCTTCTTTGCACGTTCAACAGTTAAGCCATGTTCTTGATGATAACTTTCTTTTGAGAAACTTTCTTTTCCATCATGACGTTCATGTTGTACTCGTAGCATCATCATTACATCTACTTGGTCGAGTAGTTCATCCAGTGGCAAGTAGTGTCCGTAAACTTCAAATTCATTGTCATACCATTCTTCTGGTCCAGAGAAGAAAACTTGTGCGCCTAGGCGTTTCAACATTTGCATGTTTGATTTAGCGACACGTGAATGTGTGATGTCACCAACGATGGCTACTTTCAGTCCGTCAAAATGGCCAAATTCTTCATAAATCGTCATCAAATCTAGTAAACATTGTGTTGGATGCTGACCACTGCCATCCCCACCGTTGATAATCGAGCATTGGATTGTTTTGCTTTGAATCAAATCCTCATAATAGTTTTCATCTCCATGACGAATGACTGCTACATCCACTCCTAATGCGGACATTGTCAAAACGGTATCGTAAAGTGTTTCCCCTTTTGAAACTGAGCTAGTGCTTGCTTCAAACTCGATTACTTCTAAACCAAGCTTTTTCTCAGCTACATCAAAACTTTTATGTGTTCTTGTACTATTTTCGAAAAATAAGTTAGTTGCAAAATATTGGCTCTTTTGTGGTGTCCATTTTGCACCTTGTTTGAACTCTTGCCCGCGGCGAATCAAGCCCATAACTTCTTGGTCTGTTAGTGCTTCAACGGTTAATAAATGTTTTAAACTGATACGTTCTGATTGGATGATCATGAATTTTCCTCCTAGTTTTCTTCGCTACGTGAAGTTTCTGGTAAGATAAGATTTAAAATGATACCAAGGACAGTTGCTAATGCCATTGCTGATAACGTGAATGTTCCTACTTGGAAGACTAAGCCTCCGATACCGACAACCAAGATGACAGCTGCAATCAACAAGTTTTTCTTTTTATCGAAATCTACTTTGTTCTCAATCAAGATTTTCATCCCGCTAGCTGCGATAACACCGAACAAGATAAAACTGATTCCTGAAATAACCGGTCCAGGGATACTTAAGATTAAGGCACTTAGTTTTCCAACAAATCCCAAGATAACCGCGAAGAATGCTGCTCCGCCAATCACGAAGACGCTATGCACTCGTGTGATTGCTAGTACGCCAATGTTTTCTCCATAACTTGTAACTGGAGGGCCACCGACAAACGCTGCAACGATCTGTGCTAATCCGTCACCCATTAATGTTTTGTGCAATCCGGGCTCTTCAAAGAAGTTTCTGCGAGTTAATTTGTTCAGCACCATCAAATGACCAATATGTTCTGTCATTGTTACAAATGCGATTGGTGCCATTGTTGTAATCGCACCTAGATATAATTTTGGTTCATATTGAACAAATGGAATTTCAAAGTTTGGTAAAGCAAACCACGCTGCGTCTGCAATCGGTTGTGTATCAACAATTCCAAAGAGTAAGGCGACGATGTAGCCACTCACGATTCCTAATAAGATTGGAATCAACCCAAGAAATCCGCGTAAGAACATATTGAAGAAAATCGTCAAACCTAACGTGATTAACGCTACGGCAATGTATTTAAAATCGTAGTTACCATTGTTGTACATTGCATTATTTGCAGCGTTTGCTGCTAGCCCCAACCCGATAACCATAATTACTGGTCCAACAACGATTGGTGGTAAGATTCGGTCAAGCCATGCTGCACCGATTTTTTTGATAATCAAAGCGACAATCAGGTAAACCAACCCAGTTGTGATTGCTCCTTGCGCAATTGCTGGATAACCATCTGTTTTCATCAACATTTGCATCGCTGCAATAAAGGCAAAGCTACTTCCTAAGTAAGCTGGAATTTTTCCTTTTGTTGTAAACAAGTAAACCAGTGTGCCCAATCCTGAACTGACTAACGCAATCCCCGGATCGATTCCAACTAAAATCGGTACTAAAACTGTTGCTCCAAACATCGTGAATAAATGCTGTAAACTTAAACCAACCCAATGACCTAATTTTGGACGGTCATGAATGTCTAATACAACACTATCATTATGAAATTCTTTTTTCTCTGACATATCTTTTCCCCTATTCTTCCTCTTTTAAAATCATGATACGATCTTGTCCGTCAAGCTCTTGCATCTCTACCAGAATTTCTTCTGCTTTTGATGTTGGAATATTTTTCCCGACATAATCGGCACGAATTGGTAGTTCGCGATGACCGCGATCAACTAGTACAGCTAATGAAATTTTTCTTGGACGCCCTAAATCCATGATGGCATCCATTGCCGCTCGAATCGTACGCCCTGTGTAAAGCACGTCATCAATCAAGATAACTTCTTTTCCTTCTAAAGAAACTGGCACATCTGATGAATGTAGCTCAGGTCCTTCTGCAAGCTCTTTTTTATCATCACGATACAATGTGATGTCTAACTCACCAACTGGAACTTCGATGTCTTCCAACTGTTTTAATCGTTCGGCAATTCGAGCAGCAATATAAATTCCTCGTGTTTTGATTCCCACTAAGACGATGTCTTCAATGCTGTGATTTCTTTCGATGATTTCATAAGTAATTCGTGTCAATGCTCGTTTCATTGTTACTTGATCGACTACTTCTTTGGTTTGCATACTGTTTCCCTCCATTTTTTTGCATAAAAAAACTCCTGCCCTAAGAGGACAGGAGGTATGTTTAGACTGATTGTACAATTTGGTACGTTCATAGATAGCTAATACAGTTGCACTGTTAGCTATACTTCGTCATTGAGCATCACACATATAGCGCACCATATAGTTGATTACTCACACCCTTCTTAGCCTCACGGGACTAAACTTAAAGGACTACTATTTAATTTTCGTTTAAGCTTTTCGTTGTTAATACTATACCGTTGCCAGCATAAAAAATCAATGGCTTTTTCTTAATTTTTCTAAAGTTTTTTCAAACACTTCAGGAAGTGGCGCTTCAAAGACCATTTCTTGTCCGGTAACAGGATGTGTGAAGCCTAACATCTGGGCATGTAAGAATTGACCATTTCCTGGTAAAGTTTTCTTTGGCCCGTATACAGGATCGCCTGCCAAAGGAAAACCAATATATTGCATGTGGACACGAATTTGGTGCGTACGACCTGTTTCTAATTTTAATTCAACCAAAGTAAATCCTTCAAAACGTTCTAGCACAGTAAAATGAGTAACAGCAGATTTTCCATCTTCACGAACGGATTGCATCTTGCGATTGACTTTTGAACGGCCAATCGGCGCATTGATCGTTCCCTTATCGTGCGAAATCTCACCATGAACTAACGCAACGTATTTTCGTAAAGAAGTTTTATCTTTTAATTGTTTTGCCAATGATTCATGTGCTTGGTCATTCTTGGCAACCATTAACAAACCAGAGGTATCTTTATCAATCCGATGCACGATTCCAGGGCGAATCACACCGTTAATGGAAGATAAATCTTTGACATGATACATCAACGCATTTACCAAAGTTCCATGGCTGTGCCCAGCTGAAGGGTGGACAACCATGCCTTGTGGCTTATTGATAACTGCGACATCTTCGTCCTCGTAAACAATTGTTAACGGAATATCTTCAGCGATGACATCTAATGTTTCTGGCTCGGGAATCGCTACAAATAGTTCATCCTTTGCTTTCACTTTATAATTTGCTTTAACGGGTTGACCATTTACAGCAACCACGCCTTCTTTTAACCAAAGTTGGATTTGAGAACGACTATAATCTGGAAATAAGCCTGTTAGGACTTTATCAATTCGTCCTGTTTCTTGTTCGATTGTTGCTCTTAGTTCTGTCATTTTTTCACTTGATCCTTTTCATCTAAAATAATATATATCAATATACAAATCACGCCACAAACTAATGAAATATCAGCGACATTAAAAATCGGAAAGTTCATAAAATCTGTTTGGAACATGTCCACTACATAACCTAAACGCACACGATCAATAAAGTTTCCAATCGCGCCTGCTAAAATCAATGCCAAACCAGTCATAAACCAACGACTTGCTGTCTGCCTGTTTTTAATCATTAAATAAACGATTGCTACCACAGCAACAATTGTTACCACAGTAAAGAACCACATTTTTCCCTCTAGCATGCTCCAAGCTGCTCCCGTATTCCGAATATGGTTTAGCGATAAGACACCAGGAATGATTGATTGGGTTTCTCCTAATGCTAAGTTGCTTGTAATCCACCATTTGACCCATTGATCTATCACAATCAAAGCGCCACTCATTATCCAATATATAACTAACACACGATCAATCCTTTTCTACTTGTTTAAAAATATCTCTTGGTCGAATAATCCCTAATAAATTGCCATTAGGGTTTCCATCTTTTGTAATCAACACTGCCTCTAGCGTCCCTTGCTCACGAAACATCAACTCAACTTCGTATATTTTCGTGTTCGCAGAAACAAATTGATAATTTGTATATTTTCCATCACCAATAATCAAATCTTTCGCTTGCTTCCGTGTTAAGTCAATCACTCCTTGTTGACTTTCTTTAGCCAACCAAAATCCGATTGCTCGTAAAGTAATCAATGCTTCAAATTTCCCTTTATTATACAGTGGAAATTGAGAGTAACGCTTTTGAGCAATCGTCTCTAGCAAATCTAGTAAAGGAATATTTTTATCAAAACCAGTCACTTTCTTTGCAAACTTCGGCAACACCGTGGCTGGACGAATCAATGCCTCTTCAATGACTTGGATCTTGTCAACTGCCCACTCATTTGGCTCTGCAATGACAAAGTCTTCAGCAATTCTTTCATGAACAATTGCGTTCCTTAATTGCGCCATCTGAAATAAATCTTCTTCATATTTACGGACCATTGACCCTTTTTTGCGAGCCAATCGGCGCACTAATTCGGTAAAGCCCATATTACGGGTATTTCCCATTTCCTCACGCATCCATTTTTCAATACGATTGAAGCTACTTAAAAACACATCAGAGTTACTCATATTTGCTAGGGTCCTCCTTGATGACATAAGCTTGGTTCTTAATGAAGAAAAAGAAACCAATCATTCCAATCACAGCTACCAAGCTATAGAATAAATTATTAAAATAAATGGCACTTAAACTCGTGAAAAAAAAGAGTACCGGATACAATTGCAACAGGAGTAAGTTCATCGTAATAACGTACGCATCTTTTGGCAATGCAATTTGATAAACTGGACTTTTTAACCAAAAAAACGTGACTTGCATCGTTAGTGGAACGGTTGCTTCTACTTCCACGCTGTCTTGCTGATTTAAGTAAACAGACTTTCCATTAATTTGTAGTCGAATAGAACTTCCCATTCCATAAAAACCAGTTTTTCTGGTGAATTTTATTTTCATAATGCCCCTCCTATTATGCTTTAGTATAACTTAAAACACAACAATGAAAAAGAAAATACCTTAGATAAGGTTGTGACTCCAAGCGTTCAGCTTCGAAAAAATAAAGAGCAACTGAAAAAAATAGCTTTTCATATTTTTGAACAGTTGAGAGTTATTTCGAGAAGTTGCTTGGGGAACACCGTGAATAAGGTTGTGGCTCCAAGCGGTTAGCTTCAAGCAGTAAGAAAACTTTTCTAAAAATAGTTTCTCATATTTTTGTGAAAAGAGGGCTTATTGCCGAAGAAGCTGATTGGGGAACACCGTGAATAAGGTTGTGGCTCCAAGCGGTTAGCTTCAAAAAAACAAAGAGTGACTGACAAAAATAGCTTTTCACATTTTTGGATAGTTATAAATTATCTCGAGGCGTTACTTGGAGAACACCATAACTTCAGAAAAAGGAGGTATGACAAAAGTTTTGCCATACCTCCCACTTCTTTTGAATCATCCGTTTATCATTAAAACAAACCGATCACTTCTCCTTGATTCGTTACATCCATGTTTAACGCTGCAGGTTTTTTTGGCAATCCTGGCATCGTCATCACGTCACCTGTGAGTGCTACTAAAAAGCCAGCACCTAATTTGGGAACAAATTCTCGAATCGTAATCGTAAAATCAGTTGGTGCGCCAAGCAACGTTGGATCATCTGAAAATGAATACTGGGTTTTTGCCATGCAGATTGGCAAGCCACTCCAACCATTTTTCTCAAACTCCTCGATTTGTTTCTGCGCTTTTTTACTAAATTGAACGCCTTGTCCACCATAAATCTTTTTGACGATTGTCTCTGCTTTTTCCGAAATCGTCGCAGTTGATTGATATAACGGTTGATAATCAGCTGCTTGTTCAGCAATTAGTTCCACTACAGCTTTTGCTAAATCCACACCACCAAGCGCGCCTTGTTCCCATACACTGACACGTTTAGCTAAGACACCTTGGTTTTCACATAACTCTTCTAACAATGCAAATTCTGCTTTCGTATCCGTAACAAACTCGTTGATTGCCACGATTACAGGGATATTGTACGAACGCATATTTTCAATGTGGCGTTTCAAATTAACAAAACCGGCTTTCAAAGCAGATAAATCTTCTTCAAGTAGTTCTGACTTTTGTCTACCCCCGTGCATTTTTAATGCGCGAATCGTTGCAACAATTACAATTGCATCTGGCGCTTTTTTCAAGTTAGGGACTTTGATATCAAGAAACTTCTCCGCGCCCAAATCTGCACCAAAGCCAGCTTCCGTAACCACGTAATCAGCTAATTTTAAAGCTGTTTTAGTCGCTAAAATACTATTACATCCGTGAGCAATATTTGCAAATGGTCCACCATGAATAAACGCAGGTGTGCCATAAATTGTTTGAACTAAATTTGGTTTCAACGCATCTTTTAGAAGTAAAGCAAGAGCGCCTTCTACTTTTAAGTCACCTGCAGTTACAGGTTCTCTGTCAAAAGTATACCCAATGACGATTCGTGCTAGCCGCGCCTTTAAGTCATCTAAATCAGTTGCCAAACATAAAATCGCCATGATTTCACTAGCAACGGTGATGTCAAAGCCATCCTCTCTTGGTACTCCCTGGATTGGTCCACCTAAGCCAACAATCACCTGACGCAATTCACGGTCATTCAAGTCAACCACACGCTTCCAAATAACACGTCTGGCATCAATTTTCAATTCATTTCCTTGATGGATATGGTTATCTAAAAAGGCAGATAGCGCATTATTCGCACTTGTAATAGCATGCATGTCGCCAGTAAAATGCAGATTGATGTCTTCCATTGGTAAAACTTGGGCATACCCACCTCCAGCTGCACCACCTTTAATCCCCATGACAGGTCCTAATGAAGGTTCTCTTAAAGCGATTGCTGCCTGTTTGTTAATTTGATTTAGTGCATCTCCCAAGCCAACAGTAACAGTTGACTTTCCTTCCCCCGCAGGTGTTGGGTTAATTGACGTGACCAAAATCAGTTTGCCATCCGGCTTTGCTTTTAGCTCCTCAATTGTCGAAAAATTTATTTTTGCTTTGTAATTTCCATATAATTCCAGGTCCTCATAGCCAAGATTTACTTTATCAGCTATCTCAACAATCGGTTTTAAGTCAGTTTCTTGTGAAATTTGTAAATCACTCTTCATCAAACTACCCCTTTACACGAACTTTAATTCAATTTATTTTATTTTTGTTAAGTTATTTTTATTATACACGTTTTTAATTGAAATAAATAGATAGAAAAGCCATCTCTTTTATTTATTTGACGTACTTATAAATACTCTTTATAATGTGGCTATGGTAGATTTTAAGAAAGGTCGTGAGTGCTTTGACCCAGGGAATCGTGAAGTGGTTTGACAATAAAAAAGGATACGGATTTATCAGTTATGATGAGACGGAAGAGATTTTTGTCCATTTTACCGCAATCGAAGAAGATGGCTTTAAGAGTCTGGAAGAAAACCAAGCCGTTGAGTTTAAGATTATTGAAGGCAATCGCGGAACACAAGCAGCTCATGTTAAGAAATTAAGTTAATTGATTCAATTAAAATCACATTCAATGATAAATGAACAAGGAAATTGTAGTTGAGACAAGGAAAACTTGTCTCAACTTTTTTTATACTTTTAGTAACCCAAAAAGGAGTCGCGGACAAAAGCCCTCAACTCCTTTTTCTCATTGTTTATGAGAACTATTTGATTGATCCTTTGATTTATCTTTTCGTGACTGATCAACAAATACTTCTTGTGAAGTTCCCGCAAAATAATTACGAACGGGTACCCGATCTTTTGCACGTAATAAATAGATTGCCGGCTCTAACTCATCTGTTAATTTTAACTCCAAACCATGATCATGTGGAGCTACCTTTTCGACTTGCTGTAACGTTAATTTTTTATCTTTCCAAAAAGCAGCATAGCGAATTTTGATTGAATTTTTTTCTAGTACAAACGATCGACGTAACCCTAGCAATAAAAACACAGCAAAAATGCCCATAACTACATTACTTTTCCAATAAGGTCCTGTATTTTCAAGTGACAAAATCAAACTGAAAAAGAAAATAATCAACGTCAATGACCAATAAATGATCGACTGTGCCAATTCTGGCTGCCAGCGAATAATTTTTTTCATTGTCTAACCTCGCATGATAAGTAATAATGCTATAATCATATCATAACATTACTTTATTTTAAAAAGGAGATATTCATGTTACGAGTATACATTGATGCCTCGACAAAAGGCAACCCCGGTCCAAGTGGTGGTGGCATCGTGATTCTTGGAGAAAATCGTTATGAACAGCTAGCTGTTCCTCTTTCTGATGGGTCAAATCACGAAGCAGAATTCGAAGTCTTTTTAAAAACTTTAGAAATTTTAAAGGAAAAGGAATTAAACACTGAAACGATTTTTTGTTATTCAGATAGTAAAACGTTAGTTTCCACCATTGATAAAAATTTTACAACTAACGAATTATTCCAGCCCTACTTGTCAGCAATCCAATCACTTCTTCCAACTTTCTCTTTGTTTCTTTTACAATGGATTCCTGAAAGTAAAAATAAAGGTGCCGATAATCTAGCTCGACAAGCATTAAAAAAACAACTCCAACAAACAAAAAAATAAACCGAAAACGATGAAGCTTACTAAACTCCATCGTTTTCGGTCTTTTAATAAACTTTTCAAGCTTATTAAGATACTTCCTTAGGTTACGGATTTAACTGGTAGAAAAGTTTCCTTATTGCTCAAAGCTAAGCGTTTTGCGCCACAACCTTATTTACGGTGTTCCCAAAACAACTCCTCGCAATAACTCTCAACTGTTCAAAAATATGAAAGGTTATTTTTGTCAGTCGCTCTTTATTTTTTCGAAGCTGGATGCTTGGGGTCACAACCTTATTCACGGTGTTCCCCAATCAGCTTCTTCGGCAATAAGCCCTCTTTTCATAAAAATATGAGGAACTATTTTTAGAAAAGTTTTCTTATTGCTTGAAGCTAAGCGCTTGGAGTCACAACCTTTCACAACAAATAATTATGATCGAAAGTAATCTCCACCTGATACTTCCCAATCTTCTGCTTGACTTGCTCCCGAATAATTTCTTCCAATTTCTCATCAGAGAAATGACATTTCTGTGGAACAACCACATCAAATTGCAAAATTTCTCCTTCTTTTATCACACGAAAATCATGAATTTTAAGTCCTTCTGCTGTAGTTGCAACAATTTCACGCAATGTCTGTAATACCGCTAAATAACGTTCATTACTCACTGGAACAGGATCTAAATGACAAACCAAATCAACTGCTAAACGTTCTTTGAAATCTTTTTCGATTCGGTCAACAATACGATGCGCCTGATTCAAATCTAAACTATCATCCACTTCGATATGAACAGATGCAAATCGTTTACTTGGTCCATAATTGTGTACTAACAAATCATGATAACCTAAAATTTGATCGTAATTATTCAGCGAATCTTCCATTTCTTCGATTTCTTCTGTTGTAGGTCGGCTACCCATCAACTCATAGACAAAGTCACGAACCATCATTCCACCGCTATACAAAATATATAATGCTAATGCAAATCCAATATAGCCATCGATTCTCCATCCAGTCAACCATTCAATACCCGCTGAAATCAAAACCGCTAACGTTGTAAATACATCATTGTAACTATCAGTTGAAGTAGCTCGCAAAGCATTCGAATCAATTTTTGTTGCGATTCGACTATACATTTTCCCTTGAATAAACTTCAAACCAATTGAAAAAACCAAGACTAAAAAGACAACTGGTGTCAAAATAACATTTTCTGGATGTATAATTTTTTGAAAAGAAGATTCTAAAAATGTAAATCCCACATAAGAAATAATGATTGACACAAATAATCCACTGATATATTCAAACCGTTCATGTCCATATGGGTGCTCTTTATCTGCTGGTTTAGCTGCAATCTTAAACCCAATCAAGGTCAACACAGAGGAAGCAGTATCCGACAAACTGTTGATTGCATCTGCCATGATTGACACACTGCCTGATAAGATTCCAATCATAAATTTGGAAATAAATAAAATCAAATTGGAAATCAAGCCTAAGACACCTGCCAAGATTCCTTGTTTCGTTCGTTCTCTACTCGTTGTTTTTTCTGTCGTTTGTTTTCTTGTCACACTCTTACTCCCTTATCTGAAAAGATCTGCTCTCAATTAAATTTTTTATTCTGGTTTCAAAGGAGTCGCCGCAAAGAGTGCTTTAGCAAGAAGCGGCGTAATAACTCCTGCCCCAATTGCTTCTGGAACACCATTGATTCCCGCAACTCCGATCAAAGTTTTAAATAAAAGTGATGTGTCCACGCCATAAGCATTGGCAGTCGCACTTGTATAAAACATTCCCATAAAACCTAAAACAAGTAAAGTATTCGTTAGGGAACCCAGTACTCCTGCAACAGCAGCCCCCATCACCACAGATTGATTTTTACGATAAATCCAATGAAAGATAACACCGGCAACCAAACCAACAAGTACCCGTGGGACCACTGAAATGATTGGATTCGTAAAGACTAACGTATCAAAAGGAGTCGTCGGCATGGCAAACGCGCGAACAATAGTCGCAATTCCCCAGAACAAGCCAATCAGCATGCCATCTTTAGGTCCTAATACAACGGCTGCTACAATAACTGTAATATGGATGATTGTTAAGCTAATAAACCCTAACGGAATGAAGCCCAGCCAGGGAACCATTGCTTGAACAAGAATGATTGCTAACAAGACTGCGCGTAATACTAAACGAAATGTTTTATTTCTACTATTCATCTTAAACCCCACCTTTTTCTTTTCATCGTAAAAAGTTCTTGCTCATTCGTCAACTATTTACCTTTATCCTAAAATAGACACAAAAAAACAAGCGGACTTGGAATGGCTATTTTTCAATAGCACTCCAAGTCTTGCTTATCTTTGAACGTTAAATTTTAACAAACGATTATTGGTTAAGCAACCAATTTTTTGCTTCGGCTAATGCATCTGGAATACCTGCTGGATTTTTACCGCCTGCTTGTGCCATGTCTGGACGTCCGCCGCCGCCACCGCCAACTTTCGGTGCGATTGCTTTGATTAAGTCCCCAGCTTTTAGTCCGGCTTCATTTGCTTCCTTCGACATAGCCACTAACAAACTAACTTTTCCTTCTTGCTCATTTGCCAGAACAAGAATGTCAGAAATTGCTTTTTGTTTCCATTGGTCTGCTAATTGACGTAATTGATTCATGTCTTTCACTTTCACTTGTGAAGCAATCAATGTTTTTCCAGCAACTGTTTCTGACTCTTTGAAAATGTCTCCGGCTTGTTGATTAGCTAATTTACTTGCTAATTTTTCATTTTCTTTTTGTAATTCACGTAATTGTTGTTGTAATTGTTCTGTTTTTGCAACTACTTCTTTTAATTGAGGTGATTTGACGATTGCTGCAACTTCTTTTAATTGTTGCTCCTCGCCTTCTAGTAGTTCGTAAGCTTCTTTACTTGTAACAGCTTCGATACGACGAACGCCAGCACCGATTCCTGATTCAGAAACAATTTTGAAAATACCGATGTCTTCTGTGTTTGATACGTGTGTCCCACCACAAAGTTCGATTGACCATTCGCCAATGTTGACGACGCGGACTTCACGACCATATTTTTCACCAAACAAGGCCATTGCCCCCATATTTTTTGCTGTGTCAATGTCTGTTTCGATTGTTTGAACTGGAATAGCTTCCCAAATTTTTTCATTGACGATTCGTTCCATTTGAACTAGTTCATCTGCTGTGATTTGGCCAAAGTGAGTGAAGTCAAAACGTAAGTGTTCAGGTGCAACTAATGAACCTGCTTGGTTTGCATGTTCACCTAATGTTTCTTTTAACGCTTTATGCAATAAGTGAGTCGCTGTATGGTTTTTAATGATTCGATTACGCATTGGTTCGTTGATTGCTAAATGATAGATTGTACCTTCTTGCATTGGTGATTTGACTGTTACTGTGTGCATAAATTGACCGTTTGGTGCTTTTTGAACATCTGTAACTGTTGCAACCACTTCTTGTGCATCATTTAAAATCCAACCTTGATCAGCAACTTGTCCACCCATTTCTGCATAGAAAGGTGTTTCAGCAAAAATCATTTGAGCAACGCCTTCTGTTACTTCACTTAGTAATTCTTCGTCTTGAACGATTACTAATAATTTGCTGTCTGCCTCAACTTCTGTGTAACCAATAAATTTACTATCCACTTTGATATCCGTTAATAATGCTGATTGAACGCCCATTGATTTTTCCGTGCTTCTTGCAGAGCGGGCACGTTCTCTTTGTGCTTCCATTTCTTTTTCAAAGCCAGCATGATCGACTTTCAAACCTTCGTCTTCCGCTACTTCTTCAGTTAATTCTACTGGGAAACCATAAGTATCATAAAGCTTAAAGATATCTTTACCAGCTAAAGTCGTTCCGTTTGCTGCTTTTACCTCTTCAATCACTTGGTTCAAGATATCTAGACCTTCATTAATTGTTTCGTTAAAGCGTTCTTCTTCTGTCCGAATGACTTTTTCAATAAATTCTTTTTGTTGTAACACTTCTGGATAGTAGCTAACCATGATTTCTCCAACAACTGGAACTAATTTATACAAGAAAGCTTGATTGATTCCCAATTTTTTACCATGCATAACTGCACGACGTAATAAACGGCGTAATACATAACCGCGTCCTTCATTTGAAGGTAGAGCGCCATCTCCAATTGCAAAAGATAATGCACGAATGTGGTCAGCAATTACTTTATAAGAAATATCCGTTGCTGGGCTTTCACCATACTTCACTTGGTTGCTTAATTTTTCAACCGCATGAATGATTGGCATAAACAAATCTGTTTCAAAATTCGTTGGTGCATCTTGAACGATAGAAACCATGCGTTCTAATCCCATGCCCGTATCAATGTTTTTATGTGGTAGTGGTTCAAATGTGTTGTCTGGTTTGTGGTTAAACTCAGAAAATACCAAGTTCCAGATTTCTAAATAACGCTCATTTTCGCCACCAGGATAGTTTTCAGGATCATCTTCTGCTAAATCATTATAAGATTCTCCACGATCATAGAAGATTTCCGTATCGGGACCACAAGGACCGGCACCAATATCCCAGAAATTATCTTCTACATCGATGATATGATCCATAGGTAAGCCCACTTCTTCGTGCCAGATGCGTTTTGCTTCCGTATCTTTTGGATAGACAGTAACATATAACTTTTCAGGGTCAAAGGCCATCCATTCAGGGCTTGTCAAAAATTCCCATGCCCAGTGGATTGCTTCTTCTTTGAAATAATCTCCGATAGAAAAGTTTCCTAGCATTTCAAACATTGTGTGATGGCGAGCAGTTTTTCCGACATTTTCAATATCATTTGTTCGAATTGATTTTTGTGCATTAGTGATTCTTGGATTTTCTGGAACAACTGAACCATCAAAATATTTTTTTAAGGTTGCTACTCCTGAGTTGATCCATAACAAAGTTGGATCGTTAACTGGCACTAATGAGGCGCTTGGCTCGATTGTGTGTCCTTTTGATTGGAAAAAATCTAAAAACATTTTACGAACTTGTGCACTACTTAATTGTTTCATTCCATTACCTTCTCTCGTTGTTTTCAATACAAAAAACACCATTACAGCCAAGGACGAAAACTCGCGGTACCACCTTGGTTGCAATGATGTTTGATCATTACCTCTTAAACTCGATAACGCTGAGTTGCGTTGATATTTCTATCAAAAGAAAAAAGGGAGCAATTTGATTGGTAACTATTCTTTTTTCAGCCTAGAAAGAATTTTCTGTGAGCCCCTAAAAACAAATCATGTCCTTTTTTGTACTCGTTAAGTATACGCACTTCCCAGATATCTGTCAATAAAGCTTTTCTATTTTGGCTCTTTTTGCTGCTCTCCGTCTGTGTTACGATAAATAAAAAGAGTTGATTGGAGGAAAAGATTCATGAACGACTTTTTTGGTAATGATACTTGGATTCAAGCAGCAAGCTTCGCACTTCGCTATGAAGTCTTTGTTTTAGAACAACATATTCCACCAGAATGGGAGTTTGATGCACTCGATACCAATCAAAGAAATTATTTTTTGCTCCTTGATGATCTAATTCCTGTTGCGACTTTACGTTATCAACTGAAAAGCGAAACATGTTTTCAGCCTGATCGTTTTTGTGTGGCAAAACCCTACCGTAAAAAAGGCATTGGACGTTCACTGTTGTTCAAGGCAGAACAAGTTGCCAAAAATAATGGCTGTCGATTAAGCTATTTAGTCGCTGAGTTAACAGCGCAGTCATTTTATGAACGCTGTGGGTATGTTTCCTGTACGCCACCTTTTGAAGAAGATGGCATTCTTTGTGTAGGCATGGAAAAAATTTTATGATTAGCTAACTCAATAACAGTATAAAAAAACTTAGACAAATCTAAAAAATCTGTTTGTCCTTAACTCTGATTTCAATATTAAAACCGCCTAAAATCAACGTTTTCAAAAAACGAATTTTAGACGGTTTTTTTCTTGAATATTTTTGTCTCAGACTCTTTTTTACGAATAAACGGTGTTCAAGAAGTAACTCCTTCCAAATAAGCCTAAATTTCACAAAAATTTGTTTTTATTTATTGGAGTTGAACACTTTCTTCACAACCTTACTCACGGTGTTCTCAAAACAACTCCTCAAGAAAGGTTGCATTCACTTCAAAATGTGGACTGCTATTTTGTGTGCTTCCACGCTATCTTGTCGGAGCAAATCGTTTTGCGCCACATCCTCTTTCACGGTGTTTCTCAAGCAACTTCTCGAAATAATTCATAACTGTCCAAAAACATAAGCAGCTATTTTTGTCAGTTCTTCATTATTTTTTCGAAGCTGAGCGCTTGGAGCCACAACCTTTTTATTTATGTGAACTTTTTTTATTTTTACGAGCTGTTCGTGACTGTTGTCGACGTTCGATTTTACGTTCTTGTTTGTTCTTTTCAGCAATCGCCCAATCAATCTTCTTCTTGTAGCCCGGTTTGATTTTTTTCTTTTTCTTTTTCACTAACCCAATCAAGGTTGGATCCAATGTGTCTTTTGATTTTTCGCGTTTTGTTCGACGATTTCGGTCATAAGTTTTCACAATTTCGCCGTCTTTGATTTCTTTCGGTTCAAATTTGACACCTAACGTTTCCAACATGTCAATTGATTGTTCATCACTTGGCGAATAAAGCGTGATTGCCGTTCCTTTGAGACCATTTCTCCCCGTTCGACCGACACGGTGAATGAAGAAATCTGTCTCTTCAGGAATCTCTGCGTTGATCACATGTGAGACCCCTTCAATATCGATTCCTCGTGCAGCAAGGTCGGTTGCTACTACATATTGAAATTCTAAATCTTGTACTTGGCGCATCACGCGTTTACGTTCGCGAGGAGTGATGCCTCCATGAATTTTCGCAACTTTCAAACCTTTTTTCTTCAAATAATCTGCGATTTCATCAACATGTTGTTTCGTATTTGCAAATACAATTGCTAAATACGGATGACCAATTGTCAATAATTGATAGATCATTTTATTTTTATCTTTGCCTTTCGTCGACATCAACCAGTTTTCAATATCTTCAGAGATAATTGCTTTTGGTTTGATTTCTTCGATAATAGGGTTTTGCATATATTTACGCAAAAATGGACGCAATTTTTCTGGGATTGTTGCTGAGAATACTAAAAATTGAACTTTTTCAGGTAAACGACCTGCGATTTGATCGACTTCATTTAAAAATCCCATATCCAATGTCATATCTGCTTCATCGACAACAAACGCAAATGCTGTATGGATTTTCAACGCTTGTTCATTCATCATATCTAAAATACGACCTGGTGTTCCGACTACGACATGTGGTTGTTGGTGACGTAAACGATCCAATTGGCGTTGCTTATCCGTTCCACCAACAAAATTGCTGACACGAATTTCTGGTGATGAAAATTGTGCAAGCTGATTAGCGGCCTTATAAATTTGTGCAGCTAATTCGCGACTTGGAGCAGTAATGACTACTTGGACTTCTTCCTTTGTAGCATCAATTTTATTAAATAGTGGCAATAAAAATGTATGTGTTTTTCCAGAACCTGTTTGTGATTGACCAACAATATTTTTTCCTTTGGCAATCAATGGAATCAATTTTTCTTGTACTTCCGTTGGTTGCACGAAGCCCTTTGCTGTCAATGCTTCGTTAATAAATGGTTGAAAGTTGAATTTATCAAAATTATTCATCTATGCACCTCTTCTCTTTAATTTTTCACGACTTTGGCATTATAACACAGCCGCATGATTTTTGCTCTCTTATTCTCAAACAGTGATTCGCGCCTTCTTTACAATATCTCATCAGATTTCATCAGCAATTTTCAATTTATTTATTTTTGATCGTGCTGATGGTGTAGGTGTGACTTGCTTTTTCATAAAACAAGACACTTTTTTTCCTCACAAACGAAAGTACGAGATTCAAGACAAAAATTCCTTGAGCAAACATCAAGCCCATAAAAACAAAAATCGCCGTCATTTGCAGTACACCAGTTGATTGGTCCATGATTTGTTGTGAAAATTGAATTGCCCAACTCAAACCATAAAACAAGAAATAGAGATAGCTATAACGAATCAACAATGCCTTAAAAGAAATCCGTTCTTTCTTTTCTTCCACAACTTGAATGCGTACAACTTTTTTTCCAAGTGTCTTACCATTTGTTAGATAAGTCAAAACGATAAAATACAAGAAAACTTCTAGGAAAATCCACTCACTGTTCGTCGTAACGACATCTTTTTTGAACATTAATTGTAGCAAAATAGAGATGACGCTATCTAGTATTCCCAAAAATACCCAGTCAATCAAATATGCAACCAATCTTCTTGTTAAGGAAACTTTTTGACCTTTCTCATAAGATATCTCATCCATTCTCGCTCTCGTCGGCAACATGAAAGTGAAAATTGGTGCTATAAGATAACCTAGTGTGCCCCCCAGCGTGTTGTGAAGCAAATCATTCACATCAAACAAGCGATACGGTCTAGGATAAATAAAGTACAGACCACTTAATTGTGTAAGCTCAAAAAACAACGATAAGCAAAAGCTTGCAATGATTGTTTTTGCAAAAGATAATCTAAAATAATATCTTAAATAAATCCCAAAAGGTACCAGCAATAAGATATTAAACACTGGTTCTAAAAAGACGCTTTGTTTCATCGCAGCTAAATAAGTACTCGGATCATGAATGTTTAATACTGTTTGATTCCAAAAATGGTGCCATGAAGCAAACAACTCTAGCTCCATTTTAGGTCCTGTCATCTGAGCCACCGTTTCCCTTGCTGGTAATGGTAGAATAACTAGAAAATATGCACATAATAGGTAAAATACAAAAGAATAAAGAATAACACCTCGATATAAGAGAAATGTTCCATATTTACGGTATTCATAAATAAAGAAGACCGACGAAATTGCTAGTGCTAAAAATGGAAATACAAATAATGCAAACCGAATTGGTTCAATATAACTTGCCATAACAGCCCACCACACTTTTTATAAATTTTCTTGAGTATCAACATACATTTTATCAAGCATTTCAATGCTTAATCAAGCAACGACGCTATTATTTCTCAATTCAGCCAATTTGAAGTATCATAAATGGTATACGAGGGGGTGTCGAAGTGCTGAATTTCTATTTTGTCTTTGGAGTTCCAGTTTTTTTATTCGTGCTGTATTTAGGATTTGCGTATCTACGCAAAAAAACCAAAATCCATTATCTAGGTTTTATTTTGTTGATTATTTCCGGCTTCATGATGGTTTTCAACCTTCAAACATGGCAGCAAGCCGCCACTGAACTGCAGAACATTTCGTCACAAACACTTTCCGCTCAAATCGGTTATCCAGTTTATCTGATCTGGTTACCAATCATTGTAGCTGGTTGTTTATTCTTCTTAAATCTGATTCGTGGCTATCGTCGCTTAACAAGTTTTAAGAAAAAGAACTCTTAGCTTTTTACTAACATAAATACTACGATAATTGTCGTGGTATTTTGTTTTTTACCTAAGTTTACATAATAAATAATTAGTTAACAAACTTTATTTACTCCGCTAATCACTTGTATTCTCCCACTCTTGATAAAATTCTTTTAAAAAATCACGCATAAATCGTTCACGACGTTGCGCTTCTGTTTTTCCATAAACGGTATTCATTTGTGCAGGCAATAAAAATAACTTTTCATAAAAATGATTGATAACGGTGGAACCTTTACGATAATCGGCTTTGTTCGCATACTTTTGTGGCAGCATCTCAGGATCATGAATGGGATGACCATGTCCACCACCAAAATAAGCTGTTCTCAAAATCCCAATTGCACCTAATGCATCCAGCCGATCTGCATCTTGAACAATTTCTCCTTCAATCGTTAATTCTTCGGCATTTTCTCCAAGACTTTTAGAAAAGGACATATTTTCAATAATAGAAAAAATTGCGGTGATTTGATGCTCGGTTAAATCAATCTCTTTTAAAAAAGTAACTAATTCTTTTTTCGCCTGTGCTTCATCAGAAACGACTTTATCATCAATCGTATCGTGAAGATAAGCCGCCGCCAAGGTAATTTCTCGATCAGCAGTTGGTTCTGTTGCTAAGATATCTGTTGCTAACTGAACAACTCGCTTCGTATGGTCTTCTCCATGACCTGTTTGATCATTTTTCAATTGATTGAAACTATACGCAGCTATCTTTTTTAGTTTTTCGCCCATTTTTCTACCCCCACATTAATTTTTCTCCTCATTTTTAACAAATTCATCGAACAGAAAAAGTCTGGAACAAATGAAACAATGTTCCAGACTTCCAGTTTTAGTTTACTTGGTACACGTCGAAGTATAGGTTTCGCATATATTCAATCAAATAATTAGGATTTAGTGGTTCATTTGTAGCATCCTGAATCAATTGGTTTGGTTTTCTTGAAGCCCCATATTGGTGAATATGTTTTTCCATCCACTTCTTGATTGGTGAATAGTCATCTGAAGCTAAAACCTCATCAATTGACAATTCTTTTTCTAGTGCATGTAATAGTTGCGCTGCATACATGTACCCAAGAGCATATGAAGGGAAATAGCCAAAACTTGCACCTGACCAGTGGACATCTTGAAGGATTCCTTCCAGATCATTGGTTGGCCGAACACCTAAATATTCTTCGTATTTTTGATTCCAGACTTCTGGAAGTTCAGCAATTGCTAAATTTTCATTGAAAATCATTTTCTCGATTTCGTAACGAATAATAATATGCAAAGGATAAGTTAAACTATCTGCCTCAATGCGAATCAAACTTGCTCGTGTACGTTTCAATGAGCGGTAGAAATCAGCAAACGCAATATCAGCAAATGCCCCTTCTGCGCATTCTTGGAAGAAAGGATATTGTTTTTCCCAGAAGCTTCGATTGCTTCCAACAATAATTTCGTTAAATAAAGATTGCGATTCATGAATGCCCATTGAAGCGCCTTGATAAACGGGTGTATACGCATATTTATCGTCAATATCTTGTTCATACATTCCGTGACCTGCTTCATGGATAACACCAAAAACAGCCATTTGAAAATCATGTTCATTCCAACGAGTTGTGATTCGTGCATCATTGGGATTGATACCGGTCATAAATGGATGGATTGTATCATCTAAACGCCCTCGGCTGAAATCATACCCTAATTGTTCGATAACGCCCACAACGAATCGTTTTTGTTGTTCTTTCGTCATTTTACGTGAAAGAAAACTGGTTTCAGGTTCTGTTCCTTTTTCACTAATTTCTTCACGAATAGACATGATTCCATCTTTTAATTGTGCAAATACTTTGTCTAGAATTTCAACAGTCATGCCTGGTTCATACTGATTCAACAGCACGTCATAAGGCGTCTTTTCATCTTTTTGCCAATAAGGAATCAGCTCTTTGGTCAATTCAATATTTTGTGTCAACGCTGATTCAAAATCAGCAAACTGTTTTGTTTCTCGTGATTTTTGCCATTGACCATGCGCAGAAGAAATTGCTGCGCTATATTTTGTCATCAATTCTTGAGGCACATTATGTTCTAGTTCAAAGTCTTCTTTCACTTTCCGATATGCGGCTTGACCTACTTCAGATAATTCTTCTGGATGCTCGCCAAAATAAGCAAGTGCTTCCTCGATTTTAGGTCCTACTTTTTTCGCAAAGTAAAGGCTGTACAAGTAACTGTCAACAGCACTACGGTATTCACTGGCTTTTTCAGGCATCCCTGTCTGTGTATCCCAGTCCAAAATACCTAATGCTTGTTGCAAAAGGTTAATTTCTTTTAATTCTTGTAAAAATTCTGTTTCTTTCATCTGTCATTCCTCCAAAAATCCAAATTTAAAAACAAATCCTAACCTTCTTTTTTCACACGAGGTGGACGTGTTCCCCAGTACTGGAATAAATCAGTTCTTAAAGCACCGTTATATAATTTACGTTTCTTTGTTGCTTTTTGTCCGTAATATTCTTCAAATGCTAAATCACTGGTCAAGATGTATTTACTCCATGTTTTCAATGGTCTAAATACGTCACCCATTTCTCGATACAGCTTACGAACTGTTTCTTCCTCACCCAAGCGTTCTCCATACGGTGGGTTAGCAACGATTACGCCATATTCTTTATCCGTCTTGAAATCTTTCAACGCTTGTTGCTTAAAGGTAATTGAATCACCCAATCCAATTTCTTCCGCATTCGCTTTTGCGATTTCAATCATTCGTCCATTGATATCTGAACCAGTAATATCTAGTTCTACATCGTAATCAGCTTGTTCTTCTGCTGCAGCACGTACTTCTTCCATGATGTTATTGTCAAACCATTCCCATGATTCACAAACAAACTCACGGTTAAATCCTGGTGCAATATTGTGTCCAATTAAGGCTGCCTCAATACAAATAGTTCCAGAACCACAAACAGGATCATAAAAAGGACGATCTTTACGCCATGTTGTTAGTGCGATTAGCGCAGCTGCCATATTTTCTTTTAATGGTGCGCCACCTTTTTCCAAACGATAGCCACGTTTAAATAAACTTGGTCCTGTCGTATCTAACGTGACCATCACATGGTCTTTCAGCAAAGCAACTTCTAATTGAAAATGAGCACCGGTTTCTGTCAACGGTACAGAAGCTGGCCGGTGGTAATACGTACGCAAACGATCAACAATTGCTTTCTTAGTGATTGCTTGACAATCCGGTGTACTATATAGTTTTGATTTAATCGATTTTCCAGCAACTGGAAATTCTGCATCTAAAGGTAAAAAATCTTCCCATGGTAAAGCTTTCACATTTTCAAATAATTCATCAAACGTAAATGCATCAAACTCACCTACAACGATTTTGACACGGTCTGCTGTACGCAACCATAAGTTCGCTGTTGCGATTGTTTCCATCGTGCCCTCAAAACGCGCACGACCGTTTTCCACTTGACAATCAATTCCTAAATCACGTAATTCTTTCCCAACAAGAGCTTCTAAACCGCTTGCGGCAGTTGCTACAAGGTTAAATTTTCTATTTTTATCCATACTAATCTCCTTATTTATAAAAAAAACCTTCACAACATCGTTGGAAGGTATTCCCTGATTATTGCGATTTTCTGTAAGCCATGTTTTGTCCTTTATTCCTCCAGGGAGAAGAAATAAAGGGGTAACCATCTATCTGCAGTTTACCTGCCCTTTTGCCTTGTTCTGATTCCTAGCAAAAAGCGCCCCTACCATTGTTTGGGTTGCTCGCTCGAGGGGTTTACCGCGTTCCACCGAATAAGTTTCCCGATTCGCTTCGTCACTGTGGCACTTTCAAGGATACTAAAGCATAGTCGAAACCTTAGCTCGTTTTCCTGCCGTTACTCCTTAGAGTACCTTAGCTTATCTTTTCGCTAAGCACGAACACTACAGACATCACAGTCTGTGCGAGCATGGACTTTCCTCAGCCTGATCAAGTCAGACCGCGATTACCCGAAAACCGCAAAAATTCACTAATTAAAATTGACGTGTTTTTTCGTTGTCATCACTTGCATCTGCATTTGTATAGTTGCCTGCATTTGGTTGTGCAGAAGCAGCTGGTGTTGCTTGGTCAAGTTTTTTTCCAAAAACTTCACGTTCAAGATTTGATAAACGTTTCAAAATATCAAAGTTTGTTACTGCTGTACTCTTAGGTGCTTCTGTTGGTTGCACGCGAGTTTGTGTTCCTTGTGTTTTTGATAGTTGAGCAACTTTAGCACTCAAACGATCATTTTCTTCTTGTAAAGCAAGGAGTTCTTTGCTGTATGCTTCATAATCTTTAATAATATTGTCCAAAAATTCGTCGACTTCAATCGGATCGTATCCACGCATTTTGGTTTTGAATTCTTGTTGTAAAATGTCTTTTGGACTATAAATCAAATTCGCCATATTTACACCTCTATTTAATTCTCGTTTACATTATAACTTTTCTACTTTTCCCATTGTATCGGAAAAATAACTATAAATCAAACACTATCTACTTTTATTCCACAGAATTTTGTAAATCATCCATGCTAATCAAATGAATCTCGTAAGGTTTAACTTCCTGCATTTTTTTTGCATCACGCAAAAAATAATCTGTTTTTCCAATGTATTCTGGGTCATAGATCAACAAAGTACCATCTGTATGTGTAAGTAGAAATTGTGTATGATTTTTTAATTGATTAGGATTTTTATAAGGTAGATGACTGACCGACTCAACGTAGTCTGCCACTTGTTCCGCTAACATTTTCTTTTCTTGATTTGTTTCGTTCCAATTACTACCAAATTCAGCAAACGGATAAATAATTCCTAGATGTAATTCAGGATACTCTTGCTTCAATTCGGCTACAACTTCAGTAACCCATAACTCAACACCAAGGTTGCCACTGCTAATCACCCACTCTAATCCTTCTTCCGTTAATTGGCGAATTTCTTTTTTTAAAACATTTTTAATAACTTTGATTTTTGGATCCTTTTCCTGAAAAACACCCAGTTCAAAGCTTCGATAGCCTGAAACATAGATTACTTTCAATTGATTCACCGCCTGATTTCTTTTCTTTCTCTGCTTTTTTTTGCTATAATGTGCGCAGGAGTGTGATTAAATATGGTCTTACGCTACCCTAATGGCCAACCTTATTCTAAGGATGCCTCTTCAAAACCAAAAATTCAAGAAAAAAAAACTTCTTCTACTATTTTTGGTAACCGAGGTATGTCATTTGAAGAAGCTATCAATGAAAGCAACAACTTTTATCTGTCAAAAAATTTGGCAGTCGTTCACAAGAAACCAACACCTATTCAAATCGTTAAAGTCGATTACCCTCGAAGAAGTGCCGCAGTGATTAAGGAAGCTTACTTTACCCAAGCTTCGACAACAGATTACAACGGTGTCTATCGAGGTTTCTATTTGGATTTTGAAGCGAAAGAGACAAAAAATAAAACCTCTTTTCCATTCAACAACTTTCACGAACATCAAATCAAACACATGGAGTCTTGTTTAAAACAAGATGGTATCTGTTTTGTTTTACTATGGTTTTCTAGTCTAAAACGTTGCTTCTATTTAAATAGTACACATCTGATCGACTATTGGTATCAACAAAAAGATGGCGGTAGAAAGTCTTTGCCACTCGCATCGATTGAAGAACTTGGCATTGAAATCACCCCTGGTTTCCTACCACGCGTCCCTTATCTTGATGCCGTCGATCGCTATCTATCATTATCAAAAGGAGAAAAGCACTAATGGCAAATGAACAAACGAGAACTTCGCGAAGAAAAGCAAGTCCTCCCCAGAAAAAAGGAACGAAATCAAGTTCTGGAAATGGCTCTGGTAAACAAAAAAACGGAAAAAATTTGATTGTCAAAATCTTACTTGGTCTTGTTTTTATTGGTTGTATCTTATTCTTATCTGGTGTTGGTCTGTTTTGGTTTTATGCAAAAGACGCCCCTGCCCTCACTGACAAAGAATTAGACGCTACTGTTTCGTCAAAGCTTTATACTTCCACCGGCGAACTATTTGAGGATCTAGGTGCAGAAAAACGCGAAAAAATCACCGCCAATGAATTGCCACAGCAATTACAAGACGCCATCGTTTCTGTCGAGGATCGTCGTTTCTACAAACATATTGGTGTCGATCCTGTCCGCATTCTGGGTTCGGCGTTATCAAACTTTACGTCTGGCGGACTACAAGGCGGAAGTACTTTGACTCAGCAATTGATCAAACTTTCCTTCTTCTCAACCAAAGCAGAAGATCAAACGCTAAAGAGAAAAGCACAAGAAGCTTGGATGGCTGTCAAGCTAGAGCAAGAAAAATCAAAAGAAGAAATTCTGACTTACTACGTAAATAAAGTCTATATGGCAAATGGTTTTTATGGCATGGAAACAGCCGCAGAAATGTACTTTGGAAAAAGATTACCCGAGTTATCGTTAGCACAAACGGCGCTTCTAGCTGGGATGCCTCAAGCACCTTCCGCTTATGATCCATATACTTATCCTGAACAAGCAAAAAAACGCCGTGACATTGTCCTTTACACAATGCTGCAAAACGAAAAAATCACTCAAGCAGAGTACGATCAAGCAGTAAATGTGCCCGTAACAGATGGCCTGCAAGAATTATCTTCAGGTGATGACAATACAAAAATCGTAGATAACTATGTAAAAGAAGTGATCAACGAGATCGAAGAAAAAACAGACAAGAATGTTTACACCGATGGTCTTGATATTTACACAAATCTTGATTTAGATGCTCAGAAACAACTATATAATATTGTAAATACCGATCAATACGTCACTTATCCTGATGATCAAATGCAAGTTGCTTCCACTTTGATTGACACAAAAACAGGACAAGTCAAAGCACAAATCGGTGCTCGAAAAGTCGCTGAAGACGTTACTCTTGGAAACAACCTGGCTGTCAATACATCACGTGATTTTGGTTCAACAATGAAGCCAATTACGGATTATGCACCTGCCTTTGAGTATTTAAAATATTCTACTGGCAAAACGATTTCCGATGCTCCTTATAACTACGAAGGAACAACTACGCCTGTCATGAACTGGGATAACCGCTACATGGGGACAATCACTTTACGACAAGCACTATACGACTCACGAAATGTTCCCGCAGTTAAACTCTTTAACGAAGTTGGTGCGGACAAGGTCGCTTCTTTCTTAAGCGGCATTGGTATTGATTACCGTACGATTCATCAATCAAACGCCATTTCAAGTAATACAGAAGAGCAGGACGGAACAAAATATGGTGCTTCTTCCTTAAAAATGGCGGCGGCTTACGCAGCTTTAGCCAACGGTGGTACCTACTACAAACCACAGTACGTCAACAAAGTAATCTATCAGGACGGAACAGAGGAAACATTTGATCCTGAAGGAACCAGAGCGATGTCAGAAGAAACTGCCTACATGGTAACTGATATCTTGAAAGACACTTTGACAAAAGGAACTGGGACTAACGCTCAGATTCCCGGCTTATACCAAGCTGGTAAGACTGGCACATCTAACTATACAGACGATGAATACGCAAAAATTGGTCTTTCTTCTGGTGTCTATCCTGATATTTTATTTGCTGGATATACACCAAACTATGCGATTTCGGTTTGGACAGGCTACAATGAGAAGATGACACCAGTTACTGATGCTTCATCACACGTTGCTTCTGATGTCTATCGTGAATTGATGCAATATGTTTCTGCCAGTGTTTCAAATGAAGATTGGGTCATGCCAAATGATTTGATTCGTGTAAACAATGAACTTTATTATAAAGACCAGTATACTGTACCAAGTTACAGCGCACCAAAAATTTCCAATGTTCCAGTACCTAGTTCAACGGTTGAACCAGAAACAAGCACTACTTCGTCAACCACTGTTGAGTCAAGCACAGAATCTTCAACAACGGTTGAAAGCAGCTCCTCTTCTAGCTCTTCAGTAGAACCAGCGCCTTCAAGTTCGAGCAGCTCATCGACAGTTGAATCAGAAACATCACCAGAAACACCTTCAACTGAGCCACCAACAAGTGATACTGAAAACGCCGCTCGCTCTGAAAAAGCTAGTTCGAGTTCATAAGTTGTTACTGATAACTAATTGAGCAGCATAATACACAAAAAAGGTCAGGACGTCATTTCGTCCTGGCCTTTTCTTTTTCTTTCATCCGCATTTTTCCGTCTTGGCACATCGGTAACAAAGGACAAACTTCACACTTTGGATTTCTCGCTGTGCAATGATAACGACCAAAAAAGATCATGGTATGATGTGTTTTCACCCAAAGATTTTCTGGCACTTTTCGCATCAAAGTTTCTTCCACTTCAAGTACACTTGCATTTAATTTACAAATTCGTAATCGTTTAGAAACTCGCTCGACATGAGTATCAACCGCAATAGCTGGAATTCCAAAAGCATCACCTAACACAACGTCAGCTGTCTTACGCCCCACTCCAGGCAATGACATCAGTTCTTCTCGAGTGCTAGGAACTTTTCCATTGAAACGCTCCAATAGTTGTTCCGCACAAGCTTTTATATTCTTTGCTTTGTTTCGATACAGCCCAATCGTTTTGATTTTTGGAATAATTTCTTCGACAGAAGCCTGCGCCAGTGTTTCGGGATCAGGAAATGCTTGAAATAATCCCGGTGTTGCTTTATTTACTGAAACGTCCGTTGCTTGCGCACTCAAAATCACAGCAATCAATAATTCAAAAGGATTTTTATGAACGAGTTCCCCGTGTGCATCGGGAAACATCTTGTACATTTCTTCAATCGCTAACATTGTATTTTCTTTACTTAGCATCTTGTCTTCCTCATCATTTTCTACTTCGTTTCGTTTCTCAGTTCTTCTTCCAACCAATTTGTCAAAGAAACTTTAGGCAAATCCTCTGATTGTGAAGATTGTTCTACTTCTTTTTGTAATAATTGCTGTTTACGTCGTTTTTGTTCTTCCTCAACTTGTTGCTTTGTCCGCAAATTTTTTCGTTCCCAAGATAACAAAATTCGGTCAACATAGTTAAAGCTATACGCTTGGTTCAACACTGCCTCACGCAAAGCAAGCTTTAGTACTTCTGGTTGATAGTGATCTTCTTCTAACCATTGACCAATTCGTTGGAACTCGATTGCAGACAACGGCCGACCAAATTCTTGTTCAAACGAACGGTAGACCGATTGAATTTCTTGCTCTTGTTGATTTTCTTTGGCTTTTGATGCTTGACTATCTAAATACTTTTCAAGTCGTTCATATAACGGAAGTAAATTGTATTGATCCGCTTTTTTACCATCAACAGTAATCGTCTCAATTGCGATAAAGCCACCACTAACCAATCGATTTAAAATTTGATAAACCTGATCTGATTTCAAGCCCATGTTGATTGCTATCAACTGTAAGTCAGGAAAAGAGTCTCCTTCTTGTTGCTTCATGTGCAACTGCAAAACAAACAGAAACTCTTCTGATTCTAACCCCATTTTCCGGTAATTTACGAATAATAAATTAGAAATAGTGGTCTGTCCTGATTGTAGATATTTGGTTAAACTTAGCATGTTCTTTTCCTCCGCTTCAAAATCAGTATACGGAAAAAGAGCAAGTGAAGCAAGTTTGCCTGATTGATTCTTGATTTGACTTCGTTATAAACTGACTAAGGAAGGCACCAAGAATCTTTACCTTACGATTCTTGGTGCCTCCCTCTCCCACTCATTTATCCCCACTGAACAAAGAGTATGATTCATGTTTTTTACAGGTTGATTGCCTCGCCGCCAGTTACACCATAAATTTGTGCCGTAACATAACTTGCTTTATTTGAGGCTAAAAACACATATACTGGTGCTAATTCGGCTGGCTGACCTGCACGTTTTAAAAGGCTATCTTGTCCAAATTCTGGGATAGCTTCGCTCGGTTGCCCCTCATCAAGCTGTAATGGTGTCCAAATTGGTCCCGGAGCAACAGCATTCACCCGAATACCTTTCGGCGCTAACTGCTTCGCTAAGCCAATCGTAAAATTCGCAATAGCAGCTTTAGTAGCTGCGTAATCAAGTAGATGTTCACTTGGATTTGTCGCCTGGACAGAAGTTGTATTAACAATAGCTCCTCCAGCTGGAAGATGAGGAACTGCTTCTTTAACCAAAGAAAACATGGCAATGATATTTACCATAAAGGTATCTTTTACTTGTTGCATCGGCAATTCTTCAATGGATGAACAAGAAATTTGTTGTCCAGCATTTAGAATCAACGTATCAATGCCACCTAATTCAGCTACTGTTTGGCGAATGATTTCCTTAGGTGCTTGCTCATCACGCAAATCAAAAGGCAACAGTACTACTTTGCGACCCGCTTTCTCAATTAGCATTGCAACTTCCTTCGCATCATCTTCTTCTCCAGGAAAAAATTGTAATGCGATATCTGCACCTTCTCGTGCAAAGGCAATAGCAACAGCACGTCCAATACCAGAATCCCCACCAGTAATCAGCACACGGCGATTTTCTAATTGATTGGCCCCTTTGTAAGTTTTTTCACCACAATCTGGTACAGGTTTCATATTTTGTTGGAGAGCTGGTGTATCTTGGTCTTGCTTTGGAAATTTTTCCGTATGGTATAATTTTCGCGGATCTATTAACTTTGGTTCAGTCATACTATTCCTCCTATTTAAAACAAATTTTTCTTCAAAAAAAGCAACTCATACCTAACTACTTTGTGTAATCTTTCGTCAGTAAATGAAGTGCGACCGCAGCTGTTGCTACGGCAGAACCAATTAAAACCAGCAAAAAGCCTAATTCAGAACTTCGTCCCGGTAGTCCACCTGTATTCATCCCCCAGATTCCCGCAATCATTGCCGGAACAGAGATGACCAAGGTTGCTGAATCAAGATACTTCATCAAATGGTTTAAGTGATTATCCATCATCCCACTGAAAAGATTCCCAATACTTTCGAGTAAATCGCGATAAATCGAAATCATTTTTTCCGTCTGTCTTTGTCTTAGTTTCACATCATAAAGCAATTGATCGTCAGCTAGCTTCTCCGCAAAATGATTCACTTCCCACAGTTCATCCAGCGTTTCTTTTTGATCTCGTAATGTATGGTCGATATAAACAATGGCACGCTCTAAATCAGCTTGTTTATAGAGTTCCTCATTCTCAGTGGTCCTGCGTGCGCCTTCATCTAGCGAATCAATTTCTTGCTTCATTTTTTTCAATTCTTTGACAAAGTGCATATAACTATTCAAAATCGTATATGCAATAACTTTTTCAAATGAAATCAGTTCAGTCTGATATTTTTCAACTAAACTTTCAATAAACATCGTTTCGTTTTCGACACAAGTAATCAGTAAATCATCCGAAACGACAAACGAAATTGGCGTTAATCGCTCTTCGATTTTTTGACTATTGCTGGAAAGGTTAAGCAATACCAGTGAGAATGCATTAGCTAGCTTCGTTCCAGGGAGATACTCGACTCTCGAAATCGCCTCAGGGTAAGAAATGCCAATAAAGATTTCTTTAGGTAACTGATATTTTTGTGTGATGTTTTCAATCGTTACTACATCGCTATGATTAATGATTAGCCAATTGCTCTTGGCTTTATCCACCTCTGTTACCTTGTGCTGTTTATCAATAAAGTAATACTTTGGCATTCTTTTTTCCTCCCTTGTGATTTATTTCAGTCTTTCTTTCAAGCGAAACAGTTTCGTTTTCTCCCCCTATAATTAGGATAAACGTTCCAATTTTTTTATTCAAAGGATTTGATTTAAGTTCGTTTTGTCCTCAAAAAATAGTTAGTATGCTTAACAGCTTTCAGTCTACGACTAGCAAATAGAACAGTTCTTGCTAGTAAAGTAAAAAGACCACATAGAATCGTTCCATGCGGTCTTTCGTACTATTTCCTTGCTCTAATTATTCATCTGTTTCTAAAACGTAAGGCTCACCTTCATACGTATAACTTGTATTTAATGTACCATCATTTTCATCTGCATACACACGACGGCTAAATGGGAAACAATGGCTCTTTCCATCCACTGCATTTTCTTTGGCCAAGGTGAAGTGGTTTGCTTGTGTCTTATTTAATTCTTCAATCACTTGATCCGCTAACTGATCAATTGTTTCATTATTTTGTTTTGCAAATTTTTGATAATCTTTTAAAAATGCTGCTTGTTGGTTAAAGTATTCTTTTTCCATTTGACATTCCTCCAATTTAAACTCCTTCTTTATTTTCACAAAAAATCCGCTAGATTACAACTAATTATACTTTTGAAGCCTTCAAACACTCCCAGAACAAAGAAACACGCCGACAATTCTTCAACTGTTTGTCGGCGTGTTCGTTGTTTATTTATTTTCTGCAATTTCAGCTAAAGCTGCTTGTGCAAGTAAGTTCAAGTAGTTCCAAGGACGATCAAAGTGTGGCTGGAAGAAGAAATCAGATAATGCTAGATCTTCAACTGTCATTTTGTTTTGTACAGCAAGTGACAATGTATTAGCAGATTGTGTAATGTCATATTTCGACATAAATTGTGCACCAACAATACGATTTGTCCCATTTTCATAAACTAATTCCATCAACACTTTTTCAGTTGTTGGCATAAACTCTGGACGATAATTATCTTCAAATAAAGTGGCATGAACATCCAAATTATTTAATGGCGCACTTTCAAGTGTTACACCAGTTGAGCCAATTGTCCAACCAAATAGATATAAACCTGATGTTCCTTGTGTACCACGATAATGCATTTTATTTTCAGTTAAGTTATATCCAATCAACAAACCTTGGCGAACGGCATTTGTTGCCAATGGAATATAATTTTGTGTATTCGAAGGGTTATAGTGAACAACAGCTGAATCACCGGCTGCAAAAATGTCTGGGTTACTTGTTTGCATATATTCATTGACCTTGATTGCGCCGTTTGGCAATGTATCAACTTTTCCAGCAACCAACTCTGTATTTGGTTTAAAACCAACACATAAAATAACCATATCAGCATCAAATGTTTCACTAGGTGTTTTGACTTGTTTTACTTTGCCTTCTTCATCTGAGATAAACTCTGACACATTTTCACCCAAAGCCAAAGTTACTCCACGATCAACCAATTCTTTTTCCAGAACATCTGTGAATGGTTTATCCAAATATTTATTTAAAATACGGTCTAGCCCGTCAATTAAAGTTACTTGTTTTCCAGATTCAACAAAAGCTTCAACCAATTCGATTCCAATATAGCCTCCACCAACGATTACGACGCGTTTTGCATCTTTAGCTTGTGCAATAATTTCATTTGCTTGGTTATAGTTTTTACATAGTAAAATATTTTCTGATTCGATTCCTTTGATTGGCGGAATAATTGGCCATGAACCTGTTGTCATAACTAATTTGTCATAAGAAACTGTTTCAACTTCACCAGTCTTTAAATTTTCTGCAGTTACAGTTTTATTTTCTGTATCAACATCTGTAACATTGTGTTCCATTTTGACTGTCGCACCTAGCCCAGAAAGTTCGTCTGGATTTGAGTAAAACAACCCAGCAGGATCTTTAACTACGCCTCCAACATACAAAGCAATCCCACATGATAAGAATGAGATATTGTCATTACGTTCATAAATTGTTACTTCTGCTTCTGGATGATTATTTAAAATACTTTTTACAGCTGCTGTTCCAGCGTGGGTGCAGCCAATTACAACTACTTTCATGGTAATCCCTCTTCCTGCTAAACTTTTTGTCTTTTGACAATGCTAACTATAGCAAAAATAAAACGTATTCAGAAATTTTATGCTTGTGAATTCACAAGGTAAAATTCGCTTACTTTTTAAAAGGAAACAGGAAGAAAACCTGTTAAAAAAAGCCTCGCGCCGTGGTGTTTGAGACTTCACAAAAAAAAGGATTGTGAAAGCGCAAAAAAATAAAAAACTATTTTAGCCAAAATTCAGATAAAATAGTTTTTTATTGATTTCTTTTTCACCAAGTATCGCCAAAATAGATTAATTACGTTTTTTCTTTTGTGATACATTTTTTAATTAAACAGACTCACTTGCACGTGCTTGCTGACATTCTGGACACAAGCCATACAGTTCAAGACGATGTTCGTTAATCTCAAAATCAGTCAAACGACTTGCAGCCATCTCAACATCTTCAAGACCAGGATAATGAAAGTCCACGATTTTCCCACAGTTTTGACAAATCACATGGTAATGGCGTGTCGAAGTAAAGTCAAAACGACTTGACGCGTCACCGTAACTCATTTCCTGTACAAAACCAATAGATGTAAATAACCGAAGATTATTATAAACAGTTGCGACACTCATATTTGGAAAACGATGTTCTAACGCTTTATAGATTTCATCAGCTGTTGGATGAGAATGATGTTCGATTAAATACTCTAAAATTGCATATCTTTGAGGTGTGATACGAATATTTTCATGCTTCAGTTTTTCGATTGCCTCGTCTACCAATTTGTTGCCCACATTGACACCTCCTACGTAGTCATTCACATATTATCATACTATTTTTATTTTTTAAAATCTACATTTCATACAGATAAAATTAAAATTCATGCTTTTCTATTAAAAATGTTAAAGTGAACCTAAAGATTAATAAGGTATATAAAAAAGGCCAAGACAAATTTTCGTCTTGACCTTTTTGGTAGCATTGATTTTAGTTCTCTTGATACAATGCAGTTGATAGGTAACGTTCACCATTGTCTGGCACAATAACTAAAACTTTTTTTCCTTTACCTAATTCTTTCGCAATTTTTAAACCGGCTGCAATTGCAGCACCAGAAGAAATCCCCACTAAAAAGCCTTCTTGGCGACCGACTTTTCTTGAAGTTTCCATTGCTTCTTCACCAGTGATTGGTAAAATTTCATCGTAAACTTTCGTATCAAGTGTATCTGGTATAAATCCTGTTCCGATTCCTTGAATTTTGTGTGGACCAGCTGGTTTTCCTTCTAAAACTGCTGATTCAGCAGGCTCAACACCGATCACTTTAATTTCAGGATAAACACGTTTCAATTCATGTCCGGCACCAGTAATTGTTCCTCCTGTTCCAATTCCAGAAACAAAAGCGTCTAACCCAGCTACTCCAAAAGCAGCTTGAATTTCAGGACCAGTTGTCTTTTCGTGGATTTCAGGATTTGCTGGATTTTCAAACTGAAGCGGTAAGAAATAATCATGTTCTTTTGCTAAACGTTCTGCTTCTCTAATGGAACCAGAAATGCCATCAGCTCCAGGTGTTAAAATTAATTCAGCGCCGTAAGCCTTCATTAGCAATCGACGTTCCATACTCATTGTTTCAGGCATTACGATAATCACTCGGTAGCCCTTGGCTGCTCCGACCATTGCTAAGCCAATCCCTGTATTACCAGAAGTAGGTTCAATAATTGTGTCACCAGGTTTCAGACTTCCGTCTTGTTCCGCTTTTTCAATCATGCTTAAGGCAATGCGATCTTTCACGCTACCTCCCGGATTGAAAAATTCCAATTTAACATAAACTTCTGCAGAATCCTCTGGAACTATTTTGTTTAATTTAACGATTGGTGTTTCTCCAATCAAATCAGTAATTGCTTGATAGATTTGTGGCATGAAACTCTCTCCCTTCGACCTGTCTTTACTTCTTCATCATAATACAACCCCATGCTATCTGGCGAATATTTCGTCTTAAAAAATGCGACAAAAAAGTAGTTTAGATATTTGATCTAAACTACTTTTTAAAAAATCTTATCTCAAAACGATTAACGACTTAAGTTATTAAACAGTTAACTCTTGTCCAACCATTAGTGAATAGTCGCTTAATCCGTTTTTCGCCATTAAATCATCAATAGTCATCCCAAATTTTTGGGCAATTCCCCATAATGAATCACCAGAAACAACCGTATAAGTTTGACCTGTTCCAGTTGACTGCGCGCTTTCATCATAACTTGATTGTGTCGTAGATGAAGTCGTCGTTGTGGTCGTGGTTGTTGTCGTGCTTGAAACAGCACCAGTTGATGGTGTGTCAAAGCGTGTTAAATTGTACGTACTAATCAATGAGTTTAGCTTATCACCATAAGTTGGGTCAGTAGCATAGCGACCTGTCAAATAAGCTGTAGCATCATAAACGCTTGTCGTATTGCTTTTCCAAGCACCTGAATAGTGATAATCACCAGTTGAAAAACTAGTTGAACGTAGCACATTCGCATGGTCTTGGAATGATTCCCAATAAGAAGAGTATTTACGGAATGGTTCATTCATCGTCACCCATTGACCATTTAAATACTCTTTTGTCGGCATATAAACAACGGCACCATTATAACTTCCTTTAACACCAAATAAGTTATAATTCGGCGCACTTGCTAATCCAGATGTTCCATAAGCACTTTCAAGTAATGCTTGGGCAATCATCACAGAAGCATACAAATCATTGTTGGCAGCAACTTCTGACGCAGACCAACCAATTTGGTTAATGAAAGACTGAGGATCAGTTGTTGTTTGGCTCGCACTTTGTTCATCTGCATGTGCACTTTGTGGTGCTGCTGTAACCATCATTGGCCCAACCAAAAGACTTGTCCCCATTAATGGAGCAATGGCTTTTTTATTAATCACCATAGGTTTCTTCGCCTTATGATGACGGGCGCTACGGGTTTTCAGCTCTTGCATTCGTATTCCTCCTCAAAATAAAAAAACTTTAAATAAAAGTTCTCTCCTTAAAACAAACTTAATTAAATAAATTATACGTTTATTTTGACAAAATCTCAATTTAATCTGAACGTTTTCTACTCATGTAACGAAATTGTAACACTATAGAAATCAAACAGCAATCTTTCTTTACTCAATAAAACAAGCTGGGAATTTACCCCAGCTTGCTTCTTTCATAATTAAATTACTTGTTTTTTATAGTTCTTCGTAGGTTTTTACAACATTTTCAACTGTGAAACCAAATTCTTCAAGAATTTTATTTCCTGGTGCTGATGCGCCAAAATGATTAATTGTAATTGTTGTTCCTTCTGTTCCAACGTAACGTTCCCAGCCAAATGGTGCAGCCGCTTCGATTGCAACACGTTTAGTTACAGCTTTTGGAAGAACACTTTCTTTGTATTCAGCAGATTGCGCTTCAAACAAGTCAAAACTTGGCATTGAAACGACAGAAACGTCTTTGCCATTTTCAGCTAATACTTTCTGTGCTTTAACCGCTAAATCAACTTCTGAACCAGTTGCAATCAAGATACCTTCTGGTGTTTCACCTTGTGCAGGAGAAAGTACATAAGCACCTTTTTTCACCATCTCATCAGCTTTTTCTTTTGTTGATGGAAGAACTGGTAAGTTTTGACGACTCAACACTAAAATTGTTGGTGTTTCTGTTGACTCCATGGCAATTTTCCAAGCAGCACGTGTTTCATTGCCATCAGCTGGACGTACAACATGAACGCCTGGCATGCAACGAACAGAAGCGAGTTGTTCGATTGGTTCATGTGTTGGACCATCTTCACCCACTGCTACTGAATCATGTGTTAGTACATAAATAACTGGTGCTTTTTGAATGGAAGCAAGACGAATAGCTGGACGTAAGTAATCCGTGAATACAAAGAATGTTCCACCATAAATACGTGTACCGCCATGTAATTGGATTCCGTTCATCGCTGTTGCCATAGCAAATTCGCGAACGCCAAACCAGATGTTTCGACCTTCGTAGTTACCTGGTTCGAAATCAGTTTCAGCTGCAACCATTGTATTATTTGAGCCAGATAAATCAGCAGAACCTCCCCATAAGCTAGGAACTGCATTTGAGATTGCTTGAATCATGTCTTTGCTTGACACACGACTTGCTTGGCTATGACCTTCATCATAACTTGGCATCTCAGCATCCCAATTTTCTGGTAGTTTTCCAGCAAACGCATCTTCAAATTGTTGCGCTAATTCTGGATAAGCATTTTTATAGTTAGCAAATTTTTCATTCCATTGTGCTTCTGCTTTTTCGCCATCTTCAACCATTTTTTCGTGGAAACGAGTTGCTACTTCTTCAGGCACTGTGAAATCTGGATAGTCCCAACCGTAAACTTCTTTAGCCATTTTAATGCCATCCGCTCCGAGAGGTGCACCATGAACAGCAGATGTACCTTCTTTAGGTGAGCCATAACCAATAACTGTTTTAACTTCAATCAATGTTGGTTTAGTTGTTTCAGCTTTAGCTGCTTCAATCGCATTTGAGATTGCTTCTAAATCATTGCCATCTTTTACTAAGATATGTTGCCAGCCATATGCTTCATAGCGCGCACCGACGTTTTCTGTGAAAGCTTTTGAAGTTGGACCATCAAGTGAAATATCATTTGAATCATATAAAACGATTAATTTACCTAATTTCATATGTCCAGCCATAGAACTTGCTTCTTGAGAAACGCCTTCCATTAAATCGCCATCACCACATAAAGCATAAGTATAATGATCGACAACATTAAAGTTTTCTTTATTATAAGTTGCTGCAAGATGTGCTTCTGCCATTGCCATACCAACAGCCATGCCAATTCCTTGACCTAGTGGACCAGTTGTTGCTTCAACGCCATCTGTATGATGTACTTCTGGATGTCCTGGTGTTTTTGATCCCCATTGACGGAATTGTTTCAAGTCGTCAATTGTTACTTGATATCCAGATAAGTGAAGTAAACTGTACAACATTGCTGAACCATGACCAGCAGAAAGTACAAAACGGTCACGATCGACCCAATTTCTTGAAGTAACAGGATTTACTTTCAAATGTTTTGTCCAAAGTGCATATGCCATCGATGCAGCACCCATCGGTAAACCCGGATGACCTGAATTTGCTTTTTGTACAGCTTCAATACTTAATGTGCGGATTGTGTTAACGCCTAGTTGATCAATTTTGTCGAACAAAAGAACCCCTCCAATTTAGGTTTTTTTTACTGTAATTCATTTCATACTCATTTTAGCGGATACAGATCAAAAAATCAATGCTTTTTGGTATTTTTTACCAAAAAGCACACTAACGGTCATGTAAGCCTTTTTCTTTTTGAATTTCTTTTAATTTATCTGGTGTAACATCGTTTCCTTCAGGATCAACAATTTTCATCCCTTCAATATGATGTCTCATACCAGAGCGAAAAGCTGTTAAATATTCTTCTCTCAATAAGATTTGTTCTTTTTCCTCTTCTTTTGAAAGTCCCTCAGCTTTTTTCTTTTTGGCTAATTCATTAATACGTGCAATTTTTTCAGGTGATAACATTATCAGCCCTCCTTTTTCTCTTCTTATATTATATAAAAAAAACAAAAAAAACAACTAGGTATCCATATTTAGATACGAACATTTGTTTGAAACAGCGCTTTTTATGTGGTATTATTTAAATATTAAGTGAAAGAAGGTGTACTTTGTGGCCCGACAAACTGAAACACGACAAATCGAAGTCTTACGTTATATCCACGAACAAGTAACCCGAAAAGGATACCCACCAACCGTTCGCGAGATTGGTGAAGCTGTTAACCTTTCTTCAACATCAACTGTCCACGGACATTTAGCACGATTAGAAAAAAAAGGATTTATTTTGCGCGATCCGACAAAGCCACGGGCAATCGAATTAACGGACTTAGGTTTAGATCAGATTGGAATCAAGCCATCGACTATTCCAATGCTTGGCGTTGTTACAGCTGGTGAGCCGATCCTCGCTGTTGAAGACGCCTCCGACTTTTTCCCTGTACCACCAAATTTAACTTCAGAAGAAGGCAGTTTGTTCATGCTAACCATTCGGGGCGAAAGTATGATCAACGCAGGGATTTTAGACGGAGATAATGTTATCGTCCGAAAACAAGAGAGCGCTAAAAATGGAGATATTGTCATCGCTATGACGACAGAAAATGAAGCAACTTGTAAAAGGTTCTATAAAGAAAAAGATCATTTTCGTTTACAGCCTGAAAATGATTTATTAGATCCAATTATTTTAGATGAGGTAGCCATTTTGGGATTGGTAGTTGGTCTCTATCGTAGCCACATTTATTAACATGATTCATTCAAAGAATTGTAGAAAATTTTCTGCAATTCTTTTTTTATTGTTCTTTCCTCTTTACAAACCGAACAAACATTCGTATAATGATTTTACGAACAAGCGTTCGCATAAATAAATGAGGTGAAAATTCATGAAATCAATTAGACGTATTGGCTTGGTATTACTGGTTTTATTCTTAGGTATTTTGATTGGCAATTTTGGGATCCAACCGGCATTGATTATTTTTCTTCCGTTATTCACATTGTGGTTTATGTTGTGGGACGAAAAAAAATATCGTCAAGCCGAACAGCGTAGGCTTCATGAAGAACATTTCTATCATGAACATTACTTACGCTCTCGGCAATCTTGAAAGAAAGACCAACGTAAATAATCGTTCGTTACACCTATCTACTGGCTATCATATTTAAGGCAATTGCTCGTTTTCTACTTTGGATTAGCCAAAGTATTCATTCGATAAGATCTATTACCCTTTTATCAAAAAGAAAAAAGACTGGGACAAAGCGAAAGATCCAGTCGTTCTTAACACATTTTTCAATTTAAAAAAGCCTAAAATCAACGTTTTTAAAAACGAATTTTAGGCTTTTTCTATTTAAGCTATTTTTGTTTCAGTTCCTTTTTGTATTTCTTAATTAGTTGACTATTTTTTTAACTCCCACGATGCATCACTACCTGGTACAGATTGTGTCCACCATTTAGCAAGATATTGTTTGCCATTATAGTTCACTAAATCGCCAGCGACATAAGTTCCTCCTTTGTAATAATCCACGCTTCCGTCTTCGTTTTTAATTATTTCTTTTTCCCAGACTTGTGCGGATCCTGGAGTATCTCCTTTTGTCCACCATTTTGCAGTGTAAGTTGTTCCTTGATAGCTTACCTTATCACCTTTGACGTAAACTGTCGTTGCTGAATAAGCCGGAATACTTTCTTTTTCTTGAACCGTGATTGTAATTGTTTGCGTTGTTTTTTCACCTTTACTATCAGAAACTGTATACGTGAGAACATTCGCGCCCGCTTTTGAAGTATCTACATCTCCTGTCACAGCTATTTTCGCGGTCAGGTCACCATCTTCTTGATCGTTTGCCGTTACGCCAGCCAATTTATCAAAGTTTGTTCCAACTTCAATTGTTTGATCCTTTAGACCAGAAAAAATTGGTTTCGTATTTGCATTTGGATCAACCACAGTAATCGTCCGAACCTTTTCTGAATGATTCTTCTGACTGTCTGTCACAGAATATGTTACTTGGTATTCACCAACTTTCGCAGAATCAACTGTTCCTGTCGTCGTAATTTTAGCAGTTAGGTCGCCATCTTCCTGATCAATAGCTGTCACACCTGCTAGTACATCAAACGAGTCATTCAACTCAATTGTTTCATTTGTTGCTCCTTTAATTACTGGTGCTTGATCTCTTACACCTAAATCTCCATCAAATTCACCCATAATTTTTGAAAATTCATAGGTTTCTTGCTCAAGTCCTGTATTTTTTAAATCTTCATTCAAATCGTTATCCCGATTCAACGACCAAAAAGAAAGCATTCCAATTTGTTTTTCGTTTGCATAAGCTAATAAAGCTTTAGCATCCGATTGAGTAAATGTTTCATTTGCTTGACTTGATTTTCCTACCCATGGTGTTAAACCAATTTTCTGATAAATTTGTGAATCCGTTAGGTCTTGATTAGCATCACTATAAATTCGTTTTATTTGTCCAGCTAAACTCTCTGACGCTTGTTCGACATATGTATGGTATGTATCTGTTGGTCCTGTAACAAATGACGGGCCAAAACACATCGTCATGATATTTACACCATGAACATTAACCTTTTTCTGAACAGCATCTTGTAGTACGTTATACGCGTCATTGTCTGTCCCTTCGCCTACTAAACCAGTCGGTAAAACAGGGAATGTGTACCAAACGTCAGGAGCTTCGTCACCTAACTTATCTTGCATGATCTTGATTGCATCGTTATTTCTTTCCCAAGCTTCTTTGTCTCGAACGTGAGCCCCTTCAATATCGAAATCAATCGTTGTTAATCCATAATGCTCGACAATCTCAATGTATTTATCCGCAAGTTCTTCAGCGTTATCATAGACATCTTGAAGCGGCGTTCCGTTTTCACCACCAAAAGAAACCAATACATCTCCACCTTGTGCGCGGAACTCTTTGATTTGATTAGCAAATGCAGTGACAACTGAACCATTTGTTCCGGTGCCATCTACATTATAATAGCCGCCAAAAGAGGCCGTCTTCGGATTACTTGGGTCCGATACAATAAAACCAATATTTGCATAACTGATGTTTGATTTCTTCACTTCTTGACCAAGAGGATACAATCCTTGATACCCATTCTCTCCGTTATACCACAAACCACCATCAATGTACGGCGCAAAAACCTTCTCGCCCCACTTCACACCCTGTCCTGCATCAACACCTGCATACGGAGTATTTGGATCAACATTTGGATCAATCGTTGGTTCAAATGGATTAGCAGTAACACCTGCGTTAAGAGTAACTGAACCATCAGAAGCAATTGTTCCTACTTCTTCCCAGCCAGTTGAAGTTGCTTCACCTGATCCTGGCGCTACATCTGTAGCCCCATTTTTCCACCAAGTTGCTGCATAAATTTTACCATTGTGTTTGACTTGTTTTCCTGTTGTGTCTGAACTTCCAAATTCTGTTAACTTTGTGACTTCTGACCATTCCGACCATGCCTCTTCTGTTAAACTTGTTGTTGCTTTTGAACTCGTTTTTTCTTCAGCACGAACTTGGATAATCGGCTGGATTGTTGAGACAGCAAGCCCACCTAACATCAATCCACAAATGAGTGGTGATGCTACCTTTTTTATTAGTTGTTCTTTTTTCAATAAAATCATTTCCCTTCAACAAACTATTTTACAAATTATTTTCGATGAATGTTTACGCATGTTTTGATCCCAGGTTTCAAAAAATGAGTGAAACAATATCTGTTGTGAATATTAATGGACTCTGCCATGCTGAGCAACCCCCAAATAATGTCAGTAATCCGACATATTTAGGGTGTTTTTTTTGTTCAAAATCCCTTTATTTGAAAGTTTTCATTATTGTAAATGCTCTCTTTAACAACACTCCTCAGTAAACTAGTTAAATTGTCATCAAGTGAAGATTTCCTTTTGCTAGCACTCTTTCTATCCTTACAAAACTATGGACATTCACCTCTCTTTTCACTATTCTTAGAAGTAACCAATCAACCTTTTTTAGAGTTTAGCGTGAACTTGTTAAGAAAGTTTCTTATCAAATTTCACACAGGCTTTCTTTTGCCAACTGTTTTTTGCTGAAATGAACGAAAATAGAGTGAACTCACAAAAAATGTATCGTTATAATATAAGTGTTATTTATGTACGAAAGAACAAGTTAATTACGAGTCATTTTCTTTTATTTTTTCATTGAACCCAGAATAAAATTATTTAACACATCAAAAAAGATCTTCAGAAAAGACCAGACATTGTGTCTTAGTCATTTCTGAAGATCTACTTTTTTCTATTAGTATTCCATCAACGTAATAATGTCATAGCCCTTAATTTTATCACGGCCATGTAAGTCCATCAATTCAATCAGGAATGCACAACCAACAACTACGCCACCTAATTTTTCAATCAGTTCAATCGTTGCTTTGATTGTTCCGCCAGTTGCTAACAAATCATCACAAATCAACACACGTTGACCTGGTTGAATCGCATCTTTGTGTAAAGTCAATGTATCTGTTCCATATTCAAGGTCATAAGTTACTTCAATCGTTTCACGAGGCAACTTTCCTTTTTTACGAACTGGTGCAAAACCCACGCCCAACTCATACGCTACTGGACAGCCGACAATGAATCCACGCGCTTCAGGTCCGACAACCATGTCAATCCGTTTTTCCTTTGCATAATCGACGATTTGTTTTGTTGCTTCACGATATGCATCTCCATCTGCCATTAGCGGTGAGATATCACGAAAAACGATTCCTTTTGACGGATAGTCCGGAATACTGGCAATATAATTTCTTAAATCCACTGTTTGTTTCCTCCTAGGTTGTTAACCATTTCTTAATGGTAGGAATATCACTTAGTAGTAAAAATTCCTCAACTTTAATTTTCTTTAGTCGCTGTTGATACAGAGTGCTTTCAGTCAACGGGTGACTTTCTGGATGGGCGACTTTTTGCAAAACACCATCGTCTATTGTAACAAATTTCAATTCAAAAAACACCTGAATCATAAAAATTAATAATTTTTCTGGAATTTTTAAATACTGAGCGACTGCTTTTGTTTTATAGCGAATATCAACTTTATCTTGTGTTTTAATAAACTGAAACAAGCGAGCATATTGTTCTCTCGAACCAACTCCATTAAGATAAGCTTCCTGTGAAGAAATACCCAATAAATAAACTCGGCTAAACGTTCCCGCATGAAACACAGCTTTCAGCTCATCAAGTTCTGTTGGGCAATCCACTAATACAAGCGATTCTGGTTGATTCGTTTCCAGCCAACTCTTCATTTGATCCATTTCTGTAAAAGTAACTATTTGTTCACGAATACTTGGGGAGACCTGTTTTTTAACTGTCTCGTCAAATGCTAGATAACATGTTTTTTCTGGTAATGCTACGTGGTCACGGAATCGTTTTGCACGCCAATCAAACACTTGAAGTCCTTTGACCTCGAAATCAGAAACCAATAATTGTGCTTTTTTTCGACCATTCCATTCATTAACTGAGAGTTTACCAACGATATCAAGTGAATCATTTAACAGTTCATTTTCTTGAGAACCAAATCCAAAAGCAACTGCATCTAGCTGCTCTCCCTCATCTGTTAAAACGAATTTCAAATGTTGTTGATTTGCACCAATCTTTTTTACTTGTGTCGCAGTCACTTGTTTGAATAAAAATTGTGGTACAGGATTATCGGTTCCAAAAGGTGCTAACAATTTCAACTCATCTAATAATGTCAAAGAAGCATCTTTAGGCGAAAGCACCTCATCAATTTTCATCGCTGGTCCTTTCGTCAGATCAATCTGATTTTCTTTCACATACTCATTCATTTTTTCTTGCAACAACTCAATGTTCTCTTGAGGCATAGTCAAACCAACAGCTGCATGATGTCCACCAAAATAAGTAAATAAATCTCTCATTTGATTCAACATTTCATAAAGATTCAAGGCCTCTACACTACGCCCGGAACCCTTGGCAGATCCATCTTCTTTTAAAGTCAGTACAATCGTGGGTTTACCCGTTTCGTTCATAATTTTACCCGCAACGATTCCCAAAACGCCTTCGTGCCAGCCATTATTCGCTAATAAATGGATACTGTTAGCAGGTTTTACCATCGCTAATGCTTCTTGAGTAATTTCTTCAACAACGCTTTTACGTTCTTCATTGATTTCATTTAATTTTTTTGCTTGTGTTTGAGCAACTTCTTCGTCAAAAGTCGCCATCAGTTCCACGGCGGGGTTAGGATCACCCATTCGACCAATCGCATTCAAGCGTGGTGCGATGGAAAAACCAATAGTCGTTTCATCAGCATCTTTCATTTTTGCCCCACTTTCAGCAAACAATGCTTGTAAACCAATTCTTTCTGAATGGCGAATAGCATCAATTCCTAGTGAGACTAGACTGCGATTTTCCCCAGTTAGCGACACTAAATCAGCGATTGTTCCAATTGCAACCAAATCTAAAAATTCTGCTGGTGCTTCTTCCAACAAAGCTGTTGCAACTTTGAAAGCCACTCCTACACCTGCTAAATCAGTAAATGGATAATTTCCATCTGGGTGTCGTGGGTGAACGATTGCGAAAGCATCTGGTAACACTGCCGGCATCTCATGGTGATCGGTTACAATAACGTCAACTCCGACACTTTGAGCATAGGCAATTGCTTCATTCCCAGCAACCCCATTATCAACGGTAACAATCAATTGTGTCCCTTGGTTAATTTTTTCTTCATAGACAGCTTGGTTCGGTCCATAGCCGTGTTCAAAACGGTTAGGTAAAAAGGCCTCTACTTCTGCCCCTAGTAATTCAAGTGTTTCTTTCATAATTGTCGTACTGGTGATTCCATCGGCATCGTAATCGCCATACACAAGAATCTTTTCGCCACTGATAACTGCCTCTTGGATTCTGCTGATTGCTTTATCCATATCATGCATCAAGTACGGATCATGTAATTGTTGTTCTTTTGGATATAAAAACTGTTTGATTTCTTGTTCTTCCTGATATCCGCGCTGCCAAAGCATTCTGCCAATAAAAGGAGATAAGTTATGGTTATTGATTAGCTGAAAAAAAGCTTCAGGTGGTTCTTCGGCACTTAATTTCCAATCATAATTTGCTTGCTTCACTGTCTCACTCCTAACTTAGTTATTATAGCAAACGAAACCGACAAAAAGAAGAGGTGGAAAAGAAGGTTGTGGCGCAAAACGCTTGGCTCCGACAAGATAGCGCGTAAGCACTCAAGATAGCTTTCCATATTTTGTAGTGAGTGCAAGCTATATCGAGGAGTTGTTTTGGGAACACCGTAAATAAGGTTGTGGTTCCAAGCGGTCAGCTTCGAAAAAATAAAGAGCAACTGCTAAAAATAGACTTTCATATTTTTAAACAGTTGAGAGTTATTGTGAGAAGTTGCTTGGGGAACACCGTAAATAAGGTTGTGGTTCCAAACGACCAGCTTCAAGTAATAAGGAAACTTTTCTAAAATGCGAATAAAAGCTTATTTTAGCTTTAGCTAGCACCTAGATGACTTTCCCCTAAACAAGCACAAAAGGAGCGCGACTTCGTCACACTCCTTTTCTATTTCAGTTTGACTAACTGATTAATCAAAATAATTGAAGCTTTGTTGTGGAGATTGAGCTCCGTCTTCTTTGGTATCACCAGTCTCTTCTAATTGACTGATTTTCACCGTTTTCGCTTGTAGTTCTGCTTGATAAGCGGCCTCTAGTTCTGCCCGTTCATTACGAAATTCGCGTTGTTGTTCTTCTTTTGCTGTTTCAATTTTTTGCTGTACGCTACTTTGATATTCAGCAAGTTCCTGTGTTAAGTTTTTGATTTCTTTTTTTTGTTGCCACAAACTAGCTGAAGCTGTTAAAAAGACGATCAAAGCGCCAATCAGTGCTGAACCAATAATAACTAAAATTAATGGCGCTGAAAATGAAGCAAACCCCAGACTCACCGGAACTTGTTCAATGTTGAATACTGCAAATAAAACAATCACTAATACTAAAAGAAACCCTAAAATCACACTGCTTTGTTTTTTCATTTTTTCACCTACTTTTTATTAAAAATTCCCCCAGCTAAATAATCCCCAATGTGTGGGAAAAGCGTATAGAATTTGGCTGCGATTTCCATGATAACTGGTTGGTTGATTTCACGTTTTGGATGACTCATATTCCGCACAATTTGTTTTGCTAACTTCGTTGGATCTAGTACGATTTGTCCTAAGTTAGCTAAGTATTCTCCGCTTGGATCTGCTTTATCGAAAAATTCTGTAGCAATTGGCCCTGGATTAACAGTCGTGACTGCGACCCCAAATGGTTTTAATTCCAATCTCAACGCATTGGAAAAACCAATCACAGCAAATTTAGTTGCAGAGTAAATCGTTGATTTAGCTGTAGCCATTTTCCCTGCCATTGAGGCTAGATTAATGATGTGCCCACTTTTTCTTTCTGCCATATCGATTGCAAATTTTTGCGTCAAGACCATCATACCTAACACATTAACCTCAAACATATCATAAGCTTTTCCTAAATCAAATTGTAGGAAATCTTCGAATATGCCAAAGCCAGCATTGTTAACCAATACGTCCACTCGACCAACTTCTGTCATCACTTTTTCATACAGGCTTTCAACGCTTTCTGGATTGCTAACGTCCACTTGAAAAGCATAGGCTTCTTTGCCACTCAACTCTTGACACTTTGCTTTTACTTCTCCAATCAACTGAATCCGTCGAGCACAAGTAATCACGATAGCTCCTTGTCTTGCTGCTTCATAACAGATTTCTGCACCTAATCCCGCAGATCCACCAGTCACCAATACCACTTTATTTGCTAATTTCATGACAGTACCTCCTCGTCTCTAAATGGAATATCAATCACATCGAAATCTTTCATAATCGTTGTGTTTGGAAAAATTTCTTGCGCTTCTTTTTCCAGCTCAAAAGCTGCTTTACCAACATAACGAGCGCTAATATGCGTTAACAACAAACGCGCTGTCTTCGCTTTTGTTGCAACTTCTGCTGCTTGATGAGAAGTTGAATGAAAATAATTATGTGCCATTTTCGCTTCATTTTTGTTAAAGGTACTTTCATGGACTAATACGTCACTATTTTGGGCAAGTTCAACGGCATTAGCCGTCTTTCTTGTGTCGCCTAAAATCGTAACAATCCGCCCTTTTTTATCAGGACCCACGAATTCTTTGCCATTAATGGCTGTACCATCTTCTAGCTGAACTGTTTCTCCGCGCTTCAACTGACCATAAACTGGACCGGCAGGCACACCTAATTCTTTTAAGCGTTCTACTTGCAACTCGCCCTTATGATCCTTTTCGACTACGCGATACCCATAACTATCAATTCCGTGATCTAATTTCTTTGTATACACTGCAAACTGTTGATCTTTAAAGATTGGTTCATCTTCATGTACTTCAATAAATTTCAACGGATAACTTAAACGAGTTTGTGAAACAGATAGTGCTGTCTTAACAAATTGCTCTACCCCTTTTGGACCATAAATTTCTAATGGTGTGTCTCCACCTTGAAATGAACGACTACTAATTAATCCTGGTAAACCAAAAATATGGTCGCCATGTAAATGCGTAATAAAAATCTTTTCGATTTTTCTTGGACGAATATTTGTACGCAAAATTTGCATCTGTGTGCCTTCACCACAATCAAATAACCAAATTTCATTACGTTCATCTAATAGTTTTAATGCGATACTTGTTACATTTCGCTGCTTCGCAGGTACCCCTGCACCTGTCCCTAAAAATTGTAATTCCATAATCTACCTGACTTTCTATGAGTTCCCTCTAATTTTAGGGGAAAATGCACGGATAAGCAACCGAAAAAGACAGAGAAAAGTGCCTCAAGTACACTTTTTCTCTGCCAGAATTCACTTTTTTGTTGGAACTATTCAAAGTGAAAATAAAACAGAACTTATTCTTGTTCGTTTTCATCATCCCTTGATTGATTCTCAACTGGTGGATGTTTTTCACTCCATGTTTTTTGAGCTGCTTCTTTTGTGCTACGTTCAACTTCTTTCGCATCGGCAACATCTTTTTCGACATCATCATAATCTAGACGGGTAATTTCTCCACCCAGTTCCATCATAACTAATTGGTTCAATGGACGATTATCTTCTTCTTCCGCAATCAAAATCAGACCAGTAGCACCTTCGCCAATTTTATCGCCAACAAAGTCAAAAACAGTTTGTGCATTTTGAATTTCTTTCGCGTCTTGAGTTGCTCCAATCATTCCGCCTGCAAACCAGCCAAGTAAAATACCAAGTGGTCCACCCAAGATACCAACGAGCATACCAATCATGCCACCCTTGGAAGACTTATTACTTCCAGTAAAGTCGATAAAATCTTCGACTTTAAATTGGTGTGTTCCATTGGGATCGTGACTGATTACAGCCATTTGTTCGCCCTTAATTTTTCGAGTAGCATGAAACTTTTTGATTTCTGAAAAGGCTTGATAAGCTTGACTCTCCACATCAAAATTTAAAATAATCACTCGTTTGTTCATTTGACTCACTCCTCACTTTTTGCGTTCATTTCATTTTACCTTTGATTTAGCCAGAAATAAAATAATAACCCCTAAAACAGAAGTGTTTACTTTAAAAAATTAAAAAAACAAAAAAGTGGTGTGTTAATAACAGCTTAAATAGAAAAAACGCCTAAAATTCGTTTTTGAAAACGGTGATTTTAGACGTTTTTTAAATTAAAAAATGTATTTGTATTAAGAACAACTGGCATTTTGCTCCAGTTTATTTTTCCTAATGAACGTTGTTTCCAAAGCAACTCTCATTATAGCTTGCAATCACCGCAAAATGCTGAGCACTTCTTTCACAGCCTTTTTCACTTCTGTCCTTTATTCAACAAATTCAAACTCGAATTCACCAATCCGAACGATATCGCCGTCTTTAGCACCGCGGGCACGCAATGCTTCATCAACACCCATACCACGTAATTGACGTGCAAAACGCATAACTGTTTCATCGTGATCAAAATTCGTCATTTGGAATAATTTTTCGATTCGCTCACCAGTTAATACCCAAGTAGCATCTGGCTCACGATCAATCTTGAAGTCTGGCCCTTCAGGTGTGAATCCGTAATGAACCGTTTCTTCCTCAATTTCTTCATCGTAAAGAGGAAACTCTGGTGTGACTTCTAGTAAATCGGCAGTTGCATTCAATAACGCATCCAGCCCTTTACGTGTCACTCCAGAAATTGGAAATACTGGAATGTCATCTGCAAATTCATCTGCTTTTTCTTTATTCAATTGCTCTTTGAATTTCACCAAATTTTCTTCTGCATCTGGCATATCCATTTTATTCGCAACAATCAACTGTGGGCGTTCTAATAAGCGCAAATTATAAGTAGACAACTCATGGTTGATTGCTAAATAATCTTCGTAGGGATCTCGCCCTTCCATCCCGCTCATATCAATCACATGTAAAATAACACGAGTGCGTTCAATATGACGTAAGAATTGCGTACCTAGACCAACACCTTGTGAAGCTCCTTCAATTAAACCTGGTAAATCAGCTGCCGCAAAGCTTCGACCATCAGTCGTTGTGACCATTCCAAGATTAGGAACTAGCGTAGTAAAGTGATAGGCACCGATTTTTGGTCGTGCAGAAGAAATAACTGAAAGTAATGTTGATTTTCCGACTGAAGGGAAACCCACTAAACCAACATCTGCTAAGACTTTTAATTCCAATTCGATTTTACGTTCTTGTCCTGGTTCACCGTTTTCTGCGATTTCTGGTGCAGGATTACGTGGTGAAGCAAAACGAGTGTTTCCGCGACCACCGCGACCGCCTTTAGCAACTACTAAAGTTTGACCATTTTCAATCAAATCACCTAGTAAAGCACCTGTTTCTGCATCACGTACAGTTGTTCCTTGAGGGACTTTAACGTATGTGTCGTCTGAACCGCGACCATGCATTCCCTTGCTCATTCCATTTTCACCCGGTTGTGCTTTGAAATGACGATTGAAACGAAAGTCCATCAATGTGCGCAAGCCTTCATCGACAACTAAAATAACATCGCCACCGTGACCACCATCACCACCAGCTGGTCCGCCATCAGGAACATACTTTTCTCTACGAAAAGCAACCATTCCATCGCCGCCCTTACCAGCTTTCACATCGATTGTTACTTGATCTAAAAACATGGACATATTCTCGTCCTCCTATTGTATTTATTTATTTATTTAAATTTCTCGACTACCTGAATTTCCACAATAAACAAAAGTCCTATTTATTTTAGCGATGAAATCACGTTTTGTCTATCTTTTCAGCCAAAACTTTGCTATCTCTTACCATTTTTTGCATTTTTAGCAAATCCAACTGAAATTTTCGGAAAAATCAAGTGAAAAGATAAATTTTTTGACAAATTTTAAATTTAGTAGCAAACTTAAATCGTATTAAGAGAGGTTGCGGCACTTTCACAGCCCTTAAATTAAAGGAGGAACTTTTGATTATGACAGTAAAAGTAGGTATTAATGGATTCGGACGTATTGGACGCTTAGCGTATCGTCGTATCAAAGAAGTATCTGATGACATCGAAGTAGTTGCAATCAACGACTTAACAAGTCCAACTATGTTAGCACAATTATTACAATTCGATTCAACACATGGTACTTATCCTGGAACAGTTACTGCTACAGAAGACTCAATCGTGGTTGATGGGGAAGCAACTCGTGTTTATGCTGAACCTGATGCAAGTAAAATCCCTTGGGTAAAAGAAAACGGAGTAGACATCGTACTAGAATGTACTGGTTTTTATACTTCAGAAGAAAAAGCACAAGCTCACTTGAACGCAGGCGTTAAACGCGTTGTGATCTCTGCCCCAGCTGGCGCAATGAAAACAATCGTTTATAACGTAAATGATGACACTTTAGACGCAAGTGATAAAATCATCTCTGCTGGATCATGTACAACTAACTGCTTGGCACCAATGGCTTATTTCTTAAATAACGAATTTGGTATCGAAGTTGGTACAATGACAACTGTCCATGCTTATACTTCAACACAAATGTTATTAGATGGACCAGTAAAAGGTGGAAACTTGCGTGCTGCTCGCTCTGCTGCTGACAACACAATTCCTCACTCAACTGGTGCTGCAAAAGCAATCGGTTTAGTTATTCCTGAATTGAACGGCAAATTACAAGGTCATGCTCAACGTGTCCCTGTTGTTGATGGTTCATTAACAGAATTAGTATCAATCTTAAAAACAAAAGTAACTGCTGATGAAGTCAATGAAGCAATTAAAAAACATACAATTGACAACCCATCATTTGGTTATGATGACCGCGAAATCGTTTCTGGTGATGTAATCGGAACAACTCAAGGTTCAATCTTCGACCCAACACAAACAGAAGTAACTTCAGCTGGTGATTACCAACTTGTTAAAACTGTTGCTTGGTACGATAACGAATATGGCTTCACTTGCCAAATGATTCGTTTATTAGAAAAATTTGCTAACTTATAAGAAATTTTCCAATCAAAATTTCTTACCATACTAAAAAGAGCTGAGACAGGTGTCTCGGCTCTTTTTATAGTTATTACACTGAACCACTTGATTCATCATCACATACTTAAAAATACTTCACTAGGAAATCTTTTACTACTTGCTGATATTTTTCTGGGTCAATAGCATATGCCTTAGCATGCTCCGCCCCTTTTACGATATATTTTTCTTTTGGAACATTGGTCGCTTCATAGACTTCATTTAACATTTCAAACGGAACAAACGTATCTTCATCACCATGAATAAAGAGCATTGGCGTTTGGTTTTTCTTCAATTGTTTGACTGCACTTGCTTCATTAAAAGAATAACCTGCTCGAACTTTCGTCATTAAACTAGTCGCAGGCATCAATGGAAATGCCGGTAGATTAAACATGTCTGCTAGTTGGTATGAAAGTTCTTCATTTACAGAAGAATAGCCACAATCCTCAATGATTGCTTTCACATTTTTAGGAAGCTGCTCTCCACTGGTCATCATCACCGTTGCACCACCCATGCTGATTCCATAAAGAGCAATTTCTTCTTGTTTTCCATTTGTTTCAAGAACTTTGTTGATCCACTTTACATAGTCCTTTCTTTCTGGCCAGCCAAATCCAATATAATTTCCTTCACTTTTTCCATGTCCTCGTGCATCTGGGAGTAAGACATTGTAGCCTAAATCATGGAAAATTTTAGCATAGTTTGCCATCGTTTCAGCATCGCCCATATAGCCGTGCGCCGCAATCACTGTCTGGCTACTTGGTTTTGCTGCAGGCAGATAAATCGCAGAAAGTTTTAGTTGATCATCTGATTCGATCGTCCAATGCGTACGATTTTCTTTTGCTTTGAACCACGTTTGCGTTGCAGTTTCTTCTGCCGTTTTTGTAGTGCCAGGTGTATCTTCACCAATAAAGTCTTTTGGCGCTGGAACGATTGCATAATTATAAAAATAATTTGCTGCAAAACCTAACCCAATCGTTAATATCAGGATCACGCCAATACTAATTTTCACCCAAAGTTTCATGTTCTCCACTTTTCTCCTATCACTTAAATTAAAAATAAATCACTGAACGAATAAATTTAATCCTAAGTATAATCAATGTTTTTGTTTGATGCAAATTGATTCGATAAATAAAAAGGACCAAGACATTTACGTGTCCTGATCCTTTTTGAAGTACTTGATGGTAAAAAGCTATTTTTGAAAGCTTACTTGCCTCTTTTAATTTATTGCTTGAAGTTGACCGCTTGGAACCACAACCTTATGCACGGTGTTCCCAAAGCAACTCCTCGACATAGCTCACAATCACTTCAAAATATGAAATGCTATTTTGAGTGTCTGCTCGCTATCTTTTCGGAGCTAATCGCTTGGTGCCACAACCTTACTTCACATTTTCAATCAATTTAAAGCTTGACCAAGGTTTCAAGAAATCAAGCAAGAATAATTCATCTGCTGAAATTCGGCCGACTACATTTACACGACCGTCATTTTTCATTTCTTTCAAAGCAATTTGTGTTTCACCTTTGTACTGACCGTAGCCAGCATTATCAATCAAAACATCTCCGTGAGCCATGTCACGAGTATTATGAGCTGGGAAAGGTTTATCTTTGTAATAAACACGAGTCATTGTCGAACGTAAAATATATTCTGAACGATCTCCTCGATAGCTGTGTAAGTTATCAAACAAGCAAATACGTTCGTCTTCGGTAATGCCTTCTTCTACATCAACTTTTAATGTTGGATAATCTGCATTGAAAGCTTCTGCCATTGCTTTTAATTCTTCCTCACTTGCATAAGCGTTCCCAACAGAAATATCATCAATCAAGCCAGTTAACATCAAATGTTTTACTTGCGTTGAAATTTCTAAATCACGATGGTCTTCTAATGAACACAACCCATCTTGTGTTGGCCATGGACCAAAAGCGGCAACTTGTGAATTCACAAATGCCATCGTATTCAAATTATATTTTCTGAATTTTTCTGAACAATAAACAAAGTGATCGTAACTCAAACCAGAATAGCGATGTGGGTAAAAGTTATGAGATCCCAATAAATTATTTGTGTTTGGTGAATAACTCATGATGTTATCCACGTAGTTTGTTCCAGAACTCATATTGATTTCAATTTTGATTCCATATGGGTTACGTGTCATCTTCGCTTCTTCTGCACCCGTAAAACCAATATCTAAACGTACGCCATAAGCGCCCATTTCATCAAAGAATGATAAATCATCATAAGAAATCTCAAGTTGTTCAAATAAGGCAGGATTGATATCTACCATTACTTCCATTCCTAAGCTATTCGCATAGTCGACTACTTTTGTAAATTCGGCTAATACTTGCTCTTTGTTATCATTCACTTGTAGCAAGCTTGTAAACACACGTTTAAATCCATATTTATGTGCTAAATCTAAATATGCTTTATCCTTTTCAAATGTTGAGCGTTCTGGGTAAATCGAAACTCCAAGTTTTCCCATAATCCTATTGCCTCCTAGCGGTTTGCTTTTTTGTATCCACTTACATTATAACAAACATGATACAAATGGTCTACACCTTTTACCAAGGCTTTCAAAAAGAAAAATCGCTTGCTAATTTTCATTAGGTTTTTGTTCAAGAGTTTGCTATCATAAATGTAGACTATTTTTAAAGAAGAAAGGATCCAGATATGAAAAAGAAAAAATTAATGTTAACTCTTGGACTGGCTGCAGCTCTACTCGTTGTTGCAGGCTGTTCAACCAATCAAACAACTACTTCAAGCACGAAAGCAAGTACTGCAGAAAGCACGACTGAAAGTAGCGTTGACCTCAACGCTTTGGAATTACCCCAATTAACGAACGAAGTTGCTGCAAATGAATCATTAGTCGAAATGACCACTAGTGAAGGAACAATCAAAATCAAATTGTTCCCTGAATTAGCACCAAAAGCAGTTGAAAATTTTATGACGCACGCCAAAGATGGTTACTATGATGGCTTAACTTTCCATCGAGTGATCAAAGACTTCATGATTCAAGGTGGCGATCCAAAAGGTGATGGCACTGGTGGTGAAAGTATTTGGGGAGAAGGATTTGAAACAGAAGTTTCGAATCAGTTGTACAATATTCGTGGTGCACTTTCAATGGCACGTTCACAAGATCCAAACAGTAATGGTAGCCAATTCTTTATCGTTCAAAATTCTGATGACGTACACGACGGCTTACTAAAAGATGATTACCCTCGCGCAATTATCGATGCGTATAAAAATGGTGGTTATCCAAGTTTAGATGGCCAATATACCGTCTTCGGACAAGTAATCGAAGGAATGGACGTCGTTGATAAAATCGCGCAAGTTGAAACTGACAGCAATGACAAACCAACAACTGACGTAAAAATCGAAAGTATCAAAGTTTTACAAGAAGCTGAAACAAAATAAATCATTAAAAAGAGGAGAAGACTTTTCTGATAAGTCTTCTCCTCTTTTCCTTTGCCTAAATTAAGCATTAAGCATCTTGGTTTACGATAAAAGTAAATTCACATTCGCAAACTTTTTTGTCATCAACGTATGCAGCTGAAAGTGCAGTACCCACAGCTCCCTTTAATTTTGTGATTTCAAAGTGACACTTCATTACATCACCTGGTACAACTTTTTGACGGAATTTTGCTTTATTGATTCCCCCAATGTAGGCACGTTTCCCTAAAAATTCTTCTGATTTCAAAATTAAAATTGAACCAGCTTGCGCCAAAGTTTCTAAAATCAAGGCTCCCGGCATCACTGGATTATCTGGAAAATGACCTTGGAAAAAATCTTCATTAATTGTGACATTTTTCGTCGCAACGATCTTCTTTCCTGGCTCTAATGTGTCCACGTAATCAATATAACAAATCGGGTAGCGATTAGGAATCAAATCCATAACTTCTGTAGCAGATAAAACATAAGACATATATATGCTCCTTCTTTCATTTCAGGCAAATGCCAATTCATTTATTACTTTGATTATCAAAGTATCATATTCCTAATTATTTAGCAATCTTTTTTTAATATCAAAAAAATAGTTTGACAATCAAAGCATTTTGCCTAATAATAAGAAATCAAGGAAGTTATTTTCTTTTAAGCACTTATCTTTTTATTTTATTTTTTTACTAGACAACGAAATTTTTCGCGAAACAAAGGAGAGTCAATATGTCATTTTTAAAAGGGAAAAAAATCGTCATTATGGGCGTCGCAAACAAAAAGAGTATTGCGTGGGGCTGTGCCGAAGCTATGCAAAAACAAGGAGCAGAAATCATCTATACTTATCAAAATGAACGCATGAAAAAATCTTTACTAAAATTAGTTGGTGAAGATGCTTTTACTGTCGAGTGTGATGTCGCTAGTGACGAGAGTATCGAGCAAGCAATGGACGCTATCGGCGCTTACGCTGGTGAGATTCACGGACTTGTTCACGCAATCGCTTATGCAAATAAAGAAGAATTATCAGGAAATGTTTCAGATATCTCCAGAGATGGTTATCAATTAGCACAAGATATCAGTAGCTATTCCCTAATCGCTGTCACAAAATATGCGCAAAAATATTTAGCACAAAACAGCGGAATCGTCAGCATGTCTTATCTTGGATCTGAACGTGCAATTCCAAACTACAACATGATGGGAATCGCTAAAGCATCACTTGAAGCAGCCATTCGTTACTTGGCTGCAGAACTTTCACCAAAAGGTATACGTGTCAACGGAATTTCTGCTGGTGCAATTAAAACTTTAGCTGTGACAGGCGTCAAAGATTACCAAAAACTAATTCAACTATCTGAATCACGTACACCAGATCAACAAGGTGTCACAATTGAAGAAGTCGGCAATGCTTGCGCGTTCTTGATTAGTCCACTTTCAAGCGGTATGATTGGTGATATCGTTTATGTGGACAAAGGTGTTCACTTATCATAAAAATCGTTAGCATTATTTAGAAACAACTGATAAAAAAGCGGTTGGCGCTGATGCGTCACCCGCTTTTTTTCACCTACTATTTGATTGAGTAACAACAAAAGAAGCTGGAAAATAACTCTCCAGCTTCTTTGTATTTTTCTTTGTGCTAGTCCGCTACTTGGATCCAACCCTCAGGTGCTTCTACGTCACCAAATTGAATGCCAGTTAATTCGTCATATAAACGTTTAGTTACAGGCCCCACTTCAGTTTCACTGTAGAAAACATGGAGTTGATTATCATGATAGATTCCGCCAATTGGTGAAATAACTGCCGCAGTCCCACACGCACCTGCTTCTGCAAATTCATCAAGCTTGTCAATGAAGACGTCTCCTTCGATGGCATCCATCCCTAAACGTTCTTCAGCAAGCTGCAGCAACGAATATTTGGTGATACTTGGTAAAATAGATGGTGATTGTGGTGTGATGAATTTTCCATCTTTTGTAATTCCAAAGAAATTCGCCGCGCCAACTTCTTCAATTTTTGTATGCGTCGCTGGATCTAAGTACACACAATCAGAATAGTCTAATTCATGTGCTTGTGTTCCAGGTAATAAGCTAGCTGCATAGTTCCCGCCCACTTTAGCTGCTCCTGTTCCTTTTGGTGCAGCACGATCGTAATCGGAAACGATAAAGTTCGTTGGTTTTAATCCACCTTTGAAATAAGCACCAACAGGCGTACAGAAGACAACAAATAAATATTCTGGTGCTGGGTGCACACCAATATTTTCTCCTACACCAATCAATAAAGGTCGCAGGTATAACGTTGCACCTGTTCCATAAGGTGGTACGAATTCCTCGTTCGCTTTGACAACTTCCTTGACTGCATCCACAAACATTTCTTCCGGAACCATTGGCATCAATAAACGACGTGCACTTTGGTTCATTCGGCGACTATTTTGTTCAGGACGAAATAGATTGATTTTTCCATCTTTTCGACGATACGCTTTTAATCCTTCAAAACATTGTTGCCCGTAATGTAACGCAGGTGATCCTTCGTGAATCGTTAAGTAATTATCTTCTGTTAACTCACCTTTGCTCCATTCTCCATCTTTCCATTTAGCAATGTAGCGCCAAGGTGTTTTGATATATGAAAACCCAAGATTATTCCAATCTATTTGCATATTCGTGTCCCCTTCATGTTTTTCTCCATATTTTACCATTCGCTTAGTTGTTTGTCATTTTTATTTTGAAAAACACTTTTTCTCTTCCATTTTCTTTTTTTCTACTTCTTGATACAATGTTACAAAGAACGAGTGAAAGAAAAGAGGATTCTATGTATTTAGCACAAATAACAGAAACAAAAACATCATCAAGTGAAACAATTACCGACCAAGCTGTCCAGCAAGTAAATGCTTTCCAACGATTTTGGAATGAGATTGATTGGGACGCGATCCTTGCAACGTTTATCGAAAAAACACTTTATCTGATTTTTCTAGTAATTCTTTTTAGTGTTTTGAGCAAAATTGGAAAATACTTACTTGATAAGTCATTTAGCCAATATTCCAAAAAAGCCAGTTTGAACGAGAGTCGTTTAAAAACTCTCCACAGTTTACTTCATACAATTTTCCATTATACACTTGGCTTCTTCTTTATCTATGCGTTGTTGTCCGTCATCGGTGTGCCGATTGGTTCCTTATTGGCGGGTGCCGGAATCGCCGGGGTTGCCATTGGTTTAGGTGCACAAGGCTTCATGAATGATATGATTACCGGTTTTTTTATCATCATGGAGCAGCAAATGGATGTTGGTGATTATATCCAGTTAGCAAATTTGTCCATTGAAGGCACTGTTGTTTCCGTGGGGATTCGTACGTTACAGTTAAAAGCAACAGATGGAACTGTTCACTATATTCCCAATCGAAATATCACCACGATTAGTAATTTATCACGGGCAAATATGTTAGTTCGTTTAGATATCCGAATCGTCCCTGAAGAAGGTTATGATAAAATTCAAGCTGTCATTCAACAAGTCAATCAACAGCTGGCAGAAAAATATCAAAATGAGTTGCAAACTGAACCAACGATTTTCGGACTTGTTGATTTAGGTAATAGTAACTTTGCGATTCGAACAATTTGTTACGCACTAAACGGCAAACAATATGTCTTAAAAGAGGAATTTCTTAGTGCATATGTTCAAGCATTGACGACAGCTGGATTTACGATTCCGAATACGCCAGTCGGAACGGTGGGTTAAACATTAACAAATGGGCTCCTGTCATCCATAAAAGAATGCCAAATTCATTTGTGTATTGAATAAAAAGCTCGTTTTATTTCATTTAGTTTTTAGAAAATGAATGCAAGAACTATTTGTTGCTACACGAGTAAATACTATCCGTGTAGCAACAGAAAAAAGGAGAAAAAGAGTAGCTACTCTTTTCTCCTTTTTTCTATGATTTCTCCATACATCGAGTGTGACACATACTTCGTATAACAGCTTCATTCAACAATCAGTTTACATTTTTATTTATTTCGGCTCTTAGTTCAAATGCTGAAATATAATCCATAAAATAGCTGTCTTTTTTTCAACACTTTTCGGTGAAATGCCAGAAAGAATTTTAGCATCAAATCCTAACAGAGAACTATTTGTTTCAACCATACCAACTGATTCATCAAGAAAAATATATATTCGCTTATCTTGTAGGAAAGGATCTGTCACACTTTGAATAAAGTATGGGTGCTGATAATAGTTTCTACTTTTTTCATTGTCTATTACAAAAAAAGTTTGAGTGAAACGCCTTTTGATTTATCAAAGTGGATTGAACGAATGAGATTGTTTTCTAATCATTCAATCCGTTTTTGCGGAAGAAAATCAATTGGTTTTTCTTCCAGATCAACAAGTTGTTTCAAAATATCGCTTGTTTTTTTTCGATTATCAACATAGATAAACGAGTCTTGGTGCTTTATAAGTAAATCTGAAAAGTCTAACAACTATTTTTCCCTTCTCTAGCTAATAGTTAATATCTCTTGATTAACAATACTAGTAAAAATCATTTTTCTTCATTGATTACTACAGTTAAAATTATTTTTTATAGTTAATAGCTTCATATTTTTTGATATCAACCAAATACAAGTATACAAAAAAAAGAGTCAAAAACAGAAAAGTTTCGGACTCTTAAATGATAAAAAGAAATGATAACTTATGTACCATCCCTCCAAAGCTAGACTTTGAAATCAGGCACAATTTGTAACCTCTTTTTGTATTCATTTTTTATTGAACATTTACGTCCATGACTTGATAGAAAGCATTTACTGTATCACTAATATTCCAAACGGCTAGAATAAGGTGATAACCATTGCGGTTTTGTGGAACAGAGATAGTATGATTAACCAATTTTGGTGGTACTGTTGCATTGTCATTTACTTGACCAATTTGTTCGAAATCGCTAAATTTTAATGGCTGATTAGGATTCCAACCTGGTTTAGTCATGTAATAATCCCAAGTACTTGTTCGATGCTGTGCAGTTAATGTCCAAGAAACATTTAATGAACCTGTATTGATTTGACTCTTATGCCAACGAGTCGCTGTTTGTTCATCTAAAGGCTCAAAACCTGTCACACCAGCACTTGCGATTTTTCCGTCGATAAATGTATTTTTCAATGCTTCAATACTTTGTGGTTCCCACTGTGCACGACCAACGTTTTGATTCAAGTTCCCCGCAGCTGCTGTTCCAAAATAGGCACGACTACCAGGTTGTGTCACATAGCCATGTGCAAAACCAGGAAGACTAAAACCGAATAATCCAATCCCGACCAAAACCAACAATAAAACTTTACCAAGCTTTTTCATAAATGAACCTCCTCTGATTTGATAGTTACATTGTAACCGCTTACTTTCGTTTTGGAAATAAATATGCTTGGCAGTTTTGTTATTAAGTTTCACAACAAAAAAACAGACAGTGACAAAAACCTTTGTCCTGTCTGACTTCAATCAGCCATTTCACATTTAAAATAACCAATAAAATAAAATGATTGTTTTTTTAATTTAACAGATTGATTGTTTCTTTTAGTCCTTCAGTTTTAGAAGTCAAAATATTTCGTCTCTCTAATTCATGGACCATGAAATTCACCGCTTTTAATAGTTCTTTTCGAGTGATGATTCCTTTAAAAACTTTTTCTTCTGTCACAACGGGTAGAAAAGGTGAATTAACTAACAAATGCAACACATCTTCTAGCTCCCAGTTTTCGTCAACTGTTGTAACGCCAACTTCCATCACATCTGCGACCGTCAAGCCCTCTAATGGTTCCATGCTGATATTTTGCAAATCCAACATTTTATTCACTACATCAGATAAACTAATCAATCCGACAAAGCGATCGTTTTTGTCCAAAACAGGAATTTTTGAATATCCGACTTTCGACAAAACAAGTAAGCCATGAGAAAGCGGGTGTTGATAAAGGACATTTGCTACGTTTTCTGCAGGAATCAAAAATGTGTCTTGATTTTCCAACAGCAGTTCTCTTACTACAGGTCCAATCATCGAGTGGCCTCCATTCTTATTTGTTCAACAACTTTATTTTACCGAAACCGGATGCAAAATCCATAAAGAAATGATGAATTTTTAGCAAAAATTAGAAATTAGTCCATAAAATCAGCGAGAAAAGTGAAAAACTAATTCTTCTACTGGTTGATGTGCGCGATTATAATAGTGCACATTGATCTCATCGGCTAAACTTTCAATGATTGCATACGATGGAATTTGAATGGGTCCGCGTGGTTGTGAAATACTACCGGGATTTAAAAATAAAATGCCATTTTCCACCTCACAACCAATCTGATGTGTGTGACCAAAAAATGCCATATTGGCTTCTACTGATTGAGCTTCTAGAGCTAACTGAGTCAAATCAAAACGAACGTTCGACAGATGTCCATGGGTAAGATAAATGGTGTCACGACCAGTATTGATGACCTTCTTTGCTTCAAACCCTGGACCGTAATCACAGTTTCCTTGGACAACCTGAAAATTTTCCCACAATGAATCGTCTGCAGGTAATTCTGAATCTCCACAATGAAAGAAAAAGTCAACTTCTGAACGATAGCGTTTGACTAAATCCACCAAAATATCACGGTCACCATGATTATCACTTACAACTAAATAGCGCATTTATTTTGCTCCTTCCAACCACTGTTGCCATTTTTGGCTCAATTTTTTCATTGCTTGTCCGCGATGACTCACTTGATTTTTTTCCTCGCTAGACATTTCCGCAGCTGTTTGCGTTGAACCGTCTGGAATGAACAACGGATCATAGCCAAATCCATTTTCTCCCTCAGGAATTCTAGCAATTTTCCCGGGCCACTCTGCTTCCACCACCAAACTATCTTTATCAGGTGCTGCAAAGACTAATGTGCAATGAAATTGTGCTGTTCGTTGTTCATCGGGGACATCTGTTAACTCATGCAATAATTTTGCATTGTTTCCTGCATCACTTTTTGGTTCTCCTGCAAAACGTGCGGAATAAACACCTGGCATCCCACCTAATGCATCGACTTTCAAACCAGAATCATCTGCTAATACAGGCTGCTTTAAAATCTGTGCAATTGTTTCAGCTTTTAAGCGAGCATTTTCTTCAAAGGTTTTCCCTGTTTCTTCTACATCTGGTATTTCAGGATAGTCAAACAAGGTTTTGACTGCATATCCTTCTTTGCCAAACATTTGGCGGAATTCTTCCGCTTTTCCGGGATTTTTTGTTGCAATGACGATTGTTTTTGCTACTTCTGGCGTTTGACTTGCTTCAGTTGAAAGTTCAGTCAACAACGCATGCTTTTGCTCTGCAATCAGCTGTTCGATTGCTGATTTCCCATAAAAAAGCATGTCATTCAATTGTTCACCATCAAAAGTTGCCTCTTCGCCCGTTCCTTGAATTTCCACAAATTTGCCAGATTCAGTCATTACTAGATTCATATCAACTAACGCTGCAGAATCTTCTTCGTAATCTAAATCTGCTACGCATTGACCATCAGGCAAGATTCCTACACTAATGGCAGCCAAGTGCTCTTTCAAAGGATCTTCTGTCACTTCTTTTTCTCTGACCAGTTTCTCAACCGCTAATGTTAAAGCGACAAAAGCACCTGTAATACTTGCTGTGCGTGTTCCGCCGTCAGCTTGAACCACATCACAATCAACGATGATGCTTCTTTCACCTAATTTTTCCAAATCGACGACTGCGCGCAAAGAGCGGCCAATTAATCGTTGGATTTCCATCGTTCGACCAGTTAATTTTCCTTTACTGCTCTCACGACGATTTCTAGTATTTGTTGCTCGAGGAAGCATGCTGTATTCTGCAGTGACCCAACCTGTACCAGTTCCTCGCAAAAACGGCGGAACAGAAGCTTCAATTGTCGCAGAACAAATCACTTCTGTGTCACCAAAACTGATGACCACTGATCCTTCGGGGTGTTTGAATACATTGGTACGAATATCAATTTTTCTTAATTCTTGTGCTTTTCTTCCATCATGACGCATGCGCTATTTTCCTCCTAATTCGATATGTTCCACTTCTAACTCATCAAGCGGTAACCAGTCTTGGGCAATTTCTTTAAACAATTTAGGTGAGCCTGTTGTGTAAAACTTGCTGATTGTTCGTCCTGGAACGGGCGCGTTACTGATTTCAAAATAATCGAGTAACATAGAAACTTCTCCAACAGTCTCTGCACCTGAGTCGATCAAAGTCACACTTTCTCCCATTACATTTTGAATGATTGGGCGTAACAATGGATAGTGAGTACAACCCAAAATAAGTGTATCTAACTTTTTGGTTAGCAGTGGTGCTAAAGTTTCTGCTACGATTTTCTTTGCAACAGAGGAATGATACTCATTACTTTCCACCACTGAAACAAACTTTGGACAAGGTAAGCTACTAACGGTCAATTCCGGTGCTTTTTCTTTGAGTGCTGATTCATAGGCACCACTTTTAACCGTACCTAATGTTGCAATCACTCCTACTTGTTGATTTTTCGTTGCTTTTAAAGCAGCACGCGTTCCCGGAAGGATAACTCCAATCACAGGAATAGGCAATGTCGCTTTGATTTCTTCTAGAGCCACTGAAGTTGCAGTGTTACAAGCGATCACAAGCATTTTGATTCCTTGATCGACCAAATAGTTAGTCATTTCCCAAGTAAATTGAATCACTTGTTCTGCAGGTCGCGGACCATATGGACAACGCGCAGTATCTCCTACATATAAAATATTTTCATTTGGCAATTGCTTCAGTGCTTCTTTGACAACTGTAAGGCCGCCAACACCTGAATCAATAAAACCTATTGGGCGATTATCTGACAATGGAACCCATCCTTTTTTTTGATTTCATTCTATCTGTCTATTGTGGACTTTTTGGTACAATTTTTCAAGTCTTGAACTTCTTACAAAGCTTGCTTATCACTCTTCTTTTACAAAGAAAAAACCTCAACCCTTTGTTCATTTTTCAACAAAGAATTTGAGGTTTTTTTTTAATAACTATATTTTCGTCGCTCCAAAAAGCCCGATAATAATGAGAGTGCGTAACAAATGACAAAGTACATCAACGTCATTGCTACAAACATCGGTAAAACATAATTCGTATTTTGCCCATAAATGATTCGCGCTTGGTGCGTCAACTCTGGTAAAGAAATAATTACGGCTAATGACGTATCTTTAATTAATGAAATCAATTGACTGACAATTGCGGGAATCATTGATTTAAATGCTTGAGGCATGACTATCGTCCGCATCGTTTCAACATAAGTCAATCCAGTTGATAGCCCTGCTTCCATTTGTCCTTTTGGCACAGCATTCAAACCTGCGCGGAATATTTCTGAGAGCATTGCTGATTCAAAAATCGTCAACGCAGCAACTGCTGACCAAAAGATATTCATTTGGATTCCCACTTGGGGTAAAGCAAAATACGTGAAGAAAATGATTAGTAACAATGGCAGATTTCGAATGACATCAATCACCAAACCAACAATTTTGGATAAATAAGGAATATTCGCAAAACGGATCACACCAGTTAAGCCACCAATCAAAAAACTAAAAATGATTGAGACCAATGAAACTTCGACGGTCACTTTCAATCCCTCTAGTAAAAAACGGATATTCATCCATGAAAAAGCACCACTAAAATCCATTCAACTTCCTCCTTCTATGAACGAACTGCCCATTTTTTCTCAAGATGAACCATCAAATAAGAAAGGGGCAACGTAATAATCAAATAAAATAGACCAACAATAATATAGGTATCAAATGTATTGAATGTTTCGCTGGCAATCAAGTCACCTTGATACATCAAATCTAATCCTGCAACCATTGCTAAAATAGATGAGTTTTTCACTAAATTGATAAACTGATTTCCTAACGGTGGAATAACTATTTTAAAAGCTTGAGGCAATACGATGTAGCGCATCGTTTCTGAATAAGTAAAACCTGAAGAAAGCCCCGCTTCCATTTGTCCACTAGGAACCGTTTGGATTCCTGAACGAACCGTTTCCGCAATAAACGCGGATGTATAAATCGTTAAACCAATGGTTCCGGCTTGAAAACCGTTCAATTGTAGCCAATACATAGGTACAACTACATAGAAAAACATGACAATAATCAGTAATGGAATATTTCGGAAAAACTCAACGTAAGCTTTTGCCAGACCATTGACTAATTTATTTTTTGATAACTGAAAAATCGCCATCAATGTTCCAATAACTAAACTAGCTACGAGCGCCAAAACACTGGAAAAAATTGTAATTTTGAATCCTTCTGCAAAGGTCGCTCCATAAGTTTGTATCAATTCACTCATATTGCTCCTCCTTAATCAACTTTGCCATCTGTTTCATTTGGAAACCAGCGTTGATAAATTTCATCATACGTACCATCAGCAATCATTTCTGCTAATGCTTGATTGACCTTACCTAAAAATTCTTCTTGCCCTTTGTTGATTGCAATGCCATAAGGCTCATTGGTGAAGGTTCCCCCAACTAACGTATACGCTGGGTTTTCAGCCGCCATTCCTAAAAGGATCGCATTATCAGTCGTCATCGCATCACCTTGACCTGACTGAAGTGCCGTAAACGCCTCTGCATAATTTTCTAGTTCTAAAATCTTTGCATCTGGTGCATGTTCACGAATATTTGCTGCTGAGGTCGAACCTTTGACAGCCAAAACTGTTGTCGAAGCATCCAAATCAGTCACGCTTTGGATACTGCTCCCTTTTTTGACTAGCAATGATTGTCCAGCATCAAAATAAACATCTGAAAAATCAACTTGTTTTTTTCGTTCATCCGTGATGGTCATCGTTGCGATGATTGCATCAATATTTCCATTTTTCAACAACGGAATCCTAGTTTTCGATGTTACTTCGATAAAATCAGCTTGCCCATCTTCACCAAGTATTTTCTTGGTGATAGCTTTTGCAATATCGATATCAAAACCTTGAACTTCACCAGACTTGATGTCCATCATGCCAAATAAACGAGTATCATATTTGACACCCCAGGTAATCTTATTTGTTTCTTTGACTCTTTCTGCGATATTTTCGTCCGCTACGCTTGTGCTTTTACAGCCAACCAGTGCAAGTAGCACGATACTTAACAGAAAGAGTAAGCGAAAGCTTTTTTGCTTTTTCATACAATTCCTCCTAAATTTTAATGGTTGATTACTTTGCTAATAAATTGTTGCGCGCGTTCTTCCTGTGGATTGTCAAAGAATCCTTTTACGTCACGACTGTCTTCTAACACTTCACCTTCAGCCATGAAGATTACTCGATCTGCTACTTCTTTTGCAAATCCCATTTCATGTGTAACCACGATCATTGACATGCCCTCTCTCGCTAACTTCTTCATAACGTCTAGCACATCCCCAATCATTTCCGGATCCAGCGCTGAAGTTGGTTCATCAAATAATAGCATCTCTGGATTCATCGCTAAACCTCTAGCAATAGCAACACGTTGCTGTTGCCCACCAGACAGCATGGATGGATAAGAATCTTTTTTGTCTAACATATTGACCGTATCTAAAAACTTTTCAGCATTTTTGATTGCCGTTGCTTGATCTTGCTTCAATACTTTAATTGGTGCTAGTGTGATGTTTTCTAGTACAGTTTTATTAGGATATAAATTAAAATGTTGAAAAACCATCCCGATATTTTTACGTACTTCTGTTAATTTTGTCTGTTTATCTCTTAAATCTTTGTTATTTATCAGTAGTTGTCCTGAAGAAATAGTTTCTAAGCCATTGATGCAACGCAGCATTGTACTTTTCCCAGAACCTGAAGGCCCAATGACAACAACTACTTCCCCCTTCGCAAATTCGAGGTTAATATTCTTCAAAGCATGGAATTTCCCATAGTACTTTTCCACGTTCTTAAATTCAATCATTGCCATATCATTACACTCCCATTATTATTTAGTAAGATTTCTTTTAAAGATACCTAATGAAACATATTATATCTGATAATAAAGGGAAATGTAAAGTTTCTACGTTATTTTCTACAAATATCCTCTGTTTTTGAATGTTTGACGCTCTTCGTTTTTCCCTGCATCCTTTCCGCGTTTTTTCGTTTGAATAGTTGTTTCTTCTAAAAAAAAACGGTAAGATATAAAGTGCTAGTCTTACAAATCGTAAAGAGGTGTCTTTTTTGAAAAATATTATATTGACTGGAGACCGTCCAACGGGAAGATTACATCTTGGCCATTATGTCGGTTCTTTAAAAACGCGTGTGGAAATGCAAGCAGACGAAAACAATCAATTGTTTGTCATGATTGCTGACATGCAAGCTTTAACAGATAATGCAAAAAATCCTGAAAAAGTTTCATCTAATGTGCTACAAGTCGCATTGGATTACTTAGCTGTTGGTCTTGATCCGACCAAAACAACTTTATTTATCCAATCACAAATTCCTGAGCTATCTGAGCTAGCCATGTATTACATGAACTTAGTCAGCGTTGGTCGCGTGAAACGAAACCCCACAGTGAAATCAGAAATCGAACAAAAGAAATTCGGTGAAAGTATTCCAACTGGTTTTTTTGTTTATCCGATTTCACAAGCTGCTGACATCACAGCTTTCAAAGCAAATTTAGTTCCTGTTGGCGAAGATCAAAAACCAATGTTGGAACAAACACAAGAAATCGTCCAAAGTTTCAACAATACGTACGGTCAAGTTCTGGTTGAACCAAAAGGCGTCTTCCCTCCAAAAGGCATGGGACGTTTACCTGGAATTGATGGCAATGGTAAAATGAGTAAGTCCTTGGGCAATGGTATTTACATTGCTGACCCAGCAGACGTTGTTCAGAAAAAAGTCATGAGCATGTACACCGATCCAAACCACATCCATGTGGAAGATCCTGGTCAAGTAGAAGGAAACATGGTGTTCACTTATCTGGATGTCTTTGGAACAGATAAAGAAGCAATTGAAGAAATGAAAGCTCATTATCGTCGTGGTGGACTTGGTGATGTGAAAATTAAACGTTACTTGATTGACGTTTTAGAAGCTGAATTTGCACCAATTCGTGCACGTCGTGAAACGTTTGAAAAAGATCCAGCAGCTGTCATGGAAATGTTACGTCAAGGCAGTCTAGCTGCAAAAGAAGTTGCGGCAGAAACTTTAGCAGAAGTAAAATCTGCGATGGGAATCAATTATTTTAACTAACTTTCAAAATCAAAAAAGTGAGAGCCAAAATATTTTCTATTTTGGCTCTCACTTTTTACTAAATAAAACCCAGCCACGAGTTAGACTTTCCTGTCTGATTCGTGGCTGGGTTTTTCTGAATAAGAAAAGACTTAACGAATACTTGCGTGCAAGTTTTCTGTTAACGCATTGGTTACTTTATCCATAGCTTTATTGATTTCTTCATCAGTCAATGTTGCTTCAGGATTTACAAATGTCAAACTATACGCCATCGATTTGTTTCCTGCTTCGATGTTCTCACCTTGATAAACATCAAATAATTGGATTCCTGTTAAGAATTTACCAGCGGATGCTTTGATCACTGTTTCCAATTCTTGGTTTGTTACTTCTTCTTTCACTAGCAAAGCAATGTCTCGACTCACTGCTGGAAATTTTGTCACAGCATGATAAGTAATGCCTGCTTGTGCTGCTTCAATTATTGAAACTAAATCTAATTCTGCAACATACGTTTCTGGAATGTCATACGCTTTGGCAATTGTTGGATGAACTTGACCAACAAACCCAAGGTATTGTTCACCAAGATAGATAGCAGCCGTACGCCCTGGATGCATTTCTGGCATTGTAGTTGCTTGATAGCTAATTTGTTCAGTGATAGCTAATTGAGCAAAAATGTTTTCTAACAATCCTTTAATTGTAAAGAAATCAACTGTTTCTGCTTTTGTTTGCCAATCTTTTTCTTGCCATGTACCAGAAATAGCTAACGCAAGATGTTTTACTTCTTGTGGTAAATGAGTCAAAGGATCATTTTCTTGATAGAATACACGTCCTACTTCATAGAAACCAACATCAGTATTTTTACGCGCGACGTTGTAGTTAACATTGTCCAGTAACCCACTAATCAAGTTCATCCGAAGAACCGAACGCTCTTCACTCATTGGCCAGTCTAAACGAGTAATATTCGTTTCTTTCATTGCGAATTGACGAGACTTTTCTTCAGTCGTCAAGGCATAACTAATCGCTTCATTCAACCCACTGCCTTCAAGCAATGTACGAATTGTTCGTGTGCCTGTCTGCTCTGCTGTCAAGCTTCCAGCAACTGTTTCTCCACTTGGCAACGTTGATGGCAAGCGATCATATCCATAGATACGCGCAACTTCTTCAATGATGTCTGCTTCAATTTGAATATCCCAACGTCTTGGTGGAACAACAACAGAATACGTTTCATTGGTTTCTTGATAATCAAAACCAAGTGCTTCAAAAATTTCGTTCACTTCTGCGCTAGTCAATTTTGTACCTAAATACTGGTTGATTCGTTGTAATGTGATTGGAACTGTTACATCTTCAACTGTTACTTCCGCACCAGCTACTGCACCTGTTAGAACTTCGCCTCCAGCAAGTGCAACGATCATAGCTGCCGCAACATCATTTGCTTCAGCAATCGTTGCATGATTGATTCCCTTTTCAAAACGAGCAGAAGATTCACTACGTAAATTGAATTGTTTGGCTGTTCGACGAATCGAAACTGGATCAAATAAAGCTGCTTCTAATGCTACTGTCGTCGTTGTTTCAGTGATTTCTGAATCCAATCCACCCATGACACCTGCTAAAGCAACAGGAACCTCGCCATTAGTAATCACTAAGTTTTCTGGTGTCAATTTACGTGTTTCACCATCAAGTGTCACTAATTCTTCTGCTTCTTTGGCATGACGAACAACGATTTCCTTTGAACCAAGTTTGTCGTAATCAAATGCATGTAATGGTTGCCCAAACAATAACAGGATATAATTTGTTACATCAACTACGTTGTTGATTGGACGAATTCCTTCGTTCATTAAAAGGTTTTGCAACCATTGTGGGCTTGGCTGAATTTTGACTCCTTCAATTACCCGAATTTGATATGCTGGAACAAGCTCTTTGTCCTCTACAGTCACAGTGATTTTTTCACTTGCCAAACGATCAACTTCAGTTAATTTTTCATCATCGAATGTTGGTGTTTGACGATAGATTGCGCCAACTTCATAGGCAACACCACGCATGGATAGTGCATCTGCACGGTTTGGTGTAATGGATAATTCAATAATTGAATCGTCCATGCCTAGATATGAAAATACTGGTTCACCATTCACAGCCCCTGCTGGAAGATAATAGATACCTTCTGCATATTCTTTTGGTACTACGCTATCAGAAAAACCAATTTCTTGTAATGCACAGATCATCCCGTTGGATACTTCTCCGCGCATTTTTCCTTTTTTAATCTTCACATTGCCAGCAATCCGTGAATTTGGTAAAGCCACAATGACTTTGATGCCCGCTTTAACATTTGGTGCACCACAAACGATTTGAGACAATTCATCTTCACCAATATCTACTTGGCAAATGGATAAGTGATCAGAATCAGGATGTGGTACACATTCCTTTACTTCACCAACGACGATTTTTTTCAAACCTTCTTCTGGTACTTCGATCCCTTCGACCTCAATACCAGTAACAGACATCTTATCTGCTAATTCTTGTGGTGTCACTGCCGATAAATCAACATATTGGTTTAACCATTTATATGAAACTAACATCCTTTTTTACTCCCCCTTGAACTGACTTAAGAAACGCAAGTCATTTTGATAGAAATTACGGATATCGTTGACGCCGTAACGTAACATTGCTACGCGATCTGGTCCAAGTCCAAAAGCAAATCCTGAATACTCATTTGGATCAATTCCTGACATCTCTAAAACATTAGGATGAACCATTCCAGCGCCTAAGATTTCAATCCAGCCAGTATATTTGCAGACATTACAACCCTTGCCTCCGCATTTGAAACAGCTAACATCTACTTCCACTGAAGGTTCAGTGAATGGGAAATAGCTTGGACGTAAACGAATTTTACGATCTTCCCCAAACATTTTCTTCATAACAACTTCCAGTGTCCCTTTCAAGTCACCCATTGTTACATTTTTATCAATCACAAGACCTTCAATTTGATGGAACTGATGGCTATGAGTAGCATCATCAGTATCACGACGGAAAACTTTCCCAGGTGAGATCATCCGTAATGCACCTTTTGAAAAATCATGTTTTTCCATTGTTCGCGCTTGAACAGGTGAAGTGTGTGTACGAATCAAAATATCTTCGGAAATATAAAACGTATCTTGCATATCTCGTGCTGGGTGATCTTTTGGTAAATTCATTCGTTCAAAGTTATAGTGGTCTGACTCCACTTCATAACCTTCAACGATTTGGTAACCCATTCCCACAAAAATATCTTCAATTTCTTCCATAATTTGCGTCAAGATATGGCGTGTTCCTTGTTTTACTTGACGACCAGGTAAAGTCACATCGAGTGTTTCTTTTGCTAAAGCAGCATTCAACGCTTCTTCTTCAAGAACTTCTTTTTTACGTTCAATTTCTGCCGTTAATAAGTCACGAATTTCATTAGCAAAACTACCTACTTTTGGTCTTTCTTCTGGACTAAGATCTTTCATTCCACGAAGAACTTCGGTAATCGGGCCTTTTTTCCCTAAAGTTTCCACGCGGATTTGATTTAATTCTTTCAAATCCTGTGCGGCAGTAATTTTAACAATCGTTGCTTCTTTCAAGCTTTCGAGTTGTGCTTGTAAAGACATTGCTTTTTTCCTCCTTCAAATTCAAATACAAAAAAAAGACCTCATTCCTATCAAGGAACGAGGTCTTCGCGATACCATCCTAATTTGTGAGTAAAGCTATCAGCTACTCACACACTTACTTGATTAACGACAATTGCCGGCCCAGTATCAAAAACTAGGCGAACTCAGAAAGTGAACTTCATTTTTCAAACACAGAATTTGCTTTCAGTCTATGACAAATCTCCCTGATCTGGTTTAGCCAAACTACTCTTTTTCGTCATGGTTCTTTTTTTATTTACAATTTACAAAATCAATTCTACAAGAATTTTGTCCTGAAATCAACTGCATTCTTCCTCAGTGACCCACTTTTCACTCCAAACTTGTAACTGTTTGATTGAATTTTGTAAGTCTGCTCCTTTTTCAGTCAAAAGATATTCAGAACGATTGGATTCATTACAGGAAATATTTCGAGTAACAATTCCTTCTTTTTCTAACTCTTTTAGACGTTCAACTAATACTCGATCGCTAACCATCGGAATCTTTGCAGCAAGATCAACAAAGCGTTGCGGACCATTTTCTAGTAGTACATCAATAATCAACCCGTTCCATTTTTTCCCCAAAATCGAGAAAGTTTTCTCAAACTTCGGACATAGAACAAAGTCTGTCTGTGTAAGCTCCATCTTACTCACCTCTTTTTGAAGAGTATAGCATAATACTTACAAAGTGTAAGCAACTTATGCTTATTCATAATCTTTTGTTAACATTTATGATTTTCTTGCCACGTAATAAAACTAAAAAGGTATTTGTTACAGGTTTTCCTAAAGAATCAGCCAATGCTTGTTGGTAAAGTCGGAGCTGTCCTAAATATTTTTGAACAACTTTATCAATCTCAGTTGGGTCATCTGGATTCATAAGGAAATCCGTTTTGAAATCATAAAGATAGATGTCATCTGCAAATTCGATATAGCCGTCAACGATTCCGTGAATCAGTAATTCATCCGTTTCATCCGGATAATTTTCAAACACTTCTTCCGCTGTCATCAGCATCGCAAATGGTTGCTCTCTTTTCACTTTTGTGGAGTGTTCCAGTAATAATTTTCCAAGATCTGTTTCAAAAAACCAAAGAATTGCAGAAATGTCGACTTTTTCTGCCACTTGTTGATCCACCAATCGCTTTTTGACTAGCTCTGCTAGTAAAGCTTGGATTGCTTCTTCTGTTGGTGGCTCCAATGGCAATAATTGCAACAACGTATGTGTGACTGTTCCAATTGCAGTTGCTGATACACCTTTTTGCAAAAATTTTGGTTCAGCTAGCTGTTCTTGTGTATAACGAAATTGTTGATTTTTTGCTTTTGTTTGATTGTCTTCCCAAGTTAGCTTCGTTGCCTGACTATCATCTGGGTCTTCAAATAATCGTTTGATTTCTGAAACAGATTGGTAACTCGTTGTTTGAGTGGCAGCCTGATAAGGATAAACATATGCTAAACGTTGACGCAGAGTCTCCGATAAACCAAATTGGTTTTCTTTCGGCGTAACTAAAGAAGGCTCCCGCTGTGCAAGTTGTTGACGCTTTTCCGCCAACTCTTGTTGGTTCATCCACAAAACGGTAAAGGAACCGTTCGCATCAGCTAAAGTCAATACTGACTCATCCTCCAAGTATTCAGACATTCGAGGATGACGAATCAAGCTGTAGCCAATCCAATTCATCAAGCTCCCTCGACCTTTCAAGCGCAACGCTGGATCCAGAACCAGTTCCGATGCATTTAGCGCTTCGCCCCACGTTTTAATTGTTTGTTCACGACTCTTGTAAGAGCCAACAATAAACAGTTTTTGTTCCGCCCGAGTCAACCCAACATACAATTTACGCATTTCTTCAGATAATAATTTGTTTTGTTTAGCTAATTTAATGGCTTGAAAAGGTAATGTATCAAATAATACGCGAGTTTGCGGGTCCATGTAGCGGATTCCTGCACCTAATTTTTCTTCAAATACGTAGCGTTTTCGCAAATCCTGTAAATTGAATTCTTTCGTCATGTCCAACAAAAAGACAACAGGGAATTCTAGTCCTTTACTGGCGTGAATCGTCATCACACGAACTGCATTGTCTTCCACCGCAATGACAGGTTCTGCCAAATCTTTATCCTTTTCTTGCATTTTTTCGATAAAACGAACAAACTGGTACAATCCTCGAAATGAACTTTGCTCATAAGCTTTCGCACGATCCACTAATGCATATAAATTTGCTTGTCTTTGTGCCCCAGCTGGTAACCCAACCACGTATTCTAAGTAACCCGTCTCGTAGTAAATAGCCCAAAGTAAGTCCGCAATTGAAGAACGTCGAGCAAGTTCACGCCATTTATCCAACAATTCTTTAAAATCAGAGAGCTTAGCACTCAAGTGATCTTGATTCATTTTTTCATAAGTTAAAAAGGCATCAAAGAACGTACGATTTCGATCCGCTAAGCGAATCTGCGCTAATTCGGGTTCAATCAAGCCAACGATTGGTGAACGTAAAATAGCTACTAAAGGAATGTCTTGGTAAGGATTATCAATGATTTGTAGTAATGAAATCACAGTCCGGATCTCTGTTGCTTGGAAATAATTTTGAGCATCGTTCATTTCCAGTGGAATATCTAAGGTCTTGAACACATCCAAAATCGTTAAATTATTTTTTTTCGTTGGTGTCAGTAGGACAATATCCCCATATTCGACTGGTCGATTAGCTTTCAATTTTTTATCGTAGATTTCCCACTTGTTATCAATTAATTCACGGATTTTCAACCCCGCCATCAATAATTCGCCCTCTGTTTTATCTTCAAGAAAATCATCCGAAGGCAACTCTTCCGTAGTTTCTTCCTGTTCTTTTTCATAAATCAAAATTTCTGGATCAAACTGCGTACTATTAGGAAAATCAGGAAATCCTAACGCCAGTTTTGCTGCTTCATCATAAGTAATCTGGCCAACTTGTTCATCCATAATTTGTTCAAAAATCAGGTTAGTAAATCGCAAGACTTCTTCTCGCGAACGAAAATTTTCTGCCAGAACGATTCTTCTACCACCTTCTGCTTTTGAAAATTCTTGATATTTTTTGATGAATAGACTTGGATCCGCTAATCGGAAAGAATAAATAGATTGCTTGACATCTCCAACCATGAAAAGATTTCCATTCGTTGGATCAGGTTCTCTTAACCAGTATAAAATTGCTTCTTGCAATTGATTGACATCCTGATACTCATCAACCATTACTTCTTTGAATTTCTCTCGGTAATAATTCGAGGCTTCACTTGATATCCAACCATCAGCGGTTTTCTTGGTCAAAATCATCAACGCCAAATGTTCTAGGTCATTAAAATCTAATACGCCTTTTTCGCGTTTTTTCTCACTAAATCCATCCATAAACGCTTGTGTTACTTGGCACATCTCTTCGACTAAAGGAAGTGCTTGTGTCATAATAGCTTCCATTTGCGCTGGCGAAACAGCGAAATAATTTTTACTGATTCCTTGAATCATTTTTTTCGAGCGATCACGAAGAGCTTTTACTTCTGCTGATCGTTCTTTCAATTCGGCTTTTCGACTGCTTTTAAATGTTGAAAAGGTTAAGTTTTCTAATCCTTGATAAGCCACCTCTAGTTGATCTTGTATAAATGCCTCATAAATGGCATTGATTCGTTCACGTTCCTCGGAAACTTGGTCGTACATTTTTTCCAAACCTTCCGTCTGAGCTAAGCTGACCATCTCTTCATATGCCTGTACACATTGAAAAACATCTGCCAAAATCAATGGACGTAATTGATTTTGATATAACGCCGATTCGCCAAGCGAGCCTTCTAAACGATAAGATTCACTCAATCCTTTAAGCCAATTAGTTGGATCTGGATTCGCACGCGCAAACTCATAAAGAGACAAGATTAAGTCAGTCAAGCCTTCATCTGATCGATCATTTGAAAAGTTTGTCGTTAGTTGGAAAAATCGCTCATTTTTTTCTCCGTAAAGACGTTCACGTAATTCGTCCCACACGTCTTCTTTCATTAACAAGGTTTCTGTTTCATCTGTCAGCATTCGAAAAACTGGATCGATATCGATCAGATAATAAAAACGACGAATGACAGTTAAACAAAACGCATGTAGTGTTGAAATATTAGCTGTGGGTAGCAACATTAATTGTTTCGTAAAATGTTGCTGACGTTGCGTATCTGTTTCGTCGTTGATTGCCGACTGCAAAGCTTCTTGGATTCTTTCTTTCATCTCACGTGCAGCAGCTTCCGTAAACGTAACAATCAAGAGTTCATCAATATTGACACCCATTTTAAGTTTTTCAATCACTCGACGAACAAGAACTGTGGTTTTTCCTGATCCTGCTGAAGCGGAGACAAGCAAATTGTCCCCACGATCAAAAATCGCTTGCCATTGTTCATCTGTAAAACGTTCATTTTGGGGCTTTAATGGAATCTGACTCACTCTTCTTCACCTCGTTTCAAAATTCTGCGTAATGCTTCGTCCTTATCCAGTTTTTCTAAGCGATGATAATTGTTTTCCTTTAACATCACATCGAAAGTGCAGACACTTCGAAATGGACAAAATTGACAAGCAATCCGCTGTTTATCTTTATAGGCTGGATTTAGTTTGATTTCTCCCGAAGTGATTGCTTCACCAGCTAAACGCATATTTTTACGATTGTGTTCCATAAACTGATGTAATTCTTCTTCTGTGAAGAATTTTTCTTTACTGTAACTGCCCTTTTGATACTCATCTTTCGCATTTTTTTTCACTGGATAAATCAAAGATTGCTCTTTCGCTTCTAACGAATGATCAAGAACTTCCAACAATCCCGGATCATCAACAAAGACACCATCATAACTAAACTTTTTCAACGTATTCTTTTCAATTTCTTCGTTTTCGGTTAATACAGGGTTGTGGACATGTAAATAATAGGAACCAGCAGGCTTGACTGTGGCTTGTCCGGTTAAGCGTACTGCATCCATCAAGGCAACATCTAAGTAAGTCAATAGTTGCATGGCCATTCCATAGTAAGCTTCCGTAACATCAAACGTTCGCCCACTAGATTTATAGTCCACAACACTTAACCAGGTTTCGTCTTGTTCCGTGGCCGTGTCGATACGGTCGATTTTTCCGCGAACATGTAGTCTTCCACCATTTTGTAAAGGTAATTCCAAACCCGGGATTCCTTTTGCCCCAGCAATTTGTCCGAATAAAATCTCCGTTTGTAACGGATGGAGACCGGTATTTTTACTTTGTTTTTGTAACGCCCACGCTACTTTTTGGATTGTTTGGCTCAATTGATAACGGATGTAGTTCATCCGTGCAGAACTATCTAAAATTTCAAAACGCAGTTCACCAAAAACTTCTTGGAGAACTTTCTCAGTAAATGCTTGGCGTTCTTTTTCCGTCATGTTAACGAGTGAAAGTTCATTTGAAAATAATAATTTAAAGAAGCGATCCAGTGATTCATGATAAAAGTCCCCAGTTGCTGCTGGTGTCAGTCCATAAATCATCCGTTCTTTCAACTTCAAGCCAAATTGAACAAAATATTTATATTCACAGTTGTAAAAATTTTCCATACGAGAAATAGACGTATAGATTTCTTTTCCGTATAACTGCTCTGCTAACTCTGTCGGTAATGAAACTGGAACATTCAAATGAGACTGACTTTCAAATACACGTAAAGCAAAGTTCCGCCAAGGAGAATGGAGAACGACTTCTCTCAATTCAGTCCATACTTTCGCTAATTGTTGTTTCTCATCTGCTGCCAAACGAAACATTCGGTTCAACGTATCAACGGCACTCCGATACGTCCCAATATAATCCGCTGGCTCACTGGTCACCGTCAATCGTGTCTTTTTCTCAATTGGAATTGCTAAATAACGATTGATTCGTTGTAAATAAGGAGAAATTTTCAAACTTCGATCCGTATCGTAACTTTGTGCATAGCTTAAATAAAGTCGCTCTGTGCCTGAAAGAAAGACCAAATATGCTTGAAAAGGTTCAGAAGACATACTTTCCGTTGCAGGATCAAACAAATACTGATCTTCAGCCAATGCTTGATTCAATTGTTCTCGTTCTTCACTAGATAGCAGACCTTTTGTTTCTTGACGAGCTGGGAAAATTTGATCGTTCAAGCCCAAAGCAAAGGTAATTTTTGCTTGATTTGGACGAACTAATTCTAAGCGGTTTACTTGAACTTGATCAATTGCTGTAGGAATCTTCCCATAACTTAAATTTTCTAGTCCACTGCTAATAATGTCTTGGAATGTTTCCCATTCAAAGCTGGTTTCCCCATAAATCAATGCAAACTCGTCCAGTAAGTCGATCAACGCCCCCCACGTTTGCTCATGATTTCTGGCTTGTGCTAAATTTCCGCGGGCAACTTCTTGATTCCGCCAAAATAACAGTTGTTGACGGACACCACTGGTCACTAAAAACTGATAAAAAACACTAGCAGCTTCTTGACCATTTTCACAATTTTTGATTTTTTTAAAGAAACCCGGAATATTACTCTGGAATAAACGACGAATCTCATTTGACTGCTCTTGCAGTTCTTGAACGTCTTCCAGCTCCTCTGTTTCAAAGTTGTAAGAAACAAACGTCCAATCCTTTGCGCGAGTCCAGTAGTTTCCTTGATAATTATAAGCTAAAGCAACATTTTCTGTGAGATCTAATTTTTTGCGGAAATCATCTCTGATCCATTGCCATTGTTCCTGCTCTAATTCTTGATTTTCTGGAGCAATCAATAACTCCGTTTTGAAAAATCGCATAATGTCACTCAAACGATAGGCGTAGCGATCCAAAGCAAACAGACTGTTGATCCACTCGATCAGAGGATGGTTCTCCATCAACTGCTCTTCATCGAGATAAAACGGAATCGCCATTTCTTGAAAAATCGGCTTTAATAAATTGCCATAAAGAAGCATATCTTTCGTCAATACTTGAATATCGCGATACCGACATTCCCCCTCGCTAACCAAGCGGCGAATTTCCACGGCCAACTGTTGGACTTCTTCCGTTGGTGTTTCCGCCTCCCACAAATGAATCGTCTTTTGTGCACCAACTTTTCGAGAACGATTTTGTTTTTGACTACTTGTTTCTTCCCACATCTCTTGTAATGCGGCTAACGCTTCTGGCACTTCCTTCGCTGGTGCATATTGATCAATCAAAATCGGTGCACGATGTTCTTTTGCCCCGTTCAACAAGCGAAAATATAACTTGCCTGTTTCGTGAAACAGATTTAAGGGTTCAGGCACTTCATTAGGATAAGGTCGATCAAGTAATAAATCGACAACCAGGTTTCCTTTGACCATCATTGCGCTCAACAACTGATACTCCTGGGCATTGATCCGAGAAAAACCCGTCATCAAAAATTTTACATGGCGAAAATCTTGTTGATAAAGATACTCACTTAAAATAGCTAAAGCATCTTCTGCTTGTAGCATTCGCTCAAATAGTTCTTCTTCATACGCAGAAAAAATCAACTGTAAATCTTGCATTTTCAATTGTTGGTCTGCTGCTTTGGGACTTTCCCCAGTTACACTAGCTATTAAGTCACTTGGGTGAATGTTTCCTGTGCGCATTTCTTCATATAATTCTTGGAGTTGCTTGATGAATCCTTTTTTGTTGACTTCTCCACGAAAAATGGTCAATTTTTCGCGGTTTTTTTCTAATATCTGACGTAGAATCATTGCTGAGCCAGACTCGGTGATGCTATTACCTGAAAGCAAAGTTGTCTGTTGCAAAATGTACCATGCTAGTCGATAAAAACTAAAGACTTGCACCTTTGTCGTACTAAAGGTTTGTGTTCCTTTGCGCTGACGTAACATTGCTAATAATTCTTGTTCTTGTTCAAACTTATTGTAATTAGGTACAAGGAAAAAGACTTGATTTTGAGGAGCTGCTTCTAACCAAGCCGTTGCCTCATCAATCAGTGCTGTTCGATGATCTTTCTTACCTGAGCCGAGAATAAATTGTAAAGACATTTTACTCCTCCTTTACTTTTTGATGCTCTTCTATTATAACAAAAAAACTGAACATTCGTTCTACTTATCAAGGCTTTTGGTAAAAAGAAATAACTTTTTAAAAAAGGTTGTGACACAAAGCGGTTAGCTCCGACAAGATAGCGCGCAAGCACTCAAAATAGCTTTTCATATTTTGAAGTGAATGCAATCTATCTTGAGGAGTTGCTTTGAGAACACCGTGGATAAGGTTGTGATTCAAAACGTTCCCCTTCAACAATATAATACGCAATCATAAAAAATAAATTTTTCTATTTTGAAGTGATTGAAAATTATATCGAGGGATTGCTTTGGGAACGTCACAAATAATCTTCCAACATAAAACATTCAGCTCCGAAAAAACAATCAAAAATATTTGTTTTGTTGGCAAACCTATTTCTCATAAACTTTCTTTACACTTAATCTCAAAGTTTTACCGTTTTCTCCACAAAAAAAGCCTAGGACATCAACTGCCCTAGGCTCTAATTTTTTTAATGAATTGAACCCATTAATTTCTTAATTGGTTCTTTGATTGTGAATAATAAAATCCCACCGATGATTGCAACGACTCCGATAATCCCAAAATATGCTGATTCAGTTGCCGGTGTATAAAAACGAGCGATTTGCGCGTTAATTGCTTGTGATGAAGCATCTGCTAAGAACCAGATAGCAATTGTTTGTGATTCAAACGCGCGTGGTGCTAGCTTAGTTGTTACAGATAGACCAACTGGTGATAAACATAATTCTGCAATTACAATGATGAAGAAGCTACCAACCAACCACATTGGACTTACTTTTCCAGCTGTTCCATATAATAAACCTGGTAACATCAATAACAAGTAAGAAAGCCCAGCAAATAACAACCCAAGTGCAAATTTTACAACAGTTGATGGTTGTTTTTGTCCAAGTTTCGTCCATAAAGTAACGAAGACAGGTGTTAGAACAAAAATAAAAATTGGATTTAATGATTGGAACCAGCTTGCTTGGATCGTTACACCAAATAAAGTTGATTGTGTTCGTTCGCTAGCAAATAACGCAAGAATCGATGAACCTTGCTCTTGTAATGACCAGAAAATAATTGCTGCTAAAAACAAGGGAATATATGCTAATACTCGTGGTTTTTCTTCTGCAGAAACATCTTTTGACGTTAACATTTTTACAAAATAGAACACAGGTAGAACAATTCCAAGTATGCTAATCGAATTAACAAAGAAATCAATAGAAAGATGACCAGTTAATTGTGCACCACCAAAAATAGCAATGATGACAACAAACGCAATAATAAAGTTACGAATAAAACCTTTACGTTCTTCTGGTGTTAATGGGTTTGGAGCTTTTGTTCCAACACCATCTAATGTTTTGCGGCCTTGGATGATGTATTGTAGTAGACCGAAGAACATCCCAAATGCTGCTAACGAGAAACCTAAATGATAGTTATATTCTTGACCTAAAGTCCCAACAATCAGTGGTGCTAATAATGCCCCCAAGTTAACACCCATATAAAAGATTGAGAAACCTGCATCACGACGTAAATCTGTTTTTGAATAAAGATGTCCCACCATTCCGGACACATTTGGTTTCAATAAAGCTGTCCCCATAATAATCAATGCCATTGAAATAAATAAAGCACCTACTCCAAATGGTGTCGCTAAAACAATGTGACCAAACATGATGAATACTCCACCAAAAAATACTGTTCGTTTTGCTCCAAGTAAACGGTCGGAAATCCAACCACCAACAATGCTTGACATAAATACAAGTGAACCATAAATCGACATGATTGCTAAGGCCGTTGTACGTGGTAATCCAAGACCACCATTGGAAACTGCGTCATACATATAATAAAGAAGTAATGCACGCATTCCATAATAACTGAATCGTTCCCACATCTCTGTGAAGAACAATGTTGATAACCCCTTCGGCTGACCAAAGAAGCCTTTATCTTGTTGATTTTCCATAATCTATACCCCAATTCTTTAAATTTTCAGAAAATAATAAACATATTACCTGAAAAATTTAACTGAAAAACTGGTGTTAGTATCAAATCTTAGACAGCTTTTCGTAGAGACAAGAATAAATTAAACTTATCTACGAGAGGATGAATTTTTATGACCCGATATGAAGAAAATTTTAAACAAATGATTGTTGAACTGAATCAAACTGGACGTTC